>Ga0268264_10005676_pt1 | contig 10582 bp, 1 predicted proteins | sample KBSSwiS32_FD_190357 | JGI IMG/M metagenome (GOLD analysis project Ga0268264, IMG submission 190357) | Switchgrass rhizosphere microbial communities from Kellogg Biological Station, Michigan, USA - KBS Switchgrass S3-2 (SPAdes) (version 2) | ecosystem: Host-associated > Plants > Roots >... | reverse complement strand
CTGGCCCAGGATCGCCGGGTCGCCGCCGAAGCGGCGGTGCCAAAGCCCGTACGAGATCACGATCACCGGCGAGGCGCCCGGCTGGTCGTCCGCCTTGTCGAACGTCCGGCCGATCGCGGGCTTGACCCCCATCACGTCCCAGAACTGGTGGGTGAGGTAGTAGACGCGCACCCGTTCCGGCTGGTCGCCCGCGGTGAGGTTGGCGTCGCGCCAGGCCCAGCCCGCGACCGCGGCGAACGAGCCGAAGTTCTTCTGGTAGTCGAGCACCTCTTTTTCCGACGCCATCAGACGGGGGATGTCGGGCTTCGTGAAGCTCCCCCAAATCCGTACCAGGCGATCCGGATCAGGGAACGGCAGCGGCTGCAGCAGCACCGTATTGATCAGGCTGAAAATGGCGGTCGTGGCGCCGATGCCGAGCGCCAGGGTGGCGATCAACGCCACGGTGAGACCCGGTTTGCGCAGCAGCTGGCGGACGGCGATGCGGAGGTCATGAAGCATCGGAGATCTCCTGGGAACGGGAATGGGAAACGGCGCGGGGCGGCGTCATATCCCCCCCATCGCGGCGCCGCCGTCGATCTCGACGGTCCGGCCGGTAAAGAATTCGCATTCGAGCACGAAGCGGACGGCCTGCCAAACCTCTTCCGGCCGGCCGATCCGGCCAAGCGGGATCGCCGCGAGCAGCTTCTCCATCGCCGCCGCGGAAATCCCTTCGAGGATCGGCGTGTCGATCACCCCCGGCGCTACGCCCGCGACCCGAATGCCGGCGCTCCCGAGCTCCAACGCCCAGGTGCGCGTGGTGGCGTCGAGCGCCGCTTTGGACGCCGAATAGCTCGACTGGCCGGCGTTGCCGGCGCGGGCGAGCGACGAGATGTTGACGATCACCGCCGGTCGGATGCCGCGTTCGAGCGCCCGGGCGACGAACTCGCGCGCCATCAGGAACGGGCCGTAGAGATTGACGTCCAGCACTTTCTTCCACTGAACGGTGGGGTAACGGGCCACCTCCGTACCGGCACCTGAGGCGAGGCGGCCGTCGCGCAGGATGCCGGCGTTGTTGAGCAGGACGTTCGCCCCTTCGAGCTGAGCGTCCGCGGCGGCGAAGAACTGCGCCACCGACTCCTCGTCCGCGACGTCGAGCCCGGCGACCGTGAGCGCGCCGGGGAGCGCTTCGGCCTCCCCTTTGAGCTGGCGCAGCCCCGCCCGGTCGACGTCGCCCGCCACCACGCGCGCCCCGGCGGCGGCGAGCTCCAGCGCAAAGCATTTGCCCAAGCCGCGCGCCGCACCGGTCACGATGGCCCGGACCTCTTCGAGCTTCATGCCGGGTTCCTCGCAAGTGCCGCCGGCACCGCGTCGAGCCGCCGCGCGATCTCCCGCGCGAGAGGCTCCAGGTGCGGCGGCCCGAGCAGCGTGTAGTGGTCGCCGCCGACCTCGATCACCTCCGCCGCGGGCGCGAGCGCACGCCAGAACCGGACACCTTCGGGCCCAAGCCCGGCCTCGGCCGCGTAGAGCGTCACCGGCCCGTCGTAGGGCTCCGGTACATAGCCGAGCAGCGCGCGGTAGTTGCGCCGGAATAGGTCGCGGCGGCGCGCCAGGTCGTCCGGGGCCAGATCCGATGAAGCCGAGTCCGGCAGCGCCGCGAGGTCGCGGGAGAACCAGGCGTCGAGCGTCGCGTCGTCGACCGGACCGGCCACCGCCGCACCCTGCGGCGGGCCGACGTCGAGCATCGCCACTTCGGCGACCGTCTCCCCCGCCGCCTCGAGCTGGCGCGCCATTTCGTACGCGACCGCGCCGCCCATCGACCAACCGCCGAGGTGATAGGGACCGTGCGGCCGGACTCTTCGCACCGCCGTGACGTAGCGCGCCGCAAGCTCGGGAAGAGTCGTTTGCGGCAGGGTTTCCGCGGCAGGCGCTTCGATCGCCCAGAACGGCTGGTCGGCGCCAAGCGCGCGGGAGAGACCGACGTAGGAGAAGACGCCGCCGCCCACGGCATGGACGAAGAACAGCGGCGACCGATCCGACCCCGGCGCCCGTTCGATCGCCACCAAGCCGTCGGACTGGGCCGCTCCCGTTCCCGAGCCTGCGGCATCCAGCCGCGCCGCCAGCGCTTCGACCGTGCCGTCGGTGAGCAGCGCGGCGAGCGGCAGGTCGCGACCGAACGCGGAACGGATGCGGCCGAGCAGGCGCACCGCGATCATCGAATGGCCGCCGAGCGCGAAGAAACCGTCGCGCACCGACACCTGTTCGAGCCCGAGCAGCTCGGCGAACAGCTGGGCGAGCGCGGTTTCGGTCGGTGTGCGCGGCGCCACGTGCTCGGGAGCCGCGACCAACGCCTCCGGGTCGGGCAACGCACCGCGATCGACCTTGCCGTTCGCCGACAGCGGCAGCGCGTCGATGCCGACGATCGAAGCCGGCACCATGTAGCTCGGCAGCTTGACCGCGAGCAGGTCGCGAATCGACCCCAGGTCCAGATCGGCCGGGTTCCCTTCCGCGGGAACGACGTAGGCGACCAGCCGCTTGTCGCCGCGGCGCGGTCCGATCGCGGCGACGACCGAGGCCTTGACGGACGGGTGCGCCAAGAGCGCCGTTTCGATCTCGCCCAGCTCAATGCGGAAACCTTGGATCTTCACCTGCGCGTCCTCGCGGCCGAGGAACTCGATGTCGCCGCCGGGCAGGTAGCGGCCGACGTCGCCCGTGCGATAGAGCCGCTCGCCCGTCCGCGGATCGGCGACGAACGCCGCGCGGGTCTTCTCCTCGTCGGCCCAGTAGCCTTGGGCGACGCCGACGCCGCCGATGTAGAGATCGCCTGCCACCCAGGTCGGCCGGGCGACCCGCGCGTCGTCCAGAACCGCGAACGTCTGGTTCACCATCGGCCGGCCGTAGGGAATGCTCGACCAGGCCGGATCGACCGCGCCGATGGGATAGGCGATCGACCAGATCGACGCCTCGGTGGCGCCCCCGAGGCTCACGATCTCCAACCCCGCCGGATTCGGCGCGAGGCGGCGGAGGCGCTCCGGCAGCGAGACGGGAATCCAGTCGCCCGACATCAGGATCAAACGCAGCGATGCGGGCAGGGGCTCGCCGCGGCTTTCGAGGTGAACGACCAGCATCTCGACGAGAGCCGGCACCGAGCTCCAGATCGTCACCCCCTCGCGTCGTACCTGGTCCAGCCAGAGCGCGGGCTCGCGCAGCGCCGCGGCGTCCGGCATCACGACCGCTCCCCCCGCGGCGAACAGGCCGAACAGGTCCCAGACCGAGAGGTCGAAATTGAGCGCCGAGATCGCGAACGCCCGGTCGGCCGGACCGATCCGGAAGCGCGCGTTGACGTCCTCGATCGTGTTCTTCGCGCCGCGGTGGTCGATCATCACCCCCTTCGGCTGACCGGTCGAGCCGGAGGTGAAGATGACGTAGGCGAGATCCTCGTCGCTCCTCGGGAGCGGCGCGGGGCGCGTCCAATCCCCGCCGCGCACCTCGTCCACAGCGATGCGCCGGACTCCCACGGGCCAGGCGAGCGATTCGACGAGCTTGGGCGCCGTGAGCGCGATCTCGACTCCGCCGTTTTGGAGCAGATAGGCGAGCCGCTCCGCCGGCAGGTTGGGATCGATCGGCAGATAGGCAGCTCCCGCTTCGATCACCGCGAGCACTGCCGCGGCCTGCTCCCATCCTTTGTCCATCATCACCGCGACCAAGGCGTTGCGCGCCGCACCCGCCGCGCGCAACTCGGTTGCGAGATCCGCCGCGGTCGCCGCGAGCTGGCCGTAGGTAACGATCCGCTCCGCTCCGATCACGGCCGGCGCCTCGGGCGTCTCCGCCGCGCGCCGCCAGAACTCCTCGTGCAGCGCGCCTTGGGGGACCGGCGCCGCGGTCGCGTTCACCTCGGCCCGAAGCGCGAGGTCGCGCCGCGCCGCGAGCGACCCTTGCGGCTCGTGCCAGGCGGAATCCTCCGCCGCGAGCTGCTCGATCAGCCGGAGGTAGGCCGCGAACATCTCGTCGACCATTCCGGCGGGGAACAGCTCGTCGACCACGAACCAGCTCGACACCAGCTCGCCGTCCGCCTCGTGGACCTGCGCGTCGATCCACACCTGCGGCGTTTGGAGATAGCCGAAGATCGACCGCTCGCCGCTTGGGCGTCGCTCGATGGCCGTTCCTTCGCTCGCAGCCTCCGGCGGCCGGGTCCCCAGCGTGCTGGCAAAGACGATCGGCGCCGAGGCGCGGCCGCCGCCCGCTCCTCCCACGCTCTGTCGCGACAGCTCGCGCAACACGCGGACGCCGGAGACCAGCGCGTGGTCCATGTCGCGCCAGACCTGCTGTTGGAGACGGCGCGCCCGCTGCTCGAAGCCGCCGCCCGCGGTGGCGTCCACTTCGAGCAGCAGAGTCGAGGAGAGATTGCCGACCACTTCGCCCGCTTGGCGGTGGAGCGGCAGGATGTTGAAGTAGAGCAGGTCGAGCACGAAGTGGCGGTTGCGGCTCCAGGCCGCGACCACCTCGGCGTAGACGGTCGCGAGCACCGCGGTGGGCGTGAGCCCCGCGCGGCGCGCCCGCTCTTCGAGGCGCTTCCAGCTCTCGCGGCCGAGCCGCGCCTCGCGATGGACGAAGCGAGAGGTGCGCACGGCCGAGGGCGCCTGGGCGAGCGGCAGCTCGGGGGCCGGCGGCAAGCTCGGCATGCGCTCGCGCCAATAGCCGAGCGCCCGCTCGTAGATCTCGGTCCCTTCGATCTCGGCGACCGCCGACACGTAGTCGCGCAGGCCGATTTCGAGCGGCGGCAGCTCCGCTTGCGGATCGATGTAGAGGCGGGTCAGCTCGCGCGCCAGGACGTTGAAGCTGCGCGCGTCGCAGGCGAGCAGCGAGAGCGAGATGTGCAGGCGCACCGCGCCGCCCGGCAGCAGCGACGCCGCGATCTCCCAGAGCGGTCCGGTCTCGACGTTCGGCCCGACGTCGGACATCCGGCTGCGAACGGCGAGCAGCTCGGTCGCGGCCTCGTCGGCCGCCCGGTCGCGCAGATCGCGCACGGCGATCTCGACCGGTTGCACCGGCCGCACCCGCTGCCGGCCGTCGCGGAGGATCTCCAAGCGCAACGCGTCGTGGCGCGCGACCAGCAGCTCCCAAGCCGCTTCGAGCCGGGCCACGTCGAGCGCCGGGAACTCGATCTCCTGGTACGAATGCGGCGAATCGACCGCCAGCTCGTAGGCCGTGGTGTGGCCGATCCAATACGCCTGCTGCAGATCGGTGAGCGGGAACGGCTCGAAGCGCAGCTCGGGCGCCGGAATGATCGGCGGCAGCGCCTTGAGCGCACCGGCCGCCGCCGGATCGACCCACCGGCTCTCGACCGCACGCGCGAGCGCCGCGACCGTCGGCGACTCGAACAGCTCGCGCAGCGGCAGATCGACCTTGCCCACCTCGCGCAGCCGGTTGAGCAGCCGGGTCGCGAGCAGCGAGTGGCCGCCGAGGGCGAAGAAGTCGTCGTGGGCGCCCACCCGCTCCAACCCCAAGACCTCTTCGATGAGTGCGGCGAGCAGCCGTTCCGCGGGGCTCGTCGGCGCGACGAATTCGGCGCCCGCGTCCAGCCGCGCCTCGTCGGGTGCCGGCAGCGCGCGGCGATCGAGCTTGCCCGTCGGCCCGAGCGGCAGCGCCGGGAGGCCGACGAACGCGCCCGGAATCATGTGCTCGGGCAACCGCGACGCCAAATGCTCGCGCAGCTCCGCGGCGCCCGGCAGCGTGCGCTCGGGGGAGGCGACCAGGTAGGCGACCAGACGCCGGTCGTCCCCCTCGCCCAGCGCCTGCACCGAGACCTGGCCGATTCCGGGATGACGCACCAGCTCGGCCTCGATCTCCCCCAGCTCGATGCGGAAGCCGCGGATTTTCACCTGCAGGTCGATCCGCCCGAGGTATTCGAGCCCGCCGTCCGCCGTCCGCCGCGCGAGGTCGCCCGAGCGGTAGAGCCGCGCGCCGGGGCTCGTGTGCCACGGATCGGGCGGGAAACGCTCCGCCGTCAAGTCGGGCCGGCCGAGGTAGCCGCGCGCCACCCCCGCGCCGCCGATCAGCATCTCGCCCGCGACCCCCACCGGAACCAGATTGCCGCGCCGGTCGATCAGGCGGACCTGGAGGTCCGGGATCGGCACGCCGATCGCGCTCGACGGCCGGTGTAGATCGCTCCGGCGAATCGGCCGGTAGGTCACGTGCACGGTGGTCTCGGTGATGCCGTACATGTTGACCAGCAGGGGCGCCGGCTCGCTTCGAGCCTCGTCGAAATGCGCGAACCAGGGCGCGAGCGAAGCGATCTCCAGCGCCTCGCCGCCGAACACCACGAAGCGGAGCTTCGCGAGCGCATGAAGGCCATCGGCCCCCACGTTGGCCGCCGCGGCGAGCAGTTGGCGGAATGCCGAGGGCGTCTGGTTCAAGACCGTCACCCCTTCGGTGCGCACCAAGTCGAGGAACGCGGCGGGCGAGCGGCTGATCTCGTACGGGACCACCACCAGCTGGCCACCGTGGAGCAGCGCGCCCCAGATCTCCCAGACCGAGAAGTCGAAGGCGAACGAGTGGAACATCGTCCAGACGTCGGTTTCGCCGAAGCCGAACCAGCGGTCGGTCGCGGTAAACAGCCGGGCGACGTGCGCGTGACTCACCTCGACACCCTTGGGCCGGCCGGTCGAGCCCGAGGTGTAGATGACGTAGGCGGCGCTCTCGGGAAGATCGGGAACGGACGGCAGCGGCGCGCCGCTCTCCGCCGCGATCGAAGCGGCGTCGCGATCCAGACAAACGATCGCCGGTGCGGAAAGGTCGCCGCTGTCGGCGATTCCCGCGAGCAGTTCCAGCCGGTTCTCGGTGGTCACCAACGCGCGGGCGCCGCCGTCGCGCAGCATGAACGCGAGCCGGTCGGCGGGATACGACGGGTCGAGCGGCAGGTAGGCGGCGCCCGCCTTGACGATCCCGAGCAGGCCGACGATCAAACCGAGCGAACGGTCGAGGCAAAGCCCGACCCGGTCGCCGGGGACGACGCCCAGGGCGACCAGCCGCCGCGCCACCCGGTTCGCCTTGGCGTCCAATTCCCCATAAGTCAGTTGGTCGAGATCGAAGATCACCGCGGGCGCCTGCGGCCTCCGGGCGGCCTGGCGCTCGAACCGGCGATGGAGCGGCTCGTCGGACGCGAAACGCGCGGCCGGGTCGTTCCATTCGGAGAGCAACTGGCCCAGCTCCGAGGCGCCCAGCAGCTCGATCTCGGAGATCCGCCGCTCGGGGCTGGTAGCCACCGCGTCGAGCGCGCGCAGGTACCAGGCCTGCATCCGATCGATCGTCGCCGGATCGAACAGGTCGGTGTTGTACTCCCACTCGGCCGCGATCTCCGTTCCCTGGTCCATGTGCGAGAGGTTGATCTCGAACTTCGCGACCCCCTCGTCGAGCGGGAACGTGCGCACCTGCATCCGGTCGCTCGGCGCCGCTCCTCCGCCCGCGTTGGCGGGAACGTTCTGGAGCACGAACAGGACCTGGAACAAAGGGTTCCGCCGCAGGTCGCGCTCCGGATCGAGCGCGTCGACCAGATATTCGAACGGCAGATCCTGATGGGCGTAGGCATCGAGCGCCGCGCGCCGCGCCCCGGCGATCAACGCGCCGAGGTCGGGGTCGGCCCCCACCCGGCCGCGCAGGACCAGGGTGTTGACGAACAGACCGATCAACGGCTCGGTCTCCTCGCGGGTGCGGCCGGCGACCGGCGAGCCGAGCACGATGTCGTCCTGGCCGGTGATCCGCGCGAGCAGCGCCTGGAACGCCGCGAGCAGCGTCATGTAGAGGGTGGCGCCGTGGCGCCCTCCCGCGCGGCGCAGGCTCTCGGAGAGTTCCGCCGGCAGCAGTTGCATCCGCCGCGCCCCCGGGAACGTTTGGACCGCGGGACGCGGCTTGTCGAGCGGCAGGTCGATCCCGGTCGGAATGCCGGCCAGCTCCTCGCGCCAGTAGGAAAGCTGCTCCTCCAGCACCTCGCCTTCGAGATAGTCGCGCTGCCAGGCCGCGTAGTCCGCGTATTGGACCGCCAGCTCGGGCAGCGGCGAACGCCGGCCGGCGGAAAACGCCCCGTACAGCGTCGTCATCTCGCGCAGCAGCAGATCGATCGACCAGAGATCGGTGACGATGTGGTGCATCACCAGCTCGAACAGGTGGCTCTCGAATCCCGGCCGGGCGTCGAGGCGGAACAGGATCGGCCGGATCGGCGACGGTTGCGCGAGGTCGAACGGCCGGCGCGCCTCGCGCCGCGCGAGCGCGTAGGTCGCACCGCCGCGGATCGCCTCCGGTACCGCGGAGAGATCGACGGTCGGTACCCGCACGAACGACGGGGGTACGACGCTTTGCACCGGCGAGCCGTCGACCACCACGAACGCCGTGCGCAGCACCTCGTGCCGGCGCACGATCTCGGTGAGAGCGGCCGCCAGAAGATCGATCCGCACCGGGCCGTCGAGCTGGGTCGGCGCGACGATGTTGTAGGCCGCGCTGCCGCCATCGAGCTGCTCCAAGAACCAGAGCCGCTGTTGGGCGAACGAGAGCGGCAGCGGCCGGCCATCGCGCGGCCGGGCGACGATCGGCGGCGCCTGCGGGCGCGCCCCCCCTGCCACACCGCCGAGTCGGCGCTCGACCGCGGCGGCAAACGCCGCCAAGGTTTCGGTCTCGAACAGCACCGCGAGGGGGATCTCCACTTCCAATAGGCGGCGCAGCCGCGAGACTACCTGGGTCGCCATCAACGAATGGCCGCCGAGCGCGAAGAAGCCGTCGCCGCGGCCGACCGCCGCGAGGCCGAGCACGTCGGCCCAAACGCCCGCCGCCACCTCCTCGATCGGGCCGCGCGGCGCCGCCAACTCGCGCGGCGCGTCGATCCGTTCGGGGGCGGGAAGCGCTCGCCGGTCGACCTTGCCGCTCGGCGTGAGCGGCAGCGCGTCGAGCACCACGAACGCCGCTGGCACCATGTGCTCAGGCAGCCGCTCCGCGAGGTGCCGCGCAAGATCCGCCGCCGGCACCGCGCGCCCGTCGAGAAACGCCACGTAGCCGATCAGGCGCAGCTCGCGCGAGCCGTGGCCGAGCGGCCGGGCGACGACCGCCGCCTCGCGCACCGCGGGGTGCCCGGCAAGCAGCGCCTCGACCTCGCCCGGTTCGACGCGGAAGCCGCGGATCTTCACCTGCGAGTCGGCGCGGCCGAGGAACTCGATCTCGCCGTCCGTGCGGCGTTGCGCGAGGTCGCCGGTCCGGTAGACCCGCGCCCCCTCCCGCTCGGCGAACGGATCGGGGACGAAACGCTCCGCGGTCAGCTCCGGCCGCGCGAGATAGCCGCGCGCCAGGCCCGCGCCGCCGATCAGCAGCTCGCCCGGGATGCCGACCGGCTGCGGCTGGAATTCGCGGTCGACGACGTGGAGCGCCAAGTTCGCGATCGGCCGGCCGATCGGCGGCAGCGTCGGCCAGGCGAGCGGGTCGGCCGCCAGGTCGTGCGCCGAGACGACGTGCGCCTCGGTCGGCCCGTACTGGTTGTGCAGTCGCGCCTCGGGCAGGCGGCGGAACAGGTCGATCAGGCTGCCGGTCGATTGCAGCTGCTCGCCCGCGGTGTCGATCTCGATCCAGGCGTCGGGCAGCGGCCCGCGGTCGATCGCCACCTCGGCGAGCTGTTGCAGCGCCACGAACGGCAGCAACACGCGCTCGACCCGCCGGGATTGCAGCAGGTCGAGCAGCGCTTCCGGATCGCGTCGAACCTCCTGCGAAACCAGGACCAGCGTGCCGCCCGAGGCCCAGGTGGCGAACAGCTCCTGGCACGAGACGTCGAAGGAGAGCGAGGCGAACTGGAGCGTGCGCAGCGGCCGGCGGCTTTCGCCGAGCTGCCAGGCGATCAGGTTGACCAGGGCGCCGTGGCGCATCGCGACACCCTTCGGCTTGCCCGTCGAACCGGAGGTGTAGAGCACGTAGGCGAGGCTCTCCGGGCCGGCCCCGGTGGGTGCGCGCTTCCCCTCCCGCGCGGGGAGGTCCGCCGCGAGATCGATCACCCGCGCCTGACCCACGAGCGAGGCGGCGGGCAGCGCCCGGGCGGCGTTGCCGGCGGTGAGCAGGAAGCGGACCCCCGCGTCCTCGGCCATGAAAGCCAGGCGTTCGCGCGGATATCCCGGATCGAGCGGCAGGTAGCCGCCGCCCGCCTTCCCCGCCGCGAGGACTCCCACCGCCAGCTCCAGCGAGCGATCGAAGCAGAGGGCGATCGGCTCGTCGGCCCGCGCTCCCAGCCGGCGCAGCTCGGAAGCGAGCCGGTTCGCCCGCTCTTCGAGAGCGCCATAGGAGAGCGCGGCACCGGGGGCGCCCGGAGGTCCGGCGGTCTCGACCGCGATCGCATCCGGCGTCGCGTCCGCCCGGCGCTCGAACAGCTCGTGCAGGCAGGAGACGCCGAGCGCCGGCGCCAATTCGCGGGCCGTGGCGTTCCAAGCCGCGAGCTGAGCGCGCTCCGCGGGGGAGGGGAGCGACAACTCCGAGAGCGTAGCCGCCTCGCCGCGCGAGAGCCCTTCGAGCAGCGCCTGGAGGTGCCCGAGCAGGCGCTCCACGCCCGGCGTGTCGAACCGCCGCCGGTCCCAGGTCGCTT
>Ga0268264_10005673_pt1 | contig 10584 bp, 6 predicted proteins | sample KBSSwiS32_FD_190357 | JGI IMG/M metagenome (GOLD analysis project Ga0268264, IMG submission 190357) | Switchgrass rhizosphere microbial communities from Kellogg Biological Station, Michigan, USA - KBS Switchgrass S3-2 (SPAdes) (version 2) | ecosystem: Host-associated > Plants > Roots >... | reverse complement strand
TACCCTAACCCGCTCCGCACCCGTTGCGGAGTCCCGAAGGTGGCATGCTGGACTCGCTAGGCGCGTTACCTATGCGTTACCGGAGCAGACGAGGTTACAAAAATGGCTGAAGACTGGTGCGCCCGGCAGGATTCGAACCTGCGACCCCAAGCCTAGAACGTTCGTGCCCGCGACTGTGGGCTACTAGCTGAATCCAGCGATACGACGGCCAAGCGTACTGGGAGGGAGCACCGATCAACTAGCCGCTCAACACCTGCTTAACCGCGCCGCGGTTCGCCCGGATCACCGACAGGAGTACCCGCTCGCCCACCCGTGAGCTGAGGCCCTTCGCAACCAACTCATCCGGGTCCATGCAAATCACGTTCGTCAGGTCCACCTTCGGAGGGATCGCGGGGCCACCGCCCATCCCCCCGCCATTAAAGATGTGACGCGGGTCGGCCTGAGTCAGAATCTCCTCGCCGCGCTTCAGGATTGCCGGGATTTCGCCGGGCGCGAGACCAGCCAAGCCGCCGACGTGATAACGCGCGACGCCGGCGAACACGCCTGGCCAGATGTTGCGCCCGGTCGTCGCAGAACCCGCGATGCCACCGCCATGGAACATCCCGCCGAAGATGCTGAGGAGGCCGAGTGCGGCGGATGGGCCGGCGCCGCTGCCCCCGGAGCCCGCACTTGTCGCGCCGGACGCCGCAAGCATTGAGGCGGCCTTCATGATCATTCCCGCCGTGATCAACCAAGACACGGAGGAACCCGCGAGTGCTTCGCCGGCGGTCGTCAGATCGCTACCGGCCGACTTCAGCACCGTCCCCGCGGCTACCATGGGCGCGACGTTGAGCATGCTGTTCAGGCCGTTCGCCACCTTGCCGAAGCCGAGCTTCATCGCCGCCTTGAGGGCAAGCGCCTGCAGCAGCATGCGGGCCAGCGAGCGAATAAAATCCGCCGCGAACCCGCGCGCCAAATCCCAGGTCGAGCGAAGCACGTTGCCCCCCTCGCCGATCGCCTGCGCCCACTGCTCGATCGAGCTCGTCATGCTGTTGGCGAAGGACTGCTGGATGTCGCCGGCGAAGATCCGGAACCGGTCGTGGGTGGCGACGACTTCGTTGCGCAGGTTCTGGAACTGCGCCACCATCGCCGCGGCCTCGGGACGGTCGGACGTCTGCCAGAACGCGATCATGCGATCGATCGCCACAATCAACTGGTCGTCGAGATCCCGGATCTGCTGACGCAGGGCGCGCGCCATCTCCATGTTGCCGGACCGCTCGGCGAAATCGGCCTGCGTCATCATCTGCTGACGGAGTGCCTGCGTGCGGTCGATGCCCTGCTGCGCGATGTCGCGCTGAATATCCTGCTCGGTGCGGTCGATGCCGCGCGCCAACGTCTCGAGCGTGGCGATCGCCTGCCGTGCCTCGGGCGTGTTGTTCATCGTGCGCCAGAACCGCAGCGCGGTCCCGATCGCCGAGGCGAGCGCGTTATCGACGTCCCGGAGGCGCCGCTGCAGCGCCGCCACCGTCTGATCGTCGCCGGCTTCCATGGCGGTGCGAAGCTGCTCGAGCAGGGCGGTGCGCTCGCCGGTGGCCTCGTCGACCAGGCGCGTTGCGCGCTCCTTGGCGTGAGTGATGTCCCATTCGGCGGCCGCGACTGCACGAGTGCGGGCAAGCTGCTCGTCGCTGACCTGAAGCTGCTGCTGTGCGGCGCGGTCGCGCACCTCCTGCACGGCAGACTCGATGGCCTGGCGGCGCTGCTCGTTCATCAGTTCTTCGCCGGAGAGGCCCTGCTGGCGCTTCTCGTTGTCGGCGATGCGCTGACGGGTGGCGAGCTCCTGGTCGAGTTGCGTGTTGAACTGCGTCTGTCGCTCGGCGCGAGCGGCTGCCTGGCGCGCCAGTTCCTCCGCCACCGAGGTTTGCGCTTCGAGTTCCTGATCGTTGTCGGCGTTGTCGCCACCGAAGCGGCGCGCCACGTGGTCATAGACGCCCTGCCGAGTGCGACCCTCCCGAAGTTCACGATTGGACGCCACCGCAGCAGCGGCGCCACGGTCGGCGCGAGATCCCGGCGGCGCACCGCCCGACAGCGCCTGCCGAATGGGCGTCCCGGGCGCGGCGCGCAGGAAATTCACGGCCCCCTGCGCGCCGAAATAGTGCGCGAAGTAGAGGTTGAGCGCCGTGACCGTCTGCCCGTGACTCTCAAGGAAACGGGCGTTCTCACGCACGTACAGCTCGGTCATGCGACGCGAGATGTCGGCGTTGGTGCGGAGCTGAAGAATCTGGCGGTCGTTCAGGCCGCGCGCCTGTTCGGGGAAATATGCCTTGAAGCGGCTCAGCCAAGTGTCGCGGACGAACTGCCCGAGGCCGGTTGCGCTCGATCCCTCGCGGTTTCGGATGTTCGGATTGCCGCCGCTTTCCACGGCCATGATGCGCCGGATGGCGAACTGAATCGCCTGCTCGCCGGTCAGGCGGGCGCGGTTGCGCTCCCGCTCCTGCGCAAGTTGGCGACGGGCTTCGGCCGTCTGTTGGTCGTTCGTTTCCTTGAGCGCGAGCCGATACTCGATCTCGCCGGCGATCCGGACCCGGGCGGCGCGCGTGATCGCGCTCTCGTACTGCCGTTGCAGGTCGAGGATCTGCCGCTGGAACTCGATGTCGTGCAGCGCGGCGGCCCGGCGGCGCTGCTGCTCGGCATTGTTGACGGTGTCGCCGGCGGACCCGCGCGCCTGCGGGTCCACACGCTCGTTCGCCCTGGCGTCGCTAAGCTGCGCCTCGAGTTCCATGATTTGCGCTTCGAGCTGACGGCGCACGGCAGGGTTGTTCACGAACTGCTGCTGCACCCTGCGCAGAGCTTCGATCTGGCCCCGGGCAATGGCGTCGGCCAGGGTGGTAAAATTGCCCTGCGAGAGAGCGTTGGCAAACTCGCCGACCCGGTTGAGGGCGTCGGCGAGTCCGTTGAACAGGCCGACAATGATCCGGATCGGCGCCGAGTTGGCGAGGGAGGTGAGCAGCCCGTCCCAGGCGTTCTTCAGGCTCGTCCACGCCCGCTCCCACGGACCGCGAGCCTGATTGGCGCCTTCCTCCATCCGCTGATTGAAGATCCGCGCCGCCTCGCTGCGAGCCTCGGACGCGCGGCCTTCCTCAAACAGCGTGCGGATGCGGGCTTCTTCGGTCTGCGACAGGAAGTGTGTGGCCTGCTGCAGCCGCTGCACCGCCTCCCAATTCCCGGTTAGGCCCTCGGTGACCGTCTGCGTCGCCTGATCGAGGTCGACGCCCATGACCCGCGCGAGGTTCTGCGCATCCCGGCCGAACTGCACCAGATAATCCGGGGCGACGCCGGCGCTGACGAGGCGGCGGATAATCTTCTCGGCGTCGTCGGCCGCGACGCCATAGTGGCGCAACTGCTGCACGGCGTCGGCGAGGTGGGCGGCGCTATACTGCGCCCCGTCGCCCATGGAGTGCAGCAAGGAGTTGAAATCGCGGAGGCGTTGCGTTTCGTTGTTCAGGCGTGAGACGGCTGCGACGACCAAGCCGAGGCCAGTCGCAGCGGTGATAATTGCCGGGTTCTGAAGTGCCGCGACGATCGACGCGCCAATGTGGGGAAACAACTGTAGGATCTGGCCGCCCTGTTGAGCGATGATCTGCATCGGCCTTTGGCCGGACGCTAACCCAGTCGCCACGTCGTTGACCTGGTAGCCGAGGTTGGTCAGCTCGTAGGGCTTGAGGCCGAACATGCCGATCTTGCCGCGCGACCCGCGACCGACGCGCTCAAGTTGGTCGGCGGCGTTCTTGGCCTCCCGGGAGAGGTGGGCCTCGGCCTGTGCAAGTTCCTGATCGGTCAGGCCGAGGCGGTGCTTCTCGGCGCGCAGCTCGGCAAGGTCGCGCTTCAGCTTCTGCTGAATCGCGCTGAGCGGGTCCATCGCGGCGCGCAGGCGGGCCGCCTTCTCGGCCATCTGCTGATCGGCGGAACCGGCCTCCCGAGCGGCCGCGGCCACTGCCATGCAGGCGGCTGCCTGCTGGTGGAGAGCGTCGGCATTGGCTTCGATCTGCGCGGCGGTGATCGGTATCTTGGCGAGCTCGATCGACGCTGCATTCGCGGCGCTGGCGACGCCCTGTAGTGAGCTGCGCGACTGTCCGAGCGCGGCCTCGCGGGTGCGCACCTCATTCGTGAGCTTGCGCTCCTGCGCGGTCAGCTCGGCGAGGGCCTTCTGGGCGGCCTGGTAGGCGGCAATCTCCTTGGCGCCATCGCCACCAGCGAGGCGCGCATCGACGATGTTGCCTTGAGCGGCGGGGATCGCCTTCTGCGCCGATTCAATCTCGCGGCGGACGGCGGCGAGCTGCTGTTGCGTGGCAGTAAGCCCGGCCACCTGCCGATCAAAGGCGGCGGTGCCCTGATTAGCGGCGGTGTCGAGCTTGCCGGTGACCGCAGCCAGCGCGCCAACCGCGTCAGCGAGGCCGCGAACCTTGCTCTCATTCCTGGCACCGTCGGCGCCGATCGCATTCTCTGCTTCGCCGAGTTTCAGCAGAGCCTGAGTAAGCTGTTCGACCAGCTTCTCACCCTCGGCGCGTGCCCGGACGACCAGTTGGACATCACGCCGGTTGGTGGACATTAGTGCGAGGTCGCCGCGGCGGGCTTCTGTAGCAGCGGAGCCAGCGCAGCCTGAAGTTTTTCGGACAGCGTCTCTTGGGCAATGCCAGCAAGAGTGAGCCTCACGACCGTGGCAAGAGCACTAATCTGGAAGCCGGCAGGAAGTGTCATGACATGATCGATCGCCGCGGGATTCCCCGAACTCGAGGCAATCATCGCGGCAACGAGACGAGGTGCTCTTTGCAAGGCAATTGCGGCCAAGCCTTCGCCGAAGGTGGCCTCCGGAAAATCGCGCAGTAGACCCTCGGTCAGTTCGCGAACTTGTTCAAATTGCTCGCCTAGGAAGAGGCAAAGGCTCTCCAAGGAGAGACCTTCGAGGGTCACTGGAATCTCGTTGCAGTAGACCACCTCGCGGGTTGGCGAGCACTGGAGAATAGACATTTCCGAGCATGTACGTGTCGTTCCCGTGCTGCACTAGTGTTGCACGGAATTGCGGGGAAATGCCGGGAATCACTGGGAAACAAAGGGAAAAACGCGAAAGCTCGCGCAACATGGTTGAAGGCGAAACTTGGCCCCGCTGGTGAGCTATAGCTTTGTTTATGCGGCAGAAAAAGTGGATGCCCCGCGAGGATTCGAACCTCGATAGACGGAGTCAGAGTCCGTAGTCTTACCGTTAGACGACGGGGCAATCGGGAGGCGGCGAAATAGGCGGCGACCGGCGGCGGGTCAAGGCCCCCGCCGGTGCTTAATCCGCATTAACCACCGATCCTTGCCGCTCCGGTGCCGCTCATGTAGAAGGGCGCCAAGTCACGGTCGGTTATTGCCGTCCGAAACGAAAACATAACGAGAAGTCCGTTCGATGCCGCAGCAAGCCGTTCAGGCTCCGCAGGCGCCGGCTCCAGGACCGGCAGAGGAGCTTCCCCAGGATCTGTCCGGCGCGACGCCGGCCGCCGCTTCCCCCGCGCGCCGTTGGGTGCCGCGCCATACCTATGGCGCGATCGACCTGGGCACCAACAATTGCCGCCTGCTGATCGCCAGGCCGACCGAGGAAGGCTTCACGGTCATCGACGCCTTCTCCCGGGTGGTCCGCCTCGGCGAGGGCATGGCGACCTCCGGCAAATTGTCCGAAGGCTCGATGGACCGGGCAGTCGCCGCGCTTGGCGTCTGCGCCGAGAAACTGCGCCGCCGCCGCGTGAGCCTTGCCCGCTCGGTCGCCACCGAGGCCTGCCGCCGCGCGGTGAACGGCCGCCATTTCGTCGAGCGCGTCAGGCGCGAGACCGGCATCTGCCTGGAGATCATCGCCCCTGAGGAGGAGGCACGGCTCGCCATGCTCGGCTGCCACCGGCTGCTCGAGCCCGGCGACGGCCCGGCCCTGATCTTCGACATTGGCGGCGGCTCGACCGAACTGGTGCTGATCGACACCGACCGGGGCGAGCCGCGCATCAAATGCTGGTGGAGCGCGCCTTGGGGCGTCGTTTCACTCACCGAGAGCGAGGGCCGCAATTTCGCGACGACCGAGGAGCGGCTCGCCGCCTACGGCCGGATGCGCGAGCGCGTCCGCCACGCCTTCCGCCATTTCGTCGACCTGCTGCCGGCCAGCAAGCACGACATCAGGCTGATGGGGACGAGCGGGACCGTGACCACGCTCGCCAGTGTCTATCTCGCTTTGCCAAGCTACGACCGGCGCGCGGTGGACGGGCTCAAGATGCCGGCCGCGGCAATGCGCCACGTCTCCACGACGCTTTCCGGCATGGATCATGCGGGCCGCGCCACCTTCCCCTGCATCGGCCATGAGCGCGCCGACCTGGTCGTCGCCGGCTGCGCGATCCTCGAGACGATCATGGACATCTGGCCCGCCGAGACGCTTGGCGTGGCCGACCGGGGGATCAGGGAGGGCATCCTCCGCTCACTGATGGCGCGCGACGGGCACCAATTATGAGCCGGAGCCCGACCGGCGCGGGCGGCGGACTCAGGACCAGGGTCAAGACGGCGAAGGGCCGCAAGGTCGGCTCGACTCGCTGGCTCGAACGCCAGCTCAACGACCCCTATGTGAAGCGCGCCAAGGCCGAGGGTTATCGCTCGCGGGCCGCCTATAAACTGATCGAGCTGGACGAACGCTTCGGCTTTCTGAAGGGCGCGAAACGGGTCGTCGATCTCGGCGTCGCGCCGGGCGGCTGGGCGCAGGTGGTGCGCCAGCGCCTGCCGCAGGCGGTGCTGGTCGGCATCGACCTGCTCCCCACCGATCCGATCGACGGTGCGACCCTGCTGCAGATGGACTTCATGGACGACGCCGCGCCCGACGCGCTCAAGGCCGCGCTTGGCGGGCCCGCTGACCTCGTCCTTTCCGACATGGCCGCCAATACGGTCGGCCATCCGCAGACCGACCATCTCCGCACCATGGGGCTGGTCGAAGCCGGCCTCGATTTCGCCTGCGAGATCTTGTCGCCGGGCGGCGCGTTCGTCGCCAAGGTGCTCGCCGGCGGCGCCGATGCCAATCTCGTCGCCGAGCTCAAGCGGCGGTTCACCACCGTCAAGCACGCCAAGCCCCCGGCCAGCCGCAAGGGCTCGTCCGAATGGTACGTCGTCGCGCAGAACTTTAAGGGTTAGCTCCGCCGGTTCGCCCGGGCTTCGGCGATCGCTGTCTTCAGCGCATCATAGCCCACCGCGCCCTGCAGCACCCGGTCGCCGATCACGAAGGTGGGCGTGCCGGTGGCGCCGACCGCGCGGGCCATTTCCGCGTTGCGGGTGACCTCGGTGCGCATCGCGTCGCTCGGCGCCGAGGTGGTGACGCCGGTTTCGCGGAGAACCTGCTGCAGCACCGCCTCGGTCGGCCGGCCGAGCGCGAACATGCGGGCGTGGAACTGGCGCCAGCGACCCTGTTCCGCGGCGGCCAGGCTGGCGACGGCGGCACTCTCGCTGTTCGGGCCGAGCACCGGATATTCGCGCCACACGACCTTCAGCCGCGGATCCTCGCGGAGCAGCCGCTCCACATCACCGTTGATCTGGTGGCAATAGGGGCAGGAATAATCGAAGAACTGCACCATCACGACGTCGCCATTTTCCGCGCCGGCCCAGGCGCCGTGATAGGGGCGCTCCAGCGCCTGACGGTTCTGCAGCACCGCCTCGCGCGCCTGGCGCCGCTGCAGGCGCTCCATCGCCTCGGGCAGGATCTCGCCATGCTCCAGGATATAATTGCGGACCATCGCTTCGGTCTGGGCCGGCCCGCCGCGGAAGTTGAAATAGAGCGAGACGCCAAGCGCCCCGATCAGGACGCCGACGACGCCGGCAAGCAGGCTCAGTTTCCAGCCCCCGAGCCCGGAGGCCACTTTCGGATCACTCATTGGCGGTTGCGCCGGCCGTTGCGCTGCACGGCGTTGCGCGAGACCATGGCGATGTCCTGCGCGCGGATCCAGTCGATCGAATGGGCCGGCAGCCCCATCATCGCCCGCTCCGCATTGGGCAGCGCGAGACCCGGCTGGCCCTGGAGATTGTAGCGCTCGGCCGTGGCCAAAGCGGCGCGCGCCTCGTCGCCCTCCCGGTCGTAGACGATGCCGAGCTGATACCAGGCGAACGGATTGTCATTGTCGCGGCCGACAGCGACGCGCAGCACCCGCTTCGCCTCGGCGAAATTGGCCGGATCCTCGGTAGAGATCAGGGCATGGCCGAGCAGGGTGGCGATCAGCGGCTCCTCGTTCGAGCGCTGCACCGCCTCGCGGAGCGCGGTCACCGCCTCGGCCGGATGGCCGGATTCGAGCAGCACCTGACCCTGCAGCTCCAGGAAATAGGGATCGTGCGGCGCGCCGGCGATCAGCGCCGCCACCTCGGCATTGGCCTCGTCGGGATGGCCGGTGCGATGCCAGGCATAGGCCCGGGCATAATGGGCCTGCACGCTGTGGTCGCTCATCGGGAAGCGGCGCATCACCAAAGCGGGATCGTCGACATAGCCCGAAAGCTTGCCGCGCACGCGCAGGAAGCGGGCCTCGAGCGCCGGGTCCGTCCGCCGGTCCCAGGCCGGATCGGCCTGGTAGCGGGTCAACAGGGCCGCGATGCGCTCGCCGCTCACCGGGTGCGTGCGCTGATAGGTATTGTCCTGAGCGATGTTCATGCGGAATTCGAGATTCTGCAGACGCTCGAAGAAGGCGATGCTGCCGCGGCCGCTGATCCCCGCGCGGCTGAGGAAGGTGGCGCCGGCCTGATCGGCGCTGCTTTCCTGGACGCGGGTGAAGGAGAGGAAGCGGCCCATCGCCGCCTGCTGGCCGGCCGCGATCACGCCCATGCCGGCTTCGCCCGCGCCCGCAGCGATCGCCGCGGCGCCGAGCAGGAGGGACAGGATCATGATCCCGGTCGCCTGGGTGGCTCCCTCCTGCGCGCGCAGGATATGGCCGCCGGTAATGTGGCCGAGCTCGTGCGCGATCACGCCCTGCAGCTCGTTCACATTCTCGGCTGCAGTGAACAGGCCGGAATGGATGTAGACGATCTGGCCGCCGGCGACGAAGGCGTTGATCTCCGGATTGCCGAGGATCACCACCTTCACATTTTCGGGCTGCAGGCCCGCGGCGACGATCAGCGGCCGCGAGATGTCGCGGAGCAGGGCCTCGGTCTCGGCGTCGCGCAGGATACTCTGTGCCTGGGCAGGCTGCGCCCCGGCGAAGATCGCCATCGCAAGCAGCATGATCAGGCGGACACACCAAGTCGCCCGCCGCGTCCCGGGGAGAGGATCAGCCATCGCCTCCTCTCTCCCCGTGTAAGCCTGAACTCCGGATGAAATCGCGGACATTCCGGCGTCCAATCGTCAGGCGCCGAAGGTGCGCTGCCACCAGCCGCGGCGTGGCGTGCCGTCATCCTCCTCGTCCGCCTCGTTGGCGGGCGCAGCGGACGGGGCCTCGGACTCGGCTTCGGCGGCAACCGCCTTCTTCGTCCGGCGGCGCTTCGGCGGCGCGGCATCGTTGGCGGCCTCCGGCGCGGGCGCTTCCTCGGCGACCGGAGTTTCGACGAAGGCCTCGACCGGCAGCTCGGCGGCGGGCTCCGCTTTCCTGCGGCGGGTCCGCTTCGGCTTGGGCGCTTCCTCGGCCACTGGGTCCGGAGCCGTTTCGACCGGCGCGGGCGCCTCGGCACCGGCCTCGTCGCGCTTGCGGGCGCGGGGACGGCGGCGGCCCTTGCGGGCCGGCTCGGCATCTTCGGCTTCGACAGCGGGCTCGGCGGCAGGCGCTTCGCCCGGCGCTGCTTCGGCGTCGGCGGCTTCGTCGACGGCCGGGGCCTCGCCCTCGCCGCCCTCATGCTCGCGACGGCGGCCGCCGCGGCGGCCCCGACGGCGGCGGCGCTTGCGCCCGCCCTCATCGCCTTCGCCACGCTCCTCGCGCTCGCCGCGTTCCTCGCGGTCACGGCCACCACGGCCACGGCCGCGGCCTTCGCGGCGAGGCTCCTCGGCCTCTTCTTCCTCTTCCTCGTCGATCTCTTCCTCGATGAGATCGTCGTCATCCTCGTCGACGATCGCCGCCCGTTCGGGGAGGCGCGGCCTTTCGGCGGGCGGCGGACCGTGCGATTCGACGCTCATCCGCGCGCCCTCGAGATTGTCGTCGATCAGCACCTCGATGAGAACGCCGTAGCGCGCCTCGACTTCGGCGATCTCGCCACGCTTCTTGTTGAGCAGATAGACAGCGGCCTCGCGCCCCGCCCGCAGCACCAGCCGCGAGCCGCGACCACGACCGGCCTCGTCCTCGAGCATGCGCAGCGCCGAGAGGCCAGCCGAGGAGGCGGTGCGCATCAGGCCGCTGCCATCGCAATGCGGGCAAGGCCGGGTCGAGGCCTCGAGCACGCCGGTGCGCAGCCGCTGCCGGCTCATCTCCATCAGGCCGAAGGAGCTGATCCGTCCGACCTGGATGCGCGCGCGGTCGTTCTTCAGCGCGTCCTTCATCGCCTTCTCGACCTTCCGGATATGGCCGGAGCTTTCCATGTCGATGAAGTCGATGACGACGAGGCCGGCCATGTCGCGCAGGCGCAGCTGCCGCGCGATCTCGTGCG
>Ga0268264_10005664_pt1 | contig 10587 bp, 10 predicted proteins | sample KBSSwiS32_FD_190357 | JGI IMG/M metagenome (GOLD analysis project Ga0268264, IMG submission 190357) | Switchgrass rhizosphere microbial communities from Kellogg Biological Station, Michigan, USA - KBS Switchgrass S3-2 (SPAdes) (version 2) | ecosystem: Host-associated > Plants > Roots >... | reverse complement strand
ATTACTGCGGTAATTAATAAACGTGCTGGAGGCATGGGTTTAATCCTTGGAAGAAAAGCGTTTCAAAAACCTTTTGGAAATGGTATTGAATTATTGAATGCTACACAGGATGTATTCTTAGATAAGGACATTACGGTTGCGTAAAAACCCTAATCATGTAAAGGGAGAATGGACAGCTCTTTCCCTAAAGGAGTTTAAATAATTAAAAGCCTTTCTCTTTAGGGAGACGGAAGGTGAGCCCCTTTGGGGGTTGGTATTTATGAAAGAAGAAGATTTTGATGCCAACCTTGCCGGTGAAGATGGAGAGGAAGAAGAAACGAAGCGAAGATGGTTTCGACGTATCAAAAAAAATATCACAACTTCAACAAAAGATAAAAAAGAAGCGCCGGACGGTTTATGGACAAAATGTCCATCCTGTAAACTTACGATTACCGTTTCCGAATTAAGAGAAAATTTATTTGTATGCCCCAGGTGTGAACATCACCACCGCATCGGCAGCAGCGAATACTTTGATATTTTATTTGACGATGAGGACGATGTTGAACTCTTTGCTAACATCAGGTCAAAAGATGTTTTGGGGTTTGTTGATCTTAAGCCGTATAACATACGCTTAACTGAGGCTTATGCTAAAACCAATCTTCACGATTCAATTACAGTTTCGCATGGAAAAGTTAATAGCAATGATATTGTAATAGCCTGCATGGATTTTGAATTTATTGGTGGAAGTCTCGGAAGTGTAATGGGAGAAAAAATTTCTCGTGCATGTGATTACTGCATTAAGCACCGGATTCCATTTATGATAATTAATAAAAGTGGTGGAGCCCGAATGATGGAGAGTGCTTTCGCACTAATGCAGCTTGCCAAAACTTCCGGCAAATTGTCCCAGCTTTCAGATGCCAAAATTCCATATTTCTCACTTTGCACAGATCCCACTTTTGGCGGCACTACCGCTTCATTTGCTATGTTAGGTGACGTAATAATGGCTGAACCCGGTGCCCTTATTGGTTTTGCCGGCCCAAGAGTTATTAAGGAAACTATTAAAAAAGACCTGCCATCGGGTTTTCAACGTAGCGAATTTGTATTGGAACATGGCTTTTTAGATTTTATAGTAAACAGAAAACAACTGAAAGAAAGACTTACACAGTTACTGCTTTTGTTTAAAGATTAAACAAAAATATTAAGTAAAATTTTGCAGCAGATATTGACCTGCTGCATTTTAATTTATATGGAATTAAGCAACCGCAAAGCGTATTATGAATATTTTTTTGAAGCAAAATATATTGCAGGGATAGTGTTGACCGGAACTGAAATAAAATCTCTTCGTGCAGGCAAGGCGAGTTTTAATGACAGCTATTGCATTTTTGATAAGGGAGAGCTTTTTGTAAGAAGCCTGCATATAGCAGAATATTCTTTCGGCAATATTCATAATCATGAACCGATGGCAGAAAGAAAGTTGTTGATGAAAAAAAAAGAATTAAGAAAACTTGAAAATAAAATTAAAGAGAAGGGCTATACAATCATCCCCTTAAAAATATTTATTAGTGAAAAAGGATTTGCTAAAATGGAAATAGGTTTAGGCAAAGGAAAAAAGATCTATGACAAAAGAGAAACCATTAAGGCAAGAGAAACAGAACGGGATGTGAAAAGGAAGTATGGGATATAAAATTATTTTAAATTTTGAATTTTAAATTTTGAATTGCTGCTGATTAACTTCCACTCATTTCCAACACTTCACTAACTTCTGTGGCAGGCATCTCCGCATTACGCATGGCTATACCTCGTGCGGCATTGCCGGCAAAATCAATAAAAGCCTGTTTGCTTATTTCGTCATCACCTATCATAACCGGTACACCGAGATCACCGCCCTCACGAATACTTTGTACCAAAGGTATTTGCCCTAAGAAAGGGATATCAAATTCAGCGGCTAAATTTTTTCCTCCATCTTTCCCAAAAATAAAATATTTATTATCGGGTAACTCCGCCGGGCTAAAATAGCTCATGTTCTCTACAAGTCCTATTACAGGCACTTTCAGCGCTGCCTGTGAAAACATGGCAATGCCTTTTTTTGCATCCGCGAGCGCAACCAATTGAGGAGTAGTAACCACAATTACTCCTGTTACCGGCACAGTTTGTACAATGGTTAAATGGATATCACCGGTGCCAGGAGGCATATCAATAACTAAATAATCCAGGTCACCCCAATCTACTTCTGTAACAAATTGCCTTATAGCGCTGCTAACCATGGGGCCACGCCAAACAACGGCCTGCTTTTCATCAACCAGTAAGCCAATGCTCATTAATTTAATTCCGTATCTCTCTAACGGAACTATAATTCCTTTTCCATTTACTTCTTTCATCAAGGGTCTCTCGCCTCTCACACCAAACATTATGTGTACACTTGGGCCATAAATATCTGCATCCATTAAACCAACTTTAGCTCCTCCTTCTGCGAGCGCAAGCGCAAGATTACATGCAACCGTACTCTTACCTACCCCACCCTTTCCACTCACCACGGCGATAATATTTCTCACGCCGCTCAAAATGTTTTTATTGTCTTTCCGGTTGGTGGTTGTGTTGCTGGTAAAATTTACCGATACCTCGGCTTCCTTATTCACCAAAATTTTTACCGCATTAATACAGGCATTTTTTATAAGTTCTTTTAGTGGACAAGCAGGTGTGGTAAGCACAACAGTAAACGAAACATTGCTGCCATTAATTATGATATCCTTAACCATATTAAGTGTCACAAGGTCTTTGCCAAGGTCGGGCTCCTGAACATTACTTAACGCTTTCAAAATATCTTCCTGGGTCATCGTTCAATTATTTGTTAAAAAGTTTTGCAAATTGCAAAATTAAACATTGATAGTCTTACTTTGTTCAAATTAAATACCCTCTCTTTGGGGAACATTGGTATAAAAAAAATTGGATATTTAAACTCAACAGGGCGCCGGAAATATGAAAAAATTTTTACCATTAACCATACTTTTCCTTCTTATTTTGCTCAGCGGAGTTAAAGCACAATTTGAAACTTTTAAAGATTCAGTAGTTCAATTATACGGCATAGTAATGACGGCCGATAGCCTCCAGGGAATTCCCGCCGTAAGTGTTGTAGTAAAAGGACAAAACCGGGGAACCATTACCAACGACCAGGGTGTATTTTCCATTGTAGTGTTAAAGGGCGACCAGATAGAATTTAGCAGCATAGGTTACAAACCAAAGTTAGTGGCTATTCCCAAGAACTTAGAAGGTAACCAGCAAAGTATAATACAACTTTTAGTGCAGGATACTATTTATCTTCCTGCTACGATAATCAAGCGCAGGCCCACCCGTCAACAATTTGAAAGAGATTTTGTAAATGTAAAGGTGCCTGACGATAACCAGGAAATAGCCAGGAAAAATAATGATGATGCAACTCGTCGGGCTCTAATGGCAGTGTACCCTGCAGATGGCAGGGAGGCGACCAATTATTATTTGCGACAAAATGCTAACAAAGCCTATTACGCTGGCCAAACACCCCCACAAAATATTTTTAATCCTCTTGCATGGGCTGAGTTTATTAAAGCATGGAAGCGTGGAGATTATAAAAAGAAGTAATCTTGTCTGAACTGGGACCTTGTATGAACTGGATTTATGGGATTTGTGGGATTCTCAGGATAAAGCTCTGAACAATTACTTGTTGGATGATAAATGCCTGCTTCATTGGCCACGCAAATATTTTGGTTTCCTTAGTAGTCTCATGTCACAAAAATCGCAATACAGATTTTTTTGCAGGCCTTTAAATTGCATCTTACATTTAGCAAAGCAATTTGTTTATTTCCCATTAATCCCATAAAATCACAAAAATCGTGGTTCAGATAGTCACTGTAATCGGAGCCGGTACCATGGGTAATGGCATTGCGCATCTTTTTGCGCAGTATGGTTTTAAAGTAAATCTTGTTGATGTTTCCCAGCCACAATTGGATAAAGGACTGGCTACTATTAAAAAAAATCTTGAACGGCAGTTAATAAAAAACTTTATTAATGAAGAACAGAAACTTTCTGCGTTACAAAATATTACAATATCCACTTCATTGACTGAAAGTGTTAAGCAAGCCGATCTTGTAATAGAGGCGGCAACAGAAAATGTTGATCTTAAATTAAAGATATTTCAGCAGATAGACCAGGCAGCGCCTGAACATTGCATTTTGGCAAGTAATACTTCTTCCATTTCAATAACGAAAATTGCTGCTGTTACGAAACGGCCTTCAAAAGTTATCGGTATGCACTTTATGAATCCTGTGCCGTTAATGAAGCTGGTAGAAGTGATAAACGGATTTGCTACGGATAAAGAAGTAACTAAACAAATTACTGAGCTAAGTAAAAAATTGGATAAAGTGCCTTGCGTGGTGAACGATTATCCGGGCTTTATTGCTAATCGTATTTTAATGCCGATGATAAATGAAGCCATTTATAGTTTGCATGAAGGTGTTGCGGGTGTTGAAGAAATTGATACAGTTATGAAGCTCGGCATGTCACATCCAATGGGTCCTTTGCAATTGGCAGATTTTATCGGACTGGATGTTTGCCATACAATTTTAGAGGTTTTACAGGACGGGTTTGGAAATCAAAAATATGCTCCGTGCCCATTGCTCTCAAATATGGTTGCAGCAAATTGTTTGGGTATTAAAACTGGTGAAGGGTTTTACAGATACACCCCAGGAAGTAAAGATTTGGTAGTGAGTAACAGATTTGCCCATAATTAACCTGCTACTTATGTATTAAGCTTTCTTCGTTTATGTCAACGCCATTTAATTCTTTAAACAGGGGCAATACTTCCATTAAATTTTTTATGGCAATGCCAATTGTTATCTTACAAAATAATTGCATCTCCTGTTGAATAACTGTGCAGTTAAATTGTTTTACAATAATCATCACGTCGTTGATTTGTGTATAATCAAAATGAAGTGCATAAACTTTCTCCACCAGTTTTTTTACTATCGGCGTTAGTTGTAAAACCAGAGCTGTGGCCGTTTTATAAGCATTAATTAACCCTGGCACACCAAGTAAAGTTCCTCCGAAATAACGCACAACCACCACAAGAATATCGCTTAAATTTTTGCTATCTATTTGTGCAAGAATGGGCTTTCCTGCTGTGCCAGATGGTTCACCATCGTCATTAACTCTAAAATTATTTCCATCTAAACCAAGTCTGTAAGCAAAGCAATGATGCACCGCTTTAGGATGTTCTTTTTTTAATTCTTTTAAATGTTGTTTAAACTCGTCCGGAGTTTTTATGGGAAAGGCGTAAGCGATAAATTTACTTCCACGGTCTTTAAATTCTACTACAGAATTTTTATTAAATGGTGAAATAATGATCCATTATTGGTTTACTTATTCGCAAAGCTAATTAGAACACGGATGATACGGATTAAAAAGGATAAACACGGAATAAAATAATTAAATCCCAATGCACATTGAAGCAGCTTCTACCGCAGGCAGTATAAGCTACGTGCTTTTCGAATCGTTTATATTTGTAGCTACTTCAAGATTTAAAAAGTGTGTAATGACTTACGAAGACAATCTTCTTTTTGCTAAACAAATGGATGAAAAGGATCCATTAAAAAAATTTCGTGATAAATTTTACATACCAATAATTAATGGAAAAGAGACTAAATACTTTGCCGGAAATTCTCTTGGTTTGCAGCCAAAAATAACACAGGATTATATTTTAAAAGAATTAGAGAATTGGGCAAACTTTGGAGTCGAAGGACATTTTTATATGAAAGATCCATGGTACTCCTATCATGATTTTTTTCCTGAAAAATTATCGAAGATACTTGGCTGCAAGCCACAGGAAATTTCAGTAATGAACCAGCTTACAGTAAACCTTCATCTGTTGATGATTTCATTTTATCGTCCTACGCAACAGCGATATAAAATTATTTGTGAAGCGAAAGCTTTTCCTTCGGACCAATACGCTTTTGAATCGCAGGTAAAGTTTCATGGATTTTCTCCGGCAGAAACAATCATTGAAATTGAACCGAGGCAAAATGAATATTTAATAAGAACAGAAGATATTCTTGGCATAATTAAGCAACATGAAAATGAATTAGCCCTTGTACTCTTCGGAGGCGTCAATTATTATACCGGCCAGGCATTAGACACGCAGGCGATTACAAAGGCCGCACACAATGCAGGCGCTTACTGTGGCTTCGATCTTGCACATGTTGTCGGTAATATAGAATTGAAATTGCACGAATGGGATGTTGACTTTGCGTGCTGGTGCACTTACAAATATTTAAACTCAGGGCCAGGTGGCATTGCTGGTGCATTCATTCATGAACGTTTTATTACTGATACAACATTGCCGCGGTTAACTGGCTGGTGGGGATATGAAAAGTCTGCAAGGTTTAAAATGGAAAAAGGTTTTAAAGGCATGCCGTCTGCAGAAGGTTGGCAACTTAGCAATCCCTCAATTCTTGATATGGCAGCACACAGAGCCTCACTTGATATTTTTGATGAAGCTGGTTTTGATAACGTCGTCGCCAAGTCAAAGAAATTAACCGGCTATGCTTTATTTATTATGGACGAGATTAATGCACAGGCTGGCAGAGAGATAATAAAAATTCTTACTCCAACTAATGAAGAAGAAAGAGGATGCCAGGTATCTATGCTGCTAATGGAAAATGGAAAAAAAATATTTGACGGCTTAAAGGAAAATGGAATAATAGGTGATTGGCGTGAACCAAATGTAATTAGAATTGCACCTGTGCCTTTGTACAATACATATGAAGATGTATATTGGTTTGGTGACGTTTTAAAAAAATTACTTTTTCAGAAAAGCTAATTGTCCATAGTGATATGAAAGATGATTAGTTCTGTTAAGCAAAACACTGAGCCTGTTGCGATGTGGTTCTTTTGCAAAATCTTCTTCAGAAATAGAGGCGTGTTTTTGAAGCCATTCATCGGGGCTTAGTTTATTGAAGTGAGAACCAAGCGCTAAATTTACCTCTTTCCAATACTCCCTTAATAATGATGTTGCCGGTTTAGGAAGCGAGGATTTATCCGGATTTTTTATAAATGTTTCTTCCAATTGCGGATGCAACTTTTCACCAAAATATAATAAAGGCAACATCCCATCATGAACCGCCGCAAGATGTCCTAATAGATAAACACCAGTATTTCTGTTGGCAGCAACTCCCTGTTGTAGCTGTTCGTCAGTAAGGGTTTCAAGTAATGCGTTTGTTCTAACTATTTGAATATTCCAGGAATCTAACGCTATCTTAATAAATAATTCTTGTTGAGTTTGCATCTTATTTTTTATTTAGAATTGAATGTTTAATGGAGGTCGTTTTAAAAAAATAAAATTAAACTATTTTACAACTTGTATTAACCTGGTACATGATTGTCCTGATTCAAGCTTGAGTTTTTGTAAAGTTTTCTAAATCCCTGTTGAGTTTAATCTCAACTTTGCAGCCAATTCATTTCTCCACATTTTTTTTACGCAGATATGTGATCACCGCCTGTCTTACATCTATAAGTGTATCGGTAGGCAGAGTTGGCATATTCTTCAAAAAAATAAAACTATCGCCGCCCACTTTTACGAGGTACTCAGCAATTGCAACCGTAAAATTGTCTTTGCCCGTAATCAGTTTGTTTTTAAAAAACCATTGATCGTTTCTTTTTTCGAGGCTTTCGGAATATTGCAAAAATCCCCCCTCGCCAGGATGAGCAATGCCGGTGTCGAGTGTTTTAACTAAGAGTGCGCTATCCATTTTAACTTTGTATATCAGGCCCCGATAAGGTAGGATCTTGAGAATATCAATTTCTTTTACCGGTGGCCTTACAATATCATCTACCCTTATTGAGCCGGCATTATACATGGCAATTGCTGTGGTATCTTTATATGCCTTGCGCATAGCATCGCCAATGATCCTGGTAAGGTTGGTTCTTCCGCTTCTTATTTTTTCGTCTCTGCCGTCAAGGGGCTCGCCGGTTTTTATAACCACGCCATCAGGATTAAAACCGGAGTTTCGGAAATAATCGTAAGCGCCTTCTTTCCATCTTTGTACTAAATAACTTGTAAGTGCGTCCTTTGGAACCGACATATCAAGATCTTTCAATGTTGGTATTACTGTTACTTTTCCTCCCTGTTTGTCGATAATAACTTTTATAAGAAAGGCTGTTCTTGCGTTAGCATGAGCTTTAGTGATATATACATTTCCAACTTTTTTAAATTGCATATCATGTTCGTGGCCGCCGATAATTATTGCGAGGCCAGGTAATTTTTTAGCAAGCGCTACATCGCTGTCAATTGATTGATGGGTAACAGCGATTACTGCATCACAGGAACTTTTTAGTTTATTATAAAGTCGTTCGGCTGTGGCAAAGCTTGTATCATAAGATACATATTTGCCCGTCTTGTTACTATTTATTGTAAAGCTGAAAAACCCGATGGTCGCAGTGGTGCCATCGTTATCCGTAAAAGTTCTGGTATAAGTTTCAGGCAGCTCTTTATTATTCTTTTTGAATGGCTGAGTCTTTGTCCCTGTGCTGTCTGTGTATTGAAAAGTATTGGAAGCTACCCAGTCGAACCCGCTTTCATCTAAACAAGTCTGTAATTGTTTTTCTTTGAGGTCAAACTCATGGTTGCCAAAGATAGCCAGGTCAAAGTTGGCAGCATTCATGGCTTCGATCATTTGCATTCCGCCAATATTCTTTTTATTTATTTCAACAGTATTGTAAATTGAAGGGCTTACAAAATCGCCGGCCATTACTAAAAGAGTATTAAGATTTTTTTCCTGAACCTGCTTCTTTAAAGAAGCCACCCGGGCCATTCCGCCGATGCTGTCATTCTGCAAAGGAGATATTTCATATACGTCATTCACCTGCACAATATCTACTTCTAATTTGCCATCATCTGCTCCGCTGCCATTTATGTTGAAACTTGTAAAGCAAAAAAAAATGATACAGGCAATTATACCGGGGAACAATGATTTGGTTAGTAACCACGAGTAACTGCGAAGTATTTCCGAAGCAGGTTTAGGGTTTATTTTTTTTAAAGAATCAGGTTTTGGATTTGTTTCTTTCATAAGTAGATATATTATGATGTTAACCACGGTTAGCATTCAGCAGGTAACTTTTGGGTATATGAAAAAAAAAAATTGGCTTCGATCCAAATATAGTTCAATTAGGTAGCGAAAAAAAAACGCCTCAAAAGTATGAAGCGTTTTTGCATTAAAATGAGTTCCTTAAAATCCTGGATCAACCTGCCTGCTTTAGTTGAACAATATCCCAGTCACTGTCAGTAATTCCGGATTTAATATCAATTGCGTTCACTCCTAAAAAATGACAGGCCAGCTTTTATTTCTTTAATCTTTGAAATAGCTCATCCCACAACGGTGATCTGAGAATTTTTTCTAAAAGCCTGTCGTCTATAATTATTACTTCAATATTTGGGTGGCGTGCACATTCAAAGGCGGCTGGTAAACAGCCCATAAAAAAAGTGGCATGCAAACCTTCAGGCAATGCACGGGCCAGTTCTATGATAGTGGTTCCTCCCGTGGTAAGAACAGAGCTTTATTAGTCTAAGTGCTTAGTATTAAATTATTACTTTGACGGAGTCCATTTGCGGATAGCTAAAATGAAAAGTGTAAACATAAAGGCAGTTAATCCCGTTGTTAAAATGAATTGTCCGTTAAATAAAGGAATTTTTCCATCGGTGATTACATTTATCAAGGATGGTTTTATTTGCCCTTTTGCCTGATCATTCATATCTAAGTTTGAAAAAATAACGAGGCTAACCCAGTTATTGCCCAGGTGAAGCCCGATAGGAAAATATAAGGTTTTTGATTTCAAAAGAGCAGTTGCATAAAGTATATGTCCTAATCCCGTAATAAGCAGGATTGTCATTTGTACCGGGTTGCCAAATGCACCAAGATTTATCCAATGCGATAAAATAAAGAGTGTCGCGAAAATTATATTGGCTTTTATGACGCCTGATATTTCAACAGTTTTTTTAAAACAGATTCCTCTAAAAGCTAATTCTTCAAGCATTACTGTAGGCAATAAGAGACCCAATCCACCAAGCACGTAAGACATGCTAAATGTTTGATTGAATACAACCGGGTATCCTTTTATAAACGCAATGGTGTAAATAAGGGGTATAATAAAAATCCCGCCAACGAGTAGTCCTGATATGCCAAAGCAAATGTTTCTCATTGTTAGATTTAAACCTAATTCAGAAAGGTTTTTGCCCTCTTTTTTATATGCTTTCCATGTGATAAACAAAACAGCAACTATAACAATTATATTAGCTATTTGAGAAGGAAGTCTTAAAAGCCCGTTTAAAATAAAGCCGCCAAGAATAAAAGTTGTCAGCACAAAAATGATAAACAGGAAAACAATTTTTGCAACCTGGGAATGAAGATTACTCTTTTTCATTTTAGATTTTTTTGGATTGCCTTTCGACTTCGGAATTTTGCCTCTTTGTCCAGGAATTGTATAAAACAAAGATTGCAACGCCCATCACTAAAAGATAACTCACCCACCCGATTACTTCAATCCTGCTTTCACAACCTTTCTCAATTATGATCCTGAACAGCCCTG
>Ga0268264_10005662_pt1 | contig 10589 bp, 9 predicted proteins | sample KBSSwiS32_FD_190357 | JGI IMG/M metagenome (GOLD analysis project Ga0268264, IMG submission 190357) | Switchgrass rhizosphere microbial communities from Kellogg Biological Station, Michigan, USA - KBS Switchgrass S3-2 (SPAdes) (version 2) | ecosystem: Host-associated > Plants > Roots >... | reverse complement strand
CGCGTCCAGCGCGTGCCGGTGACCGAGAGCGGCGGGCGTATCCACACCTCGGCGGCGACGGTCGCTGTGCTGCCCGAGGCCGAGGAGGTCGACGTCCAGATCGACGACAAGGATCTGCGCATCGACGTCTATCGCTCGTCGGGTCCCGGCGGCCAGTCGGTCAACACCACCGACAGCGCGGTCCGCATCACCCATCTGCCCAGCGGTCTCGTCGTGATCCAGCAGGACGAGAAATCGCAGCACAAGAACAAGGCCAAGGCGCTCAAGGTGTTGCGCACGCGGCTCTATGAACTCGAACGCGACCGGCTCGACAGCGCTCGCGCCGGCGCCCGCAAGTCGATGGTCGGCTCGGGCGACCGGTCGGAACGGATCCGGACCTATAACTTTCCACAGGGCCGCGTCACCGATCACCGCATCAACCTGACCTTGCACCGCCTGCCCGAAATCCTCGAAGGCCAGATGGACGAACTGCTGGGCGCGCTGATCGGCGAGGACGAAGCGGCACGCCTGGCCAATCTCGATGCTTAACCCTCTCCCGCTTGCGGGAGAGGGACAGACTTGCGAAGCAAGTCAGGGTGAGGGCCTGAAGGGCGGGACCCGCTCAGGCCCTCACCCTCGCCGCCTGCGGCGTCTTTCCCTCTCCCGCAAGCGGTAGAGGGCGGGGACGTGATGGTCGATCTGGCGCGCGCAACCCAGCGCCTCGCCGCCACGTCCGAAACCCCGCGCCTCGACGCCGAGCTTCTCCTCGCTTTCGCGCTTGGGATCTCGCGTGAGGACTTGCTGCTCGGCCGCCACGCCGGCCCGATCCCGGCCGGCTACGAATCCCTCGTCGCCCGCCGCGCCGCCGGCGAGCCGCTCGCCTACATCACGGGCACGCGCGCCTTCTGGACGATCGACCTCCATGTCGCCCCGGGCGTGCTGATCCCGCGACCCGACAGCGAGACCTTGATCGAGGCCGCCGTCGATCATTTCGGTAACATCGCGCCACGCCGTATCCTCGATCTCGGCACTGGTTCCGGCGCGCTGCTGCTGGCGGCGCTCGACCAGTGGCCGCAGGCGACCGGCCTCGGCGTCGATCGCAGTTCCATCGCGCTGGCGATTGCTGCGGGCAATGCCGCAGCGCTCGGCGTCGACGACCGCGCGAAGTTCGCCGCTGGCGACTGGGCCGAAACCGTCGACGAAGCCTTCGATCTCGTCCTGTGCAACCCGCCCTATGTCGAGACCGATGCCGGCCTCGCACGCGACGTCGCCGACCACGAACCCGCCTCGGCGCTGTTCGCCGGGCCGGACGGGCTCGACGAGTATCGCCGGCTCGCCCCCGGCTTCGGCCGCCTGATCGCGCCGGGCGGGCTGGCCGCGATTGAACTGGGCGCCGGGCAGTTCGATCGCGTCGCCGCCTTGTTCGCCGGTCAGGGCCTCGCGATTTCGCAGCGCCGCGATCTCGGCGGACATATCCGCTGCCTGCTGCTCGCCGCGGCGCTACCAACGGAAACATAAAAGCGCTTGGTTTCTCGAATCGATGCCGCTACTACGCGATTGGGGACAGGCGCTTCATGACGACCAGCGTTGGCGACGCGCCTCTCACCAAACTCCACGAGTCATGTCCGCTGAGGTCCGGCGGCACGGCAGGCGATGCACCGGTCGCGGGTACGCGACTCGCATCCCGGGGGTCTGGCTGCATCCGACAAGTCGGGAGCTGGTGACGTTTCGAAGACGAGGACAGCACGAAGTTGATCAATAATCGTCAGCAGGCCGGCCGCCGTCGCGGCCGTGGCGGCCAACGGCCGCAGAATGGAAGTCCCAATCGCGGTGGCGATAACGGCAATCGCATCGACAGCCGCGCACGCGGCAACGCGGCGCAGCTTCACGAGAAGTACAGGACCCTTGCGCGCGATGCGCAGATGCAGGGCGACCGCGTGATGTCGGAATATTATTGGCAGTTCGCCGATCATTATTTCCGCGTGCTGAGCGAGACCCGCTCGCGCTTCGAGGAAAACCGCCGCCAGCGCGACGATTATGTCGAAGGCGAAGACGATGGCGACGACGGCCAGAGCTTCGACAATGACGGCGACGATTTCGGCCAGCGCGACTATCGCGATCCCCGCGACAATCGGGAAGTGCGCGATACGCGCGAGGTTCGCGACACCCGCGACAATCGTGAAGTCCGCGACACCCGGGACAATCGGGAGCCGCGCGACAACCGCGAGGTCCGCGACAATCGCGAGCCGCGCGACAATCGTGACGGCAACCGCGACAACCGTCCGCGCGCCAACGGCCAGCGCAACGAGCGTGTCGAGCAGCGCCCCGATCGTGCCGAGCGGCCCGAGCGTGTCGAACGGCCTGAGCGGGCCGAGCGCCAGGAGCGTCCCGCGCGTGACGTCCGTCCGGAAGTCGATGGCAACCGTGCCGAGCCGGTCGAGGCGGCCGAGCCCCGCTTCGAAGAGATCGCGGCGCGGAACGACGTGCGCGAGCCGCGCCCGCGTGGCCGTCGGCCCCGCACCGATCGCGCGCCGCGCGAGGAGTCGGCCAGCGATCACGCGATCGACGCCGCCGTGCTCCCGCCTGCGCTCTCGACGCCCGAGCCGGTCGCGCTGCAGCCCGTCGCCGCGCCGCAACCCGCCGCGCCGCCGCAGCCGGTGAGCGCCACGCCGGACGGCGCGCCCGAAGATTCGGCCGAGCCGCCCAAGCGTCGCCGCGGCCGTCCGCGCAAAGTGGACAGCGAGGCCCCGTTGATCTGATCCCCTTCGATTCGGAGGGAAAAAGACTTCGCATCCGTCGCCAAAGCGGGCATCACATGGTCGATAAACCGTGAGAGGGTGCCCCCTATGCGTTTCGTATCGCTGATCGCCGCCGCCGCGCTCCTGCCGGCGGCGGCGCCAGATTTCGCTCTCGCACAACCTGCCCCACCGGCGGCGCCCGACGTGATCGGTAGCGCGCAGGGCGATGTTTCGGTCACCATCTACCAGAATGGCCAGGCGCTGGTGCAGGATGTGCGCCAGCTCGATCTCGCCGGTGGCCGCACCCGCCAGGAATTCCCCGACGTCTCGGCGCAGATCCGCGCGGAGACGGTGTCGCTCGCCGGTCCCGGCATCGGCATCGTCGAACAGAATTTCGATTATGACCTGCTCTCGCCCGACAAATTGATGGAGAAGGCGGTCGGATCGGTCGTCACGATCGTCCGCACCAACCCCGCCACCGGGGCGGAGACGCGCGAGCAGGCGAAGGTGCTGGCCGCGAACGGCGGCATCGTCCTCCAGATCGGCAATCGCATCGAAGTGCTGCGCGACGACGGCCTGCCGGTGCGTGTGGTGTTCGACAAGGTGCCCGAGAATCTCCGCGCGCGGCCGACCCTGTCGGTGACGCTGCAGGTGGAGCGCGCCGGCCGCGTGCCGGCCTCGCTCAGTTACCTGACCCCCGGCCTCGGCTGGACCAGCGACTATGTGATGCTGTTCGATGAGGCGAAGTCGGCGATCGACATGCAGGGCTGGGTGACGCTGACCAATAATACTGGCACCAGCTATCGCAACGCCGACGTGCTGCTGATCGCCGGCAATCCATCCGGCCCCGCCAGCCGCGGCGGCTATAATCCGTTCAGCCGCTTCGGCGGCGGTGGCGGCGACGCGACGATCGACCAGCCGGGCACCGAATCGGGTACGCGCGAGCGGCTCGGCGATTATTATCTCTATCCGCTGGCCGAGCGGACGACGATCGCCAACGCCCAGCAGAAGCAGGTCAGCTTCCTCGACGTCAAGGGCGCGCCGGGCCGCAAGGCCTATGAGTGGAACAATGCATGGATGGGCACCGGCGGCGATTTCCGCAGCGCATCGACCGTGCTCAAATTCTCGACCGCGAAGCAGGGCGGGCTCGGCGATCAGCTCCCCTCGGGCACGATCCGCGTCTATATGCGCGACGCGCGCGGCGATCCGCAGTTCATCGGCGAAAGCCGGGTCGACGCCGCGCCGATGGGATCGCAGATGTCGATCCGCACCGGCGACGCGTTCGATGTCAAGGGCATGGCGACGGTCGAGAAGCGCGAGCGGCTGTCGTCGAGCCGCTGGCGCACGTCGATGCGCTACGACTTCACCAATGCTCGGCCCGAGGCGGTGACGATCGACGCCGGCCAGGACGGCCTGTGGGGCGACGTCCGCATCGTCAGCGCGAGCCTGCAGGGCGAACGGCTGTCGGCCGACCGGATGGAATGGAAGGTGCCGGTCGCGGCCAACGGCAAGGCGTCGTTCAGCGTGGTATTCGACACGCGGTACTAGGCCGGTGCGCGCCGCGATCCTTGTCGCATTGGCGATTTTCGCCGTCCCTACGTCTGCGGTGGCGCAGGAGGTCGTCAACTCGGAATCGATCGATGCGATCTCGGTCACGCTCTATCGCGATCCGGGCCGGCAGGGCGGCGGCATCGCTGCGGGCTGGCCGGGTGGCTATGCCCTGATCACGGAGACGCGCACGATCCGCCTTCCAGCCGGCCGCACGATCATCCGCTTTCAGGGCGTCTCTCAGGGCATGTTGCCCGAAAGCGCGATAATTGGCGGTTTGCCTCGCCAGGCCAGCGAAAAAAATCGCGATGCCTTGCTGTTGTCGCCGGCAGGCTTGCTCGATGCCCATCTGAAACGCCGCGTAGCGTTGCGGCGTACCAATCGGGTGACGGGCGCTGTGGTGGTTCAGGACGCGGTGATCGAGGCCGGGCCGGGGGGAGGCGTCGTTCTGACCACGCCCGAGGGAGTCGAAGCGCTGGGTTGCTCAGGACTACCCGAATCGCTGCGCTATGCGAGCGTGCCGGACGGTCTGTTCGCCGAGCCGACGCTGTCCGTCGTGGCCGACATTCCATCGGCGACGACGGCCACCGTCCAGCTGACCTATCTGGCCGAGGGGCTCGACTGGTCCGCGAGCTATGTCGCCCGGGTTGCCGACGACGGGCGAACGCTGGATCTTTTCGCGTGGATGACGGTCGTCAATGGCGGCAGCCAGGGCTTCGAGCGCGCGCGCACCCAGGCAATTGCCGGCGCCCCGAACAAGGAAGCGGCGGCGGCACAGCCGCAGGCGCCAGACCCGGTGTTGCATCTGCAATGCTGGCCCATGGACGTCACCAGTACGCATCCGCGCCGCGGGTTGCCGGCCCCACCCCCGCCCCCGCCCGCGCCGGAGTCTTATGGCGTCACCGAAGACATCGTCGTCATGGCGCAACGGCGCAGCGAATCCATGATGGATACGCCGCTCGCCGTTTCGGTGATCATGGCGCAACAGGAAGAATTGGGCGATCTAAAGCTCTATCGCATTCCCGAAGCCGTGACCGTCGCCGCGCAAAGCCGCAAGCAGGTGGCGATGATCGACCGCAAGAAAGTCGGCTTCGAACGTGTCTACACCGGGCGTTTCGAATCGTTCGAACGCGATGATCATGACGACGAGAACCAGCCCGGCGCTGCATCGGCCGAGTTGGTCCTGCGTACCGAGAACCGCAAAACCAACGGCCTCGGCTTGCCGCTGCCCGCCGGCTCGGTTTCGGTGTTCGAAACTGCAAACGGCCAATCGCTGCTGGTCGGCGAGAGTAACCTGCAGGATCGCGCGGTCGGCGACGAAGTCGAGTTCGGCGTCGGCGACAGTCCGAACCTGCGTTATCAGGTGAATGCGCGTCCGCGCGCCGGCCGGCGTGCGCCGTTTCGCGTTCGCGTCACCAATGCGCGCGCAACTCCGGAAGTCTTCGAACTGGTCATTCCCTATGATGTCGCACGGGCGAGCGAAACGCTCGGCAAGCGCAAAGGGCAGAACGTCTGGCGTACGACCGTGCCAGCGAACGGCGAAGCAAAGCTCGAATTCGCGCTGCGACTGGAGCAGGACGACGGATCATGAACGCCGGATCGGGCTTTCGCGGTCGCGTTTCGATCATTCTCTGGTTGATTGCGGCGTTGCCGGCAACCGCTGCGGCGCAAACGGTGGTCAATTCCGAAAAGATCGATTCGGTCGCGGTCACGCTCTACCGTGATCCCAATCGCAACATGGGGCCGCCGAATCCGGCGTGGCCCAGCGGCTATGCCCTGGTCACCGAGACGCGGACGATCCGTGTGCCGGCCGGTCGCGCGGTGATCCGCTTCCAGGGCGTGTCGCAGGGCATGCTGCCCGAAACCGCGATCGTCAGCGGGTTGCCGAAGCAGGTCAATGAGAAGAATCGCGACGCGCTGCTGCTGTCGCCGGCCGGGCTGGTCGATGCTTGGCTCAAGCGCCGCGTGACCTTTCGCCGCACCGATCCCGCGACCGGCAAGCGCACGACGCAGGAGGCGGTGATCGAGGCAGGCCCCGATGGCGGCGTCGTGCTGACGACGCCCGATGGCGTCGAGGCTTTGCGCTGCTCGGGCCTGCCCGAATCCTTGTCCTATCCGCGCGTGCCCGACGGGCTGTTCGCGAAGCCGACTTTGTCCGTCCTCACCGAGAGCACGATCGCGGCGACGGTGCAGGTCCAGCTCTCCTATCTCGCCGAGGGCTTCGACTGGTCGGCCAATTATGTCGCGCGCGTCGCCGACGACGGCGAGACGCTCGACCTGTTCGCCTGGCTGACGGTGGTCAATGGCGGCAGCCAGGGCTTCGCCAACGCACACACCCAGGCAGTGGCCGGCGGCCTCAACAAGGAAGCCGCGGCGCAGCAGCCGAAGAGTCCGGATCCGGAACTCCATCTCCAGTGCTGGCCGGCCGATATCACCAGTTCCCACGCCGCCTGGACCGTCGAACGGCCGCCGCTCCCCGCCGCGCCGGGCTATTGGGTCGGCAACCGCTATGGCGAGATCATCGTCAAGGCGCGGCGGCGGGGACGCGGTCGGCAGGAACTCGCGCCAGAACCATATCCGCCGCCGCTGCCACCGATGGTCGAGATGGCGCCTCCCCCACCGCCGGCACCCGCGCCCGCGCCCGCGATCGTCGCAGAACAGGAGGATCTTGGCGACCTGAAACTCTATCGCATCCCCGAACGCGTCACGATCGCCGCGCAGAGCAGCAAGCAGGTGGCGATGATCGATCGCCGCAAAGTCCCGTTCGAGCGCGTCTATACGGGCAGCGTCTTTGCCTATGGCAGCAGTTCGAGACCGACGGCGATCGTGCTGCGGACCGAAAACCGCGACGCGAAGGGGCTGGGCCTCCCGCTGCCGGCCGGCGGGCTGGCGGTGTTCCAGAATGCCGGCGCCAATGCGCTGCTGGTCGCCGAAAGCAAGCTCGCCGACCGCGCGATCGGCGACGACGTCGAACTCGGCGCGGGCGAAAGCAGCGACGTGCGCTACGAGATCATGGCGCTGCCACCGACCGCGACGCGCGCGATGTTCACGGTGCGCGTCACCAACGCGCATGCGAACGACGAGATTTTCGAGCTGATCGTGGGCGACAATCTCGTCGATGTCAGCGCCACGCTGGGCGAACGCAAGGGCCGCAAGATTTGGCGCGTCGCGGTGCCCGCCAATGGCGAGGCAAAGCTCGATTATGCGTTCAAGCTGGGGCCGGGCTGACCGAAACCCTCACGCCGCCGGCAACGGCCGCGGCTTCATCTCGGCATCGAGCGCGACGAAGGTGAACAATCCGCTCGTCACCTTCACTTCCCGGCCTTCGACGTCGCGCGACGCGATCACCTCGATCCGGATCGCCACCGAGGTGCGGCCACGGCGCTCGACATGGGCATAGACCGAGATGATGTCGCGCAGGTGGATCGGCGCGATGAACTCCATCGCCTCGATCGCCACCGTCGCGCAGGCGCCGCGGCACACTCGGCTCGCGACGATGCCGCCGGCGATGTCCATCTGGCTCAGCACCCAGCCGCCAAAAATATGGCCATTGGCGTTGATGTCGCTCGGCCCCGGCACCACGCGCAGCACCGGATCGCCATAGGTCTCGCTCATTCGCGGCCGTCCTTCAGCGAGTCGTCGACCGCCTCGTCATGGCCGGTGCCCGAACTCAGGAACACCAGCCCCATCAGCGCCGCCATCAGCATCACCGCGCAGAACACGCCCAGGATCGTCGCGATCAGCATGTGGATCGGGATCGGGCCGTTCATATACCACAGGCTGGCCAGCGATCCCGCCACCGCCAGCGTCGCGACCAGCGCCATCCAGCGCATCAGCCGCCGGTACCGCGCCCAGGCGAAAGCGGCATATTCCGGCTCGTCGAGGGGACTGTGGCGCATGCCCCGGCCTTTCATTGGCAGACTTTGTTTTGGCATACTTCCATTTGGTCGCGGGGCGTGGGAACATCAACCCGGGGAACGATCTGGATTGAGAGGAGGCCCGACATGACGATCGCAGCTATCCTGGCCGGCAAGGGCCATGACGTGGTCAGCATCGACGTATCCGCACGGGTGACCGACGCGGTCAGCCTGCTGGCGGAGAAACGGATCGGCGCGGTGCCGGTGATGGCGGACGGCGCCGTTGCGGGCATATTTTCCGAGCGCGACGTGATCATCTGCCTCGCGAGCGAAGGCATGGCGATGCTCGAGCGGTTGGTGGGCGACGTGATGACGGCGCCGCCGATCACCGTCGAACCCGATCAATCGGTGCTCGGCGCGCTGTCGCTGATGACGCGGCGACGCGTCCGCCATCTGCCGGTGCTCGAAGGCGGCCGGCTGGTCGGCTTCGTGTCGATCGGCGATCTGGTCAAACAGCGCATCGATCATATCGAGGCCGAGGCGATGGCGATGCGGGAGTATATCCAGAGCGCTTGATCGGTCGTCTGAGATCGGACGCCGGAGATCGCGCCTTCAGAGTGCGGGGGTTGCCGCCACCGGCGGCTTGCCGCGCGCGATCCGGATCGCGTCGAGCAGCATCGCGCGCGCGAACAGCCACAGCAGCGCGCCATAGGTCGCCGCGCCCACGGTGGCGAGGATCGCGAGCTTGATCGGTGGCGCGATCGGCGGCAGCTGCGCCTCGACCAGCGTCACCAGCAGCGCCATCGCCGCCGATGCGAGCAGCGCCGGCAGGATCGCGCGCGCCAGTTGCTCGACGCGCACGCCGATCACCGGCAGCGAGCTGGCGGCGGTCGCGCCGAGCAGGGCCGCCATCGCCACCAGCCAGGCCCAGGCGAGACCCATCAGGCCGAAGCGCACGCCGACGAAGAAGGCGATCGGCATCAGCACCGCGCCCATCGCCGCGTTGCGCACGGCGATCCGCGGGAGACCGAGCGCGTTGGTCGCCGGCGCGAACAGGATCTGCATGGTCATCAGCGGCATCGCCAGCGCGAGGATGTGGACCACCGGCACCGTCTCCGCCCATTTCGGACCGATCACCGTCAGCACCAGCGGCCCGGCGACGGCCCACAGCCCGGCATAGAAGGGCAGGGCGATCAGCAGGATCAGCCGCACGGCGTTGACGAACGCGCCGGCTACCGCCGCGCGATCGGACTGGATCCGGGCATAAGCGGAGAAGGCGACCTCGTTCAGCGGCGGCACGAACTTGCCGACGAGGATCTGCGTCAACAACAGGGCGGTGGTATAGATGCCCAGTTCGTGCGGGCTGAAGCTGCGGCCGGCGATGAAGATATCGGCCTGGCTCTGGAAGAACCAGAAGACCTGCGTCAGCATCATCGCGCCGCCGAAGCCGAACACCGAGGCCGTGCCGCGGAAGTCGAAGCTCGGCCACACCAGGGATCGCGCCGCCAGCGTCATGCCGATCGCGCGCGACCAGAACAACGCCATCGGCGCCGCGACGAGGGTCCACACTCCCAGGCCGGACAAGGCGCAGCCCAGAGCGGTCAGCGCGCCGATCACCGCGGAGGCGAGGTTGATCCGCGCCTGTCCGCGATAGTCCATCTCGCGGCTGAGCAGCGCATAGGGCAGAGCGATGAACGGCGTCGTGACATAGAGCAAAGACTGCACGCGCAGCAGGTGGGTGACCTCGGGCTGCCGGAAATAGGCGGCGGCGAGCGGCGCGGCGAGGAACTGCGCCGCGCCCAGCCCGAGATTGAGCAGCAGCAGCATGCCGAACAGCTGGCGGACATGGATCGGCTCGAGCGTCTCGCGCTGGATGATCGCGCTCGCGAAGCCATAGCCGTTGAGCAGGTTGAGCAGCACCAGCACGACCTGGGTCATCGCGAACAGGCCATAGTCGGCGGGCGCGAGGATGCGGATCACCAGGAAGGTCGATGTCCACATCACCAGCTGGGCGACGATCTGGCTGCCCGAACGCCAGATGACGGCGCTGCGAACCCGGCTTCCGAATGATTCGTCGTCCGATTCGGGCTGATTCGCGCTGGTTTCCATGGTTTGACCGCTATCGCACGGTACGGTGACCAGAGTGTAAACCCAGAGGTTCCGGGGGTTTCGCGAATGATTGAAACATAATTGCAAAAACCCGGTTGACGGTCCCGACACCCCTCCATATATGCCTGCTCACCGCAGCGACGTGCCACACCGGCACGCTGCAGCGGTCGCAAAAAAAGCAGACGCCCGGTCACCCCGGTAAAAAGGGGGTTCGATCAGGCGTCCGCGTTTTTCGCTCTTTCTCATTGTTGGTATGATGAAGGGACATGTGGGCGGCGGCTCCATGCGCCGGGGGTTTTAAGGCTCCGGATGTATGGTTAAATTAAGTCGTTCCTACATGTCTTATACGTTTCCATAC
>Ga0268264_10005660_pt1 | contig 10589 bp, 8 predicted proteins | sample KBSSwiS32_FD_190357 | JGI IMG/M metagenome (GOLD analysis project Ga0268264, IMG submission 190357) | Switchgrass rhizosphere microbial communities from Kellogg Biological Station, Michigan, USA - KBS Switchgrass S3-2 (SPAdes) (version 2) | ecosystem: Host-associated > Plants > Roots >... | reverse complement strand
TCTCTGGTTGCAAACTCGGTTTTGAACCGACCATCAACTTCGAGCGCATAACCAGAAGCAGGCAATTCACGAGTGGCTACGACCATCTTATTCCTTTGAGGTATTTTTGATCAACGACGACTGTTTAAGCTGAGTCGCTCGGACCGGGCCAGCGCAGTTGATTGGCCTTGTCAGGCGAAAGCGATCTTTCAACGCGAATTGCCGTTGGCGTGAAGAATGTCATCACGGATTTGCCCTCGCATCATACGACGCTGCTAGATTCGATTGCGAACCGTGCATGGAATTGTCGAGTCGTGGCCCTCTATGGAGGCGACTCGGTCAAAATGTAACCTCAGCTACATTTCTGGACGCACTGGACCCGGAACAGTAAAGATGACTCAGCGGCGTTGAGGCGATCTCCTGCCCCGGGAGCACCCTCTACTCGTCCAAGATCTCCAGAAGCTCTTCGATCCGCTCGAATGGCTTCTCATGCCCCTTGTTGGCGTAGACCACGCGATCGCCATCGCGCTCGAGCGATTTCGACTTGGATTTGCGCAGTCGGCCGGGCAGGAACGTCGCAGCGACCGCCTCCGGTCCGACGTCGAGTCTCACGATACCCCGACGCTTGCAATCGAGCCTGAGCCTCGCCGCCGCGAAGAAATCGTATGCCGCCGGCGGCAGCCGGCCGAAACGGCGCGCGGTTTCTTCTTCCAAATCGTCCAGATCGTCTTCGCTCCGACACCTGGCGACGCGACCATAGATTTCGAGCCGGACCGGGTCCGACTGCACGTAGCTCGTTGGCAGCATATCCGCGAGCGGCAGATTCAGATCGGGCACCCACAGATCGGCAGCCCTGTCGTCGGTCTTCTCCGAGGCCCGCTTCAGAAGGTGGCTGTAAAGCACCGGTCCGAAAACCTGCACATGGCCGGACTGCCGTTCCGAGAAGAGGTCCCCCGCGCCTCTGAGGTCGAGATCTCGCTCGCTGATGGCGAAGCCCGCGCCCGGCCTGCTGAACTCTTCCAGAACGGCCAGACGCCTTTCGGAATGTTCCGAATTCGATTCGGTCAGCAAATATGCGAAGGCCCGCGTCCCGCCTCGACCTACCCGGCCCCTGAGCTGATGGAGTTGCGACAGACCAAACTTTTCCGGCCAGCAGACCACGATGGTGTTTGCCCGGGGAATGTCGAGACCACTCTCTACGATGTTGGTCGCCAGGAGAACGTCCGCCGCGCCTTCGACAAAGCTCATCATGCGATCGTCGATCTCGTCAGCCGGCAACTTGCCGTGAAGGCAGACGATGCGGAGATCCGCCGCCACCGCCTGCACCCGCGCCAGCATCGGCTCCAGATCTTGAATGCGAGGACAAATCAGGAAACTTTGTCCGTGACGTCTCTGCTCGCGCAGCAATGCAGCGATAATGGCAGCGTCCGATAGCGGGGCGACCTTGGTGGCGACGGGCAGCCGATGAACAGGCGGTGTCGCGATAACGCTGAGATCCCTGAAGCCCGCGAGCCCTGCCGCAAGGGTGCGCGGTATCGGCGTAGCACTCATCCAAAGCGTGTGGACGCCTTTCGCCAGGCCCGAAAGTTTCGCCTTCTCAGCCGCCCCGAAGTGCTGCTCCTCGTCGATGATGACGAGGCCGAGGTCAGCGAACTTCACCTCCTTCGAGGCGAGCGCCTGGGTGCCCACCACGACCTTCAGTTTGCCGCGACGCAGGCCTTCCTTCGTCTGCCTCGTTTCCGCAGCCGACGTGGCCCGCGACAGGTTTCCAACTTCGATGCCGAGCGGACCGAACCGTTTGCGGAAGGTCGCGACGTGCTGCCTGGCCAATACGGTGGTCGGCACTGCGATGGCGACCTGTTTCCCCGACAGCGCTACGGCCGCGGCCGCGCGCAAGGCCACCTCGGTCTTGCCGAAGCCAACGTCGCCGCAGACGACCCGATCCATCGGATGACCGGACGCCAGATCGTCCAGGACGTCCCGAATCGCTCTCGCCTGGTCAATCGTCGTGAAGTATGGAAAGCGCGCGACGAACCTCTCGTAGGCGGGCCCCGGAGCGACCAGCTTGGCAGCCCGCCGGCGACGCCGCTGCGCGATATGTTTGGCAAGCTCCTTGGCCGCGGCTTGGATTTCCCGCTCGGCCTCGCCACGTCTTCCCCACCACGTGCTTCCGTCCGCCTTGTCCAGCGTCAGCTTGCCGCGCTCCGTCGCGTAAGGCCAGATCAGCGCGAGATCGGCGGGCGGAACGAGAACGGCATCGTCCCCCGCGAACTCGAGCCTGACCATCTCCCGGGCTACCCCTTTTCCCATGTCGAGGGTCTGCAAGCCGTCCAGCAAAGCCAGTCCCCGCTGGAGATGAACGACGATCGCACCCCGCTCCGGCACATCCGGGTGATCGAAAGCCGCGGTCCAAGCTCTGGCCATCGGCTGCGGATGATGGGCCCTGCTGCCGAGCACATCGGACGCTGTCACGACGACGAGAGGCTTCCGGCCAGAACCGACGAAGCCGGCGTCGAAGTCGGCCAGAAGCGCACACTCGCGACTTCGTCCTGCCGCCGCCTCGTCCCAGTTGGCGAAACGCTCCGCCTTGATCCCGCTCATACGCTCCATCGCGCGCAGGTCGTCGTCAACCGCCGCGATGAAAAGCAGCCGCGATCCGGCGCGTTGCGTGTCGACGACGAACGCGCGGAGAGCCTTCCTTGGCGCCGCTACCTTCGAGAAGTCGGGCGCAGCCGTGAAACCCGCCTTGCGAGGCAGCACGGTCATACGCTTCGCCAGCTTTTTCCAGTCCCCACGTCCCAAATACTCGCGTTCCGCTTCCTTGCGACCGGCCGCCTCCTCGATCATGCTCAGCCAGCTATCGGCATGAACAGGAATTGCTGCGTCCGCGATCCATCGCGTTCGATCGCAGTAGTCCGACAGCGTCGCCCGCTGTCCCCGCTTGCCTCCCAATGCAAGGCGCTCGGACATCGGATCGACGAGCAGCTCCTTGGCCTCGAATAAGACGTCGTGCTCTGCCGGGTCGACGGCCAGGATTTTACGGATCGCCCCACCGGAATGTTCGATTCGGAACGGACCAAGGGCGCCCGCCGGAAAGATCTCGAAAGTCTTGCCGTGAAAAAGTACCGTGCCCGGATATTCCGCCTCTTCGTCGAGATCGTATCCCAGAGCCTCCAGACGGGTCTGGAGATCCTGCTCGGCATATGTCGCCCCCACCTTCAGGCTTATGCTGAGGCGCCCCCAACTGGTCGGCAACGGCAGCCGCTCCATGATCGCCTCCGCCGTCGACACCAACAAGACAGGTTTCTTCGTCTTGGCGAGGCGCCGTAATACCGAGCTCCGTCTGCCGGCGATCTCTCGGGACGGCTCCATTCCATCAAATGGCAGGGTGTTCAGCCTCGGAAATACCAGCACGTCGAGCGAGGGGTCGAGCGAATGGAGCACGCTACCGAGCCGCTCTGCCCTGTTCTCGTCTTCGGCAAGGAAAACGATGCCGTCGCGGCCGGACTTCCTCCATTGTTCGAGGAGATGGAGCGCCAACATGCCGAGTGGCGAAGAAGAGGAGACCGCAGAACGCGGTGAACCCTTGCTCATCTTCAACGCGCTGGCGGCGCGGGCTTTTATGGTTTTCCACACGGAACATCCATCGTCAATTCGAGAACACAGGCGGCTGCAAGCCGACGCTCTGATTCCAATTTCGCGAATTATGTTGAACAGCGGCAGCCGTCCCTACGAACCCAGGTCGTCGTGACGATTCTTGGGGGACTTGTTCAGGAGGCCGGCAAGCCGGAGACCCTCCAGAATACCTTCGAGCCGCTGTTCCCGGATCATCGCAGCGAGCATTGAAACCGCGTCTCTTTGTTCCACGGTGAAGCCAACGTCACACGATCGGTTAGACAAGATATCCATGAATGTCGGCACATCCGTCTCATGATGGCGCAAGATCGAGACTGCCTCCTCCGCGAGATAGGCGGCTAGATCTCCGTTCGGTGGCGGGTCGAACTCAACCTCGGCCTCCGCGCGCTCCTTGATTGATTGTCGTATCCGCTCACTCTGCTGCTTTGCCGCCATCGCGAGCAGGAACACCGTGTCCGCAAGCTTTTCACGCGGTACGTTTCTCAGCTCAGCGATGCGAGCCTGAACGTCCCTGCCAGAGCTCTCATTGCGCGCATACCGTTGCTGGGCCTGTCGCACATCGCTCGCGCGAGATTTTTTATTCCGCCGTCCCACCATCGCCATGCTCTCCAGCCGACGATATATCGTGGTGAACTGGGCAGATGGAAGTGCAAACTTGCACACCGCTCCACATGGACCCGCGGCGCGCCTCAATTGCAACGCAGATATTTGGAAGGCGCCTATCTCCCGGTCTGTATTGGCTTGCGCATCGTAGATCTTTACCTGCAGCATCGAAAAGCGCCGATCAAAGACCGGCTTGTACTGCTCCGCTTCGTCGAACCTGCCACATGGCAAACGAATTTGTTGGACTTCCGGCTGCCTTCATGAGCATCGGGGCAAACGGAGCCGTTTCCTCTCTGTGGCCCGCGAGCGACGGCCCTACCCTGTTTCTTATGGCGAGGCTCATGCGCGAACTGCATTCCGGCACGCCCCCTGCGCGCGCGCTCAAAGATGCTCAGCTCTGGCTGTCCAACAGACCGGCACGCAACTCGCCGAGGTGCTGCGCTCGCTTCGGCTGCCCCAGGAAGCGATGCGGCGAAGTTTGTAGCAGATCCTTCGAATCCGCTACCGCGATAGCCGGCCCTATGCAGAGCTTTGGGGGTGGGTCATCGGGCCGCAGCGCCGGCCGCGCCTGAAGCGCGATCAGGGAGGCAGCGCCGATCTTCGTCTCCACGACCACGAGACCGGGCCCAAAGAGGCCAAAATCCCGTCGCTCCATGGCCCTCTGGAATGATGACCGAGCCAAGCAGTTCGGGCTTTCGCACCACGTCGCGGAGAATGCCGATCACCAGATAGAGGTGATCGCCGACGTAAATCGCGGGCAACCACTCGACTCCCCCGATGCCCAAGCGGCGCGCGGCATCGGGGCCGAGCACCGCGACACGGTCGCCGCGAGTAGAATACCTGCTGTCCAGAAACCGTCCCGAGGCGAGTTCGCCGCGCACAGCGCGGAGCAGATCGGGTGAGGCGGCGCGCACCGCCAGCCTTATTGTTCGAGGAGCAGAAGTCTAAAAAGGGGTAACCACATTGAACGTTTGATTGAAGTGGGCTTCCATCTTACGTTGTCGCGGGCGCATGGTGAGGCGGGTCCGGGAGGGTGAAAATCGGCTAATCGGAGCGTGGGTGGCGTTTCGCTGAAGAGGACGGGAGAGCAACACGGGCGGGTAGTCAGGCCGTCCCAGATCAGCGAGGACCACCATGAAGCGGGGAACTACTGCAACCGTTCTTGTCGGGCCAAATGCGTTGCTGAGGGAAGGGCTAGCTCGGATTTTGAGCGCGGCTGGTTTTCGCATCCTCGCTTCAGCGTCCGACATTGACGGCCCCATCTGGAGCTCGCTCCCTCAAGAGCATCCCATCTTGCTCATCATCGAAGATGGCGATGATTTCGATACGGCATTGGCACGAATCAAGTCTTTCAAGCAACGGTATCCGGCGGGGCGGGTCGCTGTGCTGGCTCATCAGCACAAGCTGGCTGAAATGGTGTCGGCGTTTCGAGCGGGCGCCAACGCGTATTTGGTCAAGGTCGCCGCGTGCGAAACATTCATCAAATCCCTTGAATTAGTCATACTCGGCGTGACGCTCTTCCCTCCAGAAATACTGAGTTTCCTCGCTCACCGGGAGGACCACGGCCGCAGCGGCCGCGCAGCCGGTCACACTGGGCCTGCAGCTCACCACAAGGATGACGCTGACGACGGACGCGCAGACGACGGTGGTGACGGTGGCGAAATGATCGAGACCAAAGTCGAAACGGATGAACTTGTACCACAGGCCAAGACCAGCTTCACGCCGCGGCTGTCGATTCGGCAACAATCCATCCTGCGCTGCTTGACTCAAGGTGATTCCAACAAGGCGATAGCACGCGAGATGGCCATCGCCGAGGCTACCGTGAAGGTTCATGTCAAAGCGATCCTTCGGAAAATTCGGGTCCACAACCGCACGCAGGCCGCTATTTGGGCGATGTGCAAAGGCCCGTTCATCTCGGCAACGGACGACGCTTCTTCCGATCAAGTGATGGAAGCTGCTGCTGCCGCGCCAACCGGAAACGCGACTGTTACGGCCAACTGGCGAGCTGAGAGCGCGCCGGCCCCAGCGCCCAATGCCGCAGCGGCATTGTTGGAGGCTGCCGAAGAGGCGTTGCCCCTGCTTAAAGGGCTGCCAGACCGAAAATTGGCTTCCCAAAAACCGCCGCCAAGATCGCCAGGAAGCGAGCATTCGCGGCTGGTGCCGCCTCAGACTCCAGTCCTGTTCCACGACGGGGTCCTTGCGCCACGATCAGGCGCCCCCCAAGGCCGCGGACGATATGGTCCGAAAAAGTCTCCCGCGCCTTAAAGGCGCACCAGAGGCCGGGATCTTGGACGTGATGTTCTCAAGACCCGCCGACGACGGGATTGCAGGCAGCAACGCTCCTTTGAAGCTTACCTGAGGAAAGGAAAGACGGGTTGACGAAGCTCACCATGCTGACCCGCATGGGCGCCGGCCTAACCGTGCTGATCATCACTCTTCTCTCACTAGTGCCAGGCAACATGCGACCTCACATATTGGGAAATGATCGTCTCGAACATTTCGCCGCGTATTTTGTCACAGCCAGCCTGTGGGCTGTTGGAAATCGGCGTCCTATGAAGTTGCTCTCAAGCGGCCTTCTGCTCGCTATCTGCGCCGGCTTATTGGAGTTCGTTCAATTGTGGATTCCAGGCAGGACCGCAAGCGCTCTCGATTTTGCCACCAGTGCGATTGGCGCGTGGATCGGTCTCTTGGTCATGGTCGCCGCCAGACGGGCTCATGACCGCGCATTTGTCGCCTCTTAGAAGTGAATCAGACTGCTCTTTCGGCCAGGAAGGAATTTTGGCCGACAAGTCGCGTAGCTCCCGTCCATCGCGATGCACCAACGACGCTTTTAGCTTTCTCGCATGACTTACTGCCGCCTACGTCGGGAAAAAGCCGGTGACTGAAGTTCACGGTCTCACGCGGTACGATGATAGCGAGCGGCTGCGCGGACGTGACCACTTCTGCTATCGTATGCGCCACGAGCTACTGAAATATCCGGTCGATTGGCGCAATCAGCAACTGCAGCCTGGCTTCGCTTTACCTTCGGCTTGATGCATCAACGAACCGCGAGAGGCTCTTTCCGACACCGTTCCTTCCGCCAGCAATTGGTGGGGAGAATTCACATGCTTGCCTCCGCTGCGTTCTTTTGCAGCGGCGGCTGCCAGTTGCATTGGATTCCGAGTCGCGGGGGTACCCTACCCACAATTAGCAGCAACATCGTCGCCAGGATAATACGCAAATCGTTCAGTACGCCGATTTCGCGACTGTAGCGTTCGTAATAAGCGAATTTGACCGGCATGATCTCATGCCGATAGACGTCGATAGGATCGCGTTCCCGGTCTAGGAGCGAACTCTCGTCGCGAAACAGAATGGCTGCGTAGTCGGTGATTCCCGGTCGCATCGAGAGGATGATCGCGCGTTGATCCGGCGTGTAGAATTTCATGAATTCCGGCACTTCGGGTCGCGGGCCGACGATTGACATATCGCCAGCCAGGACATTGATGAGCTGAGGGAGTTCGTCCACCTTGCTGCTCCTGAGGAACTTTCCGACCCGCGTGATCCTCGAGTCGCCGCGCACCGTAATTGCGGTGCCAGCGCGCGCCGCACCTACTACCATGGAACGAAACTTGAAGATGCGGAACGAGCCGCCTCTCAATCCGACCCGTTCCTGACGGAAGAAAATCGGGCCGGGACTGTCGAGCTTGATGGCGACCGCAACGACAACCAGCACTGGCAGCAGCAGAAGCAGACCGAGCGCCGATCCCACAATGTCCAATATGCGTTTCATTGCCATCGTCCTATGCGATGCCAACGCCGGTAAGCGGCGATTGTAGCGGGATCGCATGGCGCGTCACCCCAGGATCGCGCGCACGGCGGTGGCCACACGATCGACTTCAGCGTCGGTCATGCCGGCAAATAGCGGCAACGTAACCGCGCCCTCGAAGTAGCGGCTGGCGACCGGAAACTCACTCTGCTCGCAATGATAGCGCCCTTTCCAGTAGGTCATCTCATGCAATGGCCGATAGTGAACCGATGTGCCGATGCCCTCCGCTGTAAGGCCCGCGATCAAGTCATCGCGGTTGGCGCGCGCATTCTGATGGAGCCGTATCGGAAACATATGCCAGGCATGAAGGCCGCCGGGAGGTGCGGCAGCCGGACAGTCGAGCGGCAAGTCCGCCAATTTCCTGAGGTAGCATTCGGCCGCCCTCTGCCGTGACGCTTGCAAGGTGTCGACCCGCGAGAGCTGGACGACCCCGATGGCCGCTGCGACATCGGTGAGGTTATATTTGAAGCCCGGCGCCACGACATCGTAAGCCCACGAAGCGCCAACGTTACGGAAGCGGTCGAAAGCGTCTCGATTGAGCCCGTGCGTGCGCATCACGCGCGCACGGGTGGCGATTTCGGCGTTACGCGTAACGATCATACCGCCTTCGCCGGTGGTGATCGGCTTGCAGGCATAGAAGCTGAACACGCAGGCATCTGACTCCCAGGAGCCGATCAGGCGACCGTCATGCCGAGCGGGCATCGCGTGCGCAGCATCTTCGATGACCTTGAGGCCGTGGCGGCGCGCGAACGCCTGTACCTTAGTCATGTCGCAGGGGAACCCGGCAAAGTGGACCGGCATGATCGCCTTGCAGCGCGGTGTCAGACGCCACTCCGCATGATCGAGATCGATGCAGCGGGTTTTCTCTTCAACGTCGACCAGCACGACTTCCGCGCCGAGATAGCGGATCACCGAGGCTGACGCCGTGAAAGTGAGGGTCGGCACGATTACTTCATCGCCCGGTCCGATGCCGCAGGCCTCGGCGGCGAGATGCAGTCCTGCGGTCGCCGAGTTTACCGCGACAGCCTCGACGTCTGGGCCCAGATAGGCTGCGAACTTCTCCTCGAATTCCCGGGCCTTGGGACCTGTGGTGAGCCATCCAGACCGCAGAACGGCTGTTGCCGCCGCGATCTCATCATCGCCGATGACGGGCCGGAAGCATGGTATTTTGTCGGGGGTGGCACGCGTCGCTGGCACGACGGGCTTCGACACGCGTCGGTGGCGCTCTCGCCCTAGCGACGCTAATGAGCGGTGTGAACGAAAGTATTGCATGACTGCTTCCTAAGCGGCCGATCGATCGACGGCGCTGGGCGACACTATCCGGTCGATGTTCATGAGCTCCTGCTCCCAGCCGGTGATCTTGAAACCGCCGAAGCTCTTCGTCCCGCACGCCTTCAAATAGAGCACATTGCTGTATGTCGGCAGCGAATAGTCACCGACCTGGTTGGAGCGAATGAGTGCAACAACCTGCGCAATGCCGCGCTCGATCGTCCAGGCAGGTACAAATCCCAGCCGTGATCGGATCTTTGCAAAGGAAACACGGTAGTTGCGCTTATCGACGCTATCGTCCGACGTAATCTCTGCGTCCGGCACCTGCCTTTGGATCAATTCTGCGACCTCGGCCAGGGTATAGTTCTGAGCGTCGCTTCCGACGTTGAACGCCTCGCCTGAGACCAGCTCGGGCGGTGCCCGCAGTGTCATCGTAATGGCTCGCGCCACATCCTCGACATGCACAAAGGGCCGCCACTGGTCGGCGCCGAAGACCGTAATCTTTCGGTCCCGCACAGCCTTCGCGCACAGCAGGTTGACAACGAGGTCGAACCGAGTTCGTCCGGAAATGCCGTAAATCGTGGCGAAGCGAAGGCATGTGACAGAGAAGTCTCGGCTGTTCAGCGCACCGAGTACCGCTTCAGAGGCGACCTTGCTGCGTGCATAAAGCGATTGCGGATTAAAGCGAGAATTCTCGTTCACGATTTCGTCGCTTGCTCCATAGACGGAGCAGGAGCTTGCAAAAATGAACTGTCGAACTCCGCGTGCTTTGGCTATTTCACCGATGACCTTAGTCGCCGTCACGTTCACGTCCACGGTAAGGTCGCAATCGACTGCACACGCCGGATCGCCGACCAACCCACCGAGATGGATCACCGAGCCAACGCCGCTCACAGCTCGAGTGAGCGCTTCGATATGACGGAAGTCTTCACGAATGAGGGTAAGGTTTGGGTGTCCGGCTACATCTGAGAGAGTTTCTTCGCCGAAGTGCATTGCGTCGAGAACCGAGACCTGCAGACCCAGCTTCAGTAGCTTTTCGACCAGGGCGGAGCCGATATAACCTGCTCCGCCGATGACAAGAACCTTGTTCTCGTCCGCCTCCTCATGCTGCCTGTCGCCGCGCAAATCCTCCATGCGCAGCACCGCCGAACCAACGCGTGCGAGGGAAAGGGGAATGAGCGACCCTACGATGGTTGTGGCCAGCACGTCGAAGCTAAGGCCCGTCGGCGGCACGGTTATAGACAAGATCGCCACGGTAACCACGAAAAGGGTGAGATTGACTGCGGCGACCCGGCAA
>Ga0268264_10005656_pt1 | contig 10593 bp, 10 predicted proteins | sample KBSSwiS32_FD_190357 | JGI IMG/M metagenome (GOLD analysis project Ga0268264, IMG submission 190357) | Switchgrass rhizosphere microbial communities from Kellogg Biological Station, Michigan, USA - KBS Switchgrass S3-2 (SPAdes) (version 2) | ecosystem: Host-associated > Plants > Roots >... | reverse complement strand
CTCATCCGGAGGCTGGCGCGCGGGCGCACCGTGCTCAACTGCTTCTCCTTCACTGGCGGCTTCTCGGTGAACGCCGCGCTGGGCGGGGCGGCGTCCGTGTTCTCGGTGGACCAGGACGCGGACGCGGTGGCGCTGTCGCGGGAGAACTTCGCGCGCAACGGGCTCAAGCCGGAGCAGCACGACTTCCTCGCTGCCGACGCCTTCGAGCTGATGGCCTCCTTCAAGCGCGAGGGCCGCACCTTCGACCTGGTGATCCTCGACCCGCCCGCCTTCGCCAAGAGCCAGCGCGCGGTGGAGGCGGCGCTGGACGGGTACGCCTCGCTCAACCGCCAGGCGCTGGCGCTGCTGAAGCCGGGCGGGCTCCTGGCGACCGCGTCCTGCTCGGCCCGGGTGTCGCCGGAGGCGTTCCAGGACGCGGTGAAGTCCGCGGCGGCGAAGGTGGGCGCGGACCTCGCCCTGGTGGAGGAGCGCTACCAGCCCCCGGACCACCCCGTGCGCCTGGCCTTCCCGGAGGGCCGCTACCTGAAGCTCTTCATCCTGCGGGTACAGTGAGCGACACTATCCGTCGGGCCGGACAGATACCTGGAGGTCCTCTGTGAAGACACGCGCTGTTTCCCTCGTTGCCGGGGCCGCCGCCGCGCTGTTGCTGGCGTGCGGGTCCCAACCGGCCACCTACGTGGTCGCGCTCGACCAGACCGGGCTGATGTCGCTGCCGGGAGCCTGCTACGCGACCGGCACGCCACCGGCCACCATCCCTCAGGTCCCGCCGTTGGTTCAGCACGAGCTCACCGTCTGGGAGGGCGCGCAGAACAAGCGCTACCTGGAGATCGACACCATCGGGGTGCGGTTCCCGTCGTCGTCCCAGTTCGCCTTCACCGGCCTCACCGAGGGCGGGCCGAAGCAGTGGACGTACAGCCTCACCGTGGACCGCGGGAACAGCGTCATGGAGGCCCGGAAGATGGAGTTCAACTTCACCGACCTCAGCGCCACCCTGGTGGGGGCGATCTCGGTGACGGACACCTTCTCCTGCAACACGCCGCCGTGCGGGTTCCAGGACTGTTCGGTGACGCTGAATCTCAACGGCCGGCAGATCGACGCGCAGTACAGCGGCCAGCTCTAGGCTCCAGGTGGTCCTCAAGGGACAGTTCCTCGAGCGCCCCACGCTGATCCCCGTCGACGGGGTGGTGCTCGAGGGCCTGTCGCACCGCGGGAAGGCGTCTCCGCCGCTGCTGATCGTCCCGCCCCCCGCGGAGGAGGGCGGGTCCATGGACCACGTGGTGGCCGCCGAGCTGGCCTGGGCCGCCGCCACCGCCGGCTTCCCCACGCTGCGGTTCAACTTCCGCGGCGTGGGCGCCAGCCAGGGGACGCCCGGCGGGCCCGCCGACCTCGCCGAGGACGCCCGCGCCGCGCTCCAGCTCCTGCGCGAGAACACCGGCACCGAGGCGCTCGCCGTGGCCAGCATCGGCGGCTCGGCGGCGCTGGGGCTGGAGCTTTTGGCCGGCCTCCCGGCCCTGCGCGGCCTGGCGCTGGTCGCCCCGGCCGGGATCGCTCCAGAACGGCTCGCCGTTTTCGATCGCCCCCTGGCCGTGGTGGTGGGCGAGCTGGACGACCGGCTCCCCCGCGCCGCCCTGGCCGAAGCAGTCACCCAGGCAGGCGGCCGGCTGGCCGTCATCGAAAAGGCCGACGCCGTCTTCACCCGCAGTCTTCCCCAGGTGGGCAAAGTGGTGGTCCACCTGCTGAAACGACTCGCACCTACACCCACCTGAATTGTGAATTTTGGTTAGGGAACGTCCAGGCCCTGGCACGTCTCAGGCAAGGGTCATATTGAGAGACCCAATCGCTGAGCTGTTCGTTCGTACCCAGGCCGAACAGAGGAGTCGCCTGCCCATGACCAAGTCTTCGTCGTTGCGCGTGCTGGTCGGACTCGGAGTCGCCGCCTTCGCGGCCGCGTGTACGGGGGACCGCACGGAGCCCGCGGCGCGCGCCCCGGAGCCCGCATCCGGACCGGTGGATTCGGTGAAGGTGGCCACGCGGCCGGCCGGCGACGTGGGGGAGCAGGTGGCGGACGCCATCGTCGTCGACTTCAAGGACGGCACCACCGCCGAGCAGATCGACGAGTGGGAGCAGAAGTGGGGCGTGGACCTGGAGCTCAACTCCGTCGAGGGCGTGGACGACGGCATCGCGCTCGCGGTCGGCGTGGACGACGTGGAGGGCGCGCTGGAGGAGATCCGCCAGGACCCGAACGTGGAGTCCGCGGAGCCGCTGGTGCAGTACGCCATCCCGGAGAACGAGGCCTCCGACGAGTGGGCGCCCATCCCCACCCGCGGCCCCGCGCCCGGGGACTCCGACGGCTACCAGCCCAATGACCCGGACTGGGACAAGCAGTGGAACATGCGGCAGATCCACATGCCCAAGGCCTGGGAGATCAGCAAGGGCAAGGGCGCGGTGGTGGCGGTCCTGGACACCGGCATCGCCTACGAGGACAACGACGACCTCAGGCAGGTGCCCGACCTGAAGGGCCAGAAGTTCGCCAAGGGCTACGACTTCGTCAACGACGACGACCACGCCAACGACGACCACGGGCACGGCACGCACGTCGCCGGCACCATCGCCCAGGCCACCAACAACAAGGAGGGCGTGGCGGGCGTCGCCTTCGAGGCCACCTTGATGCCGGTGAAGGTGCTGGACCACTTCGGCCGCGGCACCTCGGCGGACATCGCGGACGCCATCCGCTGGGCGGCGGACCACGGGGCGAACGTGATCAACATGTCGCTCGGCGGCGGCGGCTACTCGCAGGTGATGGCGGACGCGGTGGCGTACGCGCGCAAGAAGGGCGTGACCGTGATCTGCGCGGCCGGCAACTCCGGCCAGGGCCGGGTGGAGTACCCAGCGGCGTACCCCGGCGCGGTGGCGGTGGCGGCGGTCGGGCCGGAGGGCGTCAAGGCGCCGTACTCGTCCTGGGGCAAGGAGTTGGACATCGCCGCGCCCGGCGGTGACAAGAGCAAGGGCGAGAACCGCGGCGTCCTCCAGAACACCATCGATCCGCAGAACCCGTCGCAGTCGGTGTACCGCTTCTACCAGGGCACCAGCATGGCGACCCCGCACGTGGCCGGCGTGGCCGCGCTGCTGATCGCCGCCGGCGCCAAGACGCCGGACCAGGTGGAGAAGGCGCTCTTCCAGGGCGCGGACCAGGTGGGCGGCAAGGAGTGGTCGGACCAGTACGGCCACGGCCTGCTCAACGCGAGGAAGGCCCTCAAGGCCCTGAAGAACCCGAAGGAGGCGGAGGAGCCCGCGGCCTCCGCGGCCTCGACGGACGACGAGGCGGTCGCCGAGGGCGGCTGGACGACGTACGCGGCCACCAACTGGACGCCGCTCTTCTGGGCCGCGGGCCTGCTGGCGCTGACGCTGCTCACGCTCCGCGGGCGCGCGCGTCCCGGCTACCTGAACGTGGCGCTCAAGCCGACCTTCCTCATCCCCGCGCTGCTGGTGACGGTGGGCCTGTTCTGCCTGCCGTGGTTCTTCAGCGGGGCGCACCAGAGCTCCGCGATGGACACCTTCCGGCTGCCCATCCCCGACTGGCTGGAGAAGATCATCTTCGGCCGCGGCAAGACCGCCAACCCGCTGGTCTACAGCGCGCTGTTGCCGGGCCTGCTCGCCCTCTTCGGCATCCGGGGCAAGGGCTTCCGGCCGGTGGTGGGCGGGATGGCCATTGGCTTCGCGGGCGTGCTGGCGTACTCCGCGCTCGCGGGCGCGCCGGCGCTCGCCTGGCTGCCGTTCACCTTCCTCGCCATCCCCTGGCTGGTGATCAACGCCGGCCTCTGCCTCCTCATCGCCCGCGGGATGCTGAAGAAAGAGGCGGCGTAGATGAAGCTCACCGGCACGGTCGCCTTCCGGGACATCGAGACGGGGATCTGGGTGCTGGAGGGCGACGACGGGAAGACCTACCAGCTCGCCGGCGGCGACCGGAAGATCAAGAAGGACGGCGGCCGCATCGAGGCGGAGGGCGAGGTGGTCAAGGGCGCCATGACCATCGGCATGGTGGGCCCGGTGTTCGAGGTGAAGACGTACCGCTTCGTCTGAGCGGTCCGCCCTATCTGAGCGGTCCGCCCTACTCGTCCACGGGTGAGGCCGGCTCGCGGAGGCGGAGGAGCTCCGCCGCCTCCTTCCGCCTGGTCTCGTACTCCTCCAGCGTGGTCTGACCTCGCCGCGCCTTCGAGCGGACCTGGAACAGCTCGTCGCGGAGCTGCTCCTCGTGCTCGTCGGCGTCGCGGTGCTCCGAGGGCATCTCCACCTTGGCGTCGATCAGGTTGAGCTGCACGCCGCGCAGGTCCGTGGCCAGCGTCAGGCCGATGGAGAGGAGCGCGGCGATGGGCCAGGGCCAGAGCGCGCCCGGGGTGAGCGGGACGCGCTGGGGCGGCGGCGCGGGCGGCACGCGCGCGCGCAGGGCGAAGCGCAGCAGGACGAAGAAGAGGGTGAGGCCGGCCGCGGAGAGCATGAGCAGCTCCCGGAGCTCCGGGTCCGCGTCCTCGTTGCCGTGGGACCTGGCCACCAGGAACAGCGCGGTGCTGGTGATGTTGTTCGCCGCGTGCGCCGCCACCCCCGGCCACAGCGACCCCATCTTCCAGTAGAGCAGGCCGAAGAGGAGGCCCAGCTCGAAGCGGGCCAGGAAGCCCACCGGGTCGAGGTGGAAGGCGCTGAACACCGCCGCCACGAGGACCGCCACCCGCCACGGGTTGCCCATCACCCGGGACAGCCGCTCCTGGAGGAAGCCGCGGAAGAAGGCCTCCTCGCAGACGGGCGCGGCGACCGCCACCGCGGCCATCAGCAGCGCCAGGTCCCGCATGTCCTGGCGCTCGAAGAGGTGGCCCATGTCGAACAGCTCCACCAGGGACCTGGGGAAGAGGTGCTGCGCCAGGTACTGCAGCGGGACCACCGCGCCGAAGAGGTTGGCCACCCCCAGCGCCGCGCCCCAGCCGACGGGCTTCCACCCCGGCCACCGCGCGCGCATGGCGTCCGCCGGGCGCTCCTCCCGGAAGCGCGCCAAGAGCCATGGGAGGGCGAAGAAGACGAAGACCTCGGTGAACCAGAGGGCGAGGCCGATGCTGAGGACCTGCAGGCTGCCCTGGACGACGAGGTAGGCGAAGAGGGTGGCGGGGATGAGGAGGACCAGCACCCAGGCCGGCAGGTCCGGCGCGGGCCACTGGCGAGGAGGCGGCCAGGGCTCGGCGGGGTCCGGCGGCTCGGGGGGAAGCTCCTCCATTGGAGCGTCAAAGCTCGGTCGTCCGCCGAGGTCAAGGAGCCGCCGCTATACTGCGCCCGCTCATGCGCCGAGGGGAGAGAGGGGGCTGGGCGGCGCTGGCGTTCGCGCTGGCGCTGGGTGCGGGGGACGCCTCGGCGGCCGGGTTCCTGGTGCAGGCGCGCACGGAGGCCCAGGCGTACGAGATCCGCTCGTACCGGGGGACCGATCCCAGCGCGCCCGTGCTGCTGCCCCGGCGGCGGATCGCGCAGTACCTGGGGCTGGACGGGTTCGAGCTGCTCCCCGGGCAGGACCTGTCGTTCGAGAGCAACCTGCGCGTGTACGCCGACTTCGGGCTGGAGCGCGGGGAGGCGGCGCTCCTGGACGGGGTGCGGACGGAGGACGCGGACCTGCTGCACGCGTTCCTCGCGTACCGGAAGGGGCGGCTCCAGGCGAAGGTGGGGCGGCAGACGTTCGCGGACGCGACGGACCTGGTGGCGTTCGACGGGGCGTGGGTGAAGTACGCGCTGGCGAACGGGCTGGGCGCGGAGCTGTACGGCGGGCTGTGGGTGAAGGGCGCGGGGTTCCTGGGGTCGGGGCTCACGCAGCCGGACGGGATCCGGGAGTCGCCGGCGCCGGCGACCTCTCCGGAGCTGGACGACGTCGAGCCGCTGGTGGGCGCGCGGGCGACGTGGAGCAACGCGCTGGGGAGCGGGGTGTCGGGCGCGCTGGGGTACCGGCGGGCGTGGGTCGCGGGGAAGACGGACCTGGAGCGCGCGCAGGTGGAGGTCCGCTACGGGGGCGGGCTGGGGGTGAGCGCGTTCGCCGGGGCGGAGGTGGATCTCTACCGGCTGGGGCTGAGCAACCTGCGGGCGGAGGCGCGGTACGACGCGGCGGCGTTCGCGGTCGCGGCGGAGGCGCGGCGGTCGTCGCCGGTGCTGTCGGCGGACTCGGTCTGGTACTACTTCGCCGGCGCGCCGCGCGACGAGGCGAGCCTGCGGGTGGACCTGTTCCATTCGGAGGCACTGCGCAGCTACGCGCGGCTGACGGCGCAGAAGCTGTACACGGTGATCAACCGGGACCCGGACGTGGGCTTGATGCTGGCGGCGCTGGGCCCGCGCTTGCTGACGCCGGAGTGGACGGGTGGCGGGTCGCTGGGCGGGAGGCTGGAGCGGCCGCGGTGGCACGCGGCGGTGGACGCGACCGGGATGTTCGGAGGGCAGGGGAGGTCCGTCTGGCTGGACGCGACCGCCGGGCTGGGTGACCGGCGCCGCTCCCGGCTGACGGCGGACGCGCGGCTGTCGCTGGCGTACCTGCACGACGCGCTCAACGCGCGGCTGGAGGGGATCTTCGCGGGCGGGCAGGCGTGGGTGACGTACGCGGTGGCGCCGCAGGTGAGGGCGTCGCTGGTGGGGGAGGCGAACGCGAACCCGCTCACGCGGTTCGAGGCGAAGGTGTTCGCGCTGATCGATCTGGAGGCCCGGTTATGACCAGCGCCGTCTGGCCATACGGGCTCGCGCGCGTCGCGCGAGTGAGTGTTGGGGCGTCAGCGTCGAGAGCAATGGCGCGCGTCGCGCGAGTGAGTGTTGGGGCGCCAGCGTCGAGAGCAATGGCGCGCGTCGCGCGAGTGAGTGTTGGGGCGTCAGCGTCGAGAGCAATGGCGCGCGTCGCGCGAGTGAGTGTTGGGGCGTCAGCGTCGAGAGCAATGGCGCGCGTCGCGCGAGTGAGTGTTGGGGCGCCAGCGTCCAGAGTAATGGCGCGTGGAGCGCGCAAAGTCCCGGGCGGGGAGGCGCGGCGATGATCTCGCTCGTCCTTGTTCTCCTCGCGGCTGGGCCCAGCGCGGTCGTGTACCCGGAGCAGTCGCTGCCGCTCTCGTTCGACCACGCCCAGCACCTCACCGGCGGGGCGGACTGCCTCACCTGCCACGAGGCCGCCAAGAAGAGCGCCCGCGCCGAGGACCGGAACCTGCCGCGCCACCCGGAGTGCGAGCAGTGCCACGACCTCAAGGCCGCCGCGGAAGGCAAACCCACCGACCCGCGCTCCGACTGCCAGGCGTGCCACCCCGGCTTCGACCAGACCGCGCGCGCCGCGCCGGCCGCCGTCGTCTTCCCGTCGCCCAACCTCCGCTTCAACCACCAGGTCCACGTCGACCGGAAGGTGGACTGCGCCGTCTGCCACGAGTCCGTCCCGCGCACCGCCCTCGCCACCCGCACCGAGCTGCCCAGGATGGCCACCTGCCTGCGCTGCCACGACGGGCGGCAGGCCTCCGCCGACTGCGCCACCTGCCATCCCTCCCAGCCCGGCGGGCGCCTCCGCCTCACCTTCGCGTCGGGCGTGCTTCGCCCCGCCGCGGGGAACCCGCTCGGCCTGGACCACGGCCCGCGCTACGACCGCACGCACGGCGCGCGCGCCGCGCAGGACCGCGCCACCTGTCTCACCTGCCACGCGCAGTCCGAGTGCGAGCAGTGCCACGACGGCACCCGGAAGCCCCTCTCCGTCCACCCCAACGACTGGATCACCGCCCACCCGGCCGCCGTCCGCGGCAACCTCCTCGACTGCGAGTCCTGCCACCGGCTCCAGTCCTTCTGCGCCGCCTGCCACGAGCGCGCCGGCATCGGGATGGACGCCGACCCGACGCTGCTGGCCCGCAACCTCCTCGTGCACCGCAACCCCGACTCGTTCCGGGGCACCAGCCACGCGGACGCGGGACACCACGGCATCCAGGCCATGCGCGACCTGCGCCAGTGCATCTCCTGCCACCGCGAGGACTCCTGCCTCCGCTGCCACGCGGGCGACGCGGTCGCCACCCGCTTCTCCACCGTCGACCCGCACCCGGCCGGCTTCCGCCGCGAGTGCCGCGCGCTCGCCTCCCGCAACGACCGCCCGTGCCTGCGCTGCCACACCGGCGGCGTCCTCGCCGGATGGGGGTGCCGGTGAAGCGACTCCTCCCCATCGCGCTCCTGTTGGGGTGCCTCTCCCCGGGCGGCCCCGTCTACCCCGAGCGCGACACCACCCCGCCGCGCGTCCTGAGGACCGACCCCGCCGCGGGCCAGCAGATCGCCACCACCTCCGGCCTCTCCGCGGTCTTCTCCGAGCCCCTGGATCCGCGCACCGTCGTCCCGGGCCTCACCCTCTACGACCAGTCCGGCTCGCAGTACCCGATGGACATCTCCATCCCCGCCCGCGCCGACCCCCCGGCCGTGGACGTCCCCGACGCGGTGGTGCGCCCGGACGGCGGCATCTCCGGCGGCTGGACGGTGCTGATGCACCCGCGCGCGCCGCTCCCCGCCGGCCGCGCGGACCTGACGCTCCTGTTCCGCACGCTGCTGACCGACGAGGAGGGGAACCCGCTGGACCCGGACGTCCGCGTCACCTTCTCGACCGCGCCCTGATCAGGCCTTCCACTTCTTCTCGGCGCTGGCGATCCGGCCGGGGATGAGCTTCCACAGCGCGGTCACCACCCCGTTGGCGCAGAAGTACAGCTTGCCGTCGACCATGCTCCACGCCTTGGGCGAGCCCGGCGCGTCGCCCCCGAAGCTGGCCGCGAAGGCGCAGTGGCCGCCGTACTGGGGCGCATAGCGGTCGGGGTCCTTGGCGAAGGCTTCGCGGTGCTCGGCGCTGGTGAAGCGCCAGTCCGTGCCTTCCCAGTGGACCGTGTGCTTCGCGTCGCCTGGGGTCGCCTTCCCGTCGGAGAAGAAGCCCACCACGTCGTAGCCGCCGGCGCCGAGCCCGGTCTTGTCTTTGTAGATGCGCATGTCCCTCCGACGCGCGGCCCGCCGTGCAAATCGACATCCCAACAGTTTCGAGGGGTTATTCCGGCTGCAGGCGCTGGGCCCGCTTGAGGCCGAAGCGGAACGCGAGCGCGTCGAAGAACCAGCGCAGGTAATGGGGCAGCCACTTCATCAGCTTGAAGTTGCTCTTCCCGGCGACCCGGTCCTTCCACACGGTGGGGATGTCGATGATTCGCAGGCCCCGCTGGTGCGCCTTCACCGTCAGCTCCAGGCCGATCTCGAACCCGCCGCTGGACTCGATCTGCACCGAGTCCACCAACTTCCGGCTGTAGAGCTTGAAGCTGTTGGTGGGATCCCAGGTGGGCAAGCCGCCCACGACTCGCAGGAACATCCCGGCGCCCCGGGAGAGCAGGCCTTTGACCAGCGGCCCTCCCTCCTGGCGCCCGCCGCGCGCGTACCGGCTGGCCACCACGACCGCGTGGCCCTGTTCGAACAGGCCGAACATCTGGTCGATCTGCGTGTGGTCGTCCGAGCCGTCCACCATGGTGACCAGGACGGCGCGGCCGCCCGGGTGCGCCAGCCCGGTCTTCAGCGCGCCCAGCACGCCACGGAACTGGTTCTTCACCAGCGTCACGCCCGGGTCCCTGGCGGCGATCTCCCTCGCCACGGGGAGGGTGGTGTCCTCGTCATGGTCGTAGACCACCAGGATCTGGTTCGAGGTCCGCACGCTGGAGCGGATGCTCTCGTAGAAGCGGGGGAAGTTCTCCGCCTCGTTGTAGACGGGGACTACGATGTTGAGGTCGTGCCTCATCTCGACGTGACGAATCCCAGGTCCGGCCGGCGGCGGACCTTTATCGGTTTGTCGGGGGCAGGGTCAACCCTGCGACCGAATGGCTGAGCCCCGGCCTGACCAGGACCTCGGGGCCGGAGCTCGGGCCGCCTACGGCGCGCTCCTGGCGGCCGGCCTGTTGGCGCTCGGGGCCGGGGTGGCGATGTCGCGGCGGTTGCCGGGAGAGCGCTTCCTGGACGTGGCGGCGACGGGCCCGGCTGGAGCGGAGCTGGTGGCGTGGTGCGAGCCCGGGCCCGGTTCCATGGAGTGGTCTGCGCGGGCCAAGCTCCCGGCCGGTGAAGGCCAGCGGGCGGTCCGCCTGCGCCTGGCCTTCACGCCCGTCTCGCGCGTCCGCCTGGAGGTCCCCGCGGAGGTCGAGCCGCGGTCGGTGGTGCTGGTCCAGAACCGCACCGAGCCGGTGGCGGTCTCGCTGGAGGGGCTGCGCTGGACGCAGGTGTCGCCCGGCGGGCCTCGCCGCGCGGAGCTCGCCGTGCCGCCCGGGAGCGCCGGTGGGCCTCGGGCGACGGCGGCCGAGGTGTGGCTGGCGCTGGCGTTGTTCGGAGGCCTGGTGGCGCTGGCGTGGAGGACGGCCGGCCGGGGGTGGTCCGCGGAGCCCGGTCCGGCGGGCGCGGCCGGGTGGCTGCCGGTGGCCTTCTGCGCGCTGGTGGTGTTGGGGAGCCGGCTGTACTGGGTCCGCGCCTACGGCGTGTCGGCGCCGTTCTGGGACGAGTGGGAGTCGGACGTGCCGATGCGGTACGCGCTCGACCAGGGGACGCTGACCTGGCCGGACCTGTTCC
>Ga0268264_10005655_pt1 | contig 10594 bp, 9 predicted proteins | sample KBSSwiS32_FD_190357 | JGI IMG/M metagenome (GOLD analysis project Ga0268264, IMG submission 190357) | Switchgrass rhizosphere microbial communities from Kellogg Biological Station, Michigan, USA - KBS Switchgrass S3-2 (SPAdes) (version 2) | ecosystem: Host-associated > Plants > Roots >... | reverse complement strand
CGACACCGCCGCGAAGCGCGCGGCGTCGCGGCCGGGACGCTCGTCGGCCGGATACCAGGCGCGGGCGATCAGCGCGCCGCCTGCGGCCCCCGCCACCAGCGGCACCGAGCCCAGCGGCGCCTCGATGGGCCGGACGATCAGGTCCGCCTCGCGCTTGGCGGCGTCCGCCAGCAGCGCCACCCGGTCCTGCCCGGACCGCAGCACCACGCAAATCTCCGGCGAGCCCTGCGCGCCCCGGACCTCCTGCCAGAGCCACCGCACCGGCAGCAGCGCGTCCCCGTGCCGGAGCACGCGCCCGCCCGGCACCGCCTCCAGCTCCGGGGTGGTGACCCGCCGGACCGCGTCCACGCTGGCGGCGGGCACCGCGTACGTCTCGCTCCCCTGCTCCAGGAGCAGCGCCCGGGTGACGGACACCGAGAGGGGGGCGGTGAGCCGGACGCGGGTGCCCAGGCCGGGGCGGCTCTCCAGCTCCACCCGGCCGCCGATCTGCTCCACCCGCCGCTTCACCACGTCCATCCCGATGCCGCGGCCCGAGGTCTCGTCCGCCGTCCGGCGCATGGAGAAGCCCGCCGCGAACACCAGCTCCAGCGCCTCGGGAGCGCCCATCGCCCGCGACTGGACCTCGGTGATCATCCCCAGCTCCACCGCGCGCATCTTGATGCGCTGGGGGTCGATGCCGCGCCCGTCGTCGTTCGCCTCCACCGTCAGCCGGCCGCCCTGCTGGGCCACCGCCAGCCGCAGCACCCCCGCCGGCGCCTTCCCGGCGCGCACCCGGTCCCCGTGGGTCTCGATGCCGTGGTCCACCGCGTTGCGCACCACGTGCAACAGCGGCTCGCGCAGGTGCTCCAGCACGCGCCGGTCCGCCTCCACCGACTCTCCCTCCAGCTCCAGCTGGACCATCTTCCCGCCGGCGACGGCCATCTCCCGCACGTAGCGCGGGTAGGCGTCCAGCAGGGTGGAGGCCTGGACGAACCGGATCTCCCGCACCGCCGCGTCCATCGCGTCCACCGCCAGCCCCGCCCGGTAGAGCGTCTCCTCGTGGTCGGAGATCTGCTGCGCCAGCGACCGCGCCGCGCCCGCCAGCCACGCCGCGGAGGGGCCCAGAAGCGGCGCCAGCTCCTGCACCGCCGCCTCCAGCCGCGCCGCGGCCGAGCGCATCTCCGGGATGGCGTGGTTGGTCTCCCCGCGCAGCACCAGCAGCTCGTCGGTCAGCTCGCTCAGCCCCTCCACCTTCTCCCGCGTCACCCGCACGAACGCGCCCGGGGTGACCTGGGGCGGCGGCGGCGCGGCGACCGCCGCCGGGGTGTGGCCGGGCGCCTCCGCCGCCGGCGCCACCGGGCCCCAGCGCAGCAGCGCGTCGGCGGCGCGCTCCAGCACCTGGGCGACCGCCGGCGGCCCCAGGTCGTTCGGGTCCGGAGGCCGGGAGAACTGGTCTCCCACCGCGTCCACCACGCCCAGCAGCGCCTCGCTCACCGCCCGCTCGGGCGGGAACTTCCGCTCGCGGGCGTCCACCAGCACCGTCTCCAGCTCGTGCAGCCACGCGGCGGCGGCCGCGTAGCCCACCACCTTCGCCTCGCCCTTGAGGGTGTGCAGCTCGCGGAACAGCTCCTCCAGCTGCGGCCCCCCGCGGCGGCGCTCCACCTCCATCCAGGCGCGGGAGAGCTTCGACAACCGATCCGCCGCCACCGCCTGGAACTGGAGGACCAGCGCTTTGCGGCGCTCGTCCCGGGTGGTCACGCAGAGGCCTCGCGCGAGTCGCGGGACTTGTCCTGGCCGGGCCGGCGCACCACCTGCGCGGTGAGCTGGGCCAGCGCGTCCGCCAGGGAGAGCAGCGCGCCGGCGGACTCCTCGGTGCGCCGGATGGTGGCGCCGGTCTCGGCCAGCACGTGGCCCAGCTCGTTCATGCTCTTGGTGACCTGTTCGGTGGCCTCGCGCTGCATCTCGGTGATGCGGGAGATGTCGCGCACCGACCCGCTGGTGCGCTCGCTGGCGGTGCGCAGCTCCAGCACGGAGGCCTCGGCGGTCTCGGAGGCGCCGCGGATGCCGGAGGAGAGCTGCTTGATCTCCCGCGCCGCGCCCAGCACCGACTCGGAGAGCCGCCGCATCTCGTTGGCCACCAGCGAGAACCCGCGCCCGGCGTCGCCCGCCTTGGTGCCCTCCAGCGACGCGTTCAGCGCCAACAGGTCGCTCTTGTCGGCGATGGAGCGGATCAGCTCGCTGATGTCGCCGATCTTCTCCGCCTGGGCGGCGAAGGTGCGGATGGCGTGGGACACCGCCTGCGCGCCCTGCACGCTCTGGTCGGCGTGGCTCTGCACCTCGCGCGAGGTGCTGGCGATCCGCGCCGCGGAGTCCACCAGCGAGAGCATGGTCCGCCGCGTCTCCTCCACCGCGGCGGCGTGCTCGGCGGCGGCGGACGCCTGCTGCGAGCTGGCGCTCACCATCTGCACGGAGGTCATGCGCAGCCGGCTGGAGGTGGAGGCGATCTGCTCCAGCATCCTCCGGCGGGCGGCGGCGCTGCGGCTGAACAGCGCGGCGGACAAGGCCAGGGCCACCACCGCCACCAGCGCGGCGGAGACGTGGGTGAACAGCACCGTGCTGGAGTACTCCTCGAGGTCGAACCCCGTATGGAGCGACCCGGTATGCTCCTGCCCCGCGGAGATGGGCACGCTCAGGTGCCGCAGGCCGCCCTCCTCCACCGCGGCCGGACCGGCGCCCATCAGCTCCGGCGCCGCGCTGGCCAGCTCCGGCTTGTAGCCCCCCAGCACCTTCCCGTCCGGCCTGCGCACCACCGCGTAGCGGAGCGCCGGCTCCGCGGCGGCGGCGGCGCTGAGGTCCGCCTCCATCGTCTTGACGTCGTCGAACTGGGCGGCCGCGCCCATCGCCTGGGCCAGCACGTTGGTCACGCTGAGGGCGCGGGCCTCGAAGCCGCGGTGGGCGGCGCGGTCGGCCGGGATGGTCACCAGCAGGTAGAGCCCCAGCGCCACCAGGACGGAGGCGACGTAGGGGAGGGTGATTCGAAGGCGGTCGCGGAGGGAGCTCACGTGCGCATGGTCTCCGGGAGCGGGAGCAGCGGGAGGGAGACGACGGTATCTCCCAGGGAGGGAAGGTCCAGAAGCAGCGCGGGCGACCCGTTCCTGGGCACCAGGGCGCGGACCCACGGGGGGGCGTCCAGCAGCGTCGGGAGGGGGAAGATCTCCTTGTTCGCCACGTCCTCCTCCAGCAGCGGGCCCGGGACGCGGACGGCGAACGGGACGTCGCCGGCGGCGGAGCGGGCGAGCAGCATCCTCGGCTCCGGCTCCGGCGCGCTCAGGCCGGCCAGCTCGTTGAGCGAGCGCCAGGGGATGGCGAGCGTCAGGGGCCAGGCGAGGACGCCGGCGAGCTGGAGCGGGTCGAAGGCGAAGAGCTCCTCTCCGGCGGACGCGAGCAGGACCCTCACGCCGTCCTCCGGACCGCCGAGGAGACCAGGTCCATCAGCTGGTCCACCTCCAGGCGCGTGACCAGCCGGCCCCCGACCTGGTGCGCGCCGCCGGCGGCCGCCGGGACGTCGGTGGCGGCGCCCGGCTGGTCGGAGACGTCCTCGATGCCCTGGACCTCCGCCACCTCGCACGCCGCCATCCGCCCGGCGTCGTGCACCAGCACCAGCCGCGCCACCTCCCCCGAACGGGAGGATTCGCCCAGCAGCATGGAGAGCGTGATCACCGGCACCACCTTCCCCGCGCTGGCGATGACGCCGCGGACGAAGGGCGGGGTGCCGGGGACTCGGACCGGCCGGGTGGGCGCCGAGATGTTCACCACGCGGGCCGCCGGGATGGCGAACCAGTGGGTCGCGGCGCGGAACACCAGGCAGGGCGTGGTGGTCACGGCGCCGGCGCGACGCCGGCGAAGCGCCGGATCCGCTTCGCCAGCTCCTCCTCGCTCACGCTCTTGGGGATGAAGCCCACCGCGCCGCACTCGGCGGCCTTCTCCTCCAGCGTCTGCACCGGCGCGTCCGAGTAGAGGACGAACGGGACCGCCGCCACCTGCCGGTTCTCGCGGACGATCTTCGCCACGTCGGGTCCGCCGACCAGCGGCATCACCACGTCCAGCAGCACCACATCCGGGTGCTCGTGGCGGACGGTGGTGCCCAGCAGGAAGGGGTTGTCGATGGCGACCACGTGGATCCCCGCCTCTTCCAGCGCGTCGCGGGTGGCGGCGCGCACGATAGGGCTGTCATCGAGGAGAACGACCTTCATTGGTCACCACTTGGAAGGGGAGGGACGGGCGAGCCGCAACCGCAATGGAAAAACAGAATACTACCAAACACCAAGCGTCGGCTTCTGGACAGTGAGTGGTTAGAGAGAGTGGTCGACAGAGAGTGGTCGCGCGGGCCCATATGCCCTCCTGGCTAGCGGATGACCTGCGACAACCGGAGCAGATCGGAGCTGAGGTCGGCACCCTCCGCCTTGGAGGCGGGCAGGTTGACCAGGAGCGCCGGGCGGTCCGCGCGGACCACCATCCCCACCGAGAGCCCGGCGCGCACGGCGGCCTCGTCGCTGGTGAAAGTGAGGGTGGCGCTCTTGCGGGTGGCCTTGGTGAGGGTGGGGAGCTGGGCGGCGAGGCCCGGGGCGACGTAAGCGGCGGTGGGTTTCACCTCGGCCAGGTCGGCGTCGATCCGCGAGGCGGAGTAGGGGAGGCGGACCACCTTGATCGGAATGGGGAAGGGCACGGTGTGGGTGGCGGCCTCCAGGGCCCCCTGGAGCTCCACCCGGACCGCCTCCGACTCCGGGTTGTTCTCCACGTAGAGGATGGCGATGGTGGCGGTGCCGCCGGCGCGCGCTTCCAGGGAGTGATCGAACTTCAGGATCTTGAGGAGGAGCACCGCCTGCTGAGGCATGGGCACCTCCTCGTCCGCGAGGGCGGCGGGGGCGGCGAGCAAGGAGAGGGCGACGAGCGTCCGGGCGCGCATGGCTAGAACCCGATGATGAACATGATGGTCACCCCGTTGCCGGGGGCGGTGCCCACGTCGCGCTCGTAGGCCGCCTTCAGCACCGCGGTGGGGAAGCGGTCCGGCAAGGGGTAGATGTTGACGCCCACGGTGATGTCCACCTGGCTCTCCTGCTCCGTGGGGCCGACGGTGAAGCCCCCGCCGCTGGCGACGGCCTCCACCTCGCTGGCGACCTTGTAGCCGGCGGCGGCGTAGAAGCCGCCCTCCGGGACGGGCCCCGCCGGGTCGAGCCGCCAGCCGTACATCGCCTCGCCGTCCGCGGAGAAGGGGCCGTGGCGGTAGATGAAGTCCGCCGCGCCCAGGGTCAGCCCGCCGTCCACCCCGTTGAGCGCGCCCCGGTAGCCGGAGAGGCCGACGACGAGCCCGTCCAGCGGTTGCACGGCGACGCGCGCGCCGGCGCTCTTGGCGCCGGTGAGCGAGCGGTAGACCGGGTCGTAGCTGGCGCGGTCCACCGTCAGCGCGCCCGCCTGCCCGTTGGTGACGTAGGCGTAGTACTGGAGCGCCCGGCCGGGGCTCCACTCCCACCGCCCGCGAAGCTGCGCTCCGACCTCGCTCCAGGAGCCGGGGACGACGCGCCGGTGGATCTCCGGGCGCTCGGGGAGGTGCGCGTTGTACCGGAGGAAGAGGTCGGTGTTGTAGACGCCGAAGGGCACCAGGAAGAGGCCGGCGCGGAGCACCAGCAGGTCGCCGGCGATCTTGAAGTCCACCTGGCCGTAGCGGAGGTTGAGCGGCTCGCTGGTCTGGTTCTTCTTCTCCAACTCGAAGAACACCTCGGGCTGGGCGATGTCGAGGATGTGGGCGCCCAGGTAGACGTGCGACTCGCGCAGGTCCAGCGTGTTGGGGATCTGGAGCTCACCGTCACCCCACCGCCAGTCCACCGCGAACGTCCCGTGGATGTACGGCTTCACCGCGGAGGCGACGATGCGCTGGCCCATCACCCGGGACACCGGCTCCGCCTCGCCCTGCTGGAGGGTCTGGGCGAGGTCGTCGGCGGCGCTCGACGCGGCGGGCTTGTCCTTGTCCGCGGCGGGATCCTTGTCGTGGTCGCGCTTGTCCTTGTCGTGCTTTTCCTTCTCCGCCTTTTCGGGTGGCTTCTCGTCGGCCGCGACCGAGGGCCAGGCGAGTGTCAACGACCCAACGGTTGCCACCACGGCGCACCAGCGCGCCACGCGAGTTGGCGAGAGCACGGATCCCCCTTCTGTCCCGGGTTGCGCCCTCGACTCTAGCCCGCGGGCGGCCGGCGCGTGAAACCTGGGGCATGCTGCGCCGCCCATGCTGCTGGACTCCATCCGCGCCGAGGCCAAGCCCGGGATCTGGGCCAACGGCGTCAACCTCGCCCGGGCGGGGGCGGTGGCGGTGCAGGAGCGGAGCGGCAAGGAGATCGTCCTCCGGGTGCGCGCGCCCGGCCGCGCGGTGCCGTGGACGGTGGTGCTCTACCCGGAGGACGGCGCCTGGGAGTGCGACTGCCCAGGGAAGTTCGACCCCTGCGAGCACTCGGTGGCGGCGGCCATCGCGCTCCAGCAGAGCGAGTCGCAGGCCGCGCCGCTCCCGGCGGCGGAGGCGCGCTGGGCCCGCGTGGTCTACCGCTTCACCCGCTTCGAGGGCGGGCTCCGGCTCCAGCGCGCCATCGCCCGCGCCGGCCAGGGCGAGTCCCCGCTGGAGGGCAGCCTGCAAGCCATCCTCGCCAGGCCCGCCGAGGCCGCGCAGCTGCAGGTCGAGCAGCACGACCTGGTCGCCGACCGGCTGCTGGAGCGGCCCACCCGGCTGGCGCTGGCGCCGGAGAAGCTGGACGCGCTGCTGCAGGTGCTCCGGCCGGCGCGGACGGTGCTCCTGGACGGCCGCCCGGTGGCGGTGGCGGACGAACCCCTCCTCCCGCGCGCGGTGGTGGAGGACCGGGGCGCGGACGTGGTGGTCACGCTGGCCAAGGACCCGCGGGTGGAGGAGGTGGTCAGCCCCGGCGTGGCGCTGGCGGCGGACGCCCTGTGCCGCCTGGGCGAGGTGGAGCTGTCGGGCCCGCGCCTGGAGCGGCTGCCCAGCGCGCGCGCGTACCCGCCCGACCAGCTGGGCGAGCTGACCTCGCGGGTGCTCCCGGAGCTGGCGCGGCGCGTCCCGGTGGACGTGCGCAGCGCCCGGCTGCCGAAGATCGACCGCGCGCTCAAGCCGCGGGTGCTGGTGGAGCTCACCCGCATCGACGGCGGCCTGTCCGCGTTCCCCACGCTGGTGTACGGCGCGCCGGCCTCGGTGCGGATCGACGGCGGGAAGATGGTGTACCTCCGCGGCGCCATCCCGCTGCGCGACGAGGCCGCCGAGCAGCGCGCGGTGCAGCAGCTCCGCGACGAGCTGGACCTGGTCCCCGGCCGCCGCGCCACCGTCGTAGGCCCCGAGGCCGCGCGCTTCGCCGACAAGCTGCGGCGCTGGCGGGGGGCGCTGGGGGGCGACGCGGCCGGGGTGGTCAGCCCCAACCTCTCGCTCCGGCCGGAGCTGAAGGTCGCTTCGGAGAACGGGCCGGGCGGCGCGCCGGCGCTGAAGGTGCAGCTCGACTTCCGCGTGGAGGGCGGCGCTCCCGGCCAAGCCGCCACGGCCGACGCGGCGGAGGTCATCCGCGCCTGGCGCGAGGGCCTGGGCCTGGTGCCGCTGGAGGGCGGGGGCTGGGCGCCGCTGCCGCGCGCGTGGCTGGACCAGCACGGCGAGCGGGTGGCGTCGCTCCTCCAGGCGCGGCGCGAGGACGGGCGGGTGGAGAACCACGCGGTGCCGGCGCTCCTGGCGCTGTGCGACGCGCTGGAGCACCCGCCGCCGCCGGGGCTGGAGCGGCTGCGGCCGCTTTTGGAGGGCTTCCAGGCGCTGCCGGAGGTGGAGCTGCCTTCGGACCTCACCGCCACGCTGCGCCCGTACCAGCGGGAGGGCGCGCGCTGGCTGGCGTTCCTTCGGAGCGCGGGGCTGGGCGGCATCCTGGCGGACGACATGGGCCTGGGGAAGACGGTGCAGGCGATCTGCGCGCTCGGGCCCGGGTCGCTGGTGGTGTGCCCCACCAGCGTGCTCCCCAACTGGGAGGCGGAGCTGCGGCGGTTCCGCCCGCGCCTGAAGGTCTGCGCGTACCACGGCACCGGCCGCGCGCTGGACCCGGCCGCGGAGGTGACGCTCACCACCTACGCGCTGCTCCGGCTGGACGCCGGGGCGCTGTCCCAGAGGCCGTGGAGCGCGGTGGTGCTGGACGAGGCGCAGGCGATCAAGAACCCGGACAGCCAGGTGGCGCGCGCCGCGTTCTCGCTGAAGGCGGACTTCCGGCTGGCGATGACCGGCACCCCGCTGGAGAACCGGCTGGAGGACCTCTGGAGCCTGATGCACTTCGCCAACCCGGGCCTCCTGGGCGGGCGGAGGGACTTCGACGAGCGCGTGGCGGAGCCGGTGGCCTCGGGCCGGGCGGAGGCGGCGGCGGGCCTGCGGGCGCGGCTCCGCCCGTTCGTGCTGCGGCGGCTCAAGCGAGAGGTGGCCGCCGACCTGCCGCCGCGGACGGATTCGGTGCTGAGGGTGGCGCTGGGCGAGCGCGAGCGCGCCGTCTACGACGCGGTCTTCGCCGCCACCCGCGCGGAGGTGGTGGCGCTGATGGACCAGGGCGGGAGCGTGCTCAAGGCGTTGGAGGCGCTGCTCCGGCTCCGCCAGGCGGCATGCCACCCGGCGCTGGTCCCCGGCCAGCAGGCGGCGTCGTCGTCCAAGGTGGAGCTGCTGTTGGAGGAGCTGAGCGAGGCGGCGGCGGACGGCCACAAGGCGCTGGTGTTCTCGCAGTGGACGTCGCTGCTGGACCTCGTCGAGCCGGCGCTGCAGGGCGCGGGCCTGACCTTCGAGCGCCTGGACGGGTCCACCGCCGACCGCGGCGGCGTGACCGCGCGCTTCCAGGCGGAGGGCGGCCCCCCGGTGATGCTGATCTCGCTCAAGGCCGGCGGCACCGGCCTGAACCTCACCGCCGCGGACCACGTGTTCCTGATGGACCCGTGGTGGAACCCGGCGGTGGAGGAGCAGGCCGCCGACCGCGCCCACCGCATCGGGCAGGAGCGGCCGGTGTTCGTGTACCGGATGATCGCGCAGGGCACGGTGGAGGAGCGGATCCTCGCGTTGCAGGACCGCAAGCGCGCGCTGTTCGACGCGGCGCTCGGCGAGGCAGCCGCCGGCGCCGCGGGGATCACGCGCGAGGACCTCCTCGCCCTGTTCGATTGAAGAGGCGGGCTACTTGCCGCCGCCGAAGAGGCCCATGATCTGCTGGACCACCGGCATGATCTTGTTCAGGAAGTCGGGCGCCTTCCCCAGCAGCCCCATCAGCTTCTTCAGGAAGCCGCCGCCACCGCCGGCCTTCTCCGCCCCGCCGCCACCGCCGCCGCCCGCCTCGTCCGCGCCGCCGGCCTTCTTGGCGCCCCCGCCCTCGAAGACGTCCTTGAGCAGCCCGCCGAGAATGCCACCGCCGCCGCCGGCCTTGCCACCGCCGAGGAGGCCGCCGAGAGGGCCCCCTCCCTCCCCGCCGCCGATGACCTTGCCAAGCAGGCCGCCGCCCCCTCCAAGAATTCCACCCAGCATTGATGTACTCGCTTTTTATCGGGAGGGCTCCAGATCCCTCGCGTGGTCTCATGAAATAGCAATTCGGGAGCCACCTCCACCCACCTTGTCTCACTCAATAATTCAGGGAGTTTAAGGGATTTTAAGGTGTCAGCCCGAGCGAACAGCCCGGGCGCGCGCACCGCATTCGTCCTGAAATCAGTCAACGGGTGATCAGGAGGCGATCGAATGAAACAAAAAAAGCGCGCTCCCGATCCCCCCACAGGATCGGAAGCGCGCGATGTGTTGCGTGATTACGGGACCAGTTTTTGAGTTTGCTACTTCTTGGGGCCGTTGATCTCGGCCATCGCCTTCTGGAAGATCTCCATCAGCTGATCCATCATGGACTTCTGCTTCTTCGCCGCCGCCCCACCCGCCGCCGCCGCATCACCGCCACCAGCCTGGCTCGCAGCCTGCGAGCCTCCCTTGGACCCTCAACCACCGCCTGCTGCGCAGAAGCTGTCCTTGTTGAACATGCCGCTCAGGCCGGCCGGGCTGTCGCCACCGGTCGCGGCCTGCGGGGCGCCCCCCGCCGACATGTCTCCGCCGTCAAAGCCGCCAACGGCCGGCATTCCTCCGCCGAAGCCGCCGCCGCCAACGCCATTCGTCTCCATCAATGGGCTCGCTTGTTTGTGAAGGGCTCCAGTCCCTCGACGGGTGAGGAACGCAGCAACTCTCGTTCCAGGTTTGACTACCTTCACACCTGCCGAAGATCAGGATGTTCCGGGAGTCAGGTGGCCGGGCGCCCTGCGCGCGCGCACTCCACCTGTCCTGGAATCGGTCGCCGAGCCTCAGACACCGGCCAGCTTCGCTAGCCAGTCGCGGCGGGCGGGGGCCTCGTAGCAGGTCTCCGCGAACTCGAGGCGCTGGTTGTCGGTGTGGAGCTTGAGGCGGAGGTCCTTGTGGATGGCCTTGTCCATCTCCCCCTCGGCGACGGCGTGGGTGATGGAGGAGGGGTTGCCGTCGTAGAGGTCGAACGCGGCGCCCACCGCCAGGTCGAGGTCCTCCATGCGCCCTTTGATGGCG
>Ga0268264_10005644_pt1 | contig 10604 bp, 12 predicted proteins | sample KBSSwiS32_FD_190357 | JGI IMG/M metagenome (GOLD analysis project Ga0268264, IMG submission 190357) | Switchgrass rhizosphere microbial communities from Kellogg Biological Station, Michigan, USA - KBS Switchgrass S3-2 (SPAdes) (version 2) | ecosystem: Host-associated > Plants > Roots >... | reverse complement strand
GATGATCACCGGAGTCTTGGGATGCGCCGCGGTGCGCAGCGTGATTTCCGGCTGTTCGTGCAGACGCTTCAGGAGCGCTTCATCGAATGTCGCCATGGCTTTGAGTCTCCTGCTGTCCGACCACGGACGATCGCATCAGCGACAGGCCTTCGCTCGCCGCGTCTGCAACACCTTGATCCAAGGCTGCACGAGTGTCGTGCCGCATGCCTGCTGGGTGCTGTGTCGCGCACGAAGTCAGTGGCTACATCTGCGACGAGCTCGTACCGACCGGTATAATGTGCTCCCGCACTTTCGCATCGTGTCACGAAGCCGCTGCCAGTTGAAGTGCGCTGGTGACAATGCACCGGCAGCCGTGCTCCCTTCCCGTCGGGGACACACTTCGCCGCCGTGACGTGGGCGCGCCGGCTGCGAGGATCAGATGCGGCGACGGAACCGCAACCAGATCGCACGGCGGCGGTCCGGGCACGCCACGCTGCTCGACGCGCCCAAGGCCGGCACGCTCGGCAGCACCCTGCCTGATCTGATCGTCCGCCTCTGGTGCACCGCGTGCGGCCACAGTGTCGACGCCCATGCCGGCCTGCTTGCAGTGCGCCATGGCCACGATCTGCCGCTCGAGCGCCTGCGTCGGCGGGCACGCTGCACGCTCTGTGGTGCGCGGGAGGCCAATCTTCAGATCGTGCCCGACATCGCCCGCCTCGATCGCCAGCGCAGATATGGACCGGATCGCGATGCCGACTGACGTCCGCCGATGCGGGTCAGGCGCGAAGCGCGAGCCTGCTCGCATCCTTCACCGTCATTCCGGCGTTACCGCTTGCAGGCACTTGAACGGAGAGGCAGATGCCGAAAGGAAAACGCGAGCTGATCAGTCCGCGCGGCGACGATCGATACGTTCGTCGCGATGCGAAGGGCCGGATCAAGGAGAGCGACGATCGCGGCCGCTCGCAGGCCGCCGATCGCCGGACCAAGGCGAAGACGAAAGTCAAATCCGGCCATGGCGACAGGGGCGACCGCGCTTAGAAGCGGCCCCAGGGCCGGGCCTTTGCTGGTGCCGACGCTGACGGCGAGCCAGTTCTCGCAGCTCGTGCACAACTGCAATGTCACCTGCCTGCCGCCGACCTACGCTGCCTGGCTCGCCGAGGTGAGCGAGATCGAAGCCATGGCCGCGGCCGACGGTCGCGAGATCTCTCACATCAGCCTGCATGCCGATGATCTCGAGGAGTACGCACGCAAGCAGGAATGGACCTGGGTCGACGAGGCTCGACTGATGAAGTTCGTCCGCGCCTTGGCCCGCCGCCTGTCGCCAAAAGCGCGGGCCGCGAAGACGCAGCATGCGAAGGACCGCAACCGCCGCCGTCGGGTCGCGCTGCTGCGGTAAAAACATGGTGAGGGAACCTTTCCGCATATTGGTGCGTCTGCCATCGATGCGGAGGGGCCCCTGTGCGCAGTGGCGATGCCTATCGGGTAAAAGCAACAGAGCTGGAGGCGATGGCCGGACTCGCGGAAACCACGCGGCTGCGCATCGATCTGCTGGCAATTGCTGCGCAATACGAGGCGCTCGCGCGGCAAGCTGACGAATGGGATACCACCTTGATCGGGGTCACCTTGTCTCACGGCTCAGACTGAGGCGCCCGGCTGCAGATTTGCCCGAAGCGGTATTCCGCGCCGACGTCTGTGCACAGCATATCTGTGCAAAACAGCGAAGCCACTCCGTCGCAGCGTGTTGCCGGCCGCGGCGAGGCTGACTAGGGTTCACGCAGCAAATTGGGTTGCGTTCCGTAGCGAAAGCGGAGGCCTCAATGAACACCTATGGCAAGACCGACCGCCTGCCGTGTCCCAAATGCGGTGGCGTGGCGCAGATCACCCGCAGATCTCCGAACGGGGCCGACAAACGGCTCGAAGATCAGACGTTCACATGTGTCGCGTGCGACCATGAATTTGGCCGTGTGGTCGATGGGGCCGGAAAGCCACCGTCGCCGCCGCTGTCGGTTTTTCGTAAGGCGAGCTAGGGACTGCTCGGGCCGCCGATCCTTCAACCCGGTGATCGATTGCGATCGGCGCTGCAACACTTGCCAGTGCACGGCTACGTGCCAGACGTGCCCATACCCACGCGGTCGAGATTGATCGAATGCCTTCGCAGCTGGAGCTGTGCCGCGATGATGCCTTCGCCAAGCGAGGCGGCTACGCCGGTCGTAGAGACCGTGCGGGCAACGGATGGTCCTTCGTGCGCATGAGCGCAAGATCACATGACGTCACGAGTGGCGCTTTCTGGGCCGTCTGGAAATTGAATGTCCCGACGCAAGTCTTACGACCGACCTGGAGCAATCCAGCAAGTGGGCCCGACCGAAGCCGGGCAATTGTTTCTCGATTCTCCAGGCGCGCATCGTGATGTGAGTAGATTCCACAGCCGGCCAACCTCAATCGGGACTGGCGCGGCGAATCGAACGGTGTGCATCTCGCAGTGCAGGCCGCGAACGGCCAGACCAGCCGTGGTCTCTCCTTGCACCGGCAAAGCGAAAGATGACATGCCCAGCAACGATCAACGCGCCAGTGCCACAGTTCATCCCTCCGTCGGATCGCGCGCGCCCTACTATCGGATGCTGGCCGCCGAACATCAGTCACTTGCTGATCGTGCGCCGACACCAGAGCAACGTAGCGCATTCCTGAAGGTGGCAGCGGATTATATCGAGCTTGCCAACTGTGTACTTGACCACGAAGTCAAAAGGCCCACGAACGCTTAGCGCGGCCGCCGCTCATAGCTGGTCGAGGGGCGCGTTAGACCGCGCCAGGCGGGCAGTATCAACGAACCTGAGCATTGTCAGAGACCGTCACCAGAGGACATGCGCTGCCATCGGACACAGACCCAGCCGGTCTCTGCCGGCGCTTGGTCTCCCTCGCCGATTGGCCCTAGCTATGCGAAATCCGCGCTATTGCACGGGCGATGTTCTCGGGCGCCAGGACGAGATCCACAAACCCGCTGGCGATCGCGCTCTCGGGCATGTCCGGTTGCCCCGCTGTGTCGGGCTTCTGCGCAATGGTGATGCCGCCAACGTCCTTGATTCGACTGAGCGCCGCTGCCCCATCGCCGTCATAACCGGAGACAATGACAGCGATCAGTTTGCCGTCCCAGTGCTCGGCCAGGGAACACAGAAAGACTGTGATGACATCAGGCCACCCTCGCGGCTTCTATATTGGCTTCAGATGAAATTCGTCATCCGCGACGTGCAAATCGCGGCGAGGCGGGATTATGAAAACGCGATTGGGGCATATTGTTGATCCTTCCGTGATCAGCTCGACCGGCATTGCGGTGAAACGAGGCAGGATCTCGTGGAGCAACGTGGCGGTCGTCCGCAGATGACTGACGATTACGATTCCGACGCCCAGATCGATCGGAAGATGGCTCGGCAGCCTCGTATAGGCGTCAAGACCGCCGGCCGAACCACCTACGCAGACGACAGGAAAGTTATGGACGGCGCGCGCGACCTATGCAGCGAGCGGCGGTTCCCGCCGATATCCCGCGGGAGCGGCGACCAATGGCCCGAACGCTTCGGCATTCGGCCGAAAGTGTGTGAGCAACAATCCCGGCGTGACGTCCACTACCAGGACCGTGACGTGCCGGCACTTCGAACAGGTGAATGACTGTGTCTCGAGTCCGCCGCCTTCGGACTTTCGGTGAAACTTCCAGATCGTTCCTCTGCAAGCCTCGCAGCAAGGCCAGTACGCCTTGGGTGTGTGCATGTCAGTAAGCATCGGTGCCCCTCGATATCAGGCGGGAGTGCTCGAGCCTCTCAGTCGTTGTTGCCCGGTGAGTTCCAACGATGGCCTAATGACGCATCTTGCGAGGCGTCTCGCCAGTGCAAAACGACGGGCGAGGCCTGCGGATTCTACTCACCAGCCCTGGACCCTTCCGCTTCATTCTTCCTCGTCGCGATCAGCGTCAGCGCCATGTCACCCCAACGCCGTCGCGGTGAGCGTCCGCGTCCGCCGGTTCGCCTGCAGTCGACCATCCGCCAGGATTTGCTATTTACTTACCGAGTTCCCTCGACGCGCACCGAGTTGCCGATGCCGGGCACCCGGGTGTACTTGCCGTAGCCGTGCCCAGGCCCTCGGCCACGTGCCAACGCAGTGGGACGATCAAACATTGGCGCGCGACACCGAGAGTATCGTTCCAGTTCTGCAGGCAGGACTTGCGCATCGGCCTGCAGCCTGAAGAGGCCCGTTGCAGCAATGAGGCCAGCATAGGCTGCCGATGCGATCAACAATGCTTTGAGCGAACTTGAACACGAATCGCGACAGGAATGTCCGGTGCCAATCCGCTGCCAATTTCCGCTTTCGACAGCAACCGACCATCGCTAAGTTGTTGATCTGACGGCACGGAAGGGAAACGCTCCCGGTGGGGCGGCTGGACTTCAAATCCAGAGAGGATCGTTAGCCGGTCCTTCGTGGGTTCGACTCCCACTCTCTTCCGCCAACCCCTCGTCCTTGATCGTTGACAATCGTTCTTGCCGAGCAGTGAAATAACCCCCGGGGGTAAGGGGGGAACTGTGAAAACATTCATCATGATTTCTTCGGCGATGCTGCTGTGCTTTGCAGCTGCTCCGGCGGGCGCGCAGAGCTGCCCACAGCAAGAACAACAGCTCACTGCAAGGGTAAACCGCCTTCAGGCAAATTCGGGTGCGATGGGCATTTGTCAATCTTCACGGGAATCCGCGCAGCTGTACGCGGACGCGGCCGCTTTCCATCGGCGATGTGTTCGTACGGCCGAAGGTGAAGCACAAGCGCGCGAGTACGACCGTGCAGCCGCACAGGCGAGACAGACTGCCGCTTCGTCCTGTCGATGAGGTCTGCGATGGCGAACGGCATGCCGCATACCCTTCGAAAGCGGGTTGCGGTCCTCGCGTTAAGTGTCGTCGCCGTATTCGCATTGGGTCAGCCGCAGCGCGCCGCGGCACAGGGAAGGAATGCCCTTCCTTCGGCCCCGTATAATCCGACGATGCAGGACTGCCAGAACCTCGACCAACACTTCTACGCAATATTGTCGCAGCTGCACGCCTCGAACCGGGAGTGCATGCGGCAATCTCCTGTTTTTGGCTATGTGAGCAAGTGCAATGGAGGCACGGAAATGCGTGCCTGGTCGCAATGTCAACCGATCGACCTGGAACTTTGCAGAACAGAAGACGCTCGCCAGCGCGAACTTGCTACCTGCAGGGCGCGGGCCTCGTCTGTAGAGGATGAAGCCAAGCGCATACAGATCAAACGAGCCAACGATGAATATGAAAAGGCTCGAAACATTGTGAAGCTGCTGACGCGACCTCAGAGCTTCCTCCGCTCTGTGTTCAGCAGCTTTCCCAAGGCAATGGACTCGATCTTCGGGCAGAGCCGGACTGACTTCGACTCTACACTGGCGCTGGAATTGTATCGTTACGCGCACAATCAGGCGATGGCCGGCACGTCGGCCATTCCCAATAGTCTCGCCAGCGCCTTTACGCGGGAAGCACTATCGCATTTGGGTCAAATCCATCGCCAGGCAATCCGCGATTTGGACTCAGCGAGCGACAGGATCCGGCAGTTTGGAAACGAGTTTCGCCCTTCTCCACCCGCGGCCCGGAGTCCACCGCCCACGCCTCCACCCAGGGCGCCTGCAGCGTCAAGCGGCAGCCCCGACTGTGTCTGGGCTCAGCAAAGACATTCCGAATACGCGTCGAGTTGCAAAGCTACAGACGGCTGCCGGTCGCTTGCGGCTTCTGAGGAGTTTGTTCGAAGCAGCTGTCAGCGCTGAGTCCTGTGCGATGTAGCGAATGACTACACCACTCGAGATTGCGCTAGTGCTCGTGACGGTCCTGGCTTCGACGTGCTGCGCGTCTTGGAGCGAGCAAGACACGGATGCCTTTCGGAGAGGAATCGCTGTTGGTCCGAGGGCTGCGCAAAGGTGGCGGCCCGGTCCAATTGACAACGTCCGACCTCCGCAGGCCCCCACCGTCCACTCCGATAGCTCTCCTTAACATCTCGGAACTCGCCGCCCCGTTCGAAGCCGAGGCGGCTTTCGTTGCTCATTGCCACGACCGCACGTGGTACAACGTTGCCTGCCAGCGCGCTACCACACGTCGCATTTAGGATTGGTCAGCCGGGAACTCGGCAGCCTCAACACCGCAGCGATATTCGCGCCCGTCGCCGTGAAGGCGAATGCAGTGTCCGTGAACGCCGAAGCGTGTCGCCGTCGGGGACGGCGGCTGGGCCGATAATGACGATAACGGCCGGCGATGGTGAAGCAGGACATATCTATTTGCGCGGCCTCCACTCGCGCGCGAACTGCTGCGCTTGAGCGATGGGCTCCGATGAATCACCCTCGATTCGATCCATCACGGCGGCGCACCTGATCGCGTCTTTAAATGAAGTCGCTCGCCTGCCAGAGATAGCCATCCACCGCCGAGATCTGTGCGCCATTGTTGAGTGTCACGAGCGAATTGCCGAGTCCGGCAATGACAGAAAGCCCAACGAGATCGATCCGATCGATCCCCCCAACGAAATCGATAAACACGTCCAGCGTAGCACCATCCGCGCTTGCGACGACCAAAGTATCGGCACCGGTACCACCAAAGACCGTGTCCGCATCAGCCCCGCCAACCATCAGGTCGTTGCCATTACCCCCGAAGATAATATCCGCGCCGTTGTCTCCATACAGCGTGTCTGCACCACTCGCATGCCCCACGAAATCGTCACCGGACAGCCAGTCGGCACCATCGCCACCATATAGCGTGTCATTGCCGGCAGCGCCGATCAGGACATCGGCCGCCGCATCGCCCCAGAGCGTATCGTTGCCATTGCCGCCATCGGCAAAATCAGCATCACCGTCGAATTCGATCACAAAGTCGTAGTCCTCGTCGCCTACGATCAGATCGTCGCCGTCGCCACCCCGCAACCAGTCCCGTCCGGCCTCGCCCAACAGCACGTCATTGCCGCTGCCGGCATCGGCGTAGTCGCTACCTGGACCGGTCTTGATGCGATCGCCGCCGTCGTGGCCAACCACTAAATCCGATCCCGCATAGCTGCGCATGGACTGAGGATCATTCGATCCGACCAGGAGATCGTCTCCTGGACTGCCGAAGACATCGACGATAGGAACCCCGGTATCGTCAAGTATCGCCAGATCCAACGACGAGATCGTGTAGTGATTTCCGCGGTGAAAAGTAACGCCGTTCATCAGTCCGTCATCGACAAGATCGGTGCCTGGGCCCGACTGGTTTCCATAGTGAAAGAGGTTGTTCGAGGTAAGCGGAACATTTTCACCGTAGGCGGACACGGCATTAACGCCGGTAAAATAGAAGTTCCCTTGCGACTGCAGCACGTATTGATCGAACGTGGACATGAAATTACCGGGCAAGACGCCGGTGCTCACATTGCGCCAGCCAAGGAAGCCCAGGGCGTGACCGATCTCGTGCAGCCAGGTGGAGACGGCATCGGTCTTGTCCGCTGGAACCGGATCAGACCGATCAAATGGTGTCGGATCGAACCACAGTTCATGCTCTAGATAGGACGCATTAATGGAGATCAGAATGTCGGGCGCGGCGCCGTTGGGATCGATGCCGGTGGATAATTCGGCAGCGGCGCCCTGCTGGAATAAATCGATGCCGCCAATCGTCCCTAGAAAGACGCTGGTCGCGCTCGCTGTATCTGCGGTGGCTTTCGGATCGTCGAAGTTGACGTTAACCTCGAGCAGAGCTTCACTATCGATGTAGTCGGCCCAGATCTCTCCGGCCGCAAGAATCGTTGCCGAGACATCATCGTAATAGTCCAAATACTTCTGCCCGGGATCGCTGAAAGAGACGGAAAACTCGACACCCATCGACTGTCTCCCCGGGCAACGCCGCGGCGGCAATGGCGGTTCTGATTTTCATATGCCCCCGAAATTCTAGAAAAGCTGACGGCGATTGTATTTCCTGTCAACGTGGCGACTTGACGCCGCGGCGAACCTCGATTCTCGATCCCCCACAGGCTTACATGACGCCGTGCGCGACTCATGGACCACATGCTGAAAAGAGGCACTTCCGGACGGCGCGACGCCTCTCGACGACCAAGGTTCCCGCCGAGACTATCTGCGCCTCTTATCTTGCTAGTTCGCGCGGCGACAAGGTTAGCCGGGCAACGCGCTCTACCGATCCGGATCGGGACACGGTTGGGGTCGGAGCCGGGCATTCTGATGGGAGCCGGCCCGAAGCCCAAGTGGACGCGCTGGCGGACGTTCAAGCGTCCGGCCGAAGAGCTTGACGCACACGTCGAGCGGTCGATGCTGGCTGTCGCCGTCAGGTTTGGGATATTTGATCGATTTTCATAATTGGACTCAGTCCTCGCTCGGATGCCGCCGCGTAGCGCGACCGCTGGTGTTGCGCTTGCGCCTCGAAGCATCTACCGGCCGGCTCGCTACGCGCCCGACTGAAGACGACGGTTCACGCGAGACATGCGCCGGCGTTCGGTTGCAACTCGGCGAGTGAAGGCAGGGTAAGTCTCGTTTTTTTCAGTATTTGGATTACGAAATTCCACAAGTTCCGATACGGCACCGATGGAGCTGGTTAAGTCGCAAAATTCGGACAGCTGGTGTTTTAGAGCCCGTTTTTTCGGGTTCTCGCTTCCTAAATACCCGAAAATTCCGTACGCTATTGCGAGAGGCGCCCCTAATGCCCGAATTTTCCGTAACCACTTTGCCCGAGGTGTTCGTATCGGACACCGCGATTTCCAAGGCCGTCTCTGAGGCAGTCGCGCGCGGCCACCTCCGCAAACTCGGTTCCCGGCTCTACACCCGCAATCTGACCGAAGAGACGGAAAGGCTGGTGCGGCGCAACTGGTACTACCTCATCACGGCCTATTACCCAGACGCCCTGATTAGCGACAGGACAGCGCTAGAGAACCAGCCGGCCCCTGACGGCTCGATCTTACTGATCTCCGATAAGAAGCGCGATGTCGTTTTGCCGGGTCTTGTCTTCCGACCCCGGAAAGGCTCCGCACCGCTCGAGAGCGACAGGCAGTTTGTTGGCGGCGCACGCCTCGCATCGACAGCGCGCGCCTACCTTGAAAACATGCGCCCATCGCGGGCGCGCGGAGGGCGGGTTGCTCGCACCCTGTCAGCCCAGGACATCGAACAGCGACTAGACGCGCTGATTCGACGCCAGGGTGAGGAGGCCGTCAACCGCCTTCGTGACGACGCGCGTGCAATCTCGCGCGAGCTTGGTCTTGAGGCGGAGTTCGCCAAGCTCAACAACCTTATCGGCGCCTTGCTTGGTACCCGTAAGGCCGAGATCAAGAGCACTGTCGGCAAAGCGCGCGCAGCAGGAAGCCCGTTTGATCCCGAGCGCATCAAGCTCTTCGAGATACTCTTCTCGGCGCTCAGAGAGACGATTCCCACGGCGCGCCCGGCCCCGCCGCGCACGGGCACTGCCAATGCCAATCTTTCATTCTTCGAGGCTTATTTTTCCAACTTCATCGAGGGTACGGAATTTACCGTCGAGGAAGCCGAGGAGATTGTGTTTCACGGGATAATCCCGCAGGAACGTCCTGACGATGCGCACGACATTCTCAGCACTTACCGTATCGTGTCGCACCAGGCGGAAATGAGAACCGTGCCACTGGATTTCGGACAGTTTCTCGCGATCCTGCGCCGCCGTCATGCAGCCATCATGGAAGCGCGGCCGGAAAAGAGCCCGGGTGCGTTCAAAACCAAGATAAACCGCGCTGGCAACACGGTTTTCGTCACACCGGATCTTGTTATGGGGACATTGGAGCAGGGCTTTGCATTCCTTCAGGGGCTGGGCGAGCCGTTCCAGCGGGCGGTCTTCATGATGCTTCTAGTCGCCGAGGTTCATCCGTTCGCCGACGGCAACGGGAGAACGGCTCGGATCATGATGAACGCCGAACTGGTTGCGGGTGGACAGGAACGCATCGTCATTCCGACTGCCTATCGCACAGACTACCTCGGGGCGCTTAAAGCGCTGTCTCACAACGCCGAAACGACGCCGCTCATTCGGATGCTGGACTACGCCCAGAATTATACTCACGCAATTGAATGGAGCGATCTTCACCGCGCACGCGTAGTGCTGGAGCAAACCGGTGCTTTCACCGAAGGCGCGAGCGCAAAGCTTCGAATCCCGACAAGTGCCCTGCGACCATAGATGAGCTGGGCAAATCTCGGACACCTTGGTCCTCCAGCCGGAATTGCGTGCAACGACATTTCGAATGATGTCGAGGATCCTCATCGGTTCGCCCGCGAGTTGTTCAGGAAAGTGTTGTTGGAATGATCTCCTGCCATCCTGCGATCGTAGCCTTACCTCCAGTGACATCGGGTCTGGCGTGAGCCTTGAGAGCAAGAACGCCGTTCGTCTTTGGCGTTGTTCTGGATCGATGAAAGTGAATGATCCGCGCGGCGCAGGCTCTACCCCGCCTTCCGCACAGTGCGCGCGATCTCGCCCCAACGCTCGAGAACCTTTGGATCCACCTCGCGCCAGTGCGAGGCGAGATAGATGACCAGCCGCGAGGCGATGCCCTTGTAGCGCTGGATCATGCGGTCGGCGACGTCGTCCCAGCGCGCCACGATGGCGAACTTGTCGAGGATCTCGTCG
>Ga0268264_10005638_pt1 | contig 10610 bp, 6 predicted proteins | sample KBSSwiS32_FD_190357 | JGI IMG/M metagenome (GOLD analysis project Ga0268264, IMG submission 190357) | Switchgrass rhizosphere microbial communities from Kellogg Biological Station, Michigan, USA - KBS Switchgrass S3-2 (SPAdes) (version 2) | ecosystem: Host-associated > Plants > Roots >... | reverse complement strand
TCGCCGTGGAGGCGCAGGTGGGGCTCCTTGGGGGCGGCATGGAGTCCGTGCGCGTAGAAGGAGATGACGTCGGCGGTCCGCGCCTGCTCCATCACCTTCTCCGGCAGCGCGGCTTCATCTGCCAGCGGCCGTTCGTCCGGGAGTTCCAGCCGGGTCGCGACGTGCGCGAAGGCTGCACCATCCCCCAGGACCGTCAGCGTCCCTTTCCTGGGCCAGAACGGTACCTGGCGGCGGATGAGCGGAGCCAGCGTGGGGAGCCAGACGACCGAACGGAACCGGTCGAGCGGTCTCTTCCCGGCGGGCCCCAGCGCCGCCAGCGGCAGGAAGGACGCCAGGTGAGAGGGGAGGAGGATGGCCCGCCGATGCATCCCCGGCGGAAGGACCGCGGAGAGATCCAGCGCCGCCAGCAACTCCGTCCAGGCGGCGGCATCAGCCGTCGTCGGGTCGCGGAGCGCGCTGGACACCAGGTTCCACCACGACTTCGGGACATGGAGGCGCGTCGCCCGCCCGGTGAGGCGGCCCTCCTCGAGCCATACCGAGACCAGCAGCAACTCGCTGGCGAGGTGGAGCCGGACGAGGACGGTGTCCTCTTCTTCCGACAGCATTCGCTCCAGCTCACGCCGCCCCACGTGGTCCGCGCCGAAGAGCTCGGCGTAGTCGGAGTCGCTCGCGCGCGCCTTGAGCGCGCGGATCGCCACGTGAGTCCGGCGGGTGAGGTCGTCCGCGCTCCGCTGCAGCGCATCCGCCGGGAACGGGCTGGCCACCGCCTCGGCGACGATCTTCCCGACCCGGGCGGCGAATCCGTCCTCGGGGGCTGTGGGAGCCGTGTCCCGGGAAACCGGCTGGCGCTGTACCTCCGGAGGCAGGTTCCTGAACCATCCCGCGACGGTCCCGATGTAGCCCGCCAGCGTGGCCAGCTCATGGTACTGGCGCCACAGCTCGCGGGTGACGGGATCTTCGGGCCTGTGGTCGTACAGGTGGACGGCTTCCAGGAACCGCAGGCCGCTCACGTTCTCCAGCTCAACGAACGCGGCGATCGCGTCTCCGCGCTGCACCAGGATCTCCGCCGCATGGAAGGCGGCGCGCTGCGCGTCGATGGCGGCGTGATCGGCGTCGTGGTCGGTGATGTCGTCCACCCGGCGCTGCATCGCCTCCAGTTCGATGCGCCGCAGGATCGAGAGCGCCTCATCCGCCAGGTCGAGGCGCTGGAAGAGCACCGCCAGGTTCGGGACATGGTCGGCGCGGAGGCGGCCGGGATCGACCTTGCGGATGGCCTCGCGCGCTTCCTCGCGGCGGGAGGGATCTCCGGCGAGGATCTCGGCGCGCATGAGCCATGCCTCGTTCACGTGGTCCGGGTCATTCCGGGCCACGTCGCCCAGGAGCTGCAGTGCCCGCTTCCGATCTCCCCGCCCTCCGCGCTGATCGAGGACCCGCGCGAGCTGGAGGTAGAAGCGGGTCGTGAGCTTGTCGGCCCCCGGCCGCGGCGTGCCCTGGTGGAGGCGGCGGACCTCCTCCAGGCCCTGTTCGTACGCTTCCACGGCCCCGTTCCACTTCTCCCGCTGCTCGCGAAGGTTGCCCAGGTTGAGCAGGTACTGGGCGGAACTCATGTGGCCGTGCTTGGGAATCTTCCTCGTGGACGCCACCGCCTCCTCGGAGAGGCGTTCGGCCTCGTCGAGGAGCTTCTCCTCGGCCTCGTGGTCGCCCTGCTCGTGTGTCTGGTAGCGAAGACAGCTCGCCAGCATGGTGAGCGTCATGGCGCGCCAGTACGGATGCTTCCGCCGGCCCGGGCATGCGGCTGCACGGCGAAGGAACTGCTCCGCCTGGTGGTAGCGCTCCTCCGGGAGGAAGCCCTTGAGATCCATCCAGGACTTGCCCAGGTCGTGCCAGGCAGCCCCGGCCGCGGCGCTGGTGTCCGTGTCCTGATGCAGCGCGGCCGCCTGGAGGAACAACTCGTGGGCCTCGGCTACGCGGCCGGCATCGCCCAGCTCCGTGGCGCGTTTCCTCAGGTCGGACGAGCGGCGGCCTTCGAGGGTCGATTGAAGGTCCGCCACGTACGCGCCTTCCTCCTTCTCGAGGTGGCGGGATGCCTCCTCCAGATTGCGGACGTGGGGGTCGCGACGCAGTTTGCGGCGCCACTCTTCAGACAGGGACTCGAGGAGCTGGAAGACGGGTGGACGCGGGCGCATTGGCCTTCCTCCGGAGGATGGTTCAACCCTGGATAGCGAGGCAAAGCAGGGCGGTTTCGCCGTTTGCCCGGCACCCCGGACCCAGGCAGGGGTGGTGAACTGTGGGTCGCCGGCGATCAGTCGCCAGGGGTCTCGAACGTCCCGGCCGGGTTCCACTTCAACAGGCTGCATTCGGCGGACAGGTCGAGAGCTCTCGGGAGGCGATCGGGGGTGAGCTGAGGCCACCACCGCTCATTGGTGAGGAGGGTCAGCCCTTCCTCCTCGATGCTGATCCGGAGCCGCTGGGTTCCTCCGTCGAAGCGGCCGGCGGCCACCGCGAAGTGCTGACTCAGCACCATCTCCTCGAAGAGCGTGAGCAAGAACTGCTGGAGAGGCTGGTTCGTGCCGCGCTCCGCCAGCTGGCGCCACCGGGAGATCGAGATTCGGTCCTGACCGCCGGTCTGCATGGCCTGGCTGGCCACCGGGTGTCGCTCGAGCGTCTGCGCGATACTGGCGCACAGCATCAATGCCCGCATCGCCGAAACCAGGAGCGCATTCTCATCCTGATCGGCCATCGCCTGGGAGAGCCGCTCCCGGAGCTTGAACTGGCAGTGGTCGTCATTCGCGATCGCCGACGCGCACGCCGCTTCGAAGTCGGAGAAGCTCCCCGTACAGGCCTGCCACAGGGCGCCAAGCGTGCCGGAGCTCGCCTCGGTGAGCTCATGGTCGAGAGCTTTCCCGGCGAGTTGCACCAGATCCTCACCTTCGTGAGCGCCCGGCCGATCCAGCTGCGCTTCGATCCATACCAGCAATGACTCGAACGCGAGGCGCTGGGTTTGCCGGAGCTGAAGCGCCGACCAGCGCCACCGTGCAGCCTCCAACTCCGCGGGCAAGGACATGGGTTCCAGGCCGGGCGCTCGGAGATAGACCATCGATCGCCGGATCTGCTCGACTTCGAGCGGGCCGTTAGCCCACTCAAGCACCGCGAACGCGAGCGCCAGGGTCGCGCTCCGCCGACCCATGGCGTCGTTCCGGCCAATCCGCCCCGCGTCGAAGAACACGCTCCGGAATACTGCTCGCTCGGCTTCCGTCGGCTTCTCGATGTTCCACCCGACGAACAGGCGTTTCGCCTCCGCTTCCGAGGCCGCCTTCAAGTCCAGCGAGATCGGGTTGGTACCTCCGTAGTCCGCCACCGACTGCTCCAGCGACTGTTCCAGCGCTTCGGCGAGGGCGATGCCCGGAGTGCAGGCGCGATACAGCCCGATGTCCACTTGCTCCAGGAACCCGAGCCCTCCCAGGGTCTTGGTGGCCGGACCATACTGAACGGCCGCCATCAGGCTGGTGTTTTCCGGCCGCTTCTTCCACGTCGCAAAATCCAGCGGTACGACCCCATTCTCCCCGGCGGGAACCTTCGCGTCTGTCCCCGGGATCCCGCGCACGCCGTTGAGGACATGACCCCAGGTGAACAATGTCTCGACGCACTCGCGAAATCCGGTCAGCTGCTTGCTCGAAGCCTGCTCCGTGCCTCCCTGCTCGAGCAACTGGTGGAACTTCCAGTGGATCCAGGCGAGGACCGAGAATGGCCGGAGGTAGGAGGTGACGTTGTTGATGCCGGGAAGACAGAGCGCCATCAGATCGAGATTGGCCTGGCGAAGGCCCAGGAAGTCCACGCCCCCGTTCCTTGGCTCGTAGGGCGGGACAAAGAACGGCCCGTTCGCCTGGAGCTCCGTCATGGGCGTGTCCTCACCGTGAACCTCCCGCAGCTGTCGCAGAGCGCGGCGCGGTCCCTCGCCAGGTGGTGCGCGGCCGTGGTGCTCAGCGCCACGAAGCAGTGGGCGCAGGTCGGCGCGGATTCCATCTGCTCCTTGAAGATCGGTCGCGCGCGAGGAGGTGGGCGCGACAGGGCACGCAAGAGCTCCCGGGCGAGGGGCTGGTCCTTGGCGAACAGTGGCGAGCCTGGATCGGGCACCTTCCCATCCCGGTACCGCGCCATCGCCTCCTGGAGGAGCCGGCGTCGCGTCCTGGTGGCGAGGACCTCCCGCAGGCTGGCGTGAAGCTCCCCCGGATCTTCATCGATGAGGAGGCTGGCGAATCCGACCGAGGTGGTCGTGAGCAGCTCGCCCGAGGCGGTCTCAGGTGACACGTCTCCGCCCATGAAACGCTCCAGCGCGTCGTGGATCTCGACGCGCGTGGCCGCGGGGTCGGCGGCGCTGGTCAGCATCGGAAGCAGCGCGGCCGCCGTGAACGTGTGTTGCGAGAGCGCCCCCTGGGCCGCCGGCCATCTCGTGCTCCCGCAGGCCAGGTGGAACCAGCGCCTGAGGAACGCCGTCGCCGCGGAGCGATCCTTTCGCCGCCGGAGGTACATGTTCATGCTGGTCTCGAACCAGAGGACCAGCGCGCCGCAACGCGCGGGCTCGGTGGCGGCGTTTGCAGCCAGGTCCTGCATGCTGTCGTTGAAGCGCTCGAGGGCGGCATCCACGCGCCGCTGCCCCGCGGCCTCAGTGCCCTTGTTCCCTTCTTCTTCGTCCTCCTCCTCCTCCTGGCCTCCGCCGTCCAGGTGAAAGGGCGTGCCCGGAGCTGCCCCCGGTGAGCCAGGCTCCGTCAGCAGTCGCTTCCTCAGCTGCGCCAGGACGCGCTCCAGTGCCAGCGCGGCGCGCGAGCTGTCGCTGGAGCCCGCGTCCTCCTCCGCCTGCGGTGTTGCGTCTCCGGGTGTCAGCGCCTCCAGGTCGACGACGACGTCGCGTTCCTGAGCGCCCTCATCTCGATCGGCCGGGTGACTGGTCCCGATCCGGAGCGCGAACGTCTCCAGGTGCTGTGATGCGCTGAGGGAGAAGTAATCCAGGAGCGCGATGTCGTCGTCGTCGGTCTCCTCGCGATTGATGAGCCGGAGGAGCGTGCCCACGCCCAGCCGGCTCAGCCTCGACACCTCTAGGAGCTCGTCGAGCTGGACCCAGCCTCGCGCCCTCCGCTCACCCCGCGTCATCTCCAACTGCAGCGATGACGCGTAGGCGAACCGTTCGGGCGACTGGAGCTCCGTGGAGAAGGCCCCTTCCTCGTCCACCGCCACGGAGAGTTCCACCTGGTCCCCGTTCCGGAGCAGCAGTCGGGTGGCCCATTCCCCGGCGCAAGGCGCGGTGCTCTTTCCGAGCAACCGTCCGTGGAGCGTCCCGCCTGCCCGGATGGCGGCCTGCAAGAGGTAGCCGGAACCGATCCCGCCTTTCCTGTACACGGGCGGCGTGTAGTTCGCCGGTACCGGCACGTCCGTCCATCGTTCGGAAGAAGGTGATGCTGGTTCGCGGCGAACGACGCCAACCTCGATGTTGTCGATCGTGCGGAGCGCCGGGCGGGTCGCATTGAGGCTGCCGGTGATCGTCAGCGTCTCCTCGGGCAGTCGCACCTCGATCCACTTCGCATGGAGCGGACGCTGGCTGGCAAGCTCGACCACAGGCTGCGCCGCCGTCACGGCGCGATCCCAGCCGGCTGTCATCGCGAACGGAAACGGACTCGAGGCATTCTCGGCCGGAGGCAGCCCGATCACTATCTCGCGGGCGGAAACTACCCGAGCCAGTTCAAGAACGGTGCGCCCGTCGAGGTCGTGGTAGGGCGACAGTACGACGAGCCGCCGCGCCCCGCCGGGGACCTTCACCATCGCTCCTATCTGCTGGATGGCCGGCGTCTCGACAGTGTGGATCAGGCGCGCGTTCCCGCTTTCGTTCCGCCCCGACTCCCGGGCGCGCTGCGCAAAAGTCTTGGCCCAGGACAGGTCGCCCGCGATGAAGTCGGGCCGTACGCGCAGCGCGTCCAGGAACGTGGCGAAGTCCAGGTGTGCGCGTCCCTCTCGATCCGAGGGCAGTACCTCGATCACTTCGAGATTCCGTCCCTGCCCGGAGAAGGTGAGATTTCCGCTGCCGACCAGGAGCAGGTCCCCGCCGGGGCCGGCCAGGAAGGTGCACTTCGGATGGAAGACGCCGTCGGGAAGTCCGACCGGAACGACCCGGTACTCCTGGCCAATCCGGGTCGAGCGCCGCTCGGTCAGCGACGCGCGGTACCCCACGGCGTCGGTCACGATCCAGACGTCGCGGCACCCTTGCCGCCGCAGCGTTGGCAGTATCTCCGTTTCGAAGAAGGTGAGGCTGAGCGAGAAGGTCGTGAAGAGCGCGCGTTCCCAGCGACGGGATGCGAGAACTTCTGCGAGGTACGGGGACGCCATCTTCAGGAGTTCACCTAGTTTCTTCGAGATGAGCAGGCGAACATAGATGCTCGCTCTCATCGAAGGTGCGGAGCCTGAACACATGCCCAACCCTCTGGCAGCCGATGGCGCCCACCCCTCCCGGAGCGCCGCCGGCTTCTTCAGGAGGACCGGAAGCTGGCCGACGAGGGGTTGCCACTGCGCGCCGCCACCGCTTCCACCGGTGGGAAGGGCGGGGGACTACTTCCGCAGGCCGCCCAGTGCCTGAGCCCACGCCTCGCGTACCTCGGTGGAGGCTTCAAGCTCTTCCAGGCGCTTGAGAACGGTTTCGGGGACCGTGCCCGCGGCCGTAGAAATGCCCGCCATCGAGTAGCGGAGGATGTCCCGCAAGAGTTGGGACGGCCGTTCGATGACCGCCATCTCTACCTGGTGCTCTTGCTGGCACGTCAATCGCAGCCGGCTCGGCTCCAGCTGTCCTCGTTCCTGGCGCAGGGCGAGCACAAAGCCCTTCTCCACTCCAGCCTTCTCCAGCCGGCGAGCGAAGAGGAAGATTTCGGTGTCCGTGAACGGTCGCTGCTTCACCTCTACGCCGGCCACGAGTTTGCCGGCGACAAAGATGCCTACGTCACCCGGCCAGCGGTTGCTCGGGTCGTTGATCTTCTTGGTCTCGATCTGGTCGTATGCAGCATCGAGAATCCCCGCCACGACCGCTTGGCCCACCTTCCCACCCTCCGAATAGGACGCGACGAAGTCATCGACGATCCCTTCGAGGGCGAGTAGGCCAGGCCGTCCTTCACCAAGAGTGACCTTTCGCAGCGCTTTCGTTTCCTCGATTCGACGCCTCAGGAACGCGCTGAGTGCCACCAGCGCGCTCTCGTCTTCGAGGAAGTCGACTGCCTTGAGCGTCTCGACGAGGTACTCCAGGTCCGCTCGCGCGTTCGCCTTGACGTTCATCTCAAGCCCGACGCGTTCGGCGCGCAGGAACGGCTGGTTGTTCAGCGGTTCGGCCCCCGTGCTTCGGATGTCGATCGCTGCGGCTGCGCAGCAGGGGACCAGCACCTCCTTGGCGAGGCTGCGCGCGGAGTAGCCCTTGTGGCCGGCGCTCTCACGCAGCGACAGCGCATCGATCCGGCGATCCGTTGCCTTGGCAAGCAACGCCGTTCCGAGCATGGGGATGAAGGTCTTGTTGAGTGCGAGGCCGAGACGCCGAGTGCGTTCGATCCACTCGCCGGGAGCTGGGGTACTTCCGCGTGCCAGTTCGAGCGCTCGCTGGAAGCGCTCGCTCGCCGCTCGCCGGTCGATGGTCAGGCCCACGAATCGATCCTCGATGGCAGCGCCGCTCGCGCAAGAATCCGGCCCGCCGTGTCAGACCTGCATGCTAGAGCGCTAGCCCGTGCCGCGACCAAAGCTCATCAGCCTTTACACGGGCGCTGGCGGAATGGACTACGGCTTCGAGGCGGCTGGCTTCGAGACCGCCGTCGCCCTCGAGTTCGACCACAGCTGCTGCGAGACCCTCCGAGCGAATCGCAGCTGGCCCGTCATCGAGCGCAGCATCTTCGACGTCCCTACGGATGAATTGCTCCAGGCAGGGCAGGTGAGGGTCGGCGAGGCCGACCTCCTGATCGGGGGCCCCCCCTGCCAGCCCTTCTCGAAATCCGGGTACTGGGCAACCGGTGATGCCAAGCGGCTGGACGATCCGCGCGCGGACACCTTGTCTGCCTACCTTCGTGTGGTGGAAGAGGCCCTCCCGCGCGCCTTCGTCCTCGAGAATGTCGAGGGGCTCGCGTACCAGGGGAAAGACGAGGGTCTGCGGCTCCTTCTGGAGCGTATCGACGGAATCAACCGCCGAACCAGGAGCAAGTACGCTCCACACTACATGCTGCTGAACGCGGCCGACCACGGAGTCCCGCAGCTCCGGCAGCGGTTCGTTCTGGTCGCCGCGCGCGACGGTGCGCCCTTCAAGTTCCCTCGGCCGGCCTTCCACGACGAAGTCCCCGCCCGAGTTGCCGCCACGGGAGGCGAGCTCCTCCCGCCATTCAGGACGGCCTGGGATGCGCTCGGCGACCTCCCAGCGCCTGGCGCCGAGGAGGATCTGGGCGTACGCGGGAAATGGGCTGCGCTGCTCCCCTCGATTCCCGAGGGCCAGAACTACCTCTGGCACACCGATCGCGGTGGCGGACTGCCCCTCTTCGGCTGGCGTCGTCGCTACTGGACCTTTCTCCTCAAACTCGCCAGAAATCGCCCCTCGTGGACCATCCAGGCGCAGCCCGGCCCGGCGGTGGGTCCATTCCACTGGGACAACCGGAGGCTGAGCATGCGCGAACTCTGCCGCCTGCAGACGTTCCCTGACGACGTCGTCATCCACGGGAACCGGCAGGCCATCCAACGCCAGGTCGGAAACGCCGTGCCGTCTCTTCTCGCGGAGGTGCTCGGGCGCGCGATACGCACGCAATTGTTCGGCGAGCGACCCAGGAGCACGAGTCTCAAGCTGCTCCCGTCGAAGCGGGAACCTGTGCCGGAGCCGGAGAAGGTGCGGGTGGTCCCACAACAGTACCGAGCGCTGGTGGGAAGGCACGAAGCACATCCCGGTACCGGAAAGGGATTCGCTGCGATCACGCGAGGGGACGAAGCAGCCTGAACCACAGGTCGTGGGTTCGAATCCCGCCGGGGTCACTTGCGTTGCTCGCATCCTCGAGCGAGGCGGCCGCCTGAGCGCCCGGCATCAGGAGTGCGATGCTGACATCCAGAGTTGCTTCACGCGCTCGGTGATCACGGCAGCCTGGGCGCGGCCCGCCTTCGCCGCGCCGGCGCGCTTCGCCGGGTCCAGGACGTTCCGGCCGATGGCGCGCAGTGCCGCCGCGCCCGGGCTAACGACGAGCACCGCGCTTCCGCCGCGCTCCAGTGTCTGCACCTGCGACGCGAGTGGGGGCACCGGCCCCAGCGTCCTCGGCAGCGGCACCAGGGCCAGCACCGCCTTCGCGCCCGTCACCAGGTCCAGGTGCGTCCCCGAGCGCACGCCCCCGTCCATGTACCTCCGCCCGCCGATGGTCACCGTGGGCCAAACGCCGGGCACGGCGCAGCTCGCCGCCACCGCGTCCACCAACGCTGCGCCGCTCTGCCGGTCGAAGACCTTCAGCTCGCCGTTCTCCGCGTCTACCGCGGTGAGCAGCAGCCGCCGCTCCGGCCACTGCTGCTCCGGGAGCCGCGAGGCGATCACCGCGCGCCGCTCCGCCTCCGGGACGGTCTTTGCCGCCAGCGCCAGCTGGCCGATCCGCCGGGCGAGCTGGTCCACGCTCCGCGACCGGATCCCCGCCCACGCGTAGCGCGCGATCATGCCGAGCCCGAACCCGGCGCCGATCTCCCGCGACGGCGCTGCGAGCTGCCGCGCGTACGCCTCCTCCAGGTCGACGCCGGACGCCACCTGGGCGCCGACCACCGAACCGGCCGAGGTGCCCACCACCAGGTCCGGCGGCTGCCCGCGGCTGAGGTCGAGCCCTGCTTCCGCCAGCCCCGCGAGCACGCCGAACATCCAGCCCACGCCGGTGACACCTCCACCGCCCAGCACGAGCGCCTTCATCGGAGCGGCCCTTCCTGGACGAGGGAGCGGCCGGCGTCCGGGATGTCGAAGAGCCACCGCCCCATCCGGTGGGGGGCGAAGCCCTCGGCGACCATCGCCTCGCGAAGGATCTCCCGGTGCACGCGGGAGACGACTCTCGCCCGCGGCGGACGAGGAGTCCACGGCCGCAAGACGTCTACGCGACCACATCAGCCCGTAGCCGATGAAGCGGTCGGGAGCGGGCGGATCGCCACACCGCTCATGCCCCGTTGCGGGCCGCTGGCCACGCGCCGAGCCTCACGTACCTGACGCGGCCCATGGCGCGGGTGCTGCACCTCGGAACGCCCCAACCATCCCTGAGCGTCCCATGCGCGTGTGCGCCATTTCCCTCCCGCCGGCCCGCAGGTTCGCGCTGCTCCTGTGCGCGTTCGTCTCGACCCATGCCGCCGGCCAGTCGTCCGATCCCATCAACCTCGTCCCACCCGATGCCCCCGTTCGCCTGCCCTGGTCGGAGGTGCTGAAGCTCCTCGAACGCTCGGGTCACCGCGACGAGGCGCCTCCGAGGCGGGCGGTGGTGGGATCGGCGACGGCGGAGGGCGAGGCGAGGGCCCATGGCCTGACGGTGCGGGTGGTGCTACCGCTGCTGCTGCTGGATGACGACTGGGCCGCCGTCCCGCTCTGGGGTTCGGAGGTGACGATC
>Ga0268264_10005631_pt1 | contig 10612 bp, 8 predicted proteins | sample KBSSwiS32_FD_190357 | JGI IMG/M metagenome (GOLD analysis project Ga0268264, IMG submission 190357) | Switchgrass rhizosphere microbial communities from Kellogg Biological Station, Michigan, USA - KBS Switchgrass S3-2 (SPAdes) (version 2) | ecosystem: Host-associated > Plants > Roots >... | reverse complement strand
CGTCAAGGTCTGCTTCCCGCTGGCCACCCGCTGCTCGAGCTTGATGAACGGCCGGGCGATGTTGGAGCGCTTGAGGTCCTCCAGCTTCAGCTTCTCGATCGCCTTGGCGCGGCTCTGCACCTGGGAGGCGCGAGTGCCGGCATGGAAGCGGGCGATGAAGTCTTGGAGCTGGGCGATCTTCTTCTCCTTCTCGGCGTTCTCCGACTCCACCCGCGACCGGATCTGGCTCTTCTGCCGGACCATGTCGTCGTAGGTGCCGGTGTAGGCGATGATCGTCTGGTAATCGATGTCCGCCACGTGGGTGCAGATGGAGTTCAGGAAGTGGCGGTCGTGCGAGATGGTGATCAGCACGCCCTCGTACTCGTGGAGGAAGCCCTCCAGCCAGCGGATGGAGTCCAGGTCCAGGTTGTTGGTGGGCTCGTCCAGCAGCAGGCCTTGCGGCTGGCCGAACAGCGCCTGCGCGAGCAGCACGCGCAGCTTCAGGCCGCTGGGCAGCGCGCGCATCGGCTGCTCGTGCTGCGCCACCTCGAGGCCCAGGCCCTCCAGCAGCTCGCTGGCGGCGGACTCCGCCACGTAGCCGTCCTCCTCGGCGATCACACCCTCCAGCTCGCCCAGCCGGTGCCCCTCCGCCTCGGTGATCTCCTTGGCCAGCAGGCCGTTCTTCTCCTCCAGCGCGCTCCAGAGGGCGGCGTTGCCCATCAGCACCACGTCCAGGACCCGCGTCTCCTCGAACTTGAAGTGGTCCTGCCGGAGGACGCCCAGGCGCTTCGGCCGCGTCACCGTCCCTGAATCCGGCGGGTCGTCCCCGGCCAGGATCTTCATGAAGGTCGACTTGCCGGAACCGTTGGGGCCGGTGAGGCCGTAGCGTCGCCCCGCCGAGAAGGAGACGTTGACGTTCTCGAACAGCTTCTTCGGGCCGAAGGCCTTGGAGACATCCGTGACGGCGAACATCGGGGGGCGCTTCTACACCACGTCGCCCCCCGTTGCCCGATTGCTTCCATCCTCCCCCTGCGAGCGAGGGAACCTCAGCCAGGGCGGCCGTCGCGCCGCTCCACGGTGACGCCCAGCGCCTTGAGGCCGGCCAGCGCCGCGCGCGTGCGGCGGTCCGCCTCGGCGTGGTTGTCCGGCGAATCGGCCTCGGCGAACGCCAGGCGCTCCAGCAGCTTCTCGGCCCGGCGGTTCTCCTCCAGGCTCCTGCCGCGCAGCAGGTCGTCCTCGTATTGCGACTGCCACAGGTTCAGCACAGCGCGCTCGCTGTCCCACCGGACGGCGCGCAGCGTCCGCTCGTAGAGCGACTCGGCGGTCTCCGCGTCCATCCCTTCGTGGACCCAGGAGTGGTTGGGGTTCTCCGGGTCCCGCATCCGCAGGCGGTGCACGTCCGCCTCCTGCCAGACCGGCAGCGTCTCGTCGACGAGCGAGAACGTGTTGAGCAGGAAGCGGCCGTGGAATTCCTCCACGAGGTAGCGGTGGGTCAGCTCGTATTCCCGTTCGTCTTCCCCCGGGTAGCCGATGATGAAGGACGCCCGGAGGTCGATCCCGGTGTCGCCCAGCAGCCGGCCCGCCTCGCGGTTGTGGTGCACCTTGGTCCTCTTGTTCATCGCCACCAGGGTGCGTTCGCTCATGGATTCGAACCCGATGGACAGGCCCGCGCAGTGGGCCGCGGCGAGCCGCTCCACGTCCTCCCCGGTGGCGACGTCGTCGGACCGGGCGTAGGCCGTCCACGCGATGGGCGAGCTCCGCAGCGCGTCCAGCAACTCGCGGAACCGGCCGGGCGGGACCGTGAACGTCGAGTCCATCGCCGAGATCTGCTCGGCGTGGTTGTCGGTGGCGTAGGCCTGCCAGTCGGCGAGGATGGTGCGCGCCGACTTCCAGCGCCACTTCGGGGAGGCGGCCGGGTACGAGCAGAACTTGCACGAGAACGGGCAGCCCCGCATGGACTCGTACGGAACCTGGAGGAGATCGCCCTGGAACGGCGGCCGCGGGTACCGGTCGAGATCGATGTCCACCAGGGGCGCCGCGCGGAGCTCGCCGGTGGAGGGGTCGCGCGAGACGAGGTTCGGCACGCCGTCCGTGGACGAACCGGACTCGAGGGCCCGGAGCAACGCGGGCATGGCGGACTCCCCGTCACCCCGGACGACGTAGTCGACGGCGTCGAACCGGCGCAGGATGTCGGGGGCCTTCAGGTTGCTGAACTGGCCACCGAGGACCACCGGGACATCCGCGAAGCGCCGCTCGATCCACTGGATGGCCCTGGCCAGCGTCCCCATGCTGCAGATGAAGCTGGTGGACAGGGCGACGACGTCCACCTTCCCGGAGGAAGGCTCCCGTTCGCCCGACCAGACGTGCTCCAGCGGGAACGCCTCGTGCGCGAAGCCCTCCCGGTCGAGGATGCCGGACAGGGTGGCCGTGGCCAGCGCCGGCGTCTGCCTCCGCTGCGGGCGGAGCACCCGCTGGAGCCGGCGACCCTCGCGGTAGACCAGATCGCCCGCGGCGAGGCCGTGCGGGAACGCGCGGGTGTGCTGGGTTCGCCCCAGCTCCAGGAAGGTGTTCGCCAGCCGGGACTTGTTGCGGAACGTGGGCCCCAGGCCGGAGAGGAGCAGGACGTTCATCGGGCCTCTCCCACCGCCGCCGCGGCGGGGACGGGCGGCGCGGCCAGCGCGAGCACGCCCAGGGCGAAGAGCTCCTCGGCGAGCTCCAGGGTGCGCCGCTGCGGATCGCCCTCCTCCCAGCGCACCCGCTGGCCCACCTGCGCCAGGGTCCGGCCGCCGTCGCTGGCCATCACCAGTTCGGCGGCCGGGCCGGAGAGCACGTACAGCTTGACCGACTCCAGCCCCGAGAACGGGAGCACCACCACCACCACCCCGGCTCCGTCCAGGTCCGCGCCCGCTCCCACCAGCGCGTCCAGCGGGCTGAAGGGGTAGGTCCGGGCGGTGGCGCCCGGCGCGAGCGACGGCCGGTGATCGGCCAGCGCGTTGGCCTGCCATGGCCCCTCGGCCTGGAGCCGGAACAGGCCGTCGCCGCGCGGAGCGGCTTCGTCGCGCCTGGTCTCGAACAGCTGCAGCGCCAGGCGGATCCCCTGCTCGGCGGCGGGCGCGGGCCTGGCCGAGGCCAGCGCATCGCCGGCGGCCCGGAACCAGTCCGCGCCGGGCACGGGCGCCAGGGGCAGCCGTACCCGGCGCCGCTTGGCCTCGCGGGTGACCTCGCCGCGGACGAGGTCCAGCAGCTCGAGCAGGCCATACCGGCCGGGGACCCTGGTCGCGGGGACGCGCCGGCGGCCCTTCGTCCGCGAGGCGCCCTCCACGGCTTGCCGCAGCGCCGCCTCGCTGGCCTCCGGGAACCGGCCCTGCGCCTGGACGTGCTCCGCCAAGCGCCGGCCCCGCGCTCCAATCGCGGCCGACGTGGGGTCGCCCAGCGCCTGCCGCAGCCACCGCGCGATCTCGTCAGGGTCGCTGGAGTCGCGGACGACCCAGCAGTTGTAGCCGTGAGCGAGGCGATGGGCCTCGGGTTGCTTGGCCGCAATCTCCAGCGACATCATCGCCTGCCGGCCCGAGGCCAGGATCTCCTGGGCGATGACCGGCGTGTGGGCCTTGATGGGGAAGTCCTGTTCGAGGCAGCACACCACGTCGCACGCCCTCAGGAACGCCGGGACCCGCCAGTGGGGGAGGAACGGCACGCGCGCGACGTGCTCTTGCAGCGCCAGCTCGCCCAGAAGCTCCGTGAAGCCCCGCTCCTCGTCGGGCCGGCCTTGCACCATCGCCGCCAGCTGCACCCGCATCCCCCGGTCGAGGCAGGTCCGGATGGCCCGCAAGAGCGAGCGCATTCCCTTGAAGCGGCCGAGCTTGCCGAAGAGCCCGACCGTGGCCACGCCCGCCCTGGCCTGGTCGCCGAGGGTGAGGATCTCGCCCTCGGGCGAGAACTCGTCCAGCGGCACGAAGAGGGAGTCGCCGGGGACGATGCGCTCCGGGCGGACGCCCAGCTCGGCGAGCGCCGTCCGCAGGGACCCGCCCGCGACGATCACCTCGGCGGAGAGGAACAGGTGGTCGTAGAGCGAGCGCATCCCGGGCTGGTGCCACAGCCGCCCGGAGTCGCTGCCGGCGGTCTTCATCACGTGCGGCGTGCCGGTGGCGCCGGCGGCCAGGTGCCCGGCGACGCCGTAGGGCTCCAGGTACCAGGAGAACACGCACTCCAGCTGGTGGTCCCGGATGACGTCGATGGCCAGCCCGGCCAGCTTGGTCGCGTACGGGTTGTGCCACGGCACGTGCATCTGCCCGCGCGGGTCCGAGACGGTCTGGTGGACCCGCACGTAGCCGTCCCCGTAGTGCCCGGCCAGCCGGGCGTTGTCCTCGTCCCGCATCGCCGCGCGGTAGGAGTCCTCGACCTCCAGCGCGTTGGTGACCACGTGCACCGCGTGGCCGCGGCGGGCCAGCCCGTGCGCCAGCCGGTACATCCGGGCGCTGACCCCGCCCTGGATCGGCGGGAACTTCCCGATCAGACAGACGCGCATGGGCGCAGCTCCACCAGCCCGCGGGCGGCGAGCGACTCGACGGTCCATCGTGCGTCCTCCTGGTCCGGGGCCTTCATCCGGATCCACTCGCGCAGGTCCAGCAGCAGCTTCGCGGTCTCGGCTTCCAGCCAGAACACCCGGGCCCCGCCAGCTCCGGGGACGACCGCCACCTGCCGCCTGCGGCCCCGCTCCAGCTCCGCCGGAGGCGAGTCCACCATCGCGCGCTGGAGGTCGAACTCCGTCTCCAGCAGGCGGAGGTCGGGCGGCGCCCGCACCTCGAAGGCGGTCCAGGCCGGGTCCAGGGGCGCGGGCGGCGGGGCCGGCGGCTGGTCCCGGGCCGCGAAGGTGGCGGCGGCGGCGGCGTACTCGACCCTGACCAGGTCCGCGAGGTAGCCAGGGGCCGGCGGATCGCCCCGGTGCCCGAGGATGAAGTCGTGGAACTGGCGGGCGTTGTCCTGGCGGCCCAGGGAAGAGGGAGGGCACGCGGTGGCGAACGCCTGCATCAGGGCCGGCGCGTGCCGGTTGACGCAGCGGCACGTGGCCGGCAGCACGGCCGCGATCTTCCCCAGGCGCTTGGCGAGGATCAGCCGGCCCAGGGTCCGGAGCCGGCCGCCGTCCAACCCATCCGGCCCCTCACCGGGAGGCGCGCTGGGCTCGAACGCCGCGGGATCCGCCAGGTGCGCGAGCAGCGCGCGCTGGCGCGCCAGCAGCCGCGCCTTCGCCGGAGCGGTCCCGGATCTGTTTGATGGCCTCGACATCGGTCAGTGTCTCTTCGAACGTCGAAAATCCCTGGTCGCGCTCGACGATGAGCACGTCGGGCTGGTGGGCCGCCAGCGCCGCCTCCAGCAGGCGGAGCGTGGCCGGGGGAACCGGGTGGTCGTGCGTGTCGATCGCCAGCTCCCCGTCGCGGCACCCGCCCGCGAGGTGGAGCGCCCGCACCGAGCGGGGCGGCAGCCGGGCGATGAACGCCAGCGGGTCGAAGCCGAAGTTGATGGAGTTGATGCGGAGGTTCTCCACGTCCAGGAGGATGCCCGCCCCCGTCCGCCGGCAGGCCTCCACCAGGAACTCCGCCTCGTCCAGCTGATGGTCCGGGAACTCGAAGTAGTAGGAGATGTTCTCCAGCAGCAGCGGAAGCCCCACGCGCTCCTGGACCACCTCGACGTGCTCGCAGACGATCTCCAGCACCTCGCGGGTGCGGGGCAGCGGCAGCAACTGCGCCAGGTCCAGCCCCGGCACCTTGGTGAAGGCGAGGTGTTCGCTGTACCAGGGCACCCGCAGCCTTCGGGCGTGATCGCGGACCTGGTCCAGGTACTCGCGGTCCGGCTCCACCGCGGTGCCGAGCGACAGCCCCACCCCGTGCAGGAACACGGGGCAGAGGTCGGGCAGCGCCTCCAGCGCCTCGCGCTGCGCTCGGGTCCCCTTGATGCAGTGATCGACGGTGATCTCGACCGCTTCGATGGGGGGAACGCTGCGCTGGATGAGCGCGCCGGCTTCGTGCCGGTAGCCGACACCTACCAGCGGCATGGGTGGCTCACGCGATGCAGCTGCAACCGCACCCGCAGAAGCAGTGGACCCCGACGGACTCGGACACGTCCACCGGCCGGAGCGTCCACTCCACGACCATGCCGCGCTTGCCCGCGAGCTTGGCGATCTGCTCGCCCACGCTCTGGGTGGCCGACGTGGCCTTGATGCCCAGCGCCGACCGGCGCGCCCGCCCCGCCTTGGCGAGGTTGTTGCGCAGCTTCGTCGTATCCACGCTGCCGCGTCTCGCGACCCGCTTCGCCATGACGATCCCCTCTGGAGGTTTGGGTGTGGAGCGGTGGCACGCATAGCATGGGCCGGGTCAAGTCTGCTACCCGGGCAGCTCGCGAAATGTGCGGTATTGCCGGTTACCATGGCGTTCTCGCCGAGCCGGGCGAGCACCTCCTGAGAGCGATGATCGACGCGCTCGCGCACCGCGGCCCCGACGGCCGGGGTGAGGTGGTGAGCGGAGACATCGGCCTCGGCGCGGCGCGGCTGAGCCTCGTCGACCTCCCGCACGGCGGCCAGCCGATGGAGAAGGACGGTGTGGCGCTGGTCTTCAACGGCGAGATCTACAACGCCGGCGATCTGCGCCGGGAGCTGGAGCGGGAGGGCGCGATCTTCTCCGGTCGCTCCGACACCGAGGTGGTGCTGCGCGCGTTCCGGCAGTGGGGCCCGCGGTCATTCGACCGGCTGGAGGGGATGTTCGCGATCGCGGTCCGGGACGGGGCGGTCCTGCACCTCGCGCGCGACCCGTTCGGGATGAAGCCGCTGGTGTACTGGCTCTCCCCGGACGAGGAGTTGCTGCTGTTCGCCTCGGAGGCGAAGGCGCTGCTGCGGTGCGCTCGCGTCCCGCGCCGGGTCGATCCCACCGGCCTGGCCGAGCACCTCGTCTTCGGCCACACGTTGGGGCCGCGGACCCTGCTGGGCGGCATCCAGCAGGTGGCGCCCGGGTGCCACCTCTCGGTCGGGCGCCGGGGGGAGCGGCTGGTGGTCGCCGCTTCGCCGCCTCCACCGCCGCGGCCCGCGCCTCCACCCCGGTCGGTGGAGGAGGCCGCGGACCGGCTCACCGAGCTGCTGCGCGAGGCGGTCGCGAGGCGGGTGCAGGCCGATCACCCGGTGGGCACCTATCTCTCCGGCGGGATCGACAGCACGGTGGTGGCGGCCTTGCGCCCGGATCGCGCCGGCGCCCGCTCGTTCGTCGTCGCGGACGGCAAGGACGTGGCGGACGTGGAGCACGCGCGCCGGGCGGCGGCCGCCCTCGGCCTCGACCACGACGAGATCATGATCGAGCGCCCGCCGCCGGTCTCCTGGGCGGTGGAGGCCGTCCTCGCCATGGAGGCTCCGGTCCTGCCCAGCATCGCCTCCGTTTCGGCGCCGCGCGTGCGGCGGTGGGGGAAGGCCGCCCTGTGCGGGGAGGGGAGCGACGAGCTCTTCTCGGGGTATCCGATGCACCACGAGCCGGAGCCCTACCTGCAGGGCTTCGAGGAGCGGATGCGGAGGCTGCAGGGCGCGGAGTTGGCGGAGGGTGTGCTGGCCACGACCGCCGCGAAGGTCCGGGCGCTCCGCCAGCCGGAGCCCGGGGCGCGGGCCCGGTCGGTGTTCGACTTCCTCCTCCACGAGACGATGCCGGGCAAGCACCTCGCCCTCTGGGACCGGGGCGCCATGGCCGCCTCGCTGGAGGTCCGCATGCCGTACCTGGACCGCGAGATCCGCGACTTCGCGCTCTCCCTTCCTGCGGAGTGGTCGTCGCCGCGCAAGCGCCTCCTCGCCGCGGTCGCCGGCCGCGTGCTCCCACCGGAGATCGCCCGCGAGCTCTCCTCGCGGGGCAAGTCCGCCGCTCCCGACGCGCTCCGGGCCACGCGCCACCGGCTCCGGGGCGCGGTGGCGTCCGCGATTCCCCCGGCGTGGCTGCGGGCGCACCCGCTCCAGCGGCTCTCGAGCGCCCCGCACGTCCTGGTGATGATCGACCTGTTCCTGCTGGCGTTCGTCGCCCGGGACGGCCGGCTCCCCGAGGGATTCGGGATCGAGACGATGTACGCGCGGCATGCGCAGGCGCTCCGGGCGGCGCACCAGGCGGTCCGCGAGGCGCTGTTCGGCGGGTGAACGCTCCCATTAGGGGTTCCACCGGGCGACCGGACATTTCGCTGGTCCGCGCGTATCGCGCCCTCCGGATCGATCTAGGGTGCGCCCGCAGTTCGCAGCACCCTTGGGGGGATCACACATGACATCGAAGCTTGCCTGCGCGGCGCTCGCCGTCGCGCTCTTCGCCTGCAACTCCGGCCCGACCGCCACTGACTACGGCTCCGTGAAGCTCTCGCTCGTCGGCACCGCGCCGGACGGGACGCGGTACCGGCTCCCGGCGGGCTCGGTGCTGTTCTTCGGTTCCACCGCGAGCACCTTCTCGCTGAGCTACGTCCTCGACGGCGACATGAACGCGGCCCTGATCTCGCTGCCGGTGGGCACGTACGACGTCGACCTGTCCGGGCCGAACGGCGAGACCACCGACTGGACGCTGGATCGGATCGACGCCGCCGGGAACGTCATCGGCACCGTCCACACGACGCTCACCACCCCGAACCCGACGTCGGTGACGGTGGCCTCGGGCCAGACCACGCCGCTGGCCTACGACTTCGGGATCCCTACCGGCGGCACCATCACCTTCGCTTCGGGCAACGTGAACGTGACCCTCAACGTGAGTGACATCACCGCGACGTCGTTCACCTTCGACACCGACTTCGCCTTCAGCGTGTCGAACGCCTCTTTCTTCAACCCGGCGCTCGCGACCCGTCTGCCCGGGGTTGGCTCGGCCTTGCAGCTCCAGGTCTCGGGGACGCTGACCGGGCCGTGGCAGGAGATCGGCGGGAGCGGCGGCGAGGGCATCACCGCCCAGTACTTCGTGTGCGCGCCCATGCAGCCGCAGGACAAGACGGGGATCGGCAGCGCCGGCTGGTCCGATCTCGTGGCGGAGTCCGGTGGGGCCGACCCGATCTCCGCGCTGGGCGGCCTGGTGCTGTGCATCATCGATGACGGCACCAACAACTACGCGCGCGTCCGCCTGTCCAGGACGGGCACGCCCACCACGCCGACCTTCAGCGACCTGGTCTCCCCGGGCCAGCAGCTCTGGTTCCGCGTCCAGGCGGCGGGAGCGCTGCCCTCGCGCGTCTACAATTACGAGACGCACACGCTGGCGCTGGGCCAGCTGATGGGCGACTTCCCCAACCTGCCCCTCAACAACACCCTGTCGACGGGCCGGGTCACCGAGGCGCCCAACAGCACCATCGGGAACACCTGGTACACCTCGCGCTTCAACGGCGCGATGTCGTTCAGCTTCGTCGGCCACTAAAGCAGCGAAAGGCCCTGATCTCCGGCGGTGGAGATCAGGGCCTTCTCCACCCCCCGACGCCGCCCGGGATGTGGTGACATGTCACCCAGGCTGGGTCGATATGAATCTCAAGATATACGCGCTCGTGCCGTCGCCTCCCCGGATCGTCCGCGCGCAGGCCACACGCGACTGGATGGACCAGTTTCCGGCACGGCATCCGTATCGTTGCTTGCCGCTCGACATCGCCAATGCGTACGGGTGGGACATCCTCTCGCCCTATACCTTCACCGTCACCTGGAACGGGGGGCCACGCGCGTCCGACCTGCTGTTCCAGATCGACGGTGATGCGACCGCCCTCTCCCAGTTCGTCAACGGTTCGTTCACGCACGGAATCGTGACCTTCCACACCGGCTATCTCATCCGCACGGACCCTGAGTGGCACCTCGCCGTCACCGGGCCGCCGAACGAAGCGAAGGATGGCATCGTCCCCCTGACCGGGATCATCGAGAGCGACTGGCTTCCGTACACCTTCACGATGAACTGGCAGCTCACGCGCCCTGGCACGGTCCGCTTCCAGGCCGGCGAGCCCTTCTGCCGGGTGTTCCCCGTGCGAGCCGGTTTGTTCGAGGGCGTGGAACCCGAGCTCTTCTCGCTCGACCAGGATCCAGATCTCAACGCCCAGTACCAGCTCTGGCGCGCGAAGCGCGAAGAGTTCATGGAGAGGTACCGGGGGCGGGACCAGGCCACCATCAAGCAAGGTTGGCAGCGGTTCTACTTCCAGGGGAAGTATGCCGATGGCACCGAGGCGGAGGTGGACCACGTCTCGAAGCTCAGGGTGGCGGAGCCGCGCGACCTGAGGGACCAGGCGCAGGTCGAGGATCGGCCGGAGGGTCCTCCGCCCTCGCGGCCCGGGAAGGCGGATCCTCCGCCGGAGTGATGTCCTCCAGCCGGTCGATCCGCCGCGGCGAGGGTGCGGCGGCGCGCCCCTCCCTACCCCAGCGGCGGGGCGAGCTCGAACGCGCGGGCGACCTCGGCCGCCATCACCCGGTGCCCCTGCACCGACGGGTGGATGCCGTCCTCCCCGAGGCCGGTGGCGAACAGGTGGACGCTGGCCGGCGAGCGGGTGACGCTCTCCAGGTCGATGACGTGGTCGACCGGCGCGGTCCCGCCGCGCAGCCAGCCGTTGACCTCCACCCGGCGGGCCTTCACCACCTCGTAGTCGCCGGAGCTGGTGCGCTCCTTGGGGAGCAGCGTGGAGGCCC
>Ga0268264_10005630_pt1 | contig 10613 bp, 8 predicted proteins | sample KBSSwiS32_FD_190357 | JGI IMG/M metagenome (GOLD analysis project Ga0268264, IMG submission 190357) | Switchgrass rhizosphere microbial communities from Kellogg Biological Station, Michigan, USA - KBS Switchgrass S3-2 (SPAdes) (version 2) | ecosystem: Host-associated > Plants > Roots >... | reverse complement strand
CCCCGGCTTGTGCGCCTGCGCGCGGCGGATCGCCATGTTGGCGACCGCCTCGACGATCCACTCGAAGTTGTCGGCGCCGATCGAGTTCAGATCGGCGTCCGGCGCCGGGTTGCAGAAGTCGATCGCATAGGGAATCCCGTCGCGCACCGCGAGCTCGACGGTGTTGAAGTCGTAGCCGAGCCCGACATTCAAACGCAGCACCGCGTCGTACAGCTTGGCGTAGAGCCCCGGCTCGATCGGCTCGGGAATGCGCACGTAGCGCTCGTGGAAATGCGCGCCCGGGTCGTAGCGCATGATCTGGATGTCCTGCCGGTCGATCGAGTAGCAGCGGAAGTACTCGGTGAACTTGATCTCCTCTTGGAGCATCATCACCAGCTGGCCGGTCTCGCCGTAGGCGCGGAAGAAATCCTCCCGATCCTTCACCCGGTAGACGCTCTTCCAGCCGCCGCCGTCGAACGGCTTGAAGAACGCCGGAAAGCCGACGTACTCGAAGATTCCCTCCCAATCGAGCGGATAGGCGAGATTGCGCATCGATTCCGCTTTGGTGTCGGGCGGGTGCTCGTTCGAAGGGAGCAGCACGGTCTTCGGCACCGCCACGCCGATTCGCGTCGCGAGCGAGTTGTTGAAGAACTTCTCGTCGGCGCTCCACCAGAACGGATTGTTGATCACCGCGGCGCCGAGCAGCGCCTCGTTCTTCAAAAAGCCGCGATAGAACGGGATGTCCTGGGAGATCCGGTCGATGATCACGTCGTAGCCGGCCGGTTCGCCCTGCTTCACCTTGTCGAGCCGTACCGGCTCGGCGACGATGCCGTCCACCGCTTTGGCGTTCACCCGGTCGATGAACGCCCAGGGGAAGGTATTCTCCTGCCCGAAGAGGATGCCGATTTTCTTCATGCGATTCCCTTTTGACGGTGCCCGCTCGACGAGCGGACCAGAATTTCGTTCGAGAATAAGGTTGGGAGCGCCGATCGCGCGGATGGGCGCGCGAACTTTAGCACAGGGCGCGCGGCCCGCTTTGGCCCGCGAACCGGTAGAATCGCCGGACTCCGAGAGCCGAGGCAGACGACGCATGACCGCAACCCGCCCCAACCGAAGACTTCGAACCCTGATCCCGCTTGTCCTTGCCGTGCCGCTTCTTGCGGCGGCACCGACGGCTGCGGCGACTCCGCCCATCCCCGCCGCGCCGGAGGCTTCGGCGTTCAAGATCTTCCTCTCCGAGCCCGGCGTCTACCGCGTCTCGTACGAGGATCTGGTCAAAGCGGGCTTGGGAAGCCGACCCGAGAGCGAGTTGATGGGCCTCTCCAATCGCGGGCGCCCGGTGCCGATCTGGATCGACGACGCCGGAGACGGCGAATTCGGCCCCGGCGATCACCTGGAATTCATCGGCGATCGGCTCGCCGGCGAGGTCACGTACTACAACGAGCACTCCAACCTGAACGTCTACCGGCTGCGGCTGGACGCCGGGTCGGACGGGGTGGCCCGGGCGCGGATGTCTTTGCCGGTCGGCGGTGCGCCGCGCCATGCGGCCCTCGTGGCGTTGGCCGCGCGCCAGCACTTCGAGCACGACTCGATCCTGCTGCGCTTCCCGGGCCAGGAGGCGAAACCGCAGGAGCTCTGGTTCTGGGCGAAGCTCACCCAGCAGGACGCCAAGCCCTTCACGCAAGAGGTCGACCTGTCGGATCTCGAAACCCAGGATCTCGATCCGGCCCACCCGGAGCCGGTGCGCGTGACGGTCGAGATTCGCGGCTGGTCGCAACCGGCGAGGAAGGCGCCTTTGCTCGCCGACCATTCGGTCGAGATCTGGTTCGCCGGAAAAAACGTCGCGACCAAGACCTGGAACAACCCCGAAGGGATGCAGCGCGTGACGGCCGAGATCCCCGCGGCGTCGATTGGTCCGGGCAAGACCGCGATCGAAGTGCGCGTTCCGGAGCGGCCGAACGCCGAGACCGGCGAGTCGCTGATCGACGTCTCGGTGCTCAATTCGATCGAGGTCGCCTATCCTCGGTCGCGCAAGATCGGCGCCGACGTGCCCGTTCGCTTGGAGGTCGACGAGAGCGCCGCGGTCGCCACGTTCTCGGCCCCCGCGGGCAAACCGTTCACGCTCTACGGCGAAGCGGGCAGCCGCATCCCTTCGACCTCTGTTGCGCGGATCGCTGAACCGAACGGCCGTGAGAGCGTCGTTTTCCTACTCCCGCATCCGGAAAAAGTCCTCTGGGCGACTCCAGCTTCGGGATTGGCCGCGCCGCTCGCGATCGAGCGCGATAAGCCTTCCGCCTGGGCGAAGTTCGCCGAACCGGCGGACTATCTGATCATCGCCCATCCGCGCCTGCTCTCCGCGATCGAGCCGCTCGCCGAGCTGCATCGCCGCCACGGACTTAAAGTTGTGGTGGTCGACGTCGAAGACCTCTACGACGAATGGAATGGCGGCATCCTCGACCCACGGGCGATCAAGGATTTCCTGCGCCACGCCTGGCGCGATTTTCCCAAGCCCGCGCCCCGCTTCGTGCTGCTGGTGGGCGACGCGAGCTGGGATCCGAAGAATCTCCACTCGAGCGCCGAGCTCGAAAGCGAGGAGTTCGTCGATTCCGCCTACAACCCGGGACATGGCACCGAGTTCGCGAAGATCATCTCCACCCCGTACTCCGAGCGCGGCGCCCTCGAGCACCGGAACCTCCTGCCGACCTGGAACTACGGCACGTTCGACGGTCACGCCGCGGGCGACAACTGGTTCGTCGACGTCGAAGACGACGACTTGAAGCCCGAGATGGCGATCGGCCGACTGCCGGTGGTCGAGCCCGAAGAGGTGAAGGCGATCGTCGAGAAGACCGTCGCCTACCTCGAACGGCCGGAGCTTGGCCCCTGGCGTCGCGACGTTCTGTGGGTGACCAACGAAGAGCCGGTGATGCAGGGCTGGAGCGACGAGATGGCGCGGGATCTGGCGCCGCGCGGTTTTTCCGCCCGCAAGATCTATCCGCAACCGCAGGTGGAGGGGACGCCCCCTGCCGAGGCCGATCAGAAGCACCTGGTCGAAGCGCTTAGTCAGGGCGAGGTGCTGGTCCATTTCATCGGCCATGGCGGCCGGTTCATCTGGCGCACCGGTCCGCCCGATTGGACCAAGCATCGCGATCTCTTCAATCTCTCCGACCTCGATCTACTGCCGGAGAGTCGCCGTCTGCCGGTCATCCTGTCGATGACCTGCTACTCGGCGCCGTTCGACCACCCGACCGCCGACTCGATCGGCGAGAAGTTCCTCCGCCTGCCGAAAAAAGGGGCGATCGCGGTGATCGCCGCCTCATGGCGCAACTCCCCCTACAAGCAGATGAGCGAAACGCTGGTCAAAAACCTGCTCGCCCCCGGGGCGACCCTGGGCGAGGCCCTGGCCCGCACCAAGCGCGAGTGCCACGACGACGAATTCATCAAGCAATACAACTTGCTCGGCGATCCGGCCCTGCCGCTCTCGATCCCGGAGCCGCTGGTACTCGCCGCCACGACGGCGCCCGCATCCTCCGGCTCTGCGGAAAGCTCCCTGCCGGCGGTGTCGGCCCGACGCGCGGCGGGGGAGCGATTTGCTGGCGAGGCCACCGTCGATTGGCTCGACGAGAACGGCGCGGTGGTCGCAACCGAAAAGCTCCGCGCCAAGGGAACCGAGCTCGACCTGCGCTACAAAGGAAAGGCCGATGCCGCAAGCGCCGTCCGCTCGGCGCGCATCTATCTCTGGGATACTCAAACCGGCCGCGACGCGGCGGGCGCCATCGCCCTACCCCAAACGGCCGTGGAGACACCGTCCAAATGATCGCGATCCCCCCGCACTCCCCCGTCGCCGCAACGTTGGTTCTGATCTCCACGCTCGCGGTCGCCGCCTGCTCCGCGGGGGCCAAACCCGCCGCCCCGGCGCCTCAGGCCGAGCCCGCGGCCTCCGCCGCATCCGAAGGCGCCGCCGGAGCGCCGCCTTCCTCGCCCGCCGGGGACGCCGGAGCGCCGAACCTGATCGGCAACCCGACCGGCGCCGTCCTCCCCAAGGATGCCAAGCCGATGGAGGCGACGGTCGAGATCAAGAACACCATCCGCTGGTCGACCGCTTCCGAGGTCGAAAACTTCGGTTACGACGTTTATCGCGGCGAGACGGAAGAGGGGCCGTTCGTCCGCCTGACGGCCAAGCCGATCCCCGGCGCCGGCACCTCCGACGAACCGCGCAAGTACGCCTACGTCGACAAGGACATCGACCCGACGAAGGACTACTGGTACTACGTCGAGAGCGTCTCCTTTTCCGGCGTCCGCGAGCGCTTCACCCCGGTTCAGAAAGCGAAGGCGAAGCAGCCGAAACCGGAATAGACGCGGGCCGTTATTTGGCCGCTAATTTGTCCAGCGCCCGCTGCATGCCGGCGAGCACGCCGGAGGAACCTTCCGCCTTGCTTTCGTCGTAGAAGTAACGGTAGGGCTCGCGCGGCGCGCGGAGGTCCGCGTCGAGCTTGCCTTCCGACGAGAGGAAGAGGGTGCGCGGGATGTACTGGCCGTCCGGGCCGAAGTCCTTGAGGAGGTCTTTGTTCTGGTCCTGATCGAGGCGGATCATCACGAAGCGCTTCGACATCTCGACCACTTTGGCGTCGTGGAACACGCCGCTGTAGTTCTTGCAGTGCGGGCACCACTCGGTAAAGACGACCAGGCAGACCGGCTTGCCGTCCTTCTTCGCCTCCGCGAGACCGTCGGCGTAGGAGCGCCAGGCGATCCCCGCGTCGTTCCAGTCGCCGCCGGCATGCGCGGGCCGAGGAGGGGCCGCGACGAGCACGCCGAAAACGGCGAGAAGCACTGCGAGCGGGGTACGAAATAGGGGTCGGCGGGTCTGCGGCATGGGCTCGGGCCTCCGGGAAGGCGAGAATCCTAGCATCCTCAAACGAACAGGTCTTGAATTCGTTCGAACCGCAGCGACTGGCCGCTGCCGTAGGCGCCCGAAGGAGCGAGGAGGCGAACGAATCCAAGACCTCGGGCGTGTTAGCGTTCGGCCATCATGAACAGCCAGAGAAGGTTCGGTCTGCTCTTCGGATCGCTCGCCGTCTTCGCGTTCGGATCCTGCGCCTCCGCGGCCGAGAAGGTCTCCGCTCCCGCTTCACCCACCCCGCCGGCGCGGCCGAACATCATCTTCATCCTGACCGACGACCAGCGGTGGGATGCGCTGGGCGCCGCGGGCAACCCGATCGTCAAGACTCCGAATCTCGATCGGCTGGCGGCACGGGGGGTGATGTTCGCCAACAGCTTCGGCACCACGCCGGTCTGCTACGCCAGCCGCGCCACGCTCTACACCGGCCAGTACAACCGGCGCCATGGCGTCGACAGCTTCGAGGAGTTCCTGTCCCCCGAAGCGTTCGCCCGGACCTATCCGGCCCTGCTACGAAACGCGGGCTATTACACCGGCTTCATCGGCAAATGGGGGCTCGGCGGCGAGCTGCCGGAGCAGGAGTTCGACGACTGGCAGGGGTTCGCGGGCCAAGGAAGTTATTTCGAGCCGGGCGTTCCGGAGCACCTCACCCGCCGCCAGGGGCATCAGGCCGCGGCGTTCGTGAGCACCGCGCGCGAGCCGTTCCAACTGACTTTGGCGTTCAAAGCTCCGCACGTCCAGGACGGCGGCTGCTCCTGCACCATGCCGCCGGACGCCGAAGATCTGCATCTGTACGACGACATCGCGGTCCCGAAGCCGCATACCGCGACCGACGCGGCGTTTGCGGCGCTCCCCCAGTTCCTGCGCGAATCGGAGGGGCGAGCCCGCTGGTTCGACCAGTTCGGCACGCCCGAGCTGGACCAAAAATCGCGCAAGGATTACTACCGATTGATCACCGGAATGGACCGCGCGGTAGGCGAAATGCTCGCCGCGCTCGAAGCCCGCGGGCTTACGGACCGGACGGTGATCGTCTTCACCTCCGACAACGGCCTCCTGCTCGGCGAGCATGGGCTGACCGGCAAGTGGCTGATGTACGAAGAATCGATCCGCGTGCCGCTGTTCGTCGTCTGGCCCGGCCTCCCCGCGGCGCGTCAGGGGGCGAAGTCACAGAAGATGGCGCTCAACGTCGACATCGCCCCGACGATCCTCGACGCCGCCGGCCTTCCCGCCCCCGCCGGAATGCAGGGGAAAAGCTTGAAGCCGTTGATCTTCGGCACCCCGAGCACCTGGCGCGGCGATTGGTTCTACGAGCACCATTTGCTGTTCAACCGAATTCCGATGAGCGAAGGCGTCCGACGTTCGCGCTGGAAGTACGTCCGCTTCACCAGCGAAACCCCGATCTACGAGCAGCTGTTCGATCTCGATCTCGACCCTTTCGAAGAACAGGACATCTTGCACACTCCGGCGGCCTTCGATCGGCGGCCCTGGTTTTACCGGAAGATTCTGAACAGCCTGCGCGGCCGGTGGCAGCAGTTGCGAACGGCGCTCGAATAGAGCGCCTTATCTCTCCCTGGCCAGGGCCGTTTCGAGCCGCAGGCGCTCGGCGTGCTCCAAAGCAAACGCCGCGGAATCTTGGGCGACTTTTTCTTGCAGCGCGCGAGCCTGCTCGGTGAGCAGTCGCGCGTTCGCTTCTGTCCGCTCGCGCATTTCGCGTTCGGCGGCGAGGGCCAAGACGGCTTGCCGTTCCCCTTCTTCGCGTGCCGCCCGCTCGGCTTTAGCGCTCTCCGCCGCTTTCGCGAGCCCCGCTTCGAAGGCCGCGCGCTCGCGCTCGGCGTTCGCGGTCGTCTCCGCCAGGCGGGCGTAAAGATCTTCGATTTCTACCCGGCGCGCGGCTCTCTGGCGGCCGGCCGCGGCGTGGCGTTCGAGCAGGTCGCGGGCGCCGAGCGAAAGCGCTCCGGCCTCCTCCGGCGGATCGTCGCGAAGCGCATCGAGCAACGCTCGCTGCGGCGGGTTCAGCAGATCGGCTTCGACGTCGGGCTCGCGTGGATGCCGTTCGAGCGCCGGATCGAGAAACGCTTCGAGCGCGCCTTCCTCCGGCTCGGCAAGTCCCCGCACGCCGAGCGCTTGAAGCTCCAGGCGCAGCCGCCCGGCGGTCTCGCGCGGTCGGTCGATCAGATCTTCGTAGCGGACGAACAGGCGCGGCAACCCGGCCGAAACGGCGAGCGCGGAGCGGAGGTGGCGTTCCCACAGCGCGAGCCCAAGAGCCAGGGGGAACGCGTCGCGCGAGGCGAGAGAACGGGCGACGGAGAGGGGCGACCGCTCGATGATCACGCAGACCGGCGATTCCAGAACTCGACGCCAGAGCGGAAACGTCAGGCAGAGACGCGGGTCTTTGACCACCCAGGGGCGACCCGCCCCCGCCGTAACATCAAGGCCGGCGACGATCTCTCGCGCCCGCCGCTCGAACTCTTCAAGGTCCGCCGTCGGTAGCGCCGAGAGGAAAAGATCGGGATTGAGATGGCCCACCTCGTCCCAAGAGGCGCCGAGCGCTTGCAACAGATCCTCGTTGAGGCGCCAGACGTCGCGCCGCTCCCAGTAGCCACGCGGGTTCGCTTCGTCGGCGGCGGGGAAATCGCTGGCATCGCCCGCATGGCAACCCAGGAGAGCCAGGGTGCGCGCGAGCGCCGAGGTTCCCGAGCGGTGCATGCCGAGGACGAAAATCTGCACTCGGGTCGAACCCTCCTTCAAGGCGAACCGGTCGCCCTACTGGACGTTCACCGGGACGATTTCGAGCTTCGCGCCCCGATCCTCGAAGAACCCCACCAGCTCTTGGACCAGGTCGAACTGAAGCCGGTATTGCCCCGGCTGCTTGGGTGCGGTGACGTCGATCGCGAGAGTGGTCTCGCGCCCGGGGCCGAGCGGTTCGGTAAGGTCGGTGCGGAGGCTGGTCCCTTCGCCCGTCGTCATCTCGTCCGAGGTACGCCACCGCCAGGCAAGGCGCACGGCGTAGGCGCCGGTGCCTTCGGGGTCGGCGGTCTTCGGATCCGGCCAAACCTGATCGCTGATGTTGCGGAACTTGACCTTGACGGTCGCCACCTCCCCCGGCTTCATCTGCGCCGGGACCTCCGCCGAGAGCCATTCGACCTGGAACGCCGAATCGGCGAGCGGCGAGCCCGAGGGGGCGCCGGTCTTGCCGCAGGCGCCGAGGCTGATCGTCAGTAACGCGCCGAGCAGCGCGACGCCGAGCCGGCCGGAGCTCGGTCGGGTCCTGCGGTTCATACCGATCGAAATCATCGCGAATCTCTCCGAAATTGAGGCCGACGGAATCCCTCCGACCTGTGGACCGCGATAAGCGTATCGCACCCGCGATCCGTCCGGACGTCAAGCGGATAGAGTCGCCTCCACCGATGAGCGAAACCGCGCTCCGTTCCGTCCCCTCCGGGCGCGCCGTCGGCCGCCTCGCGATGGCTTTGGCCGGGCTCGCCGCCGCGCTCCAAGCGATCCTGTTCGCCCTCGAAAAGGGGGGCGCCGGGCGAAGTTTGTGGGGGGATGAAGTGCTCTACCTCACCGCGGCGCGGCGTCTGCTCCGAGGCGGCGCGAGCGATCTCGATCCCCTCTGGCCGCCGCTCTACCCGCACCTGCTGGCGGCGCTGGGCGCCTCGCACCTGGCGGCCGAGATCGCTCAGACCCTTCTCCTCTTGGCGACGGCGCTCCTGCTCGCCGATCTGGCGCGGCGAGCGTACGGCGGCGAAGGTTCCGCAGCCGACCTGGCGGGCGCGCTGGCCGGCGGCCTCCTACTGCTCGATCCTCAGGTAGCGGCTTTCTCCCACTACCTTTGGCCTGAGGTCGTCCATCTCTTCTTGTTCGTCGCGGCGCTCTGGGGGCTGGTCCGAATTCACGCGCCGGAGAGGGCGATCCGCACGCCGCTCGTCGGCATGGCGCTCTTAGGGGTGGCCTTCGGTCTCGCGCTCCAGGCGAAGAGCCTGCTGCTGCCGTTCGTACCCCTTCTCTTCATTCCAACACTTCGTCGGCTCGGACCGCGCCGCGGCGCGCTCTGCGCCCTGGTCGCCGCGATGGCGCTCGCTGCGACTCTTACCCCTACGCTCGCCGCGAACGTCCGGGAAGGGATCGGTTTTCGCCTCGCCGACAGCTCGAAGTTCAACCTCTGGGTAGGATTGAACGACACCTCGCGGCGGAATCTGGTGGGCGAGATCGTCGGCCATAAATACGACCTCTATCGCAAGAGCGCGCCGACGTTCCCCGAGCGCAACGCGATCCTCGACGGGAAGATCCGCCGGCTGGTCGCACGAGAGGGAATCCCGAAGCTCGCTCTGCGCCAGTTCGAGCGCCAACCGTTCCGCCTGTTCGACCGGGATTCCTTCTTCACCGACCAGCTACCGGGCGGCGCGATCGTCGCCGAGGGGCACGGCTATCGAGATGTACCGACAGGGCTCGCAGCTCCCCTGCGCGCAGGAAGCATTGCGATCTACGTCGCGATCCTGCTCGCCGCGGTGGTGGGCATCGCGCGGGGTCGGGCGGCATGGGCTCCGGAGACGTCGGCCTTCCGCCCGGTCCTGCTCGGATTCTTGGCCTACAACCTGCTGCTCTTTCTCGCCCTGCACGCCAAGACCCGTTACCGCATCCAGATGATGCCGATGCTCGACCTGTTCGCCGCTTTCGGCCTCGTCGGCTTGTGGCAGGGCGCGCGCCTGTCGCGCCGCGCGACGGTAGGCGCTCTCGTCGCCGTGCTTCTGGTGCTCGGCCTGTTGTTCGGCGGCCGGGCGCTCGACGAGCGGTGGCCGCAGGCGCCGCTCGCTCCCTTGGACGCTGCGGAGGCAGCCCCATGAGCGACAGCGATCCGCAGGCGGCCCCCCCTGCTTCAGAGCACGAGAGCATGGCTTTCAACGCTTACGCCGGAGGGCTCTCGGCGGAGCAGATTGCGACCGGATGGCACCGCACCTGGATCGGCGGACTCTGGGAGGAGATGGGGCGCCTGCAGCTCGACTACCTGGTGGCCGAGGGGCTTCTACCCTCGATGACTCTGCTCGACGTCGGCTGTGGCTGCCTGCGCGGCGGGGTCCATTTCATCCCCTACCTTGAACCCGGGCGCTATTTCGGCATCGACGTCAGCGCCCCGCTGCTCGATGCCGGCTACGACGTGGAGCTGGCGGCCGTCGGCCTACAGGATCGCCTGCCGCGCGAAAACCTGCTCCCGAACGGCTCGTTCGAGGCCTGGCGGTTCGGCACCACCTTCGATTTCGCCCTCGCGCAGTCGGTCTTCACCCACCTGCCGGCGAACTTCATCCGCCGCTGCCTGATCGAGCTGGGCAAGGCAATGGCGCCTGGCGGGCGGTTCTACGCCACCTACTTCGAGTGCCCGGACGACCGGCCGGACGCGATCGAGCTGATTCACGAGCCGGGCGGGATCGTCAGCTACCTCGATCGCGACCCCTACCACTACCGCGCGCGCGATCTGAATTGGCTCGCCGACGGCCTTCCCTGGCGGGTAGAGCACGTCGGCGATTGGGGCCACCCGAGAGCCCAGCGGATGGTCCGGTTCATACGGGCGTAGCGCCCCTATTTCACCGGCGCCACCCCCACCTCGCGCCAGAGGCTCGCGGTGTCGTAGACGGTCCCATTCTTGACCGTCAGCACCGCTTTCCGGATGTCCGAGATCTTGGTCGTCGGATCGCCGTCGATCAGGACCAAGTCGGCGAGCTTGCCCACGGCAACCGAGCCG
>Ga0268264_10005628_pt1 | contig 10614 bp, 9 predicted proteins | sample KBSSwiS32_FD_190357 | JGI IMG/M metagenome (GOLD analysis project Ga0268264, IMG submission 190357) | Switchgrass rhizosphere microbial communities from Kellogg Biological Station, Michigan, USA - KBS Switchgrass S3-2 (SPAdes) (version 2) | ecosystem: Host-associated > Plants > Roots >... | reverse complement strand
CCGTTTCTGGTATTAGAATCGGACGAGGCACGCTCGCCATTTCCACGATATTTTCATTTTCGCGGTGCATTTCGGCGATGAATAGGTAGCCCTTAAGATTCTGCGACAACGTAGCCGTGATTTCGACGGATTTCGGGTTTCTCAACCTCCGCTGCAGCGCCCGCGCCAGCAACGTCCTGGCCCGGCTAGAGTAGTCATTTTCCACAGCCACACCGTTCCACGTAACATGCGCGATCTCATCCGGTGTTAAATGCGAAGCGATCTTCTTTCCCCATTGGTTCACCGCATCGTCCAGCGCGTCGCCGCGCACCAAAAGTGCCGCGAAAACCAACCCAAGAATTCGCCCCGTCACGGCAAAAATGATAACAAAATGGGGACCGGTCCTAAGGCCGGTCCCTCGTCCAGTTTTCTTCTCTCTAGTGTTCAGTGTTCAACCGCTGCGCTGTTCATCCCCTTGATGACGTCATTCGCGAAGAAGAACTTCCCATCGCTCGGCACCATCATGATCTGTACCTTATCGGAAAGTTTTTCCGCGATGATCTTCTGGATCAAGAGCGGATTGTCTTTGAGCGCAGAAGCCTCCAGCTTCATGCGCTCGGCGTCAGCGTTAGCCACGCGCCGAATTCGGTACTCCTCGCTTTCGCTCATTAGATTGCGCTTCTGCAGTTCCGCTTTGCTATCGATCACCTTGGATTCCGCCAGCGCTTCGGCGTTCTTAACCGTTGCTTCTTTCCGCGCTTGCGCTTCCAATCGCGATTGCTCGATTTGCTTCTGCTTCAGAGGCAGCGTGTGCTGCATCGCATCCGCCTGCGCTTTCGCTTGCAGCACCAATACCTCCGCCTGCGCCTCGGCTTCCTTCACCTCGCGTGCTTTCTGCGCCTCTGCTTCTAAGTTCGCCGTCAGGACCATTTTCTTCTTCACTTCGAGTTCGATGTTGTAGCGCTCGTTTTCCTGTTCCTTGACCAACAAACCCTCCAGGCCCTTGGCATATTCATCAGGAAGCTGAACATCCTTCAGCACCAGCTCTTTCACGACGATGCCATCGGGGCCCAGCCGCGCCGTGATACGTCCCGCGGCAACCTGGCGGAAGGTTTCACGTTTCGTCGAAAATAGCTCGCGCACCAGGTACTCCGGCGCCAGATCACGAAACGCGCTGGCGATCGCCGGCGCGATCATTTCTTCCTCCACCGGCTGCGGCAGGTTGGCTTGAATGTAAGCCAGCTTCGACGGGTCCAACCGGTAGCGGACCGATACCGCCAGTCCCACCGATAGCCCTTCGCGAGTTTGCACCTGCAAGCCCTGCTGTTTTTTCTTGGGATCGTCGAACGCCGAAGTGCTGAACATGCTGTCGCGCGTCGCGTACAGTTCCACTTTCTCGATCAATGGGACGATCAAATGCACGCCGGAATAGAGCGTCCCCGGCCGCGTTCCCAGGAATTGATTCACCCGCACCCCGGCCCATCCGCTGGGCACCACCGCAATGCTCAAGCCCGCCAGCCAGGGAAGTACGCACAGCGTAGCCAGCCGACGAGAAGTGTACCAGCGTATGCCGGGTTGGGGTTCCCCCGCCGAGTTTTTCCTCCACTTCAAGATCTGGTATAGATCCCAGACCAGGATGGTCATCGCGCCAGCCAGCAGCCCGATTCCCGTAAAGATCAGCAAATACCTAAGCAACGTCATGTGATTTCTCCTTCTTCTTCGCGGCCTGTTTTAGTTTGCAGATGGGGTCGCGAGAACTTGTGCTAACAGGTCGGTGCGCGTGCCGCGCAACTCAACCGCCGTGCCCACCTTCACCAGGTCGAAGAGTTCTTCGAGATCCTGCTGCCGCATCCGAATGCAGCCGTGCGAGGCGGCCTTGCCAATCGAGCTCGGAACATTGGTCCCGTGAATGCCGTAGCCCTTTACGCTTAAACCCATCCAGCGAGTGCCCAGCGGGTTGCCATTCCCGGGTCCGATGACAACGCCCGTGCCGTAGTACGTCGGATTCTGAATGTGATTGATGATCTGGAATTCGCCTTCGGGCGTTGGCGTCGAGACTTTACCGACCGCGACGTCGTAGCTCTTCACCACGCGGTCGCCCTCGAGCAGCACCAGTTTCCGGTCCGCGATCGACACCACGATCCTTTGCTGCCCTTGGCGCCGTTCCTCGGCAGCCACATCCACCGCCGCAATCGCCAGGACCGCGGCCAACTTCGTCATCGTGTTCAGTGTTTGGCGTTTCATGCCCTGCTAAATTGCAGGGCTCGCTCCAGGTTCTAACTAATTGATACAAAAGTCCTTAATGGTCAAGATCGACGTGTCAGATTTGACGCGCCGTGTCTGCATGGACACATCAAGGGCAGTCGAGCGTTACAATAGAACCGCCATGAAACAGCATCGCCGTGAATTCTTTCATAGCCTCGCTGCCGCCACGGCAGCCCTAAGTTCGTCGCGCCCGCTTTTCGCGCAGACGAGCCTCGCGGCGGCGAAGCTAACCGATAAGGTGACGCTGATTACCGGAGCCGGCAACAACATCGTCGTCCTGGCAAGCGACGGCGGAAGTCTACTAGTGGATTGTGGCGACGCCGCGCATGCGCAGGATGTCTTGGCGCTCGCTGGTAGTGTCAAAATCGTCATCAACACCCACTGGCACCTCGAATCGACCGGAGCGAATGAGGCCATGGCCAAGGCCGGCGCGAAAATTGCCTCGCACGTGAACACGGAACTGTGGATGACACAAGAGATCATCCACGATTGGGAAAAGAAAGTCTTCTCGCCGCGTGCCAAAGAGGCCCTGCCCACCGACACCTTCTACACCGCCACCCGCAAGACCACGTTCGCCGGTGAGCCAATCGAATACGGTCTGCTGCCCATGGCGCACACCGATGGCGATATCTATGTGTACTTCAAACAGTCAAACGTCCTAATGGCTGGCGACGCCGTGCAACCCGGCAAGCTTCCCCTGCTCGATTGGCCCACCGGCGGTTGGATCGGCGGCATGCAGGACGCCCAGCGCACATTGCTGAGTCTGGCCAACGATTCAACCAAGATCGTACCCGCCAGCGGACCAGTAATGACAAAGGCCGAGCTGCAAATGAGTCTCGATCTGGTAACCAAAGTCCGCGAGCATCTGGTAAAGCTGGTGAAGCAAGGCATGGGCCCGCAGGACCTGATCGCGGCGAAAGCCATGAAGGACTTCGAAGGCCAGTTGGCAGGCGACCCCGAACCGTTCCTTTACACCGCCTACCGCGGCCTTTATGCGCATGCCCGGGAGCTCGGCGGCGTCATCTAAGCGCCATTTGGGTCTTCCTGCCCACGCATCCAAGTTATATACTTATCTATGTCAAAATGCGTAACTTATGGGTCGCCATATTTGCGGCATGCGCACTGAAAGCAGCCCCTCAACCGGCCGCTATTCCGAACCTTAGTCCCAATAAAGCGCTGGTCAATCGTTATTGCACCACGTGCCATAATCAGAAGCTCCGGACCGCCAAATTAGCGCTCGATATCCTGGATCTGGACCATCCCGAAAAGGACGCCGGGACCTGGGAGCGGGCCATCCGCAAGCTGCGTGGAGGCATGATGCCGCCCCCGGGAGCGCCCAAGCCTCCCCTCGATGCCGTAAACACCCTGGCCACCTATCTGGAAGACTCCTTGGACAAGGCCAGCGCCGCGAATTTGAACCCCGGCAGCGTCCGTATTCACCGCCTGAATCGTGCCGAGTACGCAAACGCGGTGCGCGATCTGCTCGGCATGGATGTGAATGCCGCCGCGTTGCTGCCGAGCGACGATATCAGCGATGGCTTCGACAACATCGCCAGCGCTTTGAAGGCGTCGCCCTCGTTCCTGGATCAATACATCATGGCCGCACGAGCAGTCTCGAAGCAGGCCGTGGGAAAGCCGCTCACCGGCAAAGAAGTGATGACGACCATACGCGGGATCAACGCGAAGGTTCATCTGCCTCCCGGATCTCGCGGCGGGGTCACGACGCAATTCCTGGCTCCCTACGAAGGCGATTATGAGCTTCGTGCGGATGGAAATCCGCTGGTCTTTACGGTGGACGGCGCACGCGTCGACGCCACGGGACGCACGCACTTGAAGGCGGGTCCGCACACGATGGTCGCGGCGTTTGCGGGCCGCAGTTTCGTCGAGAGTGAAGGCGTTTTGTATGGATTTGTTCCCGGCGCGGCAGGAACCGGCTACTCCAGCGCAGGCTTGATTGTGGGCGGCGTGATTGCCGACGGCAGCGCGGCCGGCAAGCCCCCAGGGCCGGGGCCAGCCATCACGGTGAATGGCCCGTTCAACCCCACCGGCGATCCCATCGACACCCCTAGTCGTACGCGAATCTTTGTGTGCCGCGCTCCGGACCCCCGCGAAGAAACGGCATGCGCCTCACGCATCCTCTCTAACCTTGCGAAAAAAGCTTACCGGCGTCCCGTGACCGATCAGGATCTCGCGCCTCTCATGCGTTTCTACAGCGATGGCAGAAAGGCCAGCAACTTTGAAGGCGGCATCGAGAACGCGATGGTCGCGATGCTCGCAAGCGTCAAGTTCCTGTATCGCGCAGAGCCGCCGCCGGCCAAAGCCGAACCCGGCAGCATCCACCGGCTCAACGGGAACGAACTGGCCTCGCGCCTGTCCTTCTTCTTGTGGAGCAGCATCCCCGACGACGAACTGCTGGCCGCCGCCCAACAAGGCAAGCTGAGCGACCCCGCTGGGCTGACGCTGCAAGTCAAGCGCATGCTGGCCGACCCGCGCTCGAAGACGCTCACCACCAACTTCGCGTTCGAATGGCTGAAAGTCCGCGACATGGACGCTCTGGAGCCAGATCCCATTGTTTATCCCAGCTTCAACGCCACGCTGCGGACAGCGCTGCATCGCGAGATGGAGATGTTCGTCGACAGCGTGTTTCACGAAGACCGTAGCGTGGTGGATCTACTGAGCGCCAACTATACCTTCGTCAATGAACGTCTGGCCGCGCACTACGGCATCCAGAATGTCCGCGGCGATCAGTTCCGGCGCGTGACCCTCAGTGATCCCAACCGCTTTGGCCTGCTGGGCAAGGGCGCCGTACTGATGGTGACCGCGTATCCCAACCGCACCTCGCCAGTTCTGCGGGGCGCTTACATTCTCGAAAATATCGCCGGCACGCCGCCGTCTCCGCCGCCGCCGAACGTGGAAGCGTTTAAGGAAAACAAAGACGGAGAGCAGCCCAAGACGGTGCGCGAGATCATGGAGACGCACCGCGCGAATCCAACCTGCAACGCCTGCCATGGCGTGATGGATCCGCTGGGATTCTCGCTGGAGAATTTCGATACCATTGGCGCCTATCGCTCCATCGACCGCTACACCCGCACCAAGATCGACACCAGCGGCAAGCTGGTGGACGGAACGGCAGTGAACGGCCCCAGCGATCTGCGCAACGCACTGCTGAAGCGCCCGGAGCAGTTCGCGCAAACCTTCACGGAAAAAATGATGACGTACGCGCTAGGCCGCGGCGTCGAGTACTACGACATGCCCAGTGTCCGCAAGATTGTAAAAGATGCCAAGCGCGACAACTATAAATTCTCGTCGATTGTGATGGGCATCGTGAACGCGCCGGCCTTCCAGTCGAGCGCTGTCGAGCCGCCGGCCGCGACGCAGTTGGCAGCCAAATAGGGAGTCATTCATGTTTGTTACCAAAAAGCATCTGACGCGACGCTCGGTACTGCGCGGCGTAGGCACCGCACTTGCGTTACCGCTCCTCGACGCCATGATTCCGGCCCACACCGCACTAGCGCAGACCTCTGCCAAGCCCACGCCGCACATGGGATTCATTTACTTCCCGCACGGCGCAGTCATGAACCGCTGGACCCCCACCGGCGAAGACAAAATCGGCGAGTTCGGCGACATTTTGAAGCCCCTCGAGAAATACAAGTCGATGACCACCGTATTCAGCAACATCGACAATCAGGCTCCGCTCGGCCCGGTGCACGCGCTCGCCCCCGGAACCTGGCTCTCCTGCGTTCATCCCGCCGTCAGCCAGCAAGCGCACGCCGGAACCACGGCGGACCAGATCGCCGCCCTGCACATCGGCCAGGATACGCCGCTGCCTTCGCTCGAAGTCGCCACAGACAACCGCGGTGGAGGCGGCTTCTGTGACCGCGATTACGGCTGCTCCTACGCCGGCACGATTTCGTTCCGCACGCCGACAACGCCTCTCCCCATGGAGACCGATCCGCGCAAACTCTTCACCCGTTTGTTCGGGCAAGGCGACAACGCGGTCGAGCGGGCGCGGTTAACCAAGCAGTATGTGTCGCTGCTCGATCTGGTGGGCGAGGAATCCAAGAACTTGCAGCGCACACTGGGGCCGTCCGATAAGGCCATGCTCTCCGATTACCTTGAAAGCGTCCGTGAAATCGAGCGGCGCATTCAGAAAATGGAAGCGCGCGACCTTTCGAAGGTGGAGATCCCCGACGCTCCGGCGGACAAGACCTATCCCTTCGAACAGCGCATCACGCTCATGTTCGACCTGGTGGCGCTGGCTTACCAGGCCAACATGACGCGCATCTTTTCCTTTATGGTCGCGGCGGAAGTCAGCGGCCAGACCTATAACTTCATCGGCGTCCCGGATGCTTTCCATCCGCTGTCGCACCACAACAACGAACAAGCCAAGCTGGATCGCCTCACGAAAGTGCAGGCGTATCACACGCAGGAGTTCGCAAAGTTCCTCGACAAACTGGCCAAGATGCCGGATGGCGACGGCACCATGCTCGAGCACTCGCTGTTCCTCTACGGCAGCAACATGAGTAACAGCAACGCGCACAACCACTATCCGCTGCCGATTTCGATCGTCGGCGGCTGGAAGACCGTGAAGGGCGGACAGCATCTGGTGTTGCCGGAGCACACGCCGCTCGCCAACGTATTGCTGACCATGCTCGACCGCGCCGGCGTTCCGCAGGACAAACTGGGCGACAGCACCGGGAAGCTGGTGGATCTCTGATGAAGACTTTGCTGATTGCGGCGCTCGCCGCGGCGCCCGTATTTGCCGGGAACGCCGAGCTGGCCGACGCGATTCAGTCGGGCCGGCGCGCCGCCGCGATCGAGATGATCGCGAAAAAGTCGGCCAATGTGAATGCGGCGGATGCCGATGGCACCACTCCGCTCCTGTGGGCCGCCAATATCAACGACACGGATCTGGTGTCGCGCCTGTTGAAGGCGGGCGCGAATCCCAACCAGCGCAATCAACTCGGAGCCACACCACTCGCCGAAGCCGCTCTCAACTCCAATACCGAGATGATCCAGACCCTGCTGGGCGCGGGCGCCGATCCCAATGCCGCCGGGGCCGACGGCCAGACACCGCTGATGCTGGTGGCGCGCACGGCGAATGTCGCAGCCGCGAAGCTCTTGCTCGACAAGGGCGCGAACGTCAACGTCAAGGAAGCGCAGCGCGGACAGACGGCGCTCATGTGGGCGGCCGCTTCAAGCCAGGGTCCGATGATGCGCGAGTTGCTCGCCCATGGTGCGGAAGTCGATGCCAAGTCCGCCACCGATATGATGACGCCCTTGATCAGCAAGGAGCCTCGCTCGCAGCCGCGTCCCCCCGGAGCAATGACGGCCATGTTGTTCAGCACCCGCGAAGGCTGCATGGATTGCGTACAGGCCCTGATCGAAAAAGGCGCGAAGGTCGACTTGCCTGACCCCGAAGGCGTGACTCCTCTAATCTCGGCGATCTTCAACGCGCATTTCGACGTTGCGAAGTTCCTGATCGAGAAGGGCGCGAACATCAACCGCTGGGATTGGTGGGGCCGCAGCCCCCTGTATCTCGCCGTCGACTACAACACGCTGCCTCACGGCGGACGCCCCGATCAACCGTCGATCGATGAAACTCTGCCCATCGACATCGTCAGAATTCTGCTCGAAAAGGGAGCGAACCCCAACCTGCAGTTGAAGCTGTTTCCCCCCTACCGCGCCACCGGCGCCGATCGCGGCGTGGACACCATGCTGACTGTGGGCACCACGCCCTTGCTGCGCGCGGCCAAAGCGCAGGACGTTGCCGCCATCAAGCTCCTCCTGGACCACGGAGCCATCGTCGATCTGCCCAATAACCAGGGCATGACGCCCATCGTAGCCGCCGCGGGCATGGGATCAGTCGATGCCGACACGCGCGGCAACTACTATGCCGCCGATATCCAGGACCGCGCCATCGCATCGCTTGATCTGCTGCTCGCGCACGGCGCAGAATTGAATGGCCGCGCGGGCCGCCTGGACCAAGCGCCGCTTCATGGAGCCGCCTTCTGGGGATGGAACAAGGTGGTGGGGCACCTATTGGCGAAAGGCGCCGACATCAACCTCAAAGACTCACGCGGTTTTACAGCCCTCGATTACGCGATGGGCCGCGCCGGCGGCAATAGCCGCGGCGGTCAGCGCATCGATGTCCACAAGGAAACGGGCGACCTGCTGATTGCCAAAGGCGGCGTCGCGGGAACGCCAGCCCAACAGAGCGCTCGCCCGCGCGGCCCCGGCGCGCCTTGAGAAACGCAACTAGTTGCTGCCCGTAGCGAAAAGCGGCGCTGATATTTGCTCCTTCGCTTGCTGGTTCTGCGTAGACTTGAATTGTCGGACCCTGAGCCTTTCGTCCAACCGGCATGTTGAGCGTCCACAGCGCCTTGGCTGCGTCAAAACTTACCTCAGGAACATCGCTGTCCAACGAATCCACCAGACTCGCGATGCCAGCGAGGCGCACTTCAACGTCTTTGTCATCGAGCCTAGCTTCAAGCTGCGAAAGACAGGCTCCCGCAGGCTGACTAGCTCGATAGCTTGCACCTCCTGTTGCGGCTATCCGAGGGCCTAGCTGTTCCGAATCAGCGCGCGTAAACCCTTGGTGGCCTTGCGGTAGGCGTGCCGGGTTTCCTTTTCTTTTGAAGATCCGCTTTTGAACTCTTTCTTCGTTTCCTTGGAAGGCTGGTGGATGGCGGCCAGGAGTGCCTCTTTTTTATGCTGAATGGCCGCGAGATAGGCGCGCAGAGCCGCATCAAAGTCGCGTCTTGGCTTCATTTTAGTGGGCGGCATAAATTGGGTTACGGCTTGACCTCCGCAGCCCTGTGGATGGCCCCGGAATCGACGGTGACCCCAGTCCGCGAGATCGCCTGGAAAAACAGATCGTCACCGCTAATCTCAACCGACAGGAAAGAGCGGTCCTTGTCGTAGCCTGCTGCTGTTAAATCTGTCTTCCTGAGGTTGCCGAGGCGCAGCTCTCCCGATGCGCCTTCCGTGAAATAGTAAATCCCTTTTTGCGGCTTGAGACGCTCATACACGTGCTCGTGTCCTGCAAATACGACTTGAACACCGTATTTCAAAAAGAGCGGCTCCAGCACCACCCGCAGCTCGGTCGATGAGCCGTGAAACGCTCCCGATGAATATAAGGGGTGATGAAAGTAACAGATCTTCCAGTCCGTTCCGGCACTGGCCAGTTCCTTCTCAAGCCATGCCAGCTGTTGCGGATCGAGGTAAGTGCTATCGATCGCGAAGAAATGGACATTGCTCTTTTTGAAGGAATGATACCGCTCGCCATTCATGTTGAAGAATTTGTAGAAGCGCTCATTGGTATCGTCGTGGTTCCCCAGGGACGCGTAAAATTGCACCCCCGCATCGAGCAGCGGCTTGTAAGGAATTTCAAACTTCTTCTGTAACTCGGCCGGGCTCTTTCCGCCGTAGACGTTATCGCCCAGCATGATCACAAAATTGAAAGGAAACTTCTGGTGAAACTCCAGCATGCGCCGCGCGACTTCGTACTGGGCGGGCTCTCCGGTCCCCATATCTCCAATGGCCGCGAAGCGAACCGAGCCGGCCTTGAGTGGAAGGGTGACATCCTGCGCCCCCAACCACCAGCTTGGCGCGGTGAAAAATAGCAGCAGGAGCAGCAGACGTCGCATCGGCCGCGGCATTTAAGGTAGTGCCCCTGGAATGAAATCGATCACCAGCCGGGCTTCGGTGTCCTGCAAAACGAAATCGTGCCCCACGATTCGGTAAGCGATTTTTTCCGGCAACTGCGGAAGCCGCAGCAGCATCGTGGGAGGCACTGTGGTCATGGGTAGATGCTCGGGATAAGCACCGTTCACAGTCAGGTGTAAGCTTGCCAAGGGCTCTCCTTGGCGGATGGTCTTGCGGACACTAGAAGAGTTGGCGCCCGCCAGCGTGCCGCGGATCACCCGCAGGAACTGTTCGCTGATTTCAAGCGTAAAAATATCGCCTTGCTTAGCGCCCGCTCGCGACTGCCGGATGGCCTCCGCCAGCGCATGCCGGCGGTCAACGATCTGTTCCCGGCTCTTGGTCGTGCGTTCATTCGGTAACGTTTTTCGCAATTTGAGATACTGCTCCACCCGTTGCGAAAAATCGCCAAAAGCCGGATTCTGCGGAACTGGCGCCGCTTGTAGTGCCGCATCGGACGCCAGCAATAGCAAAATCAGCGCTCGCCCTACCTGCATACCTCAGCGACCCTCCCCTTCGTGGACCATCTCCTTTACAGCTTCTTTGACGGCCGCTTTCACGGCGCCTTTGACCGTTGACTTCAGGTCCCCATGAGCCACAGCTTCTTTCCCGGCTCTCGAGACCGCTTGCTTGATGGCCTTCTTAAGAGTTGTCTGTAGTGGCGGC
>Ga0268264_10005627_pt1 | contig 10615 bp, 14 predicted proteins | sample KBSSwiS32_FD_190357 | JGI IMG/M metagenome (GOLD analysis project Ga0268264, IMG submission 190357) | Switchgrass rhizosphere microbial communities from Kellogg Biological Station, Michigan, USA - KBS Switchgrass S3-2 (SPAdes) (version 2) | ecosystem: Host-associated > Plants > Roots >... | reverse complement strand
TGCGGTACAAGCAGAGTTTAAAAGAATTGGATTTAATGGAACAGAATTTTATCAAAGGTTAAATATAAAATTGGAACGAGGGATTTACACTAAGGTCAATTAGTAACATAAATACTAAGAAACTAGGTTGTGTTTCTTCGTAACTCCTTTGCGCCTTTGCGCCTTTGCGCCTTTGCGTGAAATATTCTCTCGCAAAGGCGCAAAGGCGCAAAGGAATGCACCCGAAAAGCTTTTTGAAAAATTCACATAAGCAATCACTTCGACCCGAATCCACCGACTGACTTCATGATTTTAAAAGTACCTACACTATCAGGCAGGTTACCGCCACCCGCCACAACAATTGAATTCACCGTAAAATAAGAACGGAACTTTTGGCCCAAAGGACCGGAGAACAAAGTCTTTCCGTGATCCTGGAAAACGCTTAATGATTTGTACTGCTCAACAATCAAAATCTTATCTCCATCTGGAGATAAATAATAGTTGTACGAAATAACGTTTGCCTCTTTCATTGTTTGCGCGACTAGATCCGTTACCAGAGATTTCACCTCAGACTTGTACTGCGGATTCACCTTGATATCGACTAGCACTGTCACTTCTGATGAGTTGACATCTGTCGCGCTTAATTTCTGTGCATTGCAAACAATAGTGGAAAGTAAAAATGAAATAAATAAGATCTGCTTCATACAAAATAAAATTAGGAGTGTTGGTTTATTCAAATGTAATTTCTTTATTGCCCTAAAAAAAAGTAGCATTCAATTAGGGAACAATATACAACACCAACAACGATCGAGCTATTCATTAAAGGACAAAAACGGATCAAAATGTATCTAATGATGACATGAATGGGGTGCTGTGGTTGTTGATGCGTCTTTTTCCCTGTTTACAACTTCAAAATGTCCCATCATTCCCGCTTCGTGATGTTCAAGAATGTGACAGTGATACATCCATCTTCCCGGGCGATCATCCGGAATCCACGCGATTTTCACAGTGCTTCTTGGTTTAAGATTGTAAGTGTCTTTCCATGCTTTGTATTGAGGTGTCTTGCCATTTTCTTCGATTACCTGGAAAAAAAATCCGTGCAAATGAAAGGGATGATCCATCATACTCGTATTGACAACCTCCCATACCTGCACATCGCCCACATATACGGGTGCATCGACCGCGTGCATTGCGTCATTCACCAAAAAATCAATTCCATTTTTCCAACTCATTCCAACGGAAAACTTTACTTTTCGTGTCGCCATTTCATTTCGTGACACGATGCTATCAATTTTTCTCAGGTGAGAGGGTATAAATGCGACAGATGGTTTTGCTTCCTTTACCAAAACCGTAGCGAATGCCTGGCGCCTTGCTTTCAAAAAAGTCATTCGATTATAGGGCAATGATTCAATATGAAACAATTCTCCTTCGTCAAATGCACCTGTAACGATATCGATCCGTTCACCCGGCGTCAGCAAAATCTCCGACATTTCTTTTGGTTCTTCTATTAATCCGCCATCAGTGGCGATGAGTGTAAAAGGATGTTTTCCCAAAGTAAACCGAACATACCTGGCGCTGGATGCATTGACGATCCTCCATCTTTCTTGTTGCCCGGCATGCATTTCAATTGTAAAATTTTCTTTTCCGTTAATAAGTAGTACATCACCCTCACGGCCGTCATGCCGCTCCTTCCAACGTTCAATAAAATTTCCCTGCCTGAAAGAAAGATCATTTGCAAGTTTCATATCGTCGATCATCAATATCCTTTCGTTGTCGACCACGATGGGTGAATCTTCTTCAACTATTAAAGCGCCATACATTCCTCTTTCCATCTGCTTTGTTTCATTTTGATGTGAATGATACCAGAATGTACCGGCATCAGGAAGTTCGAACCGATACGTAAAACTTTCTCCGGGTTCGATTGGTTTTTGCACTTCTCCCGTACCGTCCATGGACGCTTGCAATCTTATTCCGTGCCAATGGATAATTGTCGGCTCATTTAAAAGATTCGTTACTTTGACCACTACGGTATCTCCTTTTTTCGCTTTAATAACGGGACCCGGAACTCTCTCGTTGAATCCCCAAGCTTTTACAGTTTTGGTTTCGGAAAGTTTCCAATCAAATTCGGTTGCTGTCAATTCATAATAATGTGTCGTTTGCATATAGCTCGTTTTAATTTTATGATTTAAAAAATGAGAGGTCTCCCGACCTCTCGTTGTTACTTACCTGTTTGCGCCACATGCGCAATTAGGGCCACACAAACATGGGGAACATGTACACTGCGTGTGCTGATCGTTGTTTTTAATTGTTGTTGTCATAACTTTTATTTTATTGTTATTAAATCATTGACAACACAAAATTACTTTCGACTGTATGTGTGAGCCTTACGCTAAAGAGGGAAAGATGTATATAATTTTTGGATTTGATGATGTACCCTGAAAAATAGAGGCCGAAAACGAAAACAACTGCGAACATTTGAATAACTTCAGGTCTGCACAACTTGTGTAATGACAGTAAAGAAAGGCCTATTGAGAAAACATAAGTCAACGATTCTTTATGGAATCAGTCTGGCTTTCCTGCTTTTCGTGTTGAGATGGCTTGAACTTCGTTTTATCATCTTTCACCATTCTCTTGAAATTTATATTGGATTTATTGCAGTAATATTTACAGCATTGGGTATATGGCTCGCCCTGAAACTTTCAAAACCAAAAATTGAAACCGTAGTGGTCGAAAAGGAAGTGTTCGTAAACAACAATGGAAATTTTGTTCGGAATACATCACTCGTTTCTCAACTTGAACTAAGCAAGCGAGAGTTGGAAATATTAAGTCTGCTGGCGCAGGGACATAGCAACCAGGAAATTGCTGCAAAGCTTTTTGTTTCTTTAAGCACCGTTAAAACTCACAATCAAAATCTTTTCGAGAAGTTGGAGGTCAAAAGGCGAACGCAGGCAGTTGAAAAAGCGAAAAGATTACATCTCATACCATAAAATCCGCGTCTTTTGAATGAATACAAACGCAAAAGCAAAAAAATAGCCGAAAGTATGAGCGCGAAAAGCCGGGCAATGGTCACATTTGCATCTACAAAGAAGCCAATATGAAAAAAAATATTCTTATCTACGGACTCATTGGGGGCGTTATTGTTTCCACTCTAATGTTGATTTCGGTCAATGGCTTAAGTCATCGGGTCGATTATAATACAAGTTTGTTCATCGGTTATGCTTCGATGATCATCGGGTTGTCACTTGTATTTGTTGGCATCCGGAATTACAGGGATAAATACAATGGCGGAGTTATTAGTTTCGGCACAGCATTTAAAATTGGGATCCTGATCGTTTTAATTGCTTCTACAATGTATGCTATTGCGTGGGTGATTGACTCTTCATTTTTCATGACAAACTACATGGAAAAGTATGCGGCAGACACGCTTGACAGACTGAAAGCGAGCGGAGCAAGCAAGGCTGAAATTGATAAACAGGCAAAAGACATGGCCAACATTATCAGCATGTCTAAAAACCCATTATTTAATTTAATGACAGCTTACCTGGAAATTATACCCGTAGGCCTGGTAGTAGCAAGTATCAGTTCACTAATATTAAAAAGAAAAGTTCCTCAAACACAAACAATCTAATAATTTATTACAATGAAAAAGGTAACTGGAATCGGGGGCATATTTTTCAAATGCAAGGACCCGAAGCAAATGAAAGAGTGGTATAAAACTCATCTTGGTTTGGACACGAATGACTGGGGCGCAAGTTTTGAATGGGCAGATGCCACAGATCCAACAAAAAAAGGTTCTACTCAATGGAGTCCATTTGCCGAGACAACAAAATACTTCGAGCCTTCTACAAAAGAATTTATGATCAACTATAGAGTTGCTGATTTGGAAGCGCTGGTTGAAGAATTGAAAAAAGAAGGTGTAACAATTGTCGACAACATCGAATCTTTTGATTACGGAAAGTTTGTTCACATTGTTGACATGGAGGGAAATAAAATTGAATTGTGGGAGCCAACCGAGTAAAAAATCGAGCAGCAAAACAAAAAATGTAGCGACCCTTGATTCCCTTTGTGCCTTTGTGTGAAACCAAACTATGCCATTGAAGAATGTTTCATTTTCAGAGTTTGGTTTCACACAAAGACACAAAGGAAATCAAGGGACAAAAGGTCGTATTCAACCCCAAGGTTGTCGCATTTACACACCAACACTTCAATGTTTGTTGACGAGATTCGTGGTGTCACAACATTTTACAAAAGCTGCAAACAAAAAAAATATGAAAGGAGGTGAAATAACATGCGAAAAATAATTGTATTGTCGATGATTTCATTAGATGGAGTCATGCAGGCACCAGGCGGACCAAAAGAAGATGCATCGGGTGGTTTCAAATATGGTGGCTGGACAGAACCGTATGGTGACGAAGTATATGGCAAGGTTGTACAAGAAGAATTGAAACCTGCAGATTATCTTTTAGGTAGAAAAACATTTCAGATTTGGGAATCATATTGGCCTAAGCATAGCGATTTTTGGCCGGGCATCAATGAGGGTACAAAATACGTGATGTCAAAAACCAGGAAGAAGTCGGATTGGAAAAAATCTGTATTTCTGAATAAGTTGGCAGATATCAAAAAGCTCAAAAATTCAAAAGGGTCCGATATTCAAGTCTGGGGCAGTAGTAAGCTCATTCAGTTGCTATTCAAACATGACCTCGTCGATGAGCTCAGGCTTAAAATTCATCCGTTGACTCTCGGTAACGGAAAAAAGTTGTTTGACAACGGCACGATTCCGGCTGCATTTACTTTAGTAGACAGTATTGTTACACCGAGTGGCGTCATTATTACTAATTACAAGCGGGCTGGAAAAGTGAAGACCGGAGCCGTCAAGGTATAATAAAGAAATAAATTATTTCCGCGCTGTTTGTGTTTTTTGTTTGACAAATAAAAAAGTGTCAACAACTAAACACCCACAGCGTCACGAAATAATGTTTACAACTGCAATGAAAAATTCTTTTTCAGATATGATTTCATCTTCGAAGTTAATCCGTCACTCAATGTTACCAACGGAAGTCTAAGGAAATTATTGATAATTCCCATTTCAGCGAGCGCGGCTTTCACACCTGCAGGGTTATTTTCTGCAAATAATAAATCATATCCTTCGAGCAACTGATCGTTGATCAGTTTTGCTGTTTTGAAATCATGTTTTAATGCAGCACGTACCATATCGGCAAACCTGTCGGGGAAACTATTTGCGGCCACACTGATCACGCCATCCATTCCGCATGCAATTTGCGGCAGGGCGAGTGCATCGTCACCGCTGACAACTAAGAAATCATCCGGACGGTCGCGCAATATCTGCATACATTGGTTCATATCGCCACCTGCTTCTTTTATACCAACAATATTTTCTACTTCATGAGCAAGTTGAATTATCGTAGATGCGTTCACGTTACGTCCCGTTCTTGCAGGTACGTTGTACAATAGAATTGGTTTTGGCGATGCTTCCGCAAGGGCCTTGTAATGTGCAAACAATCCTTCTTGCGAAGGTTTGCTATAATATGGACTTGCACTCAAAACAGCAATTGCTTTTTCCAGCGGAAATGTTTCGAGATCCTTGATAAGCTCTTCGGTATTGTTACCACCGATGCCCACAACGACAGGTACACGACGATTTACATGTTCATAAGTAAAATGTATGATGTCAATCTTTTCTTCTTTTGATAAAGTCGGGGTTTCACCTGTAGTTCCTAATGTAACAACGTATTCAACGCCGCCTTTGATGACGAAATCGATTACACGTCCCAAAGCGCTATAATCAACTTCAAGGTCGGCTGCAAATGGCGTTACCAACGCGACGCCTGTCCCTTGCAAACTTTCTCTCAACATTTTTTATTTTTTAAAATTCTTTTGTAATTTTTTCTAAGACATATCATCGGGAACCGCCTGTTCTGCAGGCACTGGTACTTCATCCCAGAATCCCATTCTTCCAAACTTCTCGATCCGCTTCTCTACGCGGTACTCGGGCGAATATTGCTTCAGTTCGCGAATGGTTTCTATAAGTCTCGGCTTTAACAAAGCTGCTGCCTCATTGTAATCCCAATGAGCGCCGCCGAGAGGTTCGGGAATAATTCCGTCGATCAAATGAAATCCGTACATATTATCTGGAGTAAGCCGAAGTTCTTCTGCTGCTTTTTCTTTTTGATCCCAACTGCGCCAAAGAATCGAACTACAATTTTCCGGCGAGATGACCGTGTACCACGAGTTCTCCAACATAAATACTCTGTCGCCTACACCGATTCCCAAGGCACCGCCGGAGGCGCCTTCACCGATGATCACACAAATCACAGGAACTTTCAGGCGGATCATTTCATAAATATTTCTTGCGATTGCTTCGCCCTGTCCTCTTTCTTCAGCTTCCATCCCCGGATAAGCACCGGGAGTGTCTATTAAAGTAACGATTGGCTTTTCAAATTTTTCTGCAAGCTTCATCAATCGCAATGCTTTTCTATATCCTTCCGGGTTGGCCATTCCAAAATTGCGCATCTGGCGCATTTTGGTGTTGGTACCTTTTTGTTGTCCGATCATCATGACGGTGTGTCCACCCACTTGTGCGAATCCACCAATCATAGCTTTGTCATCGCGAACATTTCTATCACCAAACAATTCGATAAAATTGTCACACATTTTTTCGATATACTTTAAAGTATAAGGGCGATCGGGATGACGACTCAATTGAACTTTTTGCCAGCTGGTCAGATGTTGGGTGATCTCGCGCCGTTTTTCAATAACCTGGTCCTGCAATTTCCGGATGGAGTCGCTCAGATCCACTTTTGTTTTTTCGGCGGTCTGTCTTAATTTTTCTATTTCATCAAATAATTCCTTGATCGGTTTTTCGAAGTCCAGGAACTGACGATTTTTATCCAGTGGCATAATGCGTTTATTAACTAACCAGTTTTTTTCGTGAGGCTAAGACGGCAAACGTAAAATAATTTTTGCGAATTCTACGATTCTCACGATCTCAATGTCTTGTAAAATTAAGGGATGTGTGTTTTTTGGTAAAGTTTTATTGGTGAAAATCAAAATTCGCCTATCTTTGCGCTCCTCCCAAAAACGAAAATTTGAGGGAGAAATCGTAGAGAAGAGTGAGAATATCGCTCAGTTTAATGGATCGGTAGTTCAGTTGGTTAGAATGCTGCCCTGTCACGGCAGAGGTCGCGGGTTCGAGTCCCGTCCGGTCCGCTTCTCGAGGATCTCAGCAATTGAGATCCTTTTTTATTTTTATCTGATTTTACTTTTAATCGGTTGATTTTTAGTCTTTCATAACAGCGCCGATTTTTTCTTCTTCCGATCTTTATTTCAGGTTAACAAATTAATGAATCGACCAATGAATCGACCAAATTATGATGTTACCTATCAAACTAATTTGCAGAACAAAAAAAACTCGTAGAGATGGCACTTCAATTATTTTTCTGCAATACTGCTTCAGTCCAACAAACCGAACATTATTAAACACAGGCATAGCAATTCTGATAAATTATTGGAATAAAAAATTATCCCGCATCTCCGAAAAATTGCCGTTTGAATTGGTGACTATGATAAATTGAACTTTGAATTAGGACGGCAAAAACGAATTGCCGAAGATTTAATTTCTCACGCCAGCAAAAAAGAAATAGCAATAATATAAAAAGACTGCCCGGCGTGATTATTAGAGCCGATTTCATTACTCGGGCTCATCCGTCTTAGCTGTTCCTAAAACAAATCCTGAACGGATATTCATTACCATAACTTTTTCCGTTCTCTTCAATACATCCATTTGTTTAGGGGGCTTTTTATCAATAAAACCCATCTTGTAGTAAAGCTTGTGCGCCTGGGGCATGGCGTTGGTTGTTTGCAGCCAAAGCCGCGATGCTTCGTTTTCTTTGCAACGGGAAATGCAACGCTCGATCAACTTCGTCGCGATACCCAAATTTCTTGCTGACGGGTCGATGAACAACTTGGCAAACTCAAATGTGGATTCATCCAGTCTTTTGAGTGCCACACAACCCACTACCTTACCTTTATACATTGCGAAAAACACAAAGCCGCCTTTTTCAAGATAGGCTTTGTCCGGATTGCGCAGTGTGAACTTATCCTCTTTTTCAAGTTTTCCTTTGAGTACACCGAGCAACCAATTTCCGGCCAGTTCATAAAAATATTTCTTTAACGACGGCTTGTAATCGACAACAGTCACTTGTATAGCTGTACCAAATGATTTGATTCGCTGATCAATGGGAATTCGGGAAATTTCCTTATCAATTCGGTTGATTTGAAGGTTTTGAGATATGGAAAAACCAATAAAACTGCAGCTAACATGAGCATTTGTGTTATATCGGCGGACGGAGGGCAGGAGTCAACTTCATCTAAGGATCGGCGTTAGTTCTGGCTTGACATTATAATTTTGCTGTATGAATATCAATGAACATTTGTAAATTTATTGGGCATTTGTTCCCCGCGGATGGATTGAAATTCCGCCACAAACACAAATGCTTTGCCGTTGCGCGTCACTTTAGACCAAATTATCGTTACTCCTTATGACACTTACTGAAAAAAAATGAACTTAATACTTTTTAGAAAAATAATAATTGTTTCAAGTTTGACAGAGACTGAAATTATGACCAGACTTTCAGAAATTGTAGATTTAAAGAAAAGTGCATTTGGCGTCAGCAACCCAGACCCAGCTAAACAATATGTAGGCAAAATTGACGGCAGACGATTTAAAATCCACAGAATAATAAAGGGAAGAAATTCATTTATACCAATTATACAAGGAAACATTATCGACAACCTTTCGACAAGGAGCATAGAAGTTAAAATGAGACTTCATTTTATGGTTATACTGTTTTTGCTTTGGGTTTCTGGAGTTATTATATATTATTTGATAAAGCTAAACCGCTACACTGGACTTATATTCATTGGACTTTTACTTGGGATGACAACTTTTTTCTTTAATCAAGAGTGCAACAAATCAACAAAAGACTTAGAAAATGCTTTTATTGATTGACGTAGAAAGATAAAGCGAACGCACAACATTCGGTTTGCTGCTATGCTGGTGCGACGGAAGAGCAATCGGCATTTGAGCAACTATCGCTAATATCCGGCCGACTTAATTCTATTCGGCATTTGTTTTAATTTCGTCATCAGTAATTTTATTCGGCTTTAGTTCCTGGCTTGACATTATAAATGCCAGCACAGCAGCAAGCCGTTCACGTTGGCGTCTATTGAGATTGGCGATTACACTACGTATGCAAAAATTTATGATACCGACTGACATAGGCAAGTTCACAAAATGGCTGTTGAAGTTATCCGTTGACAATAAATGGATGATTGTAGCTGAATATTCCAACCCTTATTTGACAAATTATATTGGTACTATTTCCAAAATTGTTCGTGCCCCAGCGTCATTTAGATATCAACACTATTTTGCAAAAGATGACAGTTGGATATTGACTACTTTTTCAAATCCGACTATTACGGACCACTTCATCGAGACTATAATTAGCCAAGCGCATTTTCTGACTTTATGTACTAACACCGAAATGACTTTCCTAATTGCCGACGACTTCCATGAGGAGTGCTTCTCCTGCAACAATTCTTTCTACGATAAGTATCTCGACTTTTTGAAGGCAGAAAAACTAATCAAATAGACAAACTCTGTAAGAAAGAGCCGCCGACAAGCGGTTTCGCACAACACGGGCGACAGAACATCGCACATGAGGGCATTTGTAATTCTATTGAACATTTGTAATTTGGCCGTAGTAAAATAAAGTTACGGCCAAGCGAACGACAGGAATTCTATTCCCGTACTGCGCCAAGCACTGCTCGTTGGCAGCAATTATCGGGCACACCACATAATTTTAAAATTGACTACTTACAATTAATATAAAAAAGAGGAAATGACTTTTACAACTATAACCAAAATTCTTACTTTAGTTACACTTGTTGTTTCAGTATTCATTATTGGTTGCACCACGACAACAACCAAAACTAAAAATCCGACGTTTAGCAAATCCACAGACAGTTTGCAAGTAGACTTAAATAAACTTGTTTCATGCCAAGGGATCAATCTTGACGGAAAAGAAATAACCACTAACGGAAAAGCGACTACAGAATTAGAAATTGATATTACTAACGGACAAAATATTCCAGCAGACGAGAATCAAATGACTTCTTTAGGAAAGCAAATCGCTTCGGAAATTAAAGAAGCGTTACAAGACAAAGCACAATATCAAACTTATAAAGTTTTATTTATTACTAGAACTGAAAACGCCGGTGTGACAAGTCGGACGTGGAAAGGAAAAGTCTTTAAGTCAGAAGAATTATAAAAACGGCAGCCAACATGGCGATTCTTGCAAACTTGCGTATTAAAAAAGCTTGCGCCTCCCAAGAAAAATCTGATTTGAAGAACATACCTTTGCATAGTCATCGTTAACCTTTATAAAATCAAAGAAGGTCCAGTCGGGACCGCTCATTGAATCGACTAAAAAATCGACCAAAATCAGAAGATTGCTGATTTTCCGAAAGATAAAAATGCCGGACCTATTCCGTCCGGTCCGCTTCTCGAGGATCTCAGCAATTGAGATCCTTTTTTATTTTTATCTGATTTTACTTT
>Ga0268264_10005625_pt1 | contig 10615 bp, 5 predicted proteins | sample KBSSwiS32_FD_190357 | JGI IMG/M metagenome (GOLD analysis project Ga0268264, IMG submission 190357) | Switchgrass rhizosphere microbial communities from Kellogg Biological Station, Michigan, USA - KBS Switchgrass S3-2 (SPAdes) (version 2) | ecosystem: Host-associated > Plants > Roots >... | reverse complement strand
CACCAGGAACGCCTTCACCTCGGCGAACCAGAAGTCCACCAGCGCGTCCGCGCCCGCGCACCCGAACTGCACCCAGCCGTCCCCGCCCGCCCCCGTCGCGAACCAGTCCTCCGCGCAGGCCGCCCCCACGGTGCTGCAACACGCGTGGTGCGCCGCGAACGCGCCCTGCAGCGTCCCCACCAGCCGCACGCCCCGCGCGCTCCGGTTCTGCGCCCGCCACGCCGTCGCGCCCGCCTGGTTCCACTTCGGCCGCATCCAGCCGCACCCGCCCGCGTCCTCCCGCCCGGGCTGCCCGTGCCACTCGTGCTGCGGCGAAGCCATCACGAACTTCGCCGCCCCGTGCGCGTCGAGGAAGCTCTGGAACCGGAACCGCCAGTGGTCCGCGTACCCCGTCTCGTCGTCCTCGGGCGCGTTGCTGTCCGTCCCGCCCCCGTGGCACCGGTCCGTCTCGTTGTCCGCGGACACCAGCACCATCGGCGCCGGCTGGTCCGCGCACATCCCCAGCGTGGACCCGGTCGCCCCGCCCGCCGAGCACTCCCCCGGCGGCACCTGGCTGGCGTACGTCCCCATCGTCGCGCCGGACCTCGCGCAGGACCGCACAAGCCAGCTGGCGCCGAACCTCGCCCGGAGCTCCGGGTCCGCCGCCAGCCGCGCCATCAGCCGCCCGGCGAGCGTCTGCGCGTACCCCGCATCCCCGCCCGAAAGCCCCGCGCCAGCGTCGGTCCCCAGAGGCGCATCCTCCCCGCCGCACCCGGCGAAGGACACCGCCGCGCCGCCGTAGACGTCGATCGCCGTGGGGCAGAAGGGGTAGTCGACCCCACCGTCCTCCAGCCCCGGCTCCACGCCCGGCGGAAGCTCCCCGGCGTCGTCGCCCGTGGCCTCCTCGGGGCAGCCACTCGAGACGAGCGCCATCACCCCCACCAACATCACGGCGACGACGACGACGACTCCCGTTCGAAACACCGCTCCGACGTTACTCCGGTCGCCCGCAAAAGATCGGGCCGCGAAGGTGTCTCCCCCACCTCCACGGCCCGGGTGCTTCTTTTTGTCTCAAGCAACCAGCAGCCGTTGGCACCTGCCAGCGCGAGACGCTGATCCACAAAGCAACCATGGTGCCAATGTGGGCGTAAGTGAACCATCAGAAACCACTCACGAATTTCGAGCATTCCAGTGACATGGTGCGGACACGCGCACCCATGGGTGTCCTGCATTCGGACACGCCTGGGGAACCCGATCAGCCCACGCCGTGGAGCTCCATTTCCCCTTCCGAAGGCGCGCTCCCTCTGAGGACCACCGCGGCATACCCGTTGCTCCCGACCCCAGCGGGGGGAACTGCGATTGGGCGGACGATGGCTGGGCGTGGGGGTCGTGTGTCTTGGGTCGCTGGGGCTGGTCTACGCGTGCTCGGGGTCCCCGACGCCGCCGGGCTGCCACGGAGATCTCTGCCAGGGCGATGACGGCGGCGGCAATCACCTGGTGCAGCCGGACGGCGGGCATCCTCAGCCGCCGCCACCGCCTCCGCCGCCCCCACCGCCGCCGCCTCCTCCCCAGGAGATCGGCGCCGGGCCGTGGCCCAAGGACGAGGTGAAGAACTACTCGGCGTCGTACCAGCTGGGCCCCATCCAGAGCGCGGGCCTCGATGACGGCTTCAACCTCTGGGTGCTCTCCGGCAACCGCGTCGGCGTGCTGAAGCCGGGCGACGGCGCGCCCACCTGGAGCGAGGACCTGGGCCAGGCGGGGCTGGGCTTCCAGTCCTCGGTCATCTGCGGCGGCCGCCCGGGGCAGGCCTTCGTCGGCTACGTGGCCAAGGACCCGGGCACCACGCCGGACAACCCGAACTACGACCCCAACGGCTTCCGCCGCTGGCAGCCCTCCGCGGGCGACCTCGACTCCGTCGTCGTGGGCCAGGGCGGCGCGCCCGCGCTCGAAGAGCACGTCAACCTCTACAACTCCAACGACCTCCACTGGAACGAGGCCGCCTCCATCCTCACCTGCCTGAAGGTGGTCCGCGGCCCGGCCGCCGGCGACGTCTTCACCGGCGACAACCACGGCGTGGCCCGGCTCCGCGCCTCCAACTGCGGCCCCAGCCTGGCCTTCCAGCCGCGCCACGACGGCTACCAGACCTGCTACGCGGACCACCGCCATCCGGCGTGGTACGCGAACAAGGCCACCGGCGAGTGGGTCCCGGACGAGGGCGCCTGCTCCACCCACGGCGGCCCCATCGAGTGCCGGCTGATGATCGGCTACAACTACGCGCTCGGCGTGGCGGTGAACGGGGACATCCTCACCGCCAACAACTACAAGTTCGGGATCTCCCTCACCACGCCGGAGCCGGGGCTGGACCAGTGGCACCAGTTCACCCAGGAGCCCTGGCGCCTGGAGTTCTACGTCCCGGAGCTAAGCGGGATGGAGACGCCGGACAACTGGCGCGGCTTCACCCAGGCGCGGGACGGCTACTTCTACCTGGGCTCGAAGGACTACGGGCTGTGGCAGCTCACCGCCACCCCGCGCCCGGACGGCGTCCACTACGGCCCGTCGTTCGCCAAGGTCTCCGGCGCGCCGTCCGAGTCCATCTCCGCGCTGGTGGGCACCGACGACGGCTCGGTGTTCGTGGGCACGGACGGGGCCGGGCTGTGGCGGATGACGCCCGGCCACACCTTCGAGAAGGTCGCCCCGGTGGGCGGAGCGCGGGTGCGGCAGCTCTCGTATGACCCGCGCTTCACGCCGTCCATGCTGCTGGTCCTCACCGACGCAGGGCTCTGGGTCCTGCGCGGGTGGTGACTATTTGGGCGCGGGCGCCGGCGCCCCGACCACCGCGCGGTTGAACAGCGCGGTGGCCAGCGAGGTGGAGAGCGCGTTGACGTTCGCCACCCGGATGCCCGCGTCGGAGATGGCGTAGACGAAGTCGTCCGCCATCACGCTGCGCGACACCCACGGCCGCCAGTACCAGGTCCACTGGTTGTAGGTGCTGCTCATGTAGACATCGCCCATGTCCAAAGAGCCCTTCGCCGTGAAGCCGGTGACCGGGTCCACGCCGAACACGCGCAGGTCGCTGGTGTACCAGTCCCAGTAGTTCCCGCTGCCGTTGCCGGTGTAGTCCCAGAACGGGATGGCCAGCAGCTTCCTCGCGCCGAAGTAGTTGAACGCGTGCGGGTCCCACAGCGCCTGGCTCCAGCCGTAGGCGGTGCCCACCAGCTGGGTGAACGCCTCGCGCGGGTGGGCGAAGTCGCTGATGTCGTAGAGGCTGAGGCGGATGCTGCGCTGCTGCCAGTTCTGGCCGGTCGGGTCGGTGTAGACGCCCAGCGCGAGGATGGTGTTGGCGTCGATGGGGTGCAGGTACGAGGAGAAGCCGGGGACCTGCAGCTCGCCCACCTGCCGCGGGTTGGCCGGGTCGGACAGGTCGAAGGTGAAGAACGGATCCATGGCCCGGGCGGTGACGACGAAGCCCTTGTCGCCAATGAAGCGCGCGCTGCGGATGGACTCGCCGGCGCCGATCTCCGCGCTGCGGCCCACCACGTCCAGCTTGCCGGAGCGCTCCCCGAGCACGGACACGCGGTTGGTGGTGTCCATCACGCCCCAGATGTTCTGCCGGTTGTTGGGGTCCTCGCGGCGGGTGGCGATGGTGGTGGCCACGCGGAAGAACCCCTTCGCGTCCTCGTCCATCGCGTACTGGTCGACGATGTGGCCCTCCACGCCGCCCGACGCCACGTACCGCGCGTCGTTGGGGTCGGTGAGGTCGAACTTGTGGATGTACGTGTAGTCGGCCTGCCCCGGCTCCGGCCACCACCACCAGTGCCCGGAGGCCACGTAGAGCGCGCCCTGGGAGGCGTAGATCTCCCCCGGCTCGGCGATGACCGAGGTCCGCCGCAGCGGGGGCGCGCCGCCGTTGTCCGCGACGGCGGTGGCGCTGAGGTTGATCGTCCCCACCGTGGTGATGCCCAGCTTGGTGGGCGCGTTGGTCTTGTGGAACTCGCTGCAGGAGTAGCCCAGGTCGTGCACCTGGCCGGAGGCGTCGCGGTAGAGCGAGTGCGGCAGCCACTGCTCGATCTTCGCGTCGCGGATGAGCTTCTCGTTCTGCGCCTTCAGCCCGTCCAGCGCGCGCACCCAGAGGTCGTGGTCGTTGGAGAAGGCGGGGTCGTAGTCCGGCCAGAACTTCACACCGGGCGGGTAACGGAACTGGTCCGCCAGCACCATCCGCACGGAGCTCCCCATCCGGCGCGAGCTGGTGTAGTTGCCGGGCTGGAAGAACTCACCCGAGACGCGCGGCGCGGCCATGTCGCTCACGTCCACCACGGTCACCTTGGTGGTGTTGCCGTAGTAGTAGCCGCACCACATGGGCGCGCAGATCATGTCCGCCATGCTCTGGTCCGCGAACGGGTACGGGTACCAGATGCTGGAGAAGACCACGACGTTGCTCCCGTCCAGGTACATCTCCCGCGGCCAGCCTTCGATCTGCAGCTGGCCGGTGTTGTGCAGCTGGTCCGCCGGCCAGCTCTGGCTCAGGTAGAGCGTGTCGCCGGAGAGGACGAAGATCCGCGTCCCGTCGTTCTTGACGAAGTCCGCCTCGTCCACGCCCGCCACCTGGGTGTTGGTGGTGGTGTACGCGGATGGCCCGGAGGGCGACGCCGTCGGCCCGGGCGCGCCGGCCATGTCCAGCTCGCCGCGCAGCCCCCAGTAGTACCAGCCCTGCTTCTCCAGCTCGATCTGCGAGCGCATGTCGAGGACGGCGTTGTCCTCGATGTACTGCTCCAGCTGGCCGCAGCCGTCGAAGGCCTCCAGCGCGACGCGGTCCTGGATGGCCTCGTTGGACGGGATGCCGTTGCTGCACCCGGCGCCCACCACGGCCACCGCTCCGAGAAGGTATGTGGCGATTCGCATGACCCGCCGCTGTGCTTCCCGCGTGCCAGCGCCCGGGCGGGACCCCGCACGGGATTCCGCGCGGTTGCGCTTCAGGGCCCCGTCAGAAACCTGAGGTTCGTCAGTCTTTCGCGCCGGTGAGCAGCTTGTTGAAGCGCTTGGAGATCTCCGCCATCTGCTCCGGGCTCCCGGCGCGCAGGGCGGCGCGGCCCAGGTCCAGCATCGAGCGGACGGACGCCACCGCGGAGGTGGCCTCCGGGCTGGGGTTCTCGTCCGCGCTCTTCTGCAGCAGCTTGGCCAGCTTCTCCCCGCGCTCCAGCAGGCGCTTGAAGCCCTCCGCCGCCTGGTCGCGCGCGTCCTTCTCCGCCACCACCGCGTGGTCGCCCTCCTCGCGCTTGAGCCGGTCCGCCTCGCCCTTCTGCAGCTCGGTGCGGGAGTCGATGCGGATGGAGCGCTCCTGGCCGGTGGTGATGTCCTTGGCGTGGACGCTGAGCGTGCCGTCCGCGGTGAGCTCGAAGGTGACCTCGATGGGGCTGTCCGCGCGGTGCCCGCCCTGCAGGTCCTTCAAGGCCAGCTCGCCCAGCTTGCCGCACTCCTCCACCTTGTCGCCTTCGCCCTGGAAGATGGGGATTCGCGCTTCGGTCTGGTTGATCCGGCCGGGGAGGAACGTCTCGCGGGTGGAGACCGGGATGCTGGTGTTCTTCTGGATGAGCCGCCGCACCTTGCCGCCCAGCACGCCCACGCCCAGCGAGTGCGAGGCCACGTCGATCAGCAGCGCCGTCCCGCCCTGGTCGCCCAGCTCCGCGGCGTGGACGGCGGCGCCCAGCGCCACCACCTCGTCCGGGTTCATGCTGGTGTTGGGCTGCTTGCCGAACAGCTCCGTCACCAGGCGCCGGATCATCGGCACCCGGGTCATGCCGCCCACCAGGAGCACCTGGTCCAGCTGCGACGGCGAGAGCTGGGACTCCTTCATCACCTGCTCGCAGACCGCCACGCACCGCTTGCTGAACGGCTCCGAGAGCTGCTCGAAGAACTGGCGGGTGAGCGAGGTGTTCAGCTCGGTGAACTTCCTGGCCTCGAGGTGATCGCCCAGGTCGACCACCGAGATGTACGCCTCCTGGTGGTCGGTGAGCGTCCGCTTGGCGCGCTCGCCGGCGACCTTGAGGTGCTGCATGGAGATGACGTCCTTGGCCACCTGCTGGCGCACCGACTCCGGGACCTGCGCCAGCAGCCACTGGGCGATCGCGCTGTCGAAGTCCTCGCCGCCCAGCCGCGGGTCGCCGCCGGTGGCGCGCACCTGGAACACCCCGCGCTCCACCTCGAGGATGGACACGTCGAAGGTGCCGCCGCCCAGGTCGAACACCAGCGTGCGTCCCTCGAACTTCTGCTGCAGGCCGTAGGCGATGGCGGCGGCGGTGGGCACGTTGACGATGCGGAGCACCTCCAGCCCCGCGATGGCGGCGGCCTCCTTGGTGGCCTGGCGCTGCCCGTCGTCGAAGTTGGCGGGGACGGTGATGACCGCCTTGGTCACCGGGCGCCCGAAGTACACCTGCGCGTCCAGCTTCAGCTCCCCCAGCACCATGGCGGAGATCTGCGGCACCGGCATCACCCGCCCGGCGATCTGCACCCGGACCTCGCCGTTGGGCCCGGCCACCAGCGGGTAGGGCACCACCGACTTCGCCTCCGCCGCCAGCTGCTCCGTCCAGCGCCGCCCGATGAAGCGCTTGGTGGCGTAGGCCACGTTCTCGGGGATCTCCTCCAGCAGCAGGCGCGCCGCTTCGCCCACCACGCGCTCGCCGCCGCGCGTGAAGGCGATCATGGAGGGGGTCAGCCGCAACCCCGCACGATTGGGGATGATGCGGGGCCGGCCCTCTTCCATGACGGCGACCGCGCTGTAGGTCGTTCCGAGGTCGATGCCGACGACCGGCTCTCGCATGGCTCCCCCGCCCGCCGCATCATCGGGCCACCGGGCCAAAGGGCCAAGCAACAGATCACCTGGCTCCTCGAGGCGCCCGCCGGGGGCATCAGCCAGGCTCATGGGTCGGCCCGGGCCGGCGCCACATACCTACATCGTTCGTTTGCTGGACGCAGTGCGGCTGTGCTAACGCGGGCCGCCGCATGGTGAACGTATCCATCGCGAGGCGCTACGCCCGCGCGCTCCTCGAGGTCGCCGTCGAGTCGAAGACCCTCGAGAAGGCCACCGACCAGCTGACCTCCTTCGCCCAGGTGCTCCAGAAGAACCAGGACCTGGCGGACATCCTCCTCAACCCGGCCTTCACCCGCCCGCAGCGGTCCGCCGTGGTGGAGGCGCTGTTCAAGGCCGCCGGGGGCCTCACCCCGGAGGTCGCCAACCTGATGCGGCTGCTGGTGGACCGCGGCCGCCTGGGCTACCTCCCGGACATCGCCCGCGTTTTCCTGGAAATGGCGGACCAGCGGGCTGGCGTGGTTCGCGGGAAAATCACCTCGGCGGTGGCGCTGCCCCAGGAGTCGGTGCAGCAGCTCCAGCAGGCCCTGGAGAAGCTGACCCAGCGGAAGGTGAACCTGGCGACCACCGTGGACCCCAAGGTATTGGGTGGGGTCTCCGCGCAGGTGGGCTCCGTGGTGTACGATGGCACCCTGCGAAGCCAGCTGGACGAGCTCAAGCGCACCCTGAGCCAGCGGTAGAGCGACCCGGGTGTCAGTGGACAGTCGCGGTCTTTTGGCGTCACGATTTGTGGTTTGATGCAGCCCGCCAGGAGGGTTCGTGGCTGAGGCGTCCCACAAAGACGTGACGATGGCCCTGAATGACCCGCTCTGCGGGCGCGTCCTCAACGGGCGCTTCTCCATCCTGGAGCCCATCGGCTCGGGAGGGATGGGGAAGGTCTACAAGGCCATCCAGGCGCCGCTGGACCGGATGGTGGCCATCAAGGTCCTCCACCCGCAGTTCTCCTCCAACAACCGCGACCCCGGCTTCGTGAAGCGGTTCGTGCTGGAGGCCAGCCTCACCTCCAAGCTGCGACATCCGAACACGGTCACCGTCATCGACTACGGCCAGACCGAGGACGGGATCTTCTACATCGCGATGGAGTACCTCGAGGGCATGTCGCTGTCGGAGGTGCTCACCAAGCAGGGCGCGCTCCCCTGGCAGCGGGCGTTGCACATCGGGCAACAGGTCTGTCGCTCCCTGCGCGAGGCGCACCGCTTCGGCATCATCCACCGGGACCTCAAGCCGGCGAACGTGATGCTGCTGGACGAGGCCGACCACGACCTGGTGAAGGTGCTCGACTTCGGCCTGGTGAAGTCGTTCGTGGGGGACGGCAGCGCCTCGGACGTCGAGCCGGACTCGAAGATCACCCAGGCGGGGATGCTGCTCGGGTCGCCGCAGTACATGTCGCCGGAGCAGGCCCGCAACCACTCCGACCCGCGGTCGGACGTGTACTCGTTCGGCGTGCTGGTCTACGAGATGATCGCCGGGCGGCCGCCGTTCCTGGCGAAGGACTACCTGGAGGTGATCGTCAAGCACCTCAAGGAGCCGCCGGCGCCGTTCCACGTCGTGCGTCCGGACCTCTCCGTCCCGATGGAGGTGGAGGACCTGGTCTTCCGGTGCCTGGAGAAGGAGCCCGCGCACCGCTTCCAGTCCATGGACGAGGTGCTGGAGGCGCTGCGCTCCCTGGGCGCGGCCGGCGTGCAGAACAGCTTCGGCGGCGACTCGCGCTCCGGCGTGAATTCGATTCCGGGCATCGCCGCGGGCCCCACGCCCCCGCCCGTGGTGGGCGGAGTGTTCCGCGACGTCACGCCGCGCCCGCAGCACCAGGGCGGCGCGTACACGCCTCCGCCGGTCGCCGCGGGCACGCCGCCGCCGTACGCGCGCGCGTCGCTGGGCGGAAGCCCCACGCCGATCTCCACCCCGGGGATGCGCCGGCCGCCCACCCAGCCGAGCTTCCCCAACCCGCTGTCGCAGTCCCAGCAGCGGATGTTCGCCGGCGCCGCGCCCCCGCTCCCCGAGGAGCCGGAGACGCAGCGGTCCGGCCCGTCGACGGTGCCCAACAACGGCGAGGGCGGGACCAACGTCTTCGCGGCCAGCATGGAGCCCTCGGGCACCGCCAACCGGATGAAGTTGGTGGCCGGCGGCATCGGCGTGGCGCTGGTGCTGAGCCTGGGGTTCTGGCTGCTCACGCGCCCCGGCAAGGAGGCGGCTCCGCCCACTCCGCCGCCGGGTCCGACCGCCAACCTGCCGCCGCAGCCGGGCCCCGCGCCCGCTCAGCCGGCGGCGGCCGCCAACACCGCGCTGGGCAAGCCGGTGAAGTTCCGCGTCACCACCGAACCGCCCAAGGCGCAGGTCTTCTTCGGCGCGAAGATGATGGGCGAGACCCCGGTGGAGTTCGAGGCGCCCTCGGACAAGCCGGACGGCACCGTCACCATCGACCTGGTGCTCATCCTCGACGGCTACTTCCCGCAGCCGGTGACCGCCGGCGGGTCGGGCGTGGTGATCATCTCCCAGCGGCTGCAGAAGCGCGCCGCCACCACCACGCCGCAGCTGGCGGGCGGCTACCGCCCCGTGCCCGGGATGGGGCCGCTGCCGAAGAAGGGCGCCAAGCGCCCGGCGGACGACCAGGGCTACGACGGGAAGATCGACGCGCCGGAGCTGATGGTGGAGGCGCCGCTCATCGCCGCCCCGCCGCCGAAGGAGAAGGCTCCCGACCCGGTGAAGGCCCCGGAGCCTGCCAAGGCCCCGCCGCCGGTCGCCGCCGTCACCCCGCCCGCTCCTCCGCCGCCCGCCCCCATCCCGGCCGCCGCCCCCGCGCCCGCCGGCGTGGTCCAGTTCAACAGCGAGACGATGAGCCGGCCGGTGGTGCTGGAGAAGGGCAAGCCCCTCACCTACACCCAGGAGGCGCTCCACGCCCGCGTGGAGGGGACGATGATCGTCAAGTGCATCATCGCCGTCTCCGGGAGGGTGGAGAACTGCCGCTTCATCAAGACCCTCCCCTACATGGAGAGGGCGGTGCTGGAGGCGCTCACCAGCCGCACCTACAAGCCGCTCACCCAGGAGGGGAAGGCGGTGCCGGTGGACTACGTGTTCGAGGTGAAGCTGAAGCTCCCCACCGAGCTGTAGCGCGGGCCTGGCGGGCCTGTAGTCCGCCTCATCCAACCCCTCGGTTTCCCTATGGGCCGCTCGTTGCGCTCCGCGCCGTCCGCTGCTAGGACGGCCGCCCCATGGAAATCCGCGCCGACGAGATCAGCAGAATCATCCGCGAGCAGATCAAGGACTACGGCAAGAAGGTGCAGGTGGCCGAGACCGGGACCGTGCTCTCCGTGGGCGACGGCATCGCGCGCGTCTATGGCCTGGAGGGCGCGCTCTCCGGCGAGTTGGTGGAGTTCCAGAACGGCGTGAAGGGGCTGGTGCTCAACCTCGAAGAGGACAACGTGGGCGTCGCCATCATGGGCGAGTTCCGCAACATCCGCGAGGGCGACACCTGCAAGCGCACCCAGGAGATCGCCTCGGTGCCGGTGGGCCCGGCGCTGCTGGGCCGGGTGGTGAACGCGCTGGGCGAGCCGGTGGACGGCAAGGGCGCCATCGCCACCACCGAGCGCCGCCGCCTGGAGATCAAGGCCCCCGGCATCGTGAAGCGGAAGTCGGTGCACGAGCCGCTGCAGACCGGCCTCAAGGCGCTCGACGCGCTGGTGCCCATCGGCCGCGGCCAGCGCGAGCTGATCATCGGCGACCGCCAGACCGGCAAGACCGCGGTGGCGATCGACACCATCATCAACCAGAAGGGCA
>Ga0268264_10005623_pt1 | contig 10616 bp, 6 predicted proteins | sample KBSSwiS32_FD_190357 | JGI IMG/M metagenome (GOLD analysis project Ga0268264, IMG submission 190357) | Switchgrass rhizosphere microbial communities from Kellogg Biological Station, Michigan, USA - KBS Switchgrass S3-2 (SPAdes) (version 2) | ecosystem: Host-associated > Plants > Roots >... | reverse complement strand
GGCTTGAGGTCCGTGGCGCGCCGGTAGGCCTGCTCCGCCTGGTCGGCCCGCCCCAGCCGCTCCTCCACGATGCCCAGGTTGGTCCAGGCGTAGTCCAGCGACGGGTCCTTCTGCACCACCGCCTTCAGCTCCAGCTCCGCGTTCGAGTAGTCGCCGGCGCGCGAGGCGTCCACCGCGCGCTGGAAGGCGCCGCGCACCACCGGGTCCTCGGTGACCAGCTTCACCGGCGGCGGCGGGGGCGGCGCCTCCGGGGCCGGGGCCTGGGCCTGGGCCGCCGGCTCCGTGAAGGTCACCATGTGGCCGGGCGCGGCGCCCGCGTCCGGCGCCTGGGCGACGACGAGCTGCCCGCCCTCCGTCTCCACCACCGCGGGGCCCGTGCCGGGGACCTCCGGCGTGGCGGTGTTGGACCAGTCCTCCGGCGTGGGCTTCTGCTCCTGCTTGGGAACGCAGGCGAGCAGGGCGAACGCCGCGGCGGTCAGCGCGCGTCTCATTTCTCGTCACCTCCGATGCCCTTGCCGGCGGGCTGGGCGGCGGAGCCCTCGAGGGTGCCGACCAGCCCGTCCGGGTACTCCACGTCGGTGGCGAGCTGCTCCTTCGCCTCCTTGAGCACCGGGTACTCCTTGGGCCGGAAGCGGTTGAGGGACTCCAGCGTCTTCTTCGTCCACTCGTTGGAGATGCGGTTCTTGCGCGCCTCGGCCAGGGTGGCCGCGTACGCCTCCACCGCCTTGTCCTCCAGCGCGGCGGTCTGCTGGGCCAGCTGGTCCTGGTACAGCACCACCGCGTCCTCGCCCAGCCGCTTCACCTCCGGCGGCACCGGCGTCTCGATGATGGTCTGGCCGAACCGCTCCAGCGCGTAGCCCTTGCGGTAGAAGGCGGCCAGCGTCCACTCGATGCGCTTGTACTTGAGCACCTCGTTGTAGGCGTCGTTGACCTTCTTCACCGCCGCCTTCTTGGTGGCGAAGCTCTTCTCCAGCGCCTTGCCGCGCCCGCCGATCTTGATCTTGTCGAACTGCTTGAGCTCGTCCTCGGCGAGCATGAAGCGGCTGTAGGCGGCGGCGTCCGCGGCCAGCGCCTCCGAGTCCGGCTTCATCCCCTTCCTGTCGAACTCGTCGGCGGCGGCCTTGAACGCCTTGAGCGCCTCCTTCTCCTCGCCCAGCTTGAGGTACGCGTCGCCGATGCGCTTGCGGGCGTCGATGGAGAGCTCCGCCTGGGCGGCCTTGCCGGAGTACTTCCGCGCGAAGTCCTCCAGCTCGCGGACCTCCCGCTGCCAGTCGTTCTGCTTCTCGGAGATCAGCGCCGCGCGGTAGAGGTTCTTGGGGGCGTCCTCCGCCTGGGGGAACAGCTCCGCGTACCTCTGGAACGCCGCCGAGGCCTCCGCGTACCGTTGCTGGCCCTCCAGGAGCCGGGCGGCGTTGTAGAGCGCGGCCTCCCGGTCCTTGGAGGCCGGGTAGTCCTTCACCAGGCGCTGGTAGCTCTCCACCGCCCGGTCGAAGTCGTAGGAGTTCTCCGCGTTCACCGCCACCCGGAACAGCGCCGAGTCCGCCAGCTTGGACGACGGGTACTCGCGGAAGATGCGCTCGTAGAGCTTGAGCGCGGACTCGAAGCGGCGGGTGTTCTCGTAGCAGACGGCGGCGTTGTTGAGCGCCTTGTCCGCGAACTCGTGCTTGGGCTCCTCGTTGACCAGCTCGATGTACTTCTTGGCCGCCTCCTCGAAGCGGCCCATCTGGAACATCTCGTCCGCCAGCTTGAAGCGGCCGGCCAGCTTGAACTTGGTGAGGTCCTTGTAGAGGTTGGACTTGGGGTCGATGACGTCCTTGTTGGCCGCCAGCCGCTCCGACACCTCCTCCACCGACTTCCAGTCCTTGTCGACGAGGAAGCTCTCCACGATGAGGTTGGTGGAGAACTGCGCCACCTCGTTTTTGGGGTACGTCTTGACGATCTCCTCGAAGCGCTTGCGCGCCTCCGGGAAGTCGTCGTGCGAGTAGAAGAGCTCCGCCGCCTTGTAGGCCAGGCCGGGCGCCTTCTCGTCGTTGGGCATCCGCGCCACGTAGGCGTCCGCCGCCTTCACCATCCGCTGCTCGGACTCGGCGAGCGGGGTGGCGTGCACCTTCTGCCCCTCCGGGCGGTCGGCGGAGCGCAGCGGCTTGAGGTCCGGGATCTTCTTGGCGTCGATCTCCGCCTGGACCTGCTTCTCCCGCGACAGGTACGCCGCGAACGCCGCGTCCGCCAGGTACTTCTGGTCCGCCGGCGAGTCGCGCACCGCCTCGTAGTTCTGCGCCGCCGGGCCGAACTGGAAGGAGTTGTAGAGGCACTCCGCGTAGAAGAACTGCACCTCGTAGGAATTCTTGGACCGCGGGAAGCGGAGGAAGTAGCTGCCGTACGCCTGCGCCGCCACGTCGAAGGCGGCCTTCGCCTCCGTGAACTTGCCCTCCTTCTTCAGCTGGAGCGCCTGCTGGTGGTGGTAGACGGCCGCGGCGTAGAGGTTCTTCTCCGCCAGCGCCTGCGCGCCGGCGAGCAGGTCCGCCTCGCGCCGGTGCTTCTCGTGCCACTGCGAGCCGGGGCCGTAGGTGAGCGCCAGCTTCTCCGCCTCGCGGAAGGACTCGTCCAGCTTCCGGTCCCGCTCGTAGGCCTGGACGATCTTCTGCTGGACCTGGGGCGCGTCGGCGGCCAGCGGGTCCTTCTGCAGCACCAGCCGGTAGGCTTCGATGGCGTCGGCGTGCTTGGTCTGGTCGAAGTAGACGTCGCCCAGGCGGCGGTAGACCTCCGACTCGTACTTGCGTCCGCCCAGGCGCTGGAAGATCTCCTGCGCCTTGGCCAGGGACCCCCACTTCTCGTCCGACAGCGAGACGGCGGTGTACTGCAGCGCCTCGCTGCGCAGGTCGCCGCCGGGCGCGTCGTTCCCCTTCGCCTTGGACTGGTAGTAGTCCGCCAGCGCCAGGAAGCGCGTCACCGCGTCCTCGAAGCGGTCCATCCGGTAGTAGGTCCAGCCCAGCTTGTAGAGCGCCTTGTCGTAGAGCGTGTGGGAGGTGTCCTTGATCGCCGCCTCGTACGCCGCGGCCGCCTTGGCCAGCGCCTCCGGGTCGTTGTACGCGTCGAAGTAGTACTCGCCGATCCGCACCCACGCCTCGGTGGCGAACTTCGACTTCGGGTAGCGGGCGATCAGCTCGCGCAGGGCGTTCTGCCCCTCGTCGAACTGGTTCTGCTTCTCCAGGCAGTAGCCCAGGAGGTAGTAGGCGGCGTCGTTGAGCTTGTAGTCCGGGAACCGGGTGATCAGCCCGCGGTAGATGGTGATGGACCTGGAGAAGTCCACCTGCGGCTCCGGCGGCGGCTCCTCGTTCTTCGCCGGGTCCATGGCCTTCAGCCGTTCCTCGTACTCCCGCATCGCCAGCAGGTGATCGTCCGAGGAGCGCTCGTAGTAGAGCTCCGCCAGGCGGAACATCACGTCCGGCGTGTAGCGCGCGTCGTCCGGGTAGCGGCGGAGGAACTCCTCGAACCGGGCGATGGCGTCCAGCCGCTCCTTGCGCTCCAGCGTCTCCAGGTCGCGGATCGCCTTCTCGTACGACCCGGCGAGCAGGCTCCGCTTCTCCTCGTACTTCTTCTCCACCAGGAGCTGGATCTCCCGGCGGAAGTCCCTGGACTCCTGCTCGTACTCGGCGATCGCCTCGGAGATCTCCTGCAGCTGCTTCTCCTCCTCCGGGGTGCGGCCGAAGCCCTCGAAGGAGTTGGGCTTGTGGCGGACGACCGGCTGCGACCCGGGCGGCGGCGCCTCGCCCGGCTTGTCGGTCTGGCCCAGGACGGCCAGCAGGATGAGGAGGCCTGCGGTCACGTTCAGTCCACGTCCTTGAGCACTTCCTTGAACTCGCCGTCCAGCTCCCGCAGCTCCCGGTCCTTCTCCGAGGAGAGCTTCTGGATCTGCTGCGTCTTGTCCTGCTTGCGGGTGAAGGCCACGTCCACGTTGCCCACGTTGGCCTTCAGGACCAGGTCGTAGAACTGCTGGCGCACGCGCTTGAAGCTGTCGAAGGCGATCCGGCCCACCAGGTTGCGCGCGTCGCCGGAGACCGCGCCCACGTTGGACTGGTACTGGGACAGCAGCTGCTGCTCGCCCAGGACCTTCTCCTTGAGCTGCTTGCCGCGGCGGGTGAGCTGCTCGCGGAGCACGCCCTTGGCCGTGCCCACCCGGTCCTTCAGGCCGCCGGCCGTCGCCCGGAACCGATGCGCGCGCTCCAGCACCGCCCGGGCGTCCGGCCCCGCCTTCGCCTCCGCGTTGCCCAGCAGCTGGTGCTGCCGGCCCAGGGCGGCCAGGTACTCCTTGCGCAGGGCGTCCTCGCCGGAGACCGAGGCGTCCACCGAGGCGCGCTCCTGGGCCAGGTCGCTGCGGAGCGAGGTGAGCTCCTTGCTCATCGTCTCCACCACCTCCAGCTCGGACTGGACGCGGGCGCGGAAGGCCTTCTCGTCCTCGGGGGTGCTCTTGCGGGCGTTGCGGTTGTCGTCCACCCACTTGCCCATGGCCACCAGCATGGCGCTGAGCGACTGCAGCTCGTAGCCGGCCTTGAAGGCGTCCTTGTCGGCGGCGTCCACCCGCTGCTGCATCTTCCGCCGCCGCGCCTCGATCTCGGACTGGGTGGTGGGGACGGAGGCGAAGCGCTTCTGCAGCTGGTCGATCTGCGCCTTCACCTTCTCCAGCTCGGCCTTCTCCTTGTCGTCCAGGCCGTCCTGGGTCACCAGCGTCTCGGCGCGGACCAGCGACAGCTCGGTGCGGGTGAGCGCCGCCTCCACCGCCTCGGCGCGCACGTAGCCCTCCTGGATCTGGGGGAAGGACTCCATCCCGCGCTCCTCCAGCGCCTTGAGCACGCGCCCGGCGATGTCCTTGGCCTCCTCGATGCCGCGGCGCCCGGACTCCAGGTCGTTGATCATCCGGACCGCGTCGGAGACCTCCTTCTGGGTGGTGGCCCACTTGAGGGCCTCCGCCGGGAGCAGCGACGCCACGTCCAGGTTCTTCTCGTTCCGCGCCAGGAGCTTGTCGAAGTAGCTCACCGGGTCCTCCACGGTGAGCAGGGCGTTGATCTCGTCGTAGACCGGCGAGTACTCGTTCACCACCTGGTCGTAGGTGTCGTCCGCCTCGACGTACTTCTTCAGCTTCAACAGCAGGTGGCCCTGGAGGATCTTCGCCTCCGGCGCCAGGGTGGAGTCCGGCGCCACCAGCAAGAGGATGTCGGTGGCGTTCTTGGCGCGCTCGAACTCGCCCTTCTTCACCTGGCACCAGGCGATCTCGTAGAGCGAGTCGGGGAAGTTCTCGCTCTCCCGCGGGATCTCCTGGTAGCGGTCCAGCGCGTCGTCGTAGTGGCCCAGCTCGTAGTACAGGCGCCCCAGCGACAGGTTCGCCAGCTCCTTGATCTTCACCTCCTTCTCGCCGCGCGCCGGCAGCGAGAGGAGCTTCTGGAACTGGGCCACCGCGCGGTCCAGCGACTTGGCCTGGGTGTAGGCCACGCCCAGGAAGTACGAGGACTGCAGCCGGTAGGGCGCCTCCGGGTCGTCGGCGATGGCGGCGAAGGTCTGCTCCAGCCGCTGCATCCGCTCCGGCGGCGGCAGGTCGCGGCGGCGGAAGAGCCACTTGCCGTAGACGTAGGCGATCTCCGGGGGCAGCGCGCCGGCCTGGCCGCGCACCTCGTTGATGTAGCCCTCGATGCCCTCGAACTCGTTGGTGCGGCCGGCCACGTCCAGAAAGCGCGAGAGCGCCTCGGCGTGGTGGGCGCTCTTCATCGCCAAGAGCTGCTTCAAGTAGACGCGCGAGCCCAGCAGGTTGCCGGACTGGTAGAGCGAATCCGCCAGGTAGAAGAGCGCGTCCGGCATCCTGGCCGACGACTGGAACTTGGGGTCCGAGACCACGTCGTAGAAGAGGACGGAGGCGCCCAGGGTGTCGCCCAGCAGGTACTGGATCTCCCCGTCCGAGAAGCGGCGGAGCAGCGTCTCCTCGTCGGACGGCTCCGGGTGCATCGTCCACTGCGTCTCGACGATCCGGAGGTTGTCCTCCGCCGCCTTGAGCTGGCCCTGCACCTGGTCCACCGCCACCGACGCCTCGGTGAGGGCGCGGGAGTCCTGCGCGCGCGCGCCCGCGGGGGCGAGCAGCGCGAAGGCGCCGGCCACCAGGGCGGCACGGGAGCGCATGGGGCGGAGCATGTTCGCGCGCTCCTGCTCTTACGGCTTCGGCGCGGCCGCCGGGGACGGGGCCGGAGCCGGGTCCTTCGCGGGGGCGGCGGAGCTTGGCGGGCCGCCGGGGCCCTGGGGGGCGGCGGGCGCGCCAGGCGCGGCGCCCTTCTGGTCGGGCGCGGCCGGCGCCTGCTGCGGCTTCATGGCGGCGTCCTTGGCCACCTCCACGTCGTAGCGGACCGCCGGCCGGTCCTTGAGGTCCGTGGTCAGCCCGCCCTTCTCGAAGCCGACGATCTTGAGCGTCGTCACCTTCGCCGCCTCGGCGTTGAAGGTGTAGCTGGACTGGACCTTGAACTTGTACCCCTCGAGGTAGCTGAAGATCCCGTAGCCGTGGCCGCGGTACACCAGCCGCACGGCGATCTGGTGCTGCCCGGGGACGATGCGGCCGTTGAAGATCTCGAACTCCTCGCGCTTGTCGAGGTCCCCGTTCACGTCCACCTTGGTGAAGATGGGCGCGCCGTCCAGCGCGTAGGCCACCGACTCCAGCACGAAGGACGACCCCATCTCGTTGCGGTGGAAGAGCACCGCCCGCGCGCCCGAGGAGAGGTCGCCGCCCAGCACGGTCTCCTGCAGCAGCAGCAGGCGGGCCTTGGTGCGGAAGATCTTCTCCTTCAGGTCGACGACCTGCTCCTCCAGCGTCTTCACCCGGGCGTTGAAGGCTTCGTCCGCGGTGAGCGGCTTCTGGGGAGCGGGCGCCTCGCCCGGCTTCTGGACCTCGGTGGTCGTCTGCTGCGCGAGCGCGGCTATCGGGACCATCGCCAGCGCGCAGAGCGCGACGCGGGCGAGCTTCATGGTGTCTAGCTACCTTTCCGAAGCTCGGTCAGCACGAGCTTCGCCACGGCCTTGAGGGTGTCGAACACGCCGACCCCGGTGGGGGCCACCGCCTGGTACTCGGGGACGTTGCGCGGGTTGAGCACCTTGCGCATCTCCTCCAGGGTGACGGCGTTGGGGAGGTCGCGCTTGTTGTACTGCACGACCTCCGGGATCTTGTTCAGGTCGTAGCCCTGCTCGGCGAGGTTGACGCGGAGGTTCTCCAGCGACTCCATGTTCGCCTCCATGCGCTCCACCTGGGAGTCGGCGACGAACACCACCCCGTCCACGCCCTTCAAGATCAGCTTGCGGGACGCGTCGTAGAAGACCTGGCCGGGCACCGTGTACAGGTGGAAGCGGGTCTTGAAGCCGCGGATCTCGCCCAGCGAGAGCGGGAGGAAGTCGAAGAACAGCGTGCGGTCCGTCTCCGTGGAGAGCGAGATCAGCTTGCCCTTCGTCTCCGGGTTGGTCTTGTTGTAGATGTACTGGAGGTTGGTCGTCTTCCCGCACAGACCAGGTCCGTAATAGACGATCTTGCAGTTGATCTCGCGGGATGAGTAGTTGATGAAGGACATGTCGACCTGGGTTATTCGCTGAAAAGGTTGTCGATGTCGTCGTCCGAGATCTCGGCGAAGGGCGAGCCGCTCCCGGGTCCGTCCGTCTTCTTGATCAGCGTCTCGAAGATGGTGTGGAGCTCCGCGGAAGCCTTCTTCACGCGCAGCTGGACCAACCCTTGACTGGTGCGGTTGTCGAAGATCACCACCAGCACCACCCGGCTCCCGACGATGGCGCTCAGCAGGGAGAGCTGATTGCCTTGGTGGAACTGCATCGGAAACTCCGCCTCGCCAATCAGCTTCGCCAACCCGCCCATCGCCGCCACGTTGCCCGCCGTGAGCGAGGCCAGCGACGTGGTGTCGATGTTTTGAGTTTGGCCGGCCGCCGAGATGAGCTGGCCGTTCTTGTCGACGAGGAACACCACCTTCGCGTTCGCGTCCTTGGTCAGCCGGTCGCAGACCGCGTTGATCTTGGTGAACTCCTCTTCGTACATCACCAGTTGGCTGGCCATTGGGTGCGGGGCGTTTCTGGAGAGAATTCCGAGGGTTAGGCGAAAATAGTCGGAACTTCAGATCTCTACCAGACGCAGTGTGACCCAGCAAGGCCACGCCATGCCGTTCCCTCGGATGGCCGGTCGCCCTTGGTTGGACGTGGGATGATGCGGACCCTAGAATCCGCCGCGCCATGGCGTCCCCCAGCCCCCAGGTCGTGGCAACCCTGCTGATCCTCTGCGCGGTGGCCGCTCCGGCGGTCGCGCAGGAGGAGCCCCCCCCGCCATACGAGGTGGCCTCGCTGCGGTTCCGCTACGGCCTGGCGCTGCGGCAGGGCGTGCAGTCCGACCTCGGCCCGGGCTTGCAGTACAGCGGGCTGACCCCCAACGACTTCGCCGGGTCCGGGCACTACTGGTTCATGCCCATGCTGGGGGCGGGCGCCTCCGTGCAGCGCGAGGGCTTCGCGCTCTTCACCACCGACGGCACCCGGTCCCGGGTGAGCAGCGGCGGCCTGCTGCGGATCAACGCCGGGCCGTCGGGCCGGCTGCTCCTGGGGCCGATCACGCTGGAGGCGCTGGTGGGGTACCAGCTGGCGCAGCTGCCCAACTTCGGCAACTCGGCGCTGCCGGACACCAGCTTCGGCGCCATCACCCGCCACTCGGCGCTGGGCGCGGGCCGCGCGGCGGTGGAGCTTCCGTTCCTGGGCGCGCGGCTGGAGGTGCACGGCGAGTACCCGCTGCCCCTGGTGGTGAGCGCGCCCTCCGGCGACCCGGCGAAGTCCACGGGCTTGTCGGGCGGCGCGGCGCTGATCATCCCCATTGGCCAGTCCGGGACGTTCCAGTACTCGGTGGTGGCCGACTACCAGTACGTGCAGGACGCGGTGGTGCTGGGCCCCGACACCCTGCCCACCTTCAGCGCGTCCCAGGCGCTCCAGCGCGGGGGCCTGGCGCTGCAGTTCGACTTCCTGGACCACGCGCCGCCGCCGAAGTTCGGCACCGTGCTGGTGCGCGCGGTGGACGCCGAGAGCGGGCAGCCGCTCCCCGGCGCCACGGTGGCGGTGAGCGTGGCCGGCCGCGACTTCACGGCGCGCCCGGGATCGGCGGCGGGCTCCTTCAACGCCCAGGACATCCCGCCCGGCTCCGCCACCGCCAAGGTGGTCGCCGTCGGCTACCTGCCCGCGGAGGCGAAGGCCACCGTGGTCGCGGGGCAGGAGGCGGTGTTCGACCTGAAGGTGAAGAAGGAGCCGCCCAAGACCGGCTCGCTGCTGGTCACCCTGCTGGACAAGGTCTCCAAGAAGCCCATCGCCGGCGCCACCGTGAAGGTGCGCGGGGTGGAGAAGCAGACCGGCGACCAGGGCCAGGTCACCTTCGACGGGCTGTTGCCGGGACCCGCGCCGGTGGAGGCGAACGTCCCTGACTACCACCCGGTGAGCGAGGTGGCCTCCATCGTGGCGCTCAAGACGGCGGAGCTGCCGCTGCCGCTGGTGAAGGCGAAGGCCGCCATCCTCGCCACCATCACCGGCCTGGTCCGCAACCGCAGCGGCGGGCGGCCCGTCTCCGCGCTTCTGGAGATCCCCGAGGCCAAGGTGAAGACCCGCGCGGTGGGCACCACCGGCGCCTTCACCTTCCGCATCCAGGGAGGCACCTACAGCTTGATCATCTCCGCGCCTGGCTTCATCACCCAGACGAAGACCGTGACCGTGAAGGACGGCGACCAGGCGATCTACAATGTCGACCTGAGCCCCACCCGTTGAGCGCGACGCCCTCGTCCCCATCCTGGAGAGCCCTCGGGCCCCGCGCGCTGCTGCTGACCGCGCTGGCGGTGGTGTCCGCGTGCGGCTTGCTGGGCGACGACGCGCCCGTCACGCCCGACGCCGGTGACTCCTTGGGCGCGCCGGTGGCGCACCTGGAGCAGGTGCGCGGGTCGGTGGTGCTGGAGCGGGGCGGCAAGATGGGCGCCGCCAAGCTGGGCAGCTACCTCTACCTGAAGGACGCGCTGATCACCGCCGCCGAGGCGTCCGCCACCATCCGCTTCCAGCAGGGGCAGGTGGTGGAGATCGGCCCCGACGCGCGGGTGGTGATCGGCCAGGACAAGACGGGCATCGTCCTCAACGTGGACCGCGGGCTGGTGCTCACCCGCGTCGCGGCGGAGGGCGGCGGGGCCGTAGGGTCCCTCACCATCCTCACCCCCTTCGGCATCACCCGGCTCGGCGCCGACACCAGCACGGTGCAGGTCGAGGTCGGCAAGGACGGCGCCACCGTGGACGTGCTGGTGGGCGCGGTGGAGCTGGTCTCGCGCAACGGCGAAGCGCAGAAGGCCAACGCGGGCGACAAGGTGGTCTTCACCGCGGGGAAGATCCAGATCGAGGGCCGCGAGAGCGGGGGCGAGCTGACGCTGCAGCCCATCCAGATCGTCGTCAACGCCGGCGGCGGCAAGGCGGAGGTGAAGAAGTCCGGCCAGAAGAAGTGGAAGGCGGTGGGGCGCGGCGGCGAGGCGGTGGCGGACGGCGACTCGGTGCGGGTGAAGAGCGGCCGCTCCACCATGAGCTTCAAG
>Ga0268264_10005622_pt1 | contig 10618 bp, 12 predicted proteins | sample KBSSwiS32_FD_190357 | JGI IMG/M metagenome (GOLD analysis project Ga0268264, IMG submission 190357) | Switchgrass rhizosphere microbial communities from Kellogg Biological Station, Michigan, USA - KBS Switchgrass S3-2 (SPAdes) (version 2) | ecosystem: Host-associated > Plants > Roots >... | reverse complement strand
GATCAGCCGCGACGTCATCTCGAGCGATTCGGAGCTGATCCCTTCGACTCGCTGCGGCGCCGAGTCGAGCAGGTCGACCTGCGGCAACTTGGTGTCGACCAGCTCCGAGAACAGCGGCTTCTGGCGCTCCTTGACGACGCGCGTGCTCTTCGGCACCTCGATCAGCGTCGGCTCGATGACGAGCGGCAGGTGCTGCTCGTGCAGCTCGTGCTCGGCGTCGAGCAGCTCGCCGCGCTCGCGGAGCGCGGCGGCGCCGAGGCGGGCGTCCTCGGCGCGCTCGGCGCGTTCGGCGCGGCGCGTGCGCAGCGACTCGACGCTCGCGCCGATTGCATCGGCGAGGCGCAGCCACGAGAAGCGCAGCGCGAGCGGCGCGGCGGCGACGAGGACGGCGATCCAGAGCACCCCGGAGCCGGCGAAGCCGAGCAGGTTCTGGCTGGCGCGGCCGAGGACGTAGCCGAGGACGCCGCCGGCGTGGCCGCCCGCGACCTGTCCCTCCCATTGGTACAGGCGCGTCCACTCGAGCGAAGCGCTCGCCGCGAGGAGCAACGCGAGGCCGAGCCACACCGACCACGCCGGGCGGCGCGCGCGCGCCGGCTCCGGCGCCGCGGTCGCGCTCGCGCGCAGCGCCCGCGCGAGCGCACCGAGCCAGGCCCGCGCGCCGACGACGATCGCCCACCACGCCGAGTAACCGGCGAAGAAGAACGCGGCGTCGGAGAGCCACGCGCCGACGACGCCGATGCGGTTGTGGATCGGCGTCCCGTCGCCGGAAGTCGAGAAGCCGGGGTCGGCGACGCTGTGCGTCGCCAGCGCGAGCAGCGCGAGCAGCCAGGCGACCGCACCGACGAGGAGCGCGACCTGCTCGCGCCAGTGCGGCGCGTGCGCGTGGTCGCGCACCGGCAATTCGGCGCCGTCGCCGCGAAGAGAACCGAGCGGAAACGTCATCCGCGGATTGTCGACGCTTCCAGTGCCTCGACAAGCGGGCCCATGGGCCCGCCCCTGACGGTCAGGCCGTCAGCTGTTCTTTGATCACGACCCAGCCGTTTTCCTGCGTCTGGACCATGCCGCGACCTTCGAGATCCTTCATCACGCGGCTGACCATCTCGCGCGAGGCGCCGACGACCTTGGCGAGGTCCTGGCGCGAGACCTTGTTGCGGATGACCTTGATCTCGCCGTCCATCTCGGACATGTCGAGCAGCGTCCGCGCGACGCGGCCGTAGACGTCGAGCAGCGCGAGCGACTCGATCTGGCGGTCGGCGCTGCGCAGCCGCTGGACGAGGCCGCGCATGATCGCGTACGAGAGGCTGGAGTTCTCGGGCAGGCAGCGCGCGAACTCGGCGCGGCCGAGGATCAGCATGTCGGTCTGGACCTCGGCGCGGACGGTCGCCGAGTGCGGCTCGTTGTCGATCAGGCTCATCTCGCCGACGTAGTCGCCCGACTGCAGGACCGCCAGGATCACCTCGCGGCCGCGCGAATCGGCGGTGAGCACGCGGGCGCGGCCGGTCAGCAGGATGAAGAGGGCGTTGGACTTCTTGCCGTGCTCGACGACGATCTCGCCGCGGCGGAAACGCCGTTTGACGACGCTGTCGGCAATGCCTTGGGCCTGTTCGTTGGTGAGGAGCGAGAAGAGCGGAACGCGCCGGATGAGATCGAGATTCGAGAGCATCGCCATACTGAAGTGCCTTTCTGTTGCGGGCGCATCCGCGCTGGCGTGAGATTCTCACGACGCGCGGTGCGGCTATTGTCTCCATTAACACCGTTGTTGCCAGCCAGTTTCGCCCCCATGTCAGACTTGCGGCGTCGCCGCGACACTCACACCCCACGCGACCATGCCCCAGCCCACGCAGCACGCCGGCGTTCTGATCCTCGGGTCCGGTCCGGCGGGGTACACCGCCGCGATCTACGCCGCGCGTGCCAACCTGAAGCCGATGCTGGTGACGGGCATCGCGCAGGGCGGCCAGCTGATGACGACGACCGACGTCGACAACTGGCCCGCCGACGTCGACGGCGTGATGGGTCCGGACCTGATGCAGAGGTTCCTCAAGCACGCCGAGCGATTCGACACCAAGGTCGTCTTCGACCACATCAACGAAGTCGACCTCGCGAAGCGACCGTTCGTTGCGCGCGGCGACTCTGCGACGTACACGTGCGACGCGCTCGTCATCGCGACCGGCGCCTCGGCCAAGTACCTCGGCCTGCCGTCCGAGCAGGCGTTCATGGGCCGCGGCGTCAGCGGCTGCGCGACGTGCGACGGCTTTTTCTACCGCGGCCAGAAGGTCTGCGTCGTCGGCGGCGGCAACACCGCGGTCGAGGAGGCGCTCTATCTGTCGAACATCGCCTCGAAGGTCCACCTCATCCACCGCCGCGACAAGTTCCGCGCCGAGGCGATCCTGGTCGACAGGATGATGGCCAAGGTCGCCGACGGCAAGATGCAGCTGCACCTGTGGTCGACGCTCGACGAGGTGCTCGGCAATGACGGCGGCGTCACCGGAGTTCGCATCCGCAACGTCCACGGCGCAGCGACCGAGGAGATCGCGGTCACCGGCTGCTTCATCGCGATCGGGCACCAGCCGAACACCGACATCTTCAAGGGCCAGCTCGAGATGCGCGACGGCTACATCCTGACCAGGAGCGGCCTCGACGGCTTCGCGACGATGACCAGCGTGCCCGGCGTGTTCGCCGCCGGCGACGTCCAGGACCACGTCTACCGGCAGGCGGTGACGAGCGCCGGCACCGGCTGCATGGCCGCGCTCGACGCGCAGCGCTTCCTCGAGCAGGCCTGAGCGGCGCGCTGCGACCGGCAGCCCGTCTCGGCTACAATTGCGGGTTTCCCGTGCCGAGACCCACCGGGTCGGCACGGCATCCCCAACGGTCACGGAGAAGCGTCATGGCACGCGTCTGTCAGGTAACGGGCAAGCGCCCGATGGTCGGGAACAACGTCTCCCACGCGAACAACAAGACGAAGCGGCGCTTCCTGCCCAACCTGCAGTACCGCCGCTTCTGGGTCGAGGGCGAGAACCGCTGGGTGCGCCTTCGCGTCAGCAACTCGGGGCTCCGGCTGATCGATAAGGTCGGCATCGAGCAGGTCGTCGCCGACCTGCGCGCGCGCGGCGAGCTCTGAACGAAGGAGAACGACGATGGCCAAGGGTGGACGCGAGAAGATCAAGCTGGAATCGACCGCCGGCACCGGTCACTTCTACACGACCGACAAGAACAAGAAGACGACGCCGGAAAAGCTCGAGATGATGAAATTCGATCCGAAGGCACGCAAGCACGTGTCCTACAAAGAGGTGAAGCTCAAGTAGAAGGACAGCGGGCTCGCTGCGCGAGCCCTTCTCTTTCAGCCAAACGAAAGGGTCGCCGCAGCGACCCTTTTTGTTTGGGGTGGCGACGCCTTACGCGTGAGCCGCGCGGAGGCGAAGCGCGAAGTCCTGCAGCGCGGCGATGCCGCTCTCCTCGGCCTTCTTCAGCCACGCCTGCAGGTCGGCGACGAGCTGCTCGGCGGAGACGCCAGTGCGCGTCCACAGCATCCGGAGCTCCTCGCGCATCGCGACGAGCTTGGCGAGGTAGGGGCTCTGCGCGACGGCGCCGGCGACGTCGGCCTTGACCTCCTGCGGGATCTTGTCGTCGTCGCGGTGGAGCCAGCGGCGCGCGAGCCGCATCTGCGCCAGGCGCGCCGAGGCGACGCCCTCGCTCTTCAGGCGGGCGAGCTCGGCGCCGCTCGCGTGGCGCAGGCTGCGGGCGAAGTTGGCCATGACCTCGTAGCGGTTGGCGATGATCGCCTCGAGCGTCTTGTTGTCGGCGACCGGCTTGATCGCGCCGAGCTTGAGCTGCGGCGGCGTCTTGCGCACGGTGGCGAGGCCGACCGTCTGCAGGGCGCGGATGTAGAGCCAGCCGATGTCGAACTCGTACGGCTTGACCGAGAGCTTGGCCGACGTCGGGTACGTGTGGTGGTTGTTGTGCAGTTCCTCGCCGCCGATCACGATGCCCCACGGCATGACGTTGCGGCTGGCGTCGGGCGCCTCGAAGTTGCGGTAGCCCCAGTAGTGGCCGATGCCGTTGACGATGCCGGCCGCGGTGACCGGGATCCAGAGCATCTGCACCGCCCAGACCGTCGCGCCGATCCCGCCGAAGAGGAACAGGTCGAGGATCAGCATCACCCCGACGCCCTGCCAGCTGTAGCGCGCGTAGAGATTGCGCTCGAGCCAGTCGTCGGGAGTGCCGTGGCCGTACTTGGCGAGCGTCTCCTGGTTCTTCGCCTCGGCGCGGTAGAGCTCGGTGCCCTGCAGCAGGACGGTGTCGATGCCGCGCGTCTGCGGGCTGTGCGGATCGTCCACGGTTTCGCACTTGGCGTGGTGCTTGCGGTGGATCGCGACCCATTCCTTGGTCACCATCCCCGATGCGAGCCAGAGCCAGAAGCGGAAGAAGTGCGACACGACCGGGTGCAGGTCGAGCGCCCGATGCGCCTGCGAGCGGTGCAGGAAGATCGTGACCGCCGCGATCGTGACGTGCGTCGTGATCAGCGTGTAGGCGACGATCTCCCAGCCGTTGAAGCCCGAGAAGCCGTGGCTCAGCCAATCGAGCAAAGCGGAGAACACCGAGGTCAGCACGTCCATCAGGACCTTTCGCGTACGTCTTGGGGAGGACCTCGATTCTATTCGACCCCCCTAGGGAGATATCCCTCGAAATCGACGGATATCACGCCGCGCCCTTGATCTTTGGCAAGTCTCCAGCCCCTCAGGCACGCTGCCAGACCGCGGCGAAGAAACCATCGGTTGCATGCCGATGCGTCCACAGGCGCAGCCGCTCGCCTTCGACGAGCGATCCGGCGTCGGCGACCTGGGCACGGCGCAGCGCTTCCTCGGCAGGCACGGGGACGAACGCACCCCTGCTCGCGCGCTCGAAGTCGGAGGCGACGTCCTCGCCCTCGGCAGCGAGCACGCTGCAGGTGGCGTAGACGAGCCGGCCGCCCGGCCTCACCAGCCGCGCCGCGGCGGCGAGGATCGTTCGCTGCGAGGTCGCGAGCGCGGCGAGCGAGGCGTCGTTTTGACGCCACTTGAGGTCGGGGTGGCGGCGCAGCGTCCCCGACCCCGTGCACGGCGCGTCGACGAGGACGCGATCGACCTTGGCGGCGAGGCGCTCGACGCGCTCGTCGTGCTCGTGCGCGATCTGCATCGGATGGACGTTGTCGAGGCCGCTTTTCGCCAGCCTGGGCTGCAGCGCCCCGAGACGGTGCCCGGAGACGTCGAACGCGTAGAGCCGGCCGCTGCCGCGCATCTGGGCGCCGAGCGCGAGCGTCTTGCCGCCGGCGCCGGCGCAGAAGTCGACGACCGTCTCGCCGCGGCGCGCGCCGACGACGAGCGCGAGCAGCTGGCTGCCCTCGTCCTGGACCTCGACGATGCCACTTTCGACCGCGTCGCCCTTCTGCAGCGAAGGCTTGCCCTCGACGCGCAGGCCGAGGGGCGAATGCAGCGTCGGCGTGGCGACGACGCCCTCGGCGGCGAGCCGCTCGATCGCCTGCGCGCGATCGGCCTTCAGCGCGTTGACGCGCAGGTCGAGCGGCGCGCCGGCGTCGTTCGCATCGACCCAGCGCCAGAACTCCTCGCCGAGCGTTCGCTGCAGCGGTTCGGCAAGCCACGCCGGCAGGTTGTGACGAAGCGCCTCGGGCAGCGCGCGAACGTCGACTGCACGGCAGCGCTCGAGCCACGCACGCTCGCCCCTGGCGAGCGCCAGCTCGAGGACGCGCTCGTCGCCGCGCCAGGCGAGGATCGCCAGGCAGCGCTCGAGCGGCCCGGCGCCCGACGCCGCGAAATGGCGATTCAGGGCGAGCTTGCGCAGCAGCGCGAAGAGGGTCTCGGCGAGCACGCGCCGGTCGCGCGCGCCGAGCGCGCGCTGCTCGCGGAAGAAATCGGCGACGACGCGGTCGGCGGGATGCTCGAAGCGCAGCACGCGACGCACGAGCTCGGTCTCTGCGGCGAGCAGGGCCGTCGGGTGCATGGCCGGCCATTATCCTAGGCATCGTGAGCACGAGACCCGCCGCGTCGTCCGCTGCACCGGTGAGCCATCTGTTCGCGCACCGCCGCCTGATCGCCTGCGTGGTCCTCGGCTGCATCGTCGGTGTGGCGTGGCCTGGCGTCGAGTCGCTCGTCTCGCGCGCGCTGCTCGGCTGGAACGTCGTCGTCTGGCTTTACCTCGTCGTCGTCGTCTTCGCGCTGGTGCGCGCCGAAGAGGGCCACTACAAGCGCGTCGCGCTCGAACAGGCGGAGAGCGCGGCGGCGGTGCTCGCGATCGTCGTCGGCGCGGCGGTCGTCAGCCTCGTCGCGGTCGTCTTCGAGCTCATCGCCGCCAAGGCCGCCGGCCCGCACCGGATGCTCCCGCACCTGGTGTTCGGAGGGTTCACCGTGCTCGGATCGTGGCTGCTGCTGCCGACCCTCTTCGGTCTCACCTACGCGAGCGAGTACTACGGACCCGAGCCCGACCGCGGGCTGTCGTTTCCAGACTCCGAGCCGGAGTTCGAGCCCGACCACACCGACTTCCTCTACTTCTCGTTCACGATCGCCGTCACCGCGCAGACGTCCGACGTCGGCGTCACGACGCGCGCGATGCGCAGGCTGGTGCTGTTCCAGTCGATCCTGTCGTTCGTCTTCAACACGACGATCCTGGCGTTCTCGGTGAACGCCGCGGCGAGCTTCTTCTAGCGATCGTCGCCGGCGCTACAGCGCCGAGATCAGCTGCCGCTCGCCGCGCGTCTGCACGACGCGGCCGTCGCGGCGCTCGAGCGAGCCCTCGACGAGCCAGCGCACCACGCGCGGATAGAGCACGTGCTCCTGGGCGAGGACGCGCGCGGCGAGGCTCTCCTCGCTGTCGTCGTCGAGGACCGGGACGACGGCCTGGGCGACGATCGGTCCGTGGTCGAGATCGGCGGTGACGAAGTGGACGGTCGCGCCGCTCGCCCGGCAGCCGGCCTCGATCGCGCGCCGGTGCGTGTGCAGCCCTGGGAACGCGGGCAGCAGCGACGGATGGATGTTGACGAGCCTGCCGTCGAAGCGGCGCACGAACTCGGCGCCGAGGATGCGCATGAACCCCGCGAGGGCGACGACGTCGGGCCGGTGCCGCTCGACCGTCTCGGCGAGCGCGGCGTCGAAGGCGTCGCGGCTCGCGAACGCGCAGTGGTCGACGACCTCGGCGGCGATCCCGCGGTCGCGCGCGAACGCCAGGCCGGCGGCGTCGGCGCGGTTGCTGACGACGGCGGCGATGCGCGCGTCCCAGCGCTCGCGCTCGCACGCGTGGACGATCGCCTCCATGTTCGAGCCGCGGCCGGAGACGAGGACGACGATGTTCTTCATTCGGCGCCGCAGTGTATCGGCGCGATCGTCGCCAAACCTACAATCTGCCGCTTTGCCGAACCCTCGAGCATGAGCGAGACCTCCTCCGCGGCGAGCGACCGCTCGCCCGCCGCAACGCCTGCGACGGCGCGCCGCCGCGTCCTCTCCGGCATGCGGCCGACCGGCGCGATGCATCTCGGCCACTGGCACGGCGCGCTCAAGAACTGGGTCCGCCTGCAGGACGACTACGAGTGCTTCTTCTTCGCCGCCGACTGGCACGCGCTGACGACGCACTACGAGGAGCGCGAGGTGATCGAGACGTCGGTCTACGAGATGGTGACCGACTGGCTCGCCGCCGGCCTCGACCCCGACAAGGCGACGCTCTTCATCCAGAGCCGCCTGCCCGAGCACGCCGAGCTGTTCACGCTGCTCGCGATGGGGACGCCGCTCGGCTGGCTCGAGCGCATGCCGACGTACAAGGACCAGATCGAGCGCCTCAAGGACAAGGACCTCGCGACCTACGGCTTCCTCGGCTATCCGCTGCTGCAGGCGGCCGACATCCTGATCTACAAGGCGGCGTACGTTCCGGTCGGCGTCGACCAGGCGCCGCACGTCGAGATCACGCGCGAGGTGGCCCGCCGCTTCAACCACCTCTACGGGCGCGAGCCCGACTTCGGCGAGCGCGTCCGCGCGGCGCTGAAGAAGCTCGGCAAGGACCGCGCGAAGGACTTCGAGGCGGCGCGCCAGGCCTACCGCGAGAACGGCGATGCGGCGGCGCTCGAGCGCGGCCGCGCCATCGTCGCCGCGAGCGCTTCGCTCTCGGCGAGCGACCGCGAGCACCTCGAGGGCGAGCTGCGCGGCACCGGCAAGACGATCCTCGTCGAGCCCGACGTGCTCCTCACCGAGACGTCCAAGCTCGTCGGAACCGACGGCACCAAGATGAGCAAGAGCTACGGCAACGCGATCGCGATGCGCGAGGAGCCGGCCGAGGTGACGAGGAAGGTCCGCCACATGCAGACCGATCCGGCCCGGGTTCGCCGCAGCGATCCGGGCGATCCGCAGAAGTGCCCGGTGTGGCAGCTGCACCAGGTCTATTCCGACGCAGCGACGAAGGCGTGGGTCGTCCAGGGGTGCACCACTGCCGGGATCGGCTGCCTCGACTGCAAGCAGCCGGTGATCGATGCGATCCTGCGCGAGCAGGCACCGTGGCGCGAGCGCGCCGAGCCGTACCTGTCGAATCCGAAGCACGTCCACTGGATCGTCGAGGTCGGCACCGAGCGTGCGCGCACCGTCGCGCGCGAGACGATGCGCGAAGTCCGCGACGCGATGGGGCTCAGCTACTAGCGAGCGGCGCCGCCGATCGCTCAGTGGCGGGCGGCGCGACCGCCCTTCTTCGCCGGCGCTGCCGCGACGACCGCCGCCTTGCCGCCGAGCCGGCTCTCGGTGCCGGCGAACAACCGCTTGATGTTGGCCTCGTGGCGCCAGAGCAGCAGCAGCGCCATCGCGATCAGCGCGAACGCGATCGGCCCGGCCCCTTCGGTGAGCAGCTGCCAGAACGGCGCGAAGACGGCGGCGACGATCGACGCGAGCGACGAGTAGCGGAAGAACGCGGCGATGATGAGCCACGTCGCGAGCGTCGCCGCGCCGAGCAGCGGGTCGATGCCGAACAGCGTTCCGGCGGCGGTGGCGACGCCCTTGCCGCCGCGGAAGCGGAAGAAGACGGGATAGAGGTGGCCGAGGAACGCGGCGAGCGCGACGAGCGCGACGGTGCCTTCGCCGAGCCCGTGACGCGGGCCCAGCCGGACCGCGAGCAGCACGGGGACGAATCCCTTCAGCGCGTCGAGGGCGAGCGTCAGGATCGCCGCCTTCCTGCTGCCCGAGCGCAGCACGTTGGTCGCGCCGGGGTTGCCCGAGCCGTAGGTTCGCGGATCGCTCAGCCCCATGGCGCGGCTGACGATGACCGCGAACGAGAGCGAGCCAACGAGATACCCTGCGAGCGCGGCGAGAAGCGGCAGGAACGGCGTCATCGACGTTGGCATGGCAGCGACGATTCTGCGCCCGCCGCGCTCAGAGCGCGCACGCGACCGGCCTGGCGCCGAGCAGCGTGACGAGGAGGTTGGGAGCGATGCCGACCAGATAGCCGCGACGGCCGCCGTTGATGCAGATGCGGTCGAGCCCGAGGATCGTCGACTCGACGTACACCGGCATCGCCTTTCTCGTCGCGAACGGCGACGTGCCGCCGACCTGGTAGCCGCTGGCGCGCTCGGCCGCGTCGCGCGCGCACGGCGCGACGCTCTTGGTGCCGATGGCGCGCGCGAGGGCCTTCGTGCTCACCTCGCGGTCGCCGTGCATGAGGACGATCAGCGGATCGCCCTTCTCGTTCTGCATCACCAGGGTCTTGACGACGGCGTGCTCGTCGACGCCGAGCTGGCGCGCCGACTCTGCGGTGCCGCCGTGCTCGACGTAGTCGTAGACGTGCTCGCTGAAGGCAACGCCGTGGCGGCGCAGCCATTGCGTCGCCGGGGTCTCGCTGACGTGCGCTGCCTTCTTCGCCATCGTGCCGGCGGCGATTCTGCCGCGGCGCGGAGCGGCGCGCGAACGCTGCCGCTCAGAACGTCGGCGTCGCTTCCTCGTCGCGGAGCTTCTCGTGGCCGAGCGTGTCCGCGGTGTCGGGCATCGAAGCGTCGTGCGACGGCGCAGCGGAACCGCCGACCGGGCTCGGCACGAGCGACGCCGCCCGCGCGCCCTTGCCGATGTCGGGATGGCGGCCGACTGCGAACCCCGCGCCCGCGCTGGCAGCGACGATCGCGAGCGTGACGAGCATGCGTTGCGAGCGCATGCCGTTGTGTCGATGCGACTGGAACATGGCGAGCTCCTCGGTGAAGGGCGTCCATCTGACGCCGACCGGCGCCTTCCGTCACCCGCAGAACTGGGGACGATTCGCGCCGCGGGTCAACGCGCCGGCGCCGGCGCGCGCGAACCCGGCGCCGCCTCGCTCGCGGCGCCGTCGACCGGCAGCGGCAGCGACTGGCACTCCTCGAAGACGCGGATCGTGCAGTGGGCGCAGATGCCGCGGTCGAGGCGGTCGAAGATCGTCGCGATCGCGATCCGCTTGGCCGGGAAGATGTGGTCGGCGCCGAGCTCGGCCATGAAGCCGACGCGCTGCCAGAGCTCGAGCACGGGCGCGCGCGGCCGGTGGAAGTAGAGGTCGCCGCCGCACGCGCGCCGCGCGACGAGCTCCGCGCGCCACATCTCGGCGGCGGCCAGGTCGATGAAGTTCATGCTCTTGGCCATGA
>Ga0268264_10005609_pt1 | contig 10632 bp, 9 predicted proteins | sample KBSSwiS32_FD_190357 | JGI IMG/M metagenome (GOLD analysis project Ga0268264, IMG submission 190357) | Switchgrass rhizosphere microbial communities from Kellogg Biological Station, Michigan, USA - KBS Switchgrass S3-2 (SPAdes) (version 2) | ecosystem: Host-associated > Plants > Roots >... | reverse complement strand
GCCCGACCAGGTGTACGACCACCCGGCATCGCCGTTCGTGCTGCAGTTCCTCGGCGACGTCAACCTGTTCCGCGGCCGGCTCGGGCACCCGCCGGGCGGCGTCGCGGCGCCCGGCGGCGCGGAGGGCGACGACGTCAGCTACGTGCGTCCGCACGAGCTCGACCTGGTCGCGACGCCCGATGCACACACCTTTGCTGCGCGGCTGTCGCAAGTGCTGACGCTGGGCCCGTTGACGCGCCTGGAATTCCAGCGCGACGACGGCGACTACGTCGACGTCGAGCTGCCGCGCGCGCGCTGGACGCAGCTGCGCGACAGCCTGGCGCTGGCACCGGGCCAGCTGGCGCACCTGCGGCCGCGTCGCGTGACGCGCTTCGTCGTCGGTGGCGAAGCGGCCGCCGTCGACCACGATCCGGCCGCCATGATCTGATCTGAGCGCGCGCCCGGTGGCGCCGCCGGGCAGCGTTTCCAAGCCGCAAGCCGCCGGGTGCGCCGCCGGCCAGCTACAGCGCATGGTCGGTACCCGGCGCTGCCGCGAGCGCATGCTGCACCAGCGCGCGCGTCAGTGGCGGCGCGAAGGTGGTGATGAAGTCGTAGACGAAGCCGCGCAGGTAGCTGCCGCGCCGCACCGCGAGCCGCGTCATGTTGGCGGCGAACAGATGGCGCGCGTCGATCGCGCGCAGTGCGCGGTCGCGCTCCTCGTCGAACGCGATCGCGGCGACGATGCCGACGCCGAGGCCGAGCTCGACGTAGGTCTTGATCACGTCGGCGTCCATGGCCTGCAGCACCACGTCGGGCGTGAGTGCGGCCTTCGCGAACGCTTCGTCGATGTGTGCGCGACCGGTGTAGCCCGATTCGTAGGTGACGATCGGAAAGCGCGCCAGCTGCTGCAAGGTCAGTGCGCCGCTGCGCGGGGCCATTTCGGCGAGGGCGTGGTCGGCCGGCACCACCACCGCGTGAGTCCAGCTGTAGCACGGCAGCGCGACCAGCTCCTCGTACTGGGCCAGCGCCTCGGTGGCGATGCCGACGTCGACGCTGCCGTCCAGCAGCATGCGGGCGATCTGGTGCGGCGAGCCCTGGTGCATGTGCAGCGCAACCTGCGGATGGCCGGCGCGAAAGTCGCGCACTGGAGGCGGCAGCGCGTAGCGCGCCTGCGAGTGGGTGGCGGCGATGCGCAGCGTGCCGCGTCCCTGGTGCGCGAAATCGTCGCCGGCGCTTTTCAGGTTGGCGGCCTCCTGCAGCAAGCGCTCGACGATCGGCATCAGCGCCTCGCCGGGCGCGGTCAGGCCGGTGAGGCGCTTGCCGGCGCGCACGAAGATCTGCAGCCCCAGCTCGTCCTCGAGTTCGCGGATCTGCCGGCTGACGCCAGGCTGCGACGTGTGCAGCGCCGCGGCCACTTCGGTCAAGTTGAAACCCTGGCGCGCGGTCTCGCGCACCGATCGCAGTTGCTGGAAGTTCACGCGGCCGACGCGGCTGAAGGCCGCGCGCTGATGCGGGGAGCGCATTGTCGGGGCGCCGATGCGCCGGCCAACGATTCAGTTGTTGTTTGCAAATGCGCCGGGCGCAGAAGGGCACGGCTTGGGGGCCGCGGCGTCGATCACACCGCCGCCCAGACACACCTCGCCGTCGTACAGCACCGCCGACTGCCCCGGCGTGACCGCCCATTGCGCGTCATCGAAGTGCAGCGCGAAGGCGGCGTCGCCCTGCGGCGTCAGCGCGCAAGCGGCATCGGCCTGGCGATAGCGCGTCTTGGCGACATAGCGGCCCGGCGGAGGCGCTGCGCCGGCCACCCAGCTGCTGTCGGCCGCCTGGAGCTGGTGCGACTGCAACCACGGATGGTCCGGGCCCTGCACCACGCGCAGCACGTTGCGGGCCAGCTCCTTGCGCGCCACGTACCACGGCGCGTGCTCGGCCACACCGCGTCCGCGCGCCGGCTTCAACCCGCCGATGCCCAGGCCTTGGCGCTGCCCCAGCGTGTAGAAGCTCAGGCCGACGTGGCGGCCCACCGTGCGGCCGCGGTCGTCCTCGATCGCGCCGGGCGCTTGGCGCAGGTAGCGGTTGAGGAACTCGCGAAACGGCCGCTCGCCGATGAAGCAGATGCCTGTGGAATCCTTCTTCTTCGCGTTGGGCAAGCTGATCTCGGCGGCCAGTTCGCGCACCTGCGTCTTTTTGAGATCGCCCACCGGAAACAGCGTGCGCGCCAGTTGCTGCTGGTTCAGCCGGTGCAGGAAGTAGCTCTGGTCCTTGCTGCCGTCCAGCCCCTTGAGCAGCTCGAAGCTGCCGGCGCGCTGGCGCACGCGCGCGTAGTGTCCGGTGGCGATCTGCTCGGCACCGAGCCGCAGCGCATGGTCGAGAAAGGCCTTGAACTTGATCTCGGCGTTGCACAGCACGTCGGGGTTCGGCGTGCGGCCGGCGCGGTACTCGCGCAGGAACTCGGCGAACACGCGGTCCCTGTACTGGGCGGCGAAGTTGACGTGCTCGAGCTCGATGCCGATCACGTCGGCCACCGCGGCGGCGTCGACGAAATCGATGTTCGACGAGCAGTATTCGCTGTCGTCGTCATCCTCCCAGTTCTTCATGAAGATGCCGACCACCTCGTGGCCCGCCCGCTTGAGCAGCCAGGCGGCGACCGCGGAGTCGACCCCGCCGGACAGGCCGACCACCACACGCGAAGCGCGCATGCGCCGATTTTAGGTTTTGCCCGAGCAGCGGGCGCACCGGGGGGCTACAGCGTGCGGTGCGTGCCGTCGCAGAACGGCTGCTTCGTGCTGTGCTTGCAGCCGCAGAAGTACACCGTGGCCGTCTCATCGGCCGTGTACTTGATCGGCGCGTACGGACCGCCCTTGTGCGAGCCGTCGCAGAACGGCTGGCTCTTGCTGTTGCCGCAGCGGCACCAGAAGTAGTCCTTGCCGGCTTCCACATGCACGGGAAACGGCGCCCGCTGAGCGATCGTGACGGTCATGGCGACTCCTGCGCGTGCGGTGGAGTATCGCCCAGGCCGCTCCTCAACGGGGCCAGCGGCGGCAGTTGGACCGTGGGATCGCTGAACACCACGTCGAGCGCATGGCGGCGTCCGGCCCGGTGGTCGTCGACGCAGCGCATCAGCAGCGGACTGCGGTGGCGTGGCAGGCAGGCACGCAGCTCCTCCGGAGTCAGCCACAGCGTGCGCACGATCTCGGGGTCGAGTGTGCGCCCCGGCAGCGGCTCGCCGACCGCGCCGCAGAAGGCCAGCCGCAGGAACGTCACGTCGCTGGGTGGCGTGCGACGCTGGGCGCGCGACAGGTATACCCCCACCAGCGCGTCAGGCGTGAAGTGGCGGCCGCTCTCCTCGAGCGTCTCGCGAATCACCCCCTCGAGCGGCGTTTCGCCCGGATCGAGGTGACCCGCCGGGTTGTTGAGCATCAGGCCTTCGGGCGTGTGCTCCTCGACCACCAGGTAGCGGCCATCGCGCTCGACGATCGCCGCCACGGTGACGCTGGTTTTCCATCGGGTGTCGCCCATGGGAGCGATGCTACCGATGACTGGCAGAATGCGCCGGCACTCGACGCGCCTTCATGCCGCTGCGCGCGACAGCCGCGAGGAGAGATCATGCAGATCGCCGCACCGGCACCGTGCTGAGGAGTTCAGTTCATGGCTTTGATGATCGGAGTTCCCAAGGAAACGGCCAACGGCGAGAAGCGCGTGGCCACCGTGCCCGACGTGGTGGAAAAGCTCATCAAGCTCGGCTTTTCGGTTGCCGTGCAGAGCGGTGCGGGCGATGCGGCGAACTTTGCCGACGACACCTACCGTGCCGCCGGCGCCGAAGTGGTGGGCTCCGCCGCCGAGCTGTGGGGCAGGTCCGACATCGTGTTCAAGGTACGCCCTCCTAGCGCCGACGAAGTGGGCCTGATGCGCGAAGGCGGCACGCTGCTCGGCTTCATCTGGCCGGCGCAGAACCCCGAGTTGATGCAGCAGCTGGCGGACAGGCGCGCCACCGTGCTCGCGATCGATGCCCTGCCGCGGCAGCTCTCACGCGCGCAGAAGATGGACGCGCTGACCTCGATGGCCGGCATCAGCGGCTACCGCGCGGTGATCGAGGCGGCCAACGCGTTCGGCCGCTTCTTCAACGGGCAGATCACAGCCGCCGGCAAGATTCCCCCGGCCAAGGTGTTCATCGCAGGAGCCGGTGTGGCGGGATTGGCCGCGATCGGCACCGCCGCGAACCTCGGCGCCATCGTGCGCGCCAACGACACGCGCGCCGAAGTGGCCGACCAGGTGGTGTCCCTCGGCGGCGAGTTCGTCAAGGTCGACTACGAGGAAGAAGGCTCCGGCGGGGGCGGCTACGCCAAGGTCATGAGCGAGGGCTTCCAGGCCGCGCAACGCGCGATGTACGCCAGCCAAGCCAAGGACGCCGACATCATCATCACCACCGCGCTGATCCCCGGCAAACCGGCGCCCAAGCTGATCACCGCCGAGATGGTGCGCAGCATGCGGCCCGGCAGCGTGATCGTCGACATGGCTGCCGAGCAGGGCGGCAACTGCGAGCTCACGGTGCCGGGCGAGGCCGTGGTGCGCCACGGCGTGACGATCATCGGCTACACCGACTTGGTGAGCCGCCTGGCCAAGCAGTCGTCGACGCTGTACTCGACCAACCTGCTGCGCGTGACCGAGGAGCTGTGCAAGAGCAAGGACGGCACGATCCACGTCAACTTCGACGACGACGCGATCCGCGGCCTCACGGTGCTCAAGCAAGGTGAGGTCACCTGGCCGGCGCCGCCGCCCAAGCTGCCGGCCGTGCCGCCGAAGCCCAAGACCGCTGCGGTCGTGGCACCTGCGCCCAAAGGGCATGGGCACGGCGCGAGCCAGCCGATGTCGGCAAGGTCGTTGGCCATCGTGTTCGGGCTCGGCGCGCTGGCGTTCGCTCTGGTGGGCCTGTACGCGCCGGTGTCGTTCCTGTCGCACTTTACGGTGTTCGTGCTGGCCTGCTTCGTGGGCTACATGGTGATCTGGAACGTCACGCCGTCGCTGCACACCCCGCTGATGAGCGTGACCAACGCGATCTCGTCGATCATCGCCATCGGCGCGCTGATCCAGATCGCACCGCCGCTCACCGGGGGCGGCGCGGATCGGCCGGGCGGCTTGATCCTCTTGCTGGCGGTGGTTGGGCTCGCGCTCACTGCGGTCAACATGTTCGGCGGTTTCGCCGTGACGCGGCGCATGCTGGCGATGTTCCGCAAGTGACCGGGAGGCAATCATGACCTCGAGCCTGGCCATCGCCTCCTACATCGGCGCCACCATTCTGTTCATTCTGAGCTTGGGCGGCCTGTCCAACCCGGAGACCGCGCGTCGCGGCAACCTGTTCGGCATGGTCGGCATGGCCATCGCCGTGCTGGCCACGGTGCTCGGGCCCCGCGTCACGCCGGGCGGATATGCGTGGATCGTCGGCGCGCTCGTCGTCGGTGGCGCCGTCGGCCTCTTCGCCGCGAAGAAGGTGCAGATGACGCAGATGCCGGAGCTGGTGGCGTTGATGCACAGCCTGGTCGGCCTGGCGGCCTGCCTGGTGGGCTACGCCAGCTACGTGGACACCTCCACCGTGTTTCCGACCGAGGCCGAGAAGGCGATCCACGAGATGGAGATCTACCTCGGCGTCCTGATCGGTGCCGTCACGTTCTCGGGGTCGATCATCGCCTTCGGCAAGCTGTCGGGCAAGATCGGCGGCAAGCCGCTGCTGCTGCCGGCGCGGCACTGGCTCAACTTGGCGGGCCTGCTGATGGTGGTCTGGTTCGGCCGCGAGTTCCTGCATGCGCAGAGCATCCAGGCCGGCATGGTGCCGCTGCTCGTGATGACGGTGGTCGCGCTGCTGTTCGGCATTCACATGGTGATGGCGATCGGTGGCGCCGACATGCCGGTGGTCGTCTCGATGCTCAACAGCTACTCGGGCTGGGCCGCCGCGGCCACCGGCTTCATGCTCAGCAACGACCTGCTGATCGTGGTGGGTGCCCTGGTCGGCTCGTCCGGCGCGATCCTGAGCTACATCATGTGCCGAGCGATGAACCGCAACTTCATCAGCGTGATCGCCGGCGGTTTTGGAACCGGTGGCGGTGCGTTGGCTGCCGGAGGTGGCGCGGCGCCGCCGGCCGGCGAGGTGACGCCGATCAGCGCGGTGGAGACCGCCGAGTTGCTGCGCGAGGCCAAGAACGTGATCATCGTGCCGGGCTACGGCATGGCCGTGGCGCAGGCCCAGCACACGGTCTACGAGATCACGAAACTCCTGCGCGAGAGGGGCGTGACCGTGCGCTTCGGCATTCACCCGGTGGCCGGCCGCATGCCGGGCCACATGAACGTGCTGCTGGCCGAAGCCAAGGTGCCCTACGACATTGTGCTGGAGATGGACGAGATCAATGCCGACTTCCCCAACACCGATGTCTCGATGGTCATCGGCGCCAACGACATCGTGAACCCGGCCGCGCAGGACGACCCGACGAGCCCGATCGCGGGCATGCCCGTGCTGGAGGTGTGGAAGGCGAAGACCTCGATCGTGATGAAGCGCAGCATGGCCTCGGGCTATGCCGGGGTGGACAACCCGCTCTTCTACAAGGACAACAACCGCATGCTGTTCGGCGACGCGAAGAAGATGCTGGACGAGGTGTTGACCGCGCTCAAGGGTTGAGGCTCGACCCGGGCCGCGCCGCGCGGCGCGAGGCGGGCAGGTGCCGGCTTGAAGCTCGCGATTGGCCTAGCGCAGCCCGCTGGTGTACTTGCGCAGCACGCGCTCGCGCATCTCCGCGGCGGTCGGGGACGCGCTCAGCGGCACCTCGACCGTTTCGGTCGGCGCAGCGGGTGTGGCCTGGTCGGCCTTGTCACCCTGGTGCGCCGGAGCGCTCGCCGCGCGGTTGGACGCGTTGCGTGGCCCGAGGTGATGCTGCTCGACGTACTTCGCATACTGCAGCAGGCGCGCGTCCTGGCTGGTCAGCGCCTGCTGGATCACCTCGCGTGCGTACTCCAGGTCGTGCAGGAAATGACGCACGTCGAGTTGGCGGCCGAACTCGCGGCGCATCGGCACGACCATGCGCACCAGGTAGTTCATCAGCTCGCTGTTGCTGCCGTCGGGTTGACTCATGGTGGCACCGCTGGACATGGCTCAGGGCTGCTATCCGTTCAGGCGTTGGGCGCCAGCATCTCGCCATGCTGGGCCACGTCGAGGCCGACCTTTTCGGACTCGGCGTCGACGCGCAGGCTCAGCACGACGCTGATCACTTTCAGGATGACCCAGGTGGCCGCGCCGGCGTAGGCCATGACGGTCAGCGCGCCCAGCGCGTTGGTCCAGACGGTGGCGGTGATCGGCGCCACCGCCGTGGTGGCCATCACCGGCGTCAGCAGCGTGCCAACCAGCCCGCCCACGCCATGCAGCGCAAAGACGTCGAGCGAGTCGTCGATGCCGGTCTTGGCCTTGAAGTAGACCACTGCGAAGAAGCAGATCACACCGGTCACCGCGCCGATGATCAGCGCGCCGTCGATGCCGACGAAGCCCGACGCCGGCGTGACGCCGATCAGGCCGGCAATGGCGCCGGTGAAGCTGCCGAGCACGCTCCACTGGCCGCGTCGTACGTATTCGCACAGGCCCCAGAACATCGCCCCCGCGCACGCCGCCACCTGGGTGGCCAGCAGCGCGCCGGCGGCACGCGTGCTGGCCTCGAACGCCGAGCCGGCGTTGAAGCCGAACCAGCCAGCCCACAGCAGGCCAGCGCCGAGCACCGTGATCATCAGGTTGTACGGCACCATCGGCTCCCTGCCGAAGCCGCGCCGGGGTCCGAGCACGATGGCGGCCACCAGGCCGCTGACGCCGGAGGCGATGTGCACCACGGTGCCGCCGGCGAAGTCCATATGGCCCATCTTGGCGAGCCAACCGTTGGGGTGCCAGATCCAGTGCGCGACCGGCGCGTACACCAGCACCGACCACAGCGCCGCGAATGCCACGGTGACGCCCAGGCGCATGCGCTCGGCGGTGGCGCCCAAGATCAGCGCGAACGTGATGATCGCGAACGACAGCTGGAACAGGAAGAAGACCGACTCGGGAATGGTCGGTGCCGCGACGTGCACGCCGACGTTCTTGCCGATCAGACCGTGCGCGAACAGCCGCGTGAAGTCGCCGTAATAGGGGTTGCCCTGCGTGAAGGCTACCGAGTAGCCGCACAGCGCCCACATCACGGTGATCAGCGCGGTGGCCGCCAGTGTGTGAGCCACGATCGACAGCGCGTTCTTCGTGCGCAGCATGCCGCCGTAGAACAGGATGATGCCCGGGATCGTCATCAACAGCACGAGCACCGTGCTGATCAGCATCCATGCGGTGTCGGCGCCATTGATCGCCGAGGCCTTGGCGGCTGAGCTGCCTGGCGCTTCGGTCGCCGCTTGGGCGACCACGGTCGGGATGGCGGCGGGCATGGCGGCCGGTGCTGGCTGCTGCGCCACGGTTGCCTGCGCGTCTCCTGCGGGAGCCGGTTGTGCGAGCGCGGCAGCGGGCTGCAGCCACAACGCAGCGGCGATCGACAGCGCGCAGGCGCCGCGCTTCACGATGTGGGTGGTGGCCATGGCCCTCGCTCCGGCGGTTGTTGTTGACGAGTCGGCATTCTTTTTCAGACTTACACGTCGCATCTCGGCAGGAGTTGGCACGCAGGTCGAGCCCGATGCAGCCCGCTCTTGACACGTGAAGCACTTGGCTAATCGACAGCACCGAAGGCGTGCATCTCACGAGCGAGCTGCACCGCATCGGGTGCATCGACGGCCGCGGCGTTGCGCGCGCGAGTCAGTGCACGCGCCGAGCCGGTGTGTCGCGCGACATGGGCATGCCGCCCATGCGCCCGAGCACGCGGCAGCCGCTGTCGCACGCGCGCTATCGAATCCCCTGATCGAGATTGGTGCACGGGTCGCGCAGAATCGGCCGCCGAGAGCAGGAGCCTCCGATGGAAAAGATCTGGCTGAAACAGTATCCCGCGGGCGTGCCGGCCGAGATCGACGTCAAGCAGTACGCGTCGCTGGTCACGCTGATGGAGGAGAGCTTCGTCAAGTACCGCGCGCTGCCGGCCTACATCTTCATGGGCAAGTCGGTCACGTTCGGCCAGGTCGACGACGCGTCGCGCGCGCTGGCCGCGTACTTGCAATCGCTCGGGCTCGACAAGGGCGACCGCGTCGCGGTGATGCTGCCCAACGTGCCGCAGTACCCGGTGGCGGTGGCCGCGATCCTGCGCGCCGGCTACGTGGTGGTCAACGTCAACCCGCTGTACACGCCGCGCGAGCTCGAGCATCAGCTGAAGGATTCGGGCGCCAAGGCGATCGTGATCCTGGAGAACTTCGCGCACACGCTGGCACAGGTGATCGACGCCACGGCGGCCAAGAAAGTGCTGCTCGCCGCGATGGGCGACCTGCTCGGCCTCATCAAGGGCAGCCTGGTCAACTACGTCGTGCGCAGCGTGAAGAAGATGGTGCCGGCGTACTCGCTGCCGCAGGCCGTGCGCTTCAACGACGCGTTGGCGCAGGGGCGGCGCAAGACCTACACCGCGCCGAAGATCGGCCCCGACGACATTGCGGTGCTGCAGTACACCGGTGGCACCACCGGCGTCAGCAAGGGTGCGGTGCTGCTGCATCGTAACCTGGTGGCCAACCTGCTGCAGGCCGAGGCGTGGTACCAGCCCGCGTTGAAGAAGATCACCCCGGGCGAGCAGATCGTCACCGTGTGCGCGCTGCCGCTGTATCACATCTTCGGCTTCAACACGAACATGATGCTGGCGATGCGCATGGGCGGGTGCAACATCCTGATCCCCAACCCGCGCGACATCCCGGCGCTGCTGAAGGAATTGTCGCAGCACAAGTTCCATAGCTTTCCGGCGGTCAACACGCTGTTCATGGCGCTGGCCAACCATCCGGACTTCGACAAGGTCGACTGGAGCTCGCTGAAGATCTCGGTCGGTGGCGGCATGGCGGTGCAGCAGGCCACTGCGCGGCTGTGGCTCGACAAGACCGGCTGCCCGATCTGCGAGGGCTACGGGCTGTCGGAGACCAGCCCGTCGGCGACCTGCAATCCGGTGGATGCCACGGCCTACTCGGGCAACATCGGATTGCCGATGCCCAACACCGAGATCGGGTTGCTCGACGATGAGGGCCACGAGGTGCCGATCGGCACGCCGGGCGAGATCGCGATCCGCGGGCCGCAGGTGATGGCGGGCTACTGGCAACGTCCCGACGAGACGGCCAAGGTGATGACGGCCGATGGCTACTTCCGCACCGGCGACATCGGCGTGGTCGACGAACGCGGCTACTTCAAGATCGTCGATCGCAAGAAGGACATGATCCTGGTCAGCGGCTTCAACGTCTACCCCAACGAGATCGAAGACGTGCTGACTCAGATGCCCGGCGTGCTGGAGGCGGCCGCCGTGGGCGTGGCCGACGCCAAGGCCGGCGAAGCAGTGAAGGTGGTGATCGTCAAGCGCGATCCCGCCCTCACCGAAGCGGACGTGCGCGCCTATTGCGAGGCCAACCTCACCGGCTACAAGCGACCCAAGGTGGTGGAGTTCCGCAACGACCTGCCGAAGTCGCCGGTGGGCAAGGTGCTGCGGCGCGAGCTGCGCGACACCGTGAAGTAGCGCGCGGCAGAGCGGCCGC
>Ga0268264_10005607_pt1 | contig 10633 bp, 13 predicted proteins | sample KBSSwiS32_FD_190357 | JGI IMG/M metagenome (GOLD analysis project Ga0268264, IMG submission 190357) | Switchgrass rhizosphere microbial communities from Kellogg Biological Station, Michigan, USA - KBS Switchgrass S3-2 (SPAdes) (version 2) | ecosystem: Host-associated > Plants > Roots >... | reverse complement strand
ACCGACTCCGGCGCCGACCGCGACTACTGGGACGTCGAGCTCTCCGACGGCGGCCTCTACCGCATCTATCGCGCGCGCAACGGCGGCGAGTGGTTCGCCGACGGCGTGTACGACTAGGGAACGCCGACGGCTCCGCTCCTCGGGATGACGGCGAAAGCGTTGCCTGCCGCACCCCCGGTTACAATCGCCCCATGACCCTCGACGAGCTCGAGGCCGAGGCGAAGAAGCTCGATCCGACATCGCGGGCGGCCCTCATCAGCCGTCTGAGCGCGAGCCTCGCGGCCCTGCAAAACACTCCGGGCGGGCTCGCGACGGCCGCGCCCGGGGCCTCCCCGCCCCCGACCGAGGAACAGAAGGAGCGCGAGTGGCTCCAGGAGGCGCTGCGGCGCAGCCGCGAGCTTCGCGAGCGTCAGATCCAGACCGAACCGCCGGACCGCCGCCCCACGGCCGCGTCCGCCTCGCCGCCCGACACCGAGCCGGGGCCTGCGCCTACGCCGACACAGCGCGCCGCGGTCGCTTCCCGGCCCACGCCCGGGTCGGGGACGGCCCCTAAGAAGAGGAAGGCGGCTCCGTCGAAGAGGGCGCGGCGCACCGCCGCGACGAAAGCGAAATCGAAGCCGCGCCGTCCGGCTCGCCACGTCGCGAAGAAGCGCGCCGCCTCCAGACCCAAACCCAAGGCGAAACCCAAGGCGAAATCCAAGCTCTCGAAATCGCAGGTTCAAAAGAAGCGGTAACGAGAAGCGGATCTCCGGGTCCTGATCGCCTCGAAGCCGTCGCGTGCCACCGTCACCCTCGAGGTCCGGCGAGCCGGGGAAGTCCTCGCGGTCCAGAAGACGTCGATCGCGATCCGCTGAGGGCTCGGCCGGCCCGGATCGTTCGGCTCCTCTGCCCGCGGTCCTCGTGTCGGCATAGAATCCCCGCAAAGACTCCGCAAAGCGCAGCATGATCCAGAAGATCGTTCGCGACTTCATGATGATCTGGACGACGATCGATCCGATCGGGAACGTCGCGCTCTTCGCCGCCCTCACCGGCTCGCTCACCGCCGCGCAGCGCGCCGGCATCGCGCGACGCGCCTCGATCTACGCGACGCTCATCCTGGTCGTCGCCGTCGTGCTCGGCCAGATCATCCTGGACGCGGTGGGCGTGCGGATGCTGTCGCTCCAGGTGGCGGGCGGCATCATCCTGTTCCTCTTCGCGATCAAGATGCTCTTCGGCGAGATGGACGCGGCCGCGCCGTCGGAGGACCCCAACCGCGACCTCGCCGTCTTTCCGATCGCGGTCCCGTCGATCGCGGGCCCGGGCGCGATCATGGCGGTGATCATCCTGACGGACAACGACGTCTACACCGTCCCGCAGCAGGCGCAGACCGCGGTCGTGCTGGTGATCGTCCTCCTGATCAATTACGCCTTCCTGCGCCTTTCGGATCCGATCCTGAAGATCATCGGCAAGCAGGGCGCGGCGGTCCTCATCCGCGTCATGGGGATTCTGCTCGCGTCGCTCGCCGTCGAGATCGTCATGAAGGCGCTCTCGGTCGGCGACTGGGCGAAGCCGGTGGCGCACTAGGATGCGGGCGGCGCCCGCGAGGCGTCGCCAGAACAAAGGGGGCTCTCGAATGCATGCCGGAAAAGGCGACCTTCTCGCCCTGGTCGCCGTTGCGGTGCTCACCTTTGCGGAAGCCGCGGCGGCGCAGACCGCGTGCGGCGACAACTTCCCGTGGACCGTCACGGGCACGAACATTCCCGGGGGAGTCGTCGTCAACTCCTGCGGGCACTGGGCGGGATGCTTTCCCCACGACCCGAGCGCCACGGTTTCGGGCAATCAAATCCAGATCCTGTTCCTGGCGGGCGGCGAGGATCCCGCCTGCAGTCAGTGCACCGCGAGCAACTATCCCTTCTCCCAGGACGTCTTCGTCCCGTCGCTGCCGCCGGGCACGTACTTCGTGACCGTCACCGTCTGGTATTGCGGGCAACAACAGCCCCAGGTCGTCGGGACCGGCACGATCGTCTCGACAGGCGGACGAAATCACCTGGTCGTCTATGGGGCGGGAGTCGCGGGCGCCTGGACGACCGAGCTCACGCTGACGAACGTCTCGGCGGAGGAGTCGAGCGTGGGCATCGGCGATCGCGTCGTCGTCCCCTGCGTTCCGGGGGATACCTGCGCTGCGTTCGTGACGCTTCCGCCGCACGGGACCGCCGTCGCCACGTATCCGCTTTCGGGAATCGGAAGCGACGTCGGCGCGGCGTACGTCTTCCCCGGACACGGACCGAGTCCCTCCGTGCTCGCTCGAGCGGTCGCTCCCGGCACGGCGTGCGCCACGGCGGATCTGCCCGTGTTCGGCATGGAGACGCTTCGCGCTTTCAACGCCACCGCGCTCGTCTTCGCCGGTGCCCGGCGCGGCGCCGTCGGGAGGAGCAACTTGCTCGTCGCCAACGTACCCGATCCCATCGGCGCCTCATCCGGCCCTTCCCTCCAGGCCGCCATCGAGGCCTTCACGGCGGAGGGTGCGTCGCTCGGCCAGACGACGACGACCGTCGAGTACGGAAAGACCGTCTTCGTGACGGACATCCTCGGCGCGCTGGGCGTTTCGGAAGTGGAGAACGCTCAGCTCCTGGTCACGAAGGTCGGCGGCGACGGTGTGCTGTGGGGGATCATGCCGATCTCTCGATCGGACGGCAGCTTCTCCGTGAGCGTCGGCGCGGTGCCGTGACGGCAGACACAGAACGAGCTGGACGACTCCGCGTCCTCAGGCCATGAGCATGAACCCCCGCCGCCTGAGTCTCGCCGCGCTCTGGGCGCTCCTCATGCTCGTCGTCGGAACGCTCGGCGTGCGGAGCGAAGGAGTCCTCGTCGCGGTCGGGCTACCCATGGTCGCGATCGCTCGCCTGGTTGAACTGCCGCAATCCCTCGCGGACAACGACATCCTCGCCGCGCAGGTCATGGCGCTGCTCGCCTGGGGCGGCAGCTTCCTCGTCTGGTTCTGGGCGGCGTACGGCGTCCTCTCCCTCATCGCTCGGCAGGGGCGCCGCGGTCTCGTCACGCGCACGCAGGACGGCGGCCGAGTCCACGGCGTGCTCGCGCCGCTCGGCATCCCGGTCGTGCTCGCGTTGATCGTTCTCGGGTTCGTCCAATCGAGCCAGATCGGTCGCAATCTGTTGCCGGGCCGCTATCGGCCATCCACCGAGGCCTACCAGATCGGCCCGAACCGCTCGGAAGCTCTCTGGCGCATCGAGGCCTTTCCCGACCGGCCGCTGAAGGAGCTGCGCTACGGCGAGGTGCCCGAGGGCTTCCGCCAGGTCGTCCCCGCGTCCGGCGCGCCGCGGCCGCTCAAGAAGGGCGAGTCGCTGGTGAGCCAGCTCTTCCAGCGCGACCGCATCCTCGAGTATTACGGCCGCGCGCTCGACGAGCGCCGCTTCAAGCAGGGCATCGGCATGTCCTCGCGCCGGCGTCTGCCGCGCGGCCTGTCGCGGGATCAGATGCGCGAGGGGATCGATCGCGTTCTCCCCGCCGGAAGCGACATGAAGAAGGTTCGCTCCACGATGGAGCTCGAGGGCTTCGGCTGCCGGGACTGGACCGGACCCGGAGTCGGCACGTTCCTGTCCTGCCGTCGCACCGAGATGACGAACGTCTCCGGAACCCGGACCTGGGAGGTGTCGTTCATGCCTCACGACGCGATGCTGAACACGGTCCTCGTCATGGAGACGCGCGGGGAGGGCGGCGCGGAGGAAGGCGGCGTCAATCTCCGCGACTTCGCGACCCGCTACGCCGCCGCCTGGTGCAGCCAGAACGCGGCGAGCGTCGCGTCGTTCTACGCGCCGCAGGGATCGCTGACGATCAACCGGGGCAAGCCGAGCGTCGGACGCGACGCGATCGCGGCCGCGGCGCAGGGATTCATGACCGCGTTCCCGGACCTCGTCGTGAAGATGGACGACCTCCTCCAACCCGACAGCGCTCGTCCCATCTTTCGCTGGACCGCAGCGGGCCACAACTCCGGCCCCGGGGGGACGGGGAAAGCCGTGCGCTTCGGCGGCTACGAGGAGTGGACGCTCGGCGCGGACGGCCTGATCGCCGCGTCGCTCGGCCACTACGACGAGGCGGAATACCAGCGTCAGTTGAAGGAGGGCGTCGGACCGGCGCCGTAGGCCGTCCTGTCGCCAGCCTCTCGGCAACATGGAAAAATTCGCCGGCTCCGTCCCGAAGGTCTACGAAACGCATCTCGTCCCCGTCCTCTTTGCTCCCTATGCAAGAGACCTCGCCCGACGTGCCGCCGGGCGACTGCGAGCGCCCTCCCGAGTGCTGGAGATCGCGGCGGGCACCGGCGCGGTGACGCGCGAGCTCGCGGCGCGGTTGTCCGAGAAGACGGCGATCGTCGCGACGGACCGCAGCCGTCCGATGATCGACCAGGCCGCGGCGCTCATGAGCGCGACGGCGCGCCCGATCGAGTGGCGCGAGGCCGATGCACTCCAGCTGCCGTTCGAGGACGGCAGCTTCGACGCCGTCGTCTGTCAGTTCGGCGTCATGTTCTTCCCGGACAAGCCGAGGGCGTTTTCGGAAGCGCGCCGCGTCCTGCGGCCGGGCGGCGTCTATCACTTCAGCGTCTGGGACAGCCTGGCGGAGAACGAGCTCGCGGACGCGGTTCAGTCCGCGCTCGCAGTCGTCTTCCCGGAGAACCCGCCGCGCTTCATGGAGCGGACGCCACATGGCTATCACGACCGTTCCGTGGTCGAGCGCGACCTGCGCCTCGGCGGCTTCACGCTCCCTCCCGAGATCGAGACGCTCGCGCTCCGCAGCCGCGCGCGCTCGGCCCGCGACGCCGCGATCGCGTTCTGCCAGGGAAGTCCGCTGCGGGACGAGATCGAGGCGCTCGACGCCGCGCGCCTGGAGGAAGCGACGGACGCCGCCGCCGCGGCGATCGTGCGCCGCTTCGGAGAAGGCGAGGTCGACGCGAAGATGCAGGCGCACGTCGTCAGCGTCGAACGCTGACGGAGATCCCCGCCCGCGGTCGAGGCCGCTCGCGACAATCCTTATTCAGCATGTCTCCACTCGGCCCGAGCGGAGGCCCGGCCGGGCCACAGGCTCCATCGCCCGGCCAGCCGCGGCTCCTCGACCGCGTCCGCTTCGCGATCCGCGCGCGCCACTACAGCCTTAGGACCGAGGAGGCGTACGTCGCGTGGATCCGACGCTTCATCCTCTTTCACGGCAAGCGCCATCCCCTGGAGATGGGCGAGCCGCAGATCAATGCGTTCGTGACCAGCCTCGCCGTCGACGGTCCCGTGAGCGCCTCGACGCAGACCCAGGCGCTGTCGGCGCTGCTCTTCCTCTATAGACACGTCCTCGCCAAGGAGCTGCCCGACCTCCACACGGTGATCCGGGCGAAGAGCACGGGGCGGCTGCCGACCGTCCTGACGCGCGCCGAGGTCCGCGCCGTCATTGGGCGCCTCGAGGGGCCGCCGAAGCTCGTGGCGACTCTCCTCTATGGGACCGGGATGCGCCTGCTCGAGGCGCTGCGCCTGCGCGTCAAGGACGTCGAATTCGGCAACAACCGGATCCTCGTCCGCGACACCAAGGGCAACCGCGACCGCGTCGTCCCGTTTCCCGCGGTCGTCCGCGCCGCGCTGCCGACCTGGCTCTCGCGCATCCAGCGCATCCACGCCGCGGACCTGTCGAAGGGGCTCGGGGCCGTGTTCCTGCCGGACTCGATCGCCCGCAAGTACCCCGGGGCCGATCGGGACTGGGGATGGCAATACGTGTTCCCGGCCGAGCGCACCAGCATCGATCCCCGAACCGAAGTCGAGCGCCGTCACCACTTGCACGAGACCGTCATCCAGCGTGCGCTGCGCGCCGCGGTCGTCGATCTGGGCATCTCTCGCCGTGTCAGCTGCCACACGTTCCGGCATTCCTTCGCGACCCACCTGCTCGAGGAGGGATACGATATTCGGACGATCCAGGAGCTCCTGGGACATCAGGACGTCAAGACGACCATGATCTACACACACGTCTTGAAGCGCGCCGGCCGCGGCGTCCGCAGCCCCGCGGACCTGCTCTGGTCCAAGGGCGGCGTCGCGGCTCCTCCCAACCTTATTCGACTGACTTCGCAGTCCATTTCCCCGCAATCCCTCATCCCCCCCGAACGACAGCTCTTGCCCGCTGAGCAAGATCACGACGATTGGCTCGACACGGACGTAGAGGAATAGACGTCAATGTCCGCAGCAGCCGCGAAATCGTGTAGGCAGTCTAAGTACATGTTAGGCGACTGGAAGTCGTCATGAAGCTGACAGCCGCGGAGACCAAGGCGCTAGAGCTGTTGCAGAAGCAAGAGAGAACTTGGCGCTGGTTCCGATTTGTCGAGCTGGTCGTGGGCCTGGGAATCATAATTGCTGGTTTCTGGCAGGTTCGCGAAATCAACCATCATCTACTCGAGACGACTCGCAACATGAGCGCAACCGATCACCCTACCGGAATGGAGGTGTACTTCGCGAGCGTGTTTGGTGGCCAGCTCGCAGTCGCCTTCATCCTGCCCACTATCGGCGGCGCTATCGTGGCCCACGTGCTCGCACGGTGGCGCGGGAATCCATCGCGCCGCTTGCTTATCGGTTTGGCATCTGCCGAAACTCGTGCCGAAGGGCCAGTCGCCTAACACGCGCATGCAGCGGACTCGCTCATCGCCTTCGGCTCTTCGCTCGCCGCTGATGCGCAGCCCGTTAGGCGGCCCGAAATGAGTGTGTGGTCGCAAGTCAGGTCGTGGGCATCCTGGCCGACTGATGCCCTGTTAGTCGGGCCTGAGACTTCGTCGGCAGGCAAGTGGGCTGCGTGGGGAATCTCGTTTGTTGTTGGCCTGGGGCTGGGGCTCGCGTCTTGCGCAACAACCGGGCGGGGGTTCTTCACCATCGGGTCAAATGACAATGCCTTCTCCATATTTGTCGTCTCGGTAGCAATGCTGTTTCTTCCTCTCGTCTGTCTCGGCTTCGTGCTGCCTCGCGTTGGCGGACCCCTCCTCGTGGTGGCGGCAGCCGGCGTTGTTGTGGCTGCTCTCCCCGCTACCCATTTCGTCGGTATCGCATCAGCCCTCGTTGGAGCGCTGGCACTGGGGGCACCGATGGCTCTCGTCGGCGTTGGGTTTACGTGGTCCGGATTGCGGCCCGAACCCAAGGTCGTTCAAGGGGCGCGCTGGTGAGCGAGCATGCCGGGCCGCCTAACATGCGCGTGCAGCGGACTCGCTCCGCTTCGCTGCGCTCGCCGCTGACGCGCGGTCCGTTAGGCGCGGCTGGAACCGTCCGTCGTAGAGGAGAGGCTCTGATGCGACACCATTTTCGCGTGGCATTGGTCGTCGTGGGCGCGGAGATTCTTATCTGTGTGTCGGCCGCGGTTGGCGCAGCATGGGCAGCGGGATCGAAAGGTGAGGTGCCGACTCAGGAGTGCATCCCAAAGCCAATCGTCGAATGCACGAGGCTTGAGCCGCCGCGGTCGGTCTCCCGGCCCGCCCCGCATTATCCGCCGGCCAACGGCCAGGCCGCCGCGCGGGGTCGGGTTGTTCTCCAGGGCAACATCGGCAGTGACGGCAAAGTGACGGACCTGCACGTCGTCGCGAGCGACGACTTTCGGTTGAACCCTCCCTCCTTGGCTGCTGTGAACCAATGGAAGTTCGATCCGGCCAAGTGCGACGAGCGGCCGATAATTGTTCCGTTATCCGTAACGGTCACGTTTAATCCGACAGGCTCTTTCAAGAGCAAGATTCCCGTCCCGACATGTGAGTCAACGTGGTGATCGTTCAGGCCGCGCCTAACATGCGCGTGCAGCGGACTCGCGTCTTGCTCCCTGCGGTCGCGCGCCGCTCGCCGCTGACGCGCCGCCCGTTAGGCGGGCCGAGATGACCGATCGCCAGAAGCTCCTTCTTGCGCTTGTCGGCGCTCTGCTTCCCTGTGCAGCTGTCTGGCTAGGGACGATCACCGGAACATTGAACATTCCTGTCGTTATCGCCCTCTTCACGCTGGGACCGTTCGCGATCGTTCTCTTGCTGATCCCGGCAGTCGCGTATCCGCTCCTGGTCGTGACCTGCCCATTGACAAGGCCTAAGTTAAAGCGGGCGGTGTTGGTCGCTGCTGTCCCGCTAGTTGCTTCCGGTCTCTATCTTTGGTCAGCCTCGGGGCGATACGGCGGCAAGGAGGCGAGCATCGTTGTTCTGAGTGCCGTGTCACTATTGCTTGGAGTCCTCCTCTGCTTGGCGATGCTCCGCGAATCGCGGTTTATCACGCTTGTCTTTCACGCGGTGTTGGTTGCGTGGCTGTCCGGGTTTTCCTTCCCGTATCTCGGAGAGATGCCGTGACCATGTGCGGCGGCCCGCCTAACATGCGCGTGCAGCGGACTCGTTCGTCGGCTTCGCCTCCTCACTCGCCGCTGACGCGCGGTCCGTTAGGCGGCGTGTGGCTTGCATGAAAGGTCTGGGTCTGTGGCGAAGCGCGCCGATTGCTTTCCGCATCGTGGCCGGCCTCGGCTTGGCAGCCTGCGCGACGCTGCTTGGCTTGGCCCTCGTATCAACTCTCAGGTCGCGGCCCTGGCCTCTTGGCTACTTCATCCCTCCCGTTCTCCTCTTCGTTCTCTCTCTCTGGTTGCTTCTGGAGCGGTATCGACCGGTTGCGCCGCCTCAACCGCCAAAGCCAGTGCGCGAGGCCAATGAGGCGGTGATGCCAGTCCCGTTGGATCCGCCTCGCTCTGCCGTAGGGAGAGGCAACGCGTGAACATGGCGCCGCCTAACATGCGCGTGCAGCGGACTCGTTCGTCGGCTTCGCCTCCTCACTCGCCGCTGACGCGCGGTCCGTTAGGCGGCGCGTGGCGATGATCAGCCGCCTTTGGTCCCGGTGCGGCTGGCAAGCCTGTCTTGCCCTTCTGCTTTCATTGCTCAGTGTCTTCTCGATAACCGAGCTCCCGGCGCTCGAGTGGCTCGGCTGGTTCGGCCTGATCGGCGGGCTGGTTGGGAGCCTCATGATGCGGCTTGGCGGAATCAGAATGGCATTGCCCGGGCTATACGTCGGGTTTGTCGCGAACGTCGCGGCTCTCTTCGGCATTCTCTTGCTGGCCGGCAGGATCATGGATGTCATGAGGCGGAGAAAGGCGGCTGAACATCATGGCGCCGCCTAACATGCGCGTGCAGCGGACTCGCTCCGCTTCGCTGCGCTCGCCGCTGACGCGCGGTCCGTTAGGCAGCTTCTGCGCACCGCGCACCGTTGAACGAGCTCGTGGCGTTGCGTCCGTGGGAAGAAGTGACGTTCGAGCGTCATCGCAAAGTGAAGGCGGCCGCGCTCACATGCCTCGCGAGAACCCGTTCCTAGAATCGGTGCTGCCTAACAAGCGCGTGCAGCGGACTCGCTCCGCTTCGCTGCGCTCGCCGCTGACGCGCAGGCCGTTAGGCGGCGGATAGGGCAGCCATGGCAACTTGGCTGGCTCAGTTCCAAGCCAACATGGCGATCGTCGCCAAACTCGGCACGACCTTCTGGATTACCGCCTGGGCAATTCGTTCGAGGTTGGAAGCCGATAAGCCGCTGGACAACCGAACCAAGCTGACCCGTGTCGCAATCATTCTTTCCTGCTGGGCATTGGCAGCTCTTCCGCTGAGCCCCGGCGTGGTCGCGGTCGTCGTGCGGGTGACTTTCGGGCTGCTCGGATGCGCAGTCCTCTGGTGGCCTAATCTTGCGCTTCGCGTCTCGAGACGAATTTGGAAGGCGGATTTCGGTCACGTATATGGCGTTCTCGAACGATGGGACCCTCTGGGACTTGCCGATGCCGAGGCCGGTCAGGTTGCGTACGAACCATTCGTCGCGGAGATCCTGGACAGACTGGAAAAGGGTACGGCCGTTCCCGAGCTGGCAGACATCTTGGGAAGATTCCGGTCGGAATGGTCTCGGGACGCAAATCAGCACGACGACTATCGTGTCGCCGAGGATCTGGCGCGCTGGTGGCAGTCAAAGGGCAGCAGGCATGCCGCCGCCTAACACGCGCGTGCAGCGGACTCGCTCGTCGCCTTCGGCTCCTCGCTCGCCGCTGACGCGCTGCCCGTTAGGCGGCTCTCGTTACCGCTCATCTTTTGCGAGTTGCAATAGACAAGTAGCAGACTAGCTGCGTAGGGGGGTACATGAACTCATGGAAGTGCCGTGTTCTTCTGGCACTCGGCTTTGCGGTCGTTGCACAAATACCGTCGTCGGCATCTGGGCAGATGCTGATCGCTGTCGGTGTGGGAACCGTTGATCAATGGGATACCGAGTTCGAGCTCGCGAACCCATTTGCAGGCCCGTTGGGCTTCCAGATTGGAAACGAGATCAACTTCCAGCACAGCTGCCCCGCGGCCTGCGATTTCAATTACTTTGTTTTGCCGCCTTACGGATCGATTCGGATACGCCAGGCAGACATTTTTCCCGTCACCAACTTCCTGTACACGGCGTTCGTTCTACCTGGCATTGAAGGCTCCGGTGCCTTACCTACAATGCGAGCCCGCGTTTTCAATACTCTTGCGCCGTCTCAGGCTGTTGAAGTGCCGGTTTTCAAGTCGGAGACGGTCATGGCTTTGGCGAGCGCAGGTAGCCTCGCGTTCCCCTCGATTGCAAGGACGGCAACTTCTCACACCAACTTGGTCCTTGCCAACTTC
>Ga0268264_10005606_pt1 | contig 10637 bp, 7 predicted proteins | sample KBSSwiS32_FD_190357 | JGI IMG/M metagenome (GOLD analysis project Ga0268264, IMG submission 190357) | Switchgrass rhizosphere microbial communities from Kellogg Biological Station, Michigan, USA - KBS Switchgrass S3-2 (SPAdes) (version 2) | ecosystem: Host-associated > Plants > Roots >... | reverse complement strand
CCCCACCGCCGGCAAGTGGCAGCCAATCAGATTCGGACACCTCGTGTGCCGCCACGGTGGTGAGGACTTCGTCGTCGCGACCGTCCCCGACGATCATCGGGTGGTCCGCCGTCACCCGAACGCGCCGACCCATCTTCGTCTCGATCTCGATCATCTCGCCGTCAAAAGCCCTCTTGGTCAAGACCGTCACCGGCATCCACTCGGCCTCCCGCTCTCCCGGCACCCAGGACCATGTCCATAGGTCCAGGGGCACGATGGCCGCACCGTCTCCCGCCGCAGGATCACCGCCGGCGAGCTCCCAGAGCTCCGCAAACGTGGCCAGCTTCGCGACTCCACGATGGCGCACCAGCAGCTTTTCCTCCCCATCAAAGCAAGAGCCCCCGTAGCCGATCCCGGCGCGCAGGAAGGCGGAGCCGATGCGCTGGTCGAGGCCCATGCCGCGGGCGACCTCGGCGACGTCGGCGCCGACCTCCTCGCAGACGTTGGCGATCTCGTTGACGAAGGAGATCTTGGTGGCGAGGAAGGCATTGGAGGCGAGCTTGATCATCTCGGCGCTGGCCACGTCGGTGCGCACGATCTCGCCGCCGAGCGGCTCGTAGAGGCGAGCCACGGCGTCGCCGGCCTCCTCGTCGCCGGGGTCGGCGCCGATCACGACGCGGTCGGGATGCATGAAGTCCTCGACCGCCGTCCCCTCCTTGAGGAACTCGGGGCAGGAGACATAGGCGAGCCCGGGGCGGTCGCGCCGGATCGAGTCGCCGGTGCCGGCGGGCACGGTGCTCTTCATCACCAGTACGTGGTCGCCGCCGCGCAGGTCAGCGACCACCGACTGCACTCGCGAGAGGTCCGCGTCCCCCGAGTGGGTGGGCGGCGTGTCGACGCAGACGAAGAGCAGCCGCGCCGCCTCGAGCAGCTCGGGCATCTCGGTGGTGAAGGTGAGCCGCTCCGCGTTGCGGGCGAGCAGCTCCGCCAGACCTGGCTCGTGGATCGTCGTCTCTCCGCGACTCAGCGCCTCGACCTTCTCGGGCAGGATGTCGCGGGCGATCACCCTGTGGCCGAGCTCGGCGAAGCAGGCGGCGGTGACGAGGCCGACCCAGCCGACGCCGATGACGCCGATTGGCTCTCTGTCCGGGCTCACTGTTTCGCAACCCCCTTCTTCTGCTTCGGGTTGGGGACGATCACGTTGGCGGAGCGGGCGATTCCGATCATCTGGTCGTTGGTCAAGGTGTTGAGCAGGTCGTTGGAGATCCAGTAGGTGTTGTTCCCCCGGTGCCATGCGACGATCGGGATCCTGTCGCCGTCGACGAAGATGTCGTACTCGCGCCCGTGGATCGTCTTGGTCAGGCTCGGGTTGTTCAGTATCGGCGGATCTTCCCAACCCTGAATACCCTGCACGCCGAAGTAATGGATGCCGTCCGACTGCGGCCACTCGACGACCATCCGGTAGGCACCGTGCCGCTCTTCATCGGTGTCTTTGAGGTGGTAGATGCGCGGGTCCTGGACGTGTTCGTAGGAGTTGCTTTCGACGTAGTAGGCCCCTGAGGGCAAGCGCGTCGGGTAGAAGACCGGGAAGCCCGAGCCGACCTTGCGGGCAGCCGACTTGCCCTCCAGCAGGCCGGCTTCGTGCGCGGGCACGAGGCCGTCGCTGCCGGGCGGCTTGGGCTTGGCGATGTGAGGCTTCGGCGGCCTCCGGTGCGAGTGCCCTTGCTTTGAGCCGCCCAAGCTCCTGCTGCGGCCTTCGTCGAGGGCTCCCCGCGGCCCCGCGCTCGCTTCGATGCCGAGGAACTTGTCGACCGCTTCCTGGATCGCTTCCGGCGAGGCGTAGACGTAGCTGGGGCCGAGTTCGGCCGGGAAGTGGACCTCCTTGATCGCGGCATTGCGGGATTCGATGAAGAGATCCATCACCTGGATCATCGTGCCCGTGTCGCTGATGTCCGAGGTCGTGTACCTGGTGAAGATGTCGAGCAGTTCGTTCTGGCCGAGCAGCAGGTCCTTGATCGGCACCCGCTGGCGGGCCGCGCTGAGGAAGTCCTGCTGGCGGGCGGAGCGGACGATGTCGGTGTCGGTGTGCCGGTAGCGCACGTACTGCAGGGCCTTCTTCCCGCAGAGCAGCTGATAGCCGGGCTTGACGTTGATTTCCGAATACTGTTCGGACGCGGGCACGCCGGCGTTCGAGTGGTAGTAGCGGCGGTCGACGTCGACGTAGACACAGCCGATCGCATCGACGGCGCGGACGAAGCCGAGAAAGTCGACGTTGACGACGTGGTTGATCGGCAGCCCGGTCAGTTCCTTCACCACCTGCAGGGTCAGCTTCGGCCCGCCGTAGGTGTAGGCGGCGTTGAACTTTTCGGTGCCAAAGCCGGGGATTTCGACCTTCAGGTCGCGCGGGATCGACATCACGGCGATCGCGTTGGTGTCGGGGTCGAGGCGGAGCAGGATCGTCGTGTCCGAGCGGCCCGGGTCTTCCTGCAGGTTGGCCCGCTTGTCGGAGCCGAGGATGAGGATGTTCTCCGGCCCACCGCCGTCGACCTTCGCCAGCTTGTTCTCGAGCTGGTGCTTGTAGGCGTCGTTGTGGGAGAGGGCGTCGGCGATGCTGCCGATGTAGAGGAGGATGCTGGTCGCGGTGGCCGCGGCAACCACGGCGACGATCAGGAACGAGCCCAGCGTGAAGCGCCACCAGTAGCGCTTCCGCTTCGGCGGCGGCTCGTGGTCGCCTTCGGGGGGCGGCTTCGAGAAGACTGGCTCAACCATCGGGCCTCAAGTGGAAAGGTGAGCCGGAAGCGAACGCAGGAAGGTGTCGAGCGCCTGCCTGTAGGCGTGTAGCGAGGAGATCGAAACCCACTCGGTGGGCCCGTGATGCCCTTCGCCGAGAGGACCGAACTCGACCGCAGGCACCCCGACTCGCAGGAAGGAGACGGCATCGGAGGCGCCGTCGCGGCCGACGCTCATCGGCTCCCCGTCGTGATGGGAAGCAGCCGCGTCGCGCAGGGCCCGGACGTAGGCGAGGTTGCGATCGACGATCGCGGGGGGCCTCGTGAAGAGCTGCTCGACCTCGATCCCCGGCACGCCGCGCACCTGCTCGAGCACGGTCGACGGTTCTTGGTCGGGCAGATAGCGGATGTCGACGTCGATGGCGCATCGGTCGGGGACCTTGTTGAGCGCGTCGCCGCCCAAGATCCGGCCGAGGTTGATCGAAGGGCGGTCGAACAGCTCGGAGCTGTGCCTCGCGAACGGTAGCGACTCGATGCTGCGGAAAACCTCGATCGCGCGCAGGATCGCATTGTCGCCGAGCCAAGGCGTCGCGCCGTGGGCGGCGACTCCGCCGACCTCGACCCGCAGGGCCAGGACGCCCTTCGCCTCGACCCCGATGTGCAGGTCGGTCGGCTCGCCGGTGATCGCGAAGTCGCCGACGAAGCCGCTGTCGACGAGGTGGTCGCTGCCGCGCTCGACTTCGACCTCGGACTCCTCGTCGCCGACGATCCCGAGCCGCACCCTGAGCGTGTCCTGATCGCGCATCGCCGCAGCGCTGAGCAGCATCGCCGCCAGCGCCCCCTTCATGTCGTAGGCGCCGCGCCCGTAGAGCCTGTCGCCCTCGACCCGCGGCTCGAACTGCCCCGCCTGCCCGGGAACGACGTCGATGTGCCCGTGCAGGACGACCGTCGGCGCCCCCGCCGGGCCGACCTCGGCCCGCAGCACCGGCAGCCCCCGCACCTCGTCGCTCTCGACCCATATCCCTCGCGCGTCGAGCCATCCTTCGATGAAACCCGCGCATTCGAGCACCGACTCGGGCGATGACGTCTCGTACCCGATCAGCCGTTCGGCGAGAGCTACAAGCTCATCGGTCATCCGAGCATCCCATCGTCGTTCTTCTTTGGCTTCGAGCGTTCATGAGACCGGCGGACGGTAGTTGAACCACGAAATCGCTGCCTGCGTCGGTCGTCAGCGACGCCGTCGCCTGCGAGTGGAGCTCGTTTCCAGCTGGCCCACATCGAGAGCGCGCACGTACTCGTCGAAAAGAAATGCCATTCGCTCAGCCTCTCCCAAGCGACTCCGACGGCCAAACGCCAAATCGACTGCCTTATCCAGCGCTCGATGGGCCTCGAGGAGATCACGCGGAGTGGCAAGAGGGTCATAGAGGACAGCCAAAGAAGCCCCAGTGTGAGAAGCCCGGGCAAGCAGCACCTTTTCGACCGCCTCCTCGATGCGCTCTCGCTGCTTCCCGCTCGGATCCGGAAACGGGAATGTGTTGTAGACAAGTCGGTTGTTGAAGCGATAGTCGCTCTTAATTCGGCCCCCAACGACACGCTGCCAGGCGGAGAACATCTCCGATTGAAGAAGTCCGAAGAGCACCAAGTCGGCGTCCTCGACAAACGATCCGCTGTTGTGAACGATCGCACGGGTCTGGGCGGGCACGAAACCCATTGGAATCAGTCGCCGATCTCCACTTGAGTGGAGCGGAATGAATATAAAATCGTTCAGCGGGGTGCGAATCTCGGCAAACATTCCGGGTTCCGCTGCCTTCTCTCTGGTTTGCGCCTTTTTTGATTTCTCACGGAACCGCCTTACGGCATCTAGTCGGGCAAGCAGAACGGGTGACTGGCGAATCTCTGCTGGATCGGCATCCGTCAGCCAAAAGCAGAAGCGATCCACGCCAGCAAGAAACTCATCGGTGCTCAACAGCGGACGGACGTATTTTGCAGCCACCGGATCTGTGTCGCAAACTTCGTTGGCCTCTTCCTGCGTGAGCAGAAGGTGCCCTTTATCCGTGGGCTTGGACCCGTATACGACAGGCCGCACATCGGCCAGCGGTTTCGTTCTGGCCGCCGGATAGATCTCATCGAACGCTACGAGGTAGCCGTTAATGACCGGGGCCTTGCGCGCGACCGAGGTGTCCGTCTCGGCATCGAATTCGTAGATCGTTCCGCCCGTTGGCGCCGGGCAATTGATGAAGCCGATTATCACGACATGGACATGTGCACTGCCCCGCCCTTCGCTGGTCCAGTTGAACGTGCGCCAGGCGAAATTGATGTGCAGTCCATCCCGATGAAGCGTCGGCCACAGCGCCGGAACCTGCTCTCCCTGCGTGACGCTGTTCGTGGCGACGAAAGCCCCCCTTGCCGTTCCGTCGCCCGCAGCAAGGTAATCGGCGGCGAGCTTGAACCAAGCGCTTACGTAATCCAGCATCCCGCGCTGGGGGTGGCCTGCGAATACAACCGCAAGATCGGCCCTCTGCTGGTCGTCCAGCAGATGCTTTCCCCCATAGGGTGGATTTCCCAGAAGAAAGGTGCACTCCCGAGGGTCGAGAACCTCCTCCCAGGAGATCTCGAGCGCATTCGCCCACCGAATCTCCGCCGATTCGGCCAAAGGCAGATCCGCGATGTTCACGCCAAACGATGAGCCCAACTCCTCATTCTCCAAGTGGTCCATCAGGTAGACCGCGGTTTCCGCAATCCGCACTGGAAACTCTTCAAGCTCGATTCCGCAGAACTGATCCAGCGAGACGCGGCGCCATGCTTGAAGCTCCGTCGTCATCTGAACGTTTCGGGGGTACAGCTTGAGCAGGCACTCCCGCTCGAGCCGACGCAGCTCGCGATAGGCGATCACCAGGAAATTGCCGCATCCGCAGGCCGGATCGAGAAATCGCAGCTCACCCAACTTCTGGTGAAAGGCGCGAAGCCGAGTCGTCGAGTTTGCGGCGGCAAGCTCAGCCTCCAAATCGTCCAGGAAAAGTGGCCGAATGAGCTTGAAGATGTTCGCCTCGGAAGTGTAGTGCGCTCCAAGGTGGCGACGAGCAACGGGGTCCATAACCGACTGGAACATCGATCCGAAAACTGCCGGACTGATCTTCGACCAATCGAATGCGCTCGCCTTCAACAGCCTGTCTCGTATCGCACGCGTCGTGTCAGGCGTTTCGATGGCCTCCATATACAGGCCGCCATTCACAAAGGGAAAGGCCGCCAGATCCTCATCGAGAGCAGTCGTTCTCTGGTCCTCATGAGTGTTAAGGATCGTGAAAAGTCGCCCAAGCCACATTCCGAGATCTGACCCATCGTCAGCAGTGCGGTCCCTCAGCAGATCAGCGAACTGATGGCGCGGCCATAGACCAGTGTCGTCGCCGAAGAGCAGAAAAAGGACCCGCACGATGAAGATCCGGAGGAAATGATCGGGATAACCGGTAGCAGCGATCTCGTCATAGACGCTCCCCAGGAGTTCAGCCGCCTCGACATTGACCGCATCCTCGGTCTCGAATTTGAGGCTCGTGTAACCAGCCAGAAGGAGAAAACGATCCACCTCACGTGGGAACTCTCCGAGTGGGAACTCGAATGCCTCGGGGCTCTCGTCTTCGAGATCCAGAACCTGGAATCGGGCGAAGTCGGAAACCACGACCAGGCGAGGTGCTTCTTGCTCCGGCAAACTCCCTACGTAGTCGAGCGCCTGGCTCATCGCAGCGTCCAGGTTCTCGCCAGCGGATTTGTGCTCCGCCAAGAGCATTCCTGGCCAGAGCAGATCGATGAAGCCCCCGCCCCCCGTCGAGGTGCGGCGGGCGTGCCGCTCAAACGCCGCGTTGACCCGACGGCGCTGAATGCCGAAAATCAGGAGAAAGTCGGTCCAAAAACTCTGTGCCTCGCCTCGCTCCCTCGTCTCAGCTTCCCACTCGCGAGCGAATCTGCGCGCAGACTCCCGAATGTCGTTCCGGCTGGGTCGAACCATGGCGACAGCATTCCTAATCGCTCAGACCCTCCCGCGGACTTCGAGATCCCGAGTCAGCGGGACGCGAAGCCGCTCAACCCTGAGCAATGGCGAGAAACGCCTCGGCCCGTTCGCGGTCCTTCTCGGCCCGCGTCCGAGAACCGTCACCCTCGGACTCGGCCAGCCGCTGCTCGGCGTCGGCGAGCTGCTCTTTCAGCGTCGCCGGGTCGAGCTCCTCGGGCGGGATCGCCTCCTCGAGCAGCAGCTTCGCCTGGTTGCCGAAGACCTGCAGCCAGCCGTGCGCCTGCGCATAGCGCTTGGTCTCGGAATCGCTGACGTGCAGGCGCAGCTCGGTCGGCTTCAACGCCGCCAGCAGCGGCGCGTGGTTGGCGAGGATGCCGAGCTCGCCGACCGCCGTGCGGGTCGAGACCTGGCGCACTTCGCCGCTGAAGACCTCCCCCTCCGGGGTGAGGACCTCGACGTCGACCATGTGCTCGGCGGCCATCGCTCAGTCCCCTAGGCGGCCGCCGCCGCTCCCGCGTCGGCGGTCACCTGGTCGATGCCGCCCTTCATGTAGAAGGCGCCCTCGGGCAGCTCGTCGTGCTCGCCGTCGAGGATCTCGCGGAAGCCGCGCACGGTCTCGGAGACCGGCACGTACTCGCCGCTGCGGCCGGTGAACTGCTCGGCGACGAAGAACGGCTGCGAGAGGAAGCGCTCGATCTTGCGCGCTCGCGAGACCGTCTGCTTGTCCTCGTCGGAGAGCTCGTCGATGCCGAGGATGGCGATGATGTCCTGCAGCTCCTTGTAGCGCTGCAGGACCTCCTGCACTTCGGTCGCCGTGCGGTAGTGCTCCTCGCCGACGACGTCGGGCTTGAGGATCGTCGAGGTCGAGTCGAGCGGGTCGACCGCCGGGTAGATCCCCTTCTCGGAGATCGCCCGCGAGAGCGTCGTCGTCGCGTTGAGGTGGGCGAAGACCGAGGCCGGCGCCGGGTCGGTGAGGTCGTCGGCCGGGACGTAGATCGCCTGCACCGAGGTCACCGAACCGCGCTCGGTCGAGGTGATCCGCTCCTGCAGTTCGCCCATCTCGGTCTCCAGCGTCGGCTGGTAGCCGACCGCGGAGGGCATCCGTCCGAGCAGGGCCGAGACCTCCGAGCCCGCCTGGACGAAGCGGAAGATGTTGTCGATGAAGAGCAGCACGTCCTGGCCGCCCTGCTCGCGGAAGTATTCGGCCATCGTCAGGCCGGAGAGGGCGACGCGCAGGCGGGCGCCCGGTGGCTCGTTCATCTGACCGAAGACGAGCATCGTCTTGTCGATGACGCCGGACTCCTTCATCTCGAGCCAGAGGTCGTTGCCCTCGCGCGAGCGCTCGCCGACGCCGCAGAAGGCGGAGAGACCTTCGTGCTCCTCGCCGATCGAGCGGATCAGCTCCTGGATCAGCACGGTCTTGCCGACGCCGGCGCCGCCGAAGAGCCCGACCTTGCCGCCCTTGGCGTAGGGCGCCAGCAGGTCGATCACCTTGATCCCGGTCTCGAGGATCTCCTGGGTCGGAGCGAGCTCGGAGGCTTCGGGCGCCGGCCGGTGGATCGGCCAGCGCTCTCCGGCCTCGACCGGCTCGCCGAGGTCGATCGGCTCGCCCAGCAGGTTGAAGATCCGGCCCAGGGTCGCATCGCCGACCGGAACCGAGATCGGCGCGCCGGTGTCGACGACCTTGTCGCCACGCTGCAGGCCGTCGGTGGCATCCATCGCGACGGTGCGGACGCGGTCGTCGCCGAGGTGCTGCTGCACCTCGCAGACCAGCTCGCTGGTTTCTCCGTCGCCGCCGTTCATCTCGATCTTCACGGCCGAGTAGATCTCCGGCAGCTTGTCCGGGAAGACGGCGTCGACGACGACGCCCGTCACCTGCTCGACGCGCCCTACGTTGGTTCCGTTGTTCTCAGCCATTGGTTCCTTTTCCGTGGTTCTCAGCTTTTAGCCCAGCGCCTCGGCGCCGGCGACGACCTCGAGGATCTCCTGGGTGATCTCGGCCTGCCTGACCCGGTTCATCTCCAGGGTCAGGTCGCCCATCATCTCCTCCGCGTTCTCGGCCGCGTTGCGCATCGCGGTCATCCGCGCTCCCAGCTCCGAGGCGGCGGACTCCAACAGAGCCCTGTAGACCGAGATGTTGACGTACTCCGGGATCAGCTGGGCGAGCAGCTCCTCGGCCTCGGCTCGTACTCGAAGACCGCTCGGCTGTGCGCCTTCTCGATCTCGGTTTCCTCACCCTCCTCTTCCTCCTCGTCGACGCCCTCGCCGATCACGTCGGCATGTTGCAGGGGAAGCAGGGTCTGGCGCCAGACGTGCTGGGTGAGCGGCGAGACGTAGTGGTTGTAGACCAGCTCGACCCGGTCGAGCTCCTCGTCGACGTAGCGCGCCGTCAGCTCCTCGCCGATCTCGCGCGCGTTGGCGAAGCCGGGGCGGTCGGTGAAGCCGACGTAGGAGGTGCGCGGTTCGCGTTTGCGGAAGGTCAGCGCCGAGACGCCCTTGCGGCCGACGGCGGAGAAGGCGGTCTCCCTGCCGTCCTCGCCGAGCTCGCGCTCGAGCCGCAGCCCGTCGCGGATCACGTTCGTGTTGAAGGCGCCGGCGAGACCGCGGTCGCCGGTGATCAGGACGACCCCGACGCGCTTCTCCTGCTCACGCTCGACGAGCACCGGCACACGCGGCATGCCGCCGGCCTGCTCGGCGGCGCGGCGGGTCAGCTTGCGCATCGACTGCGCGTAGGGGCGCAGCTGCTCGATCCGCTGCTCGGCCCGGCGCAGGCGCGCCGCCGCGACCATCTCCATCGCCCGCGTGATCTTGTTGATGTTCTTGATCGACGCGATGCGATTCTTGACGTCCTTCTGCGTAGCCATAAAGCTCTCTCGCTAGCTCCAGCTCGGGTGGGAGGTCGTCAGCTCGCGGTGGGTGGCACCGTTTTGGGGGACCACCCCGAGGAGGCGGCGCCAGCCGCCCCCGCAGCGGGTGGTGGCACCAAAACGGTGACAGGACCCGCCGCGCCTCACGCTGCAGCCGCCTCCTTCTCGGCCTCCTCGGCCTCGGCGGTGCGGCCGGGCTTGCTGCGCTCGTGCTCGGACTTGATCCGGTCGGACTCGCCGGCCTCGAGCGGGTCGCCGTGCTCGTCGAAGTCGGCCCCGAAGTCGTCGACGAATTCGGCGATCGCGGCGCCGAGCTCCTTCTCGTCGTCCTCCTCGAGCTTGCCGCTCTCGCCGATCCGCTTCAGCAGGTCGGCCTTCTCGGCGTGCAGGCGGATGCGCAGGTCCCCCAGGAACTCGCCGACCCGCTCGGTCTTGATTCGGTCGAGGAAGCCGCCGGTTCCCGAGTAGATCGCCGCCACCTGGTCGGCGACCTCGAGCGGTTCGCGCTCCTTCTGCTTGAGCAGCTCGACCAGGCGTTCGCCGCGGTTGAGCGTCTTCTGCGTCTCCGGATCGAGCTCGGAGCCGAACTGGGCGAAGGCCTCGAGGTCGCGGTACTGGGAGAGGTCGAGGCGCAGCTTGCCGGCGACCTTCTTCATCGCCTTCGTCTGCGCGTTGCCGCCCACCCGCGAGACCGAGATGCCGACGTTGATCGCCGGCCGCACCCCGGAGTAGAAGAGGTCGGACTCGAGGAAGATCTGACCGTCGGTGATCGAGATCACGTTGGTCGGGATGTAGGCGGAGACGTCGGAGGCCTGCGTCTCGATGATCGGCAGCGCCGTCAGCGAGCCGCCGCCGAGGTCGTCGTTGAGCTTCACCGCCCGCTCGAGCAGGCGCGAGTGCAGGTAGAAGACGTCGCCGGGGTAGGCCTCGCGACCGGGCGGGCGCCGCAGCAGCAGCGACATCTGCCGGTAGGCGTAGGCGTGCTTGGTGAGGTCGTCGTAGACGCAGAGCGCCGCCTTGCCGTTGTAGAGGAAGTGCTCGCCCATCGCGCAGCCCGCG
>Ga0268264_10005605_pt1 | contig 10638 bp, 11 predicted proteins | sample KBSSwiS32_FD_190357 | JGI IMG/M metagenome (GOLD analysis project Ga0268264, IMG submission 190357) | Switchgrass rhizosphere microbial communities from Kellogg Biological Station, Michigan, USA - KBS Switchgrass S3-2 (SPAdes) (version 2) | ecosystem: Host-associated > Plants > Roots >... | reverse complement strand
GGTCCCTAAGTTTTCAACCCAGCGAGCCGCTTCTGTCACGCTTGGCACTTCGTCGCTGCCGCCTGCTTCGAGCAAGAGCACGCTGACGTCGGGATTTTCGGCCAGGCGGCGCGCAACTACTGATCCGGAGGAACCTGACCCACAGACGATGAAGTCGTATTGCGACGTTAGACCGTCCCTGAGCTTCCGCTGGTTCTCACGAACGCGCTCCGCGAAATCTACCGCTGATTGTTTTCCATAATTCAAACTCATCTCAATGCTCCTTCTGATGGGCACTACTTAGCGTAAAAACCACGATTCCCCTGCGCACCGATCGCTCGATCCTCAAGGTCATCGTTATGTTGTTTGGGTTGTGTTGTTTGGCCCGGACAAGCTGGTTCTGTTCTGCAACTGCCGAACTGGCTTTATCGCCTATCCTCTGTTCGCAATGACCTGCACATTGCAGAATTCTTTGAGCCCGTCTTCCCCGAATTCAATTCCAATCCCTGAATTCTTATGACCGCTGAATGGAACGTTGGGATGGACATTGAGGTGTTGATTTATCCAAACGGTCCCGGCATCGAGCCGACGTGCAACGGCGTCCAGTAACTCAGGATCTGTACCCCACACGGAGGCTCCAAGGCCATATGGGGTCCCGTTGGCCAGCCGGACGGCTTCGTCGAGATCCCGGTACTTGATAACGGCCCGCAATGGTCCAAAGTTTTCTCGGATTACGTAAGCCGCTTCCGCAGGCGGATTGTCTAGTAGGGTGACGGGAAAAAACAGGCCGGCACCCTCCGATGGGACTTCCCCTTGATAGAGGACCGGAGCCTTGTCCTCTTGAATCTCTTCCCATGTTGTTTGCATGCGAGCGAATTGGGGGCGGTTCTGTATAGGGCCCAGAGTGGTCTCGGGATCAAACCCATCGCCAAGTTTCTGATGTTGAGCACAGGATATGAGTGCTTCCGTAAGAGCTTGATAGATGCTCTCGTGCACGAAAAGGCGTTTGAGGGTGACACACCCCTGGCCACTGAGTGCGAACATGCTTCGAAACAGGTTCTCGGCGATTGCCTGAGGATCGGCATCCGGAAGCACAATTCCGGGATCGTTCCCTCCTAGCTCAAGGGTCAGGTGTTTCAGGGTTGGAGCGGCGGATGCGAAGACCTTGCGTCCGGTTTCTGAAGACCCTGTGAAGGAGACCTTCTCGAAGTCCGGGTGGGACGTCATCCAGGGGCCAAGGTCATCCCCTCCGCTGATCACATTCAAAACGCCGGGGGGAAGGATCTCACGAATGTAGTCGGCGGCTCGAAGTACCGTAAGAGGGGTAAAGACCGCAGGCTTCAGGACAACGGTGTTGCCGGCCAGCAGAGCTGGCAGCACTTTTGTGAATGACAGCCAGAACGGAAGATTCCAAGGACTGATCGCGGCGACAACACCCAGTGGAACATAACGTTTCGTGATCTGTCCGACACCGGTTTCGTTCCATATAGAATCTGGCAATTCCATCTGAAGTAACGTCGGGGCATAGGTCTCGAGAATCCACGTGATCTCGAATTGCGCCATGCGATAAGGCCGGCCGTTTTCCGCTGTTAGGATCGTGCAAAGCTCATCCGTATGAGCTTTGAGGTCCGCCATGGCACTTGCAAGAAGATGCCTTCGCTCGTTCCAGGTCTTCCTGCTCCAATGAGGAAACGCTGCCTTTGCGGCCAGCACGGCCTGGTCGAGACCATCTTTCTGGGTGTCGGCCACGCTTGCAAGTTCTTCTCCGGTCACAGGGTCGGAGATCTTTATCAGCCCGGAAGAGTCGATTCTTCGGCCGTTCACTATATTAGGAAACCCCGCCGTCAGACGAGCCCTTCTTAGAGCTTGCTTGCGACTGGGATGGGGTATAGATGGGGGAGTAGTCGTTTCGCGCGGGCATTTCGAACAGACTCCCTCTGAGATCTCGTGTTGTGGGTTAAAGCTACCTCCAGTTGACATTGTTTTGTTCTCCTCCGGATGTGAGGCATGCCATGGCTTGTTCGCCTTGGTGATCTCTCAACTCAGTCAGTAAACAGCATGCGGAATAAGGAGTTGTGAGAGAATCTGCTCCTCTGGTAGGAATCTTGCTCAATTCTTTCGATTCTTGATGCCAGAGACCGGTGTCCAACGGATCACACGTTCATCTAGCGGTCAGCTAAGAAGGAGACAACGACAAGAGTACGGGCGACGCAGAGATGCGGATGCAAAGAGCGATGAGCTACGAAAGTCAGCTGATGTAGTACGACTACGAATTTACGCGTTCCCGAACGTACGTCATTTCGTGGTCCAGAAATTCCTGGCGATACTCTGTCGGGCTAACTCCACACACGTGACGGAAGACCTGCGCAAAATGCTGTTGGCTTTTGAAGCCACAGGCCACGGCTACATCCATTACTCGTCCATCGGCGGAGCGCAACATCAGCTTTGCACGCTCTAGCCTCTGACGCAGGAGAAATTGGTGCGGGGTCTCGCCGGTTGACTTGCGGAACATCCGCGAGAAATAAGCTGTGCTCAACTCGACCGCTTGCGCCATCTCGCAAAGTGTCAACTCGTCTTCGATCTTGGCGTCTACGAACTCTTTGATCCTGCGTAAGCGAGCGGAACCTAGCCCGCCTCGGTGCGTCTGCACAGAACGGTCCCGCACGGCATAACCGTTAACCAGCGCGACGGCAAGCGCCTGCTCGACGGAATCCAGAAATAGCCGGCCACTCGGAAAGCCCGCAACTCTCTCCGCATTCACGGCCGTGGCCAGCGCACCGACTCGTGCGTCAACAAGCTTTCCTACTCTTCGCAATTCCACGTCGCCCGTTGTTCCATCACAAGCTGCCGCTAGCGCGGCGTCCGAGATGTCGACGGACAAATACAAATAGTCCAAGTCATCCGTTCGAAGCCATGTCTCGACATGACGAGGGACCAGGCACATTTCGCCCGCGCCAAAAGTAAATCTCATCATCTCAGAACAGCGCGAGCCCACTTCAATGGAACCAGGCCGCAACGCCATCATGAGAGCCGGCTGATGTTGCACCGACACGCGCGGCTCTGTGCCAGACTCAAGTACGTTGACTTCAACCCTCATCTCTACGTGACTCCACGCTTCTTTTGATGCTTGCCTCTAAATGCGGGGCGCATCCGCGGTCCGGCCGGCTCTAACCTGGAGATTGGTCATCACGAGCAAAGCGCCTAAACGAGTACAGCTCCGCCATCTAACACAACGGTCTGCCCCGTGCTGTATCCCTCCTGCATGAGGAAAAGATAGGCGCGCGCGATCTCGCATGCCTCGCCCACGCGGCCCACAAGCAGACTCTTCCCAACGCTTTCGTATAGGTGCTCCCTTGCATCTGCATTCATGCTTTGCCAGAGGTTCGTTCGAACGACGCCAGGACATACCGCGTTGACCCGAATCGGCGCCAACTCGACCGCCAAGGCACGCGTCAAGGCTTCAATAGTTCCGCAGACGCTTGCGGCCACTGTCCATCCCTTGTGCGGGCGCCTGCCTGCGACTCCGGTTGTGAGCACGATCGATCCGTCCTTGCGGATCTGCGGGCTTGCGTACTTGACCGCGGCCAGAACAGCCCAATAGCGCAACTCAAAAGCACGCCGGGCCTTGGTAAGGTCCGTCGCTGCAAGCTCATCCAATTGCAGCGTGTCGCCAGCAGTGAAGACCAAGTGATCGAAACCACCGATCTTCTGAAAGAAAGTTTGAATGTCGCGCTCATTCGAGAGATCAAGCGTGTGCCCTTCCGCTTTTCCGTCGAGCGTTGCGACCGCTTGCTTAACCCGGTCCGCGTTACTAGACGCAATGATTGCCGTTGCCCCTTGCGCCACCACCTGCTGTGCCACTGCTAACCCGATGCCGGACGACCCGCCGAGCACTACAATTCGTTTCCCCGAAAGCTCCCAGTGATTCTCAATTTGTTGCTTTTGTGTCATCGCGTTCTCCTCTTGCTGTGGCCTACAACTGTCGCCACACTCCAATAGACGCTTTTTATTCAGCATACGGCTCATGCATAATAGTCATGGCCGCCATGCGTCCAGAGAAACTGCGACAACAGGCATCGACCCACAAACCGGCACATCCCTCGCCACGAATCTGGCTCGGTTGTTCAGCAACAACTTCCGGCACGTGAATCTCGACATCAACAGTGCCTGTGCGACGAATCGTGATGCTTCCTACGCCCCTTTCGCCGGACTTGAACTTGGACGCAGTAGATCACCGAGGCCCATGTTGCGAAGAAGTTCCGCCCGGACTCGGTCGGCGACGCCGTTGACCACCTCTGCTCCGTCATTTGCTGGATCGACGTGGACGCGGAAGGGACGCTTTCCTAAAGGCATGTCCACGACCTTTACGATCGCATTTGCCACTTCAGCAACGTCTGCATCGGGAACCGCTGTGCGTGCGAACCCCTGCATGATTTCCTCGCCGAGCTTCGCAGTCGGACCGGATGAATACTCGTTAAGGCGACTGGCGTCGCTGGGCTTCCCAGCGTTCGCGAAGTGATTGGTGCCAGACGTGAATGCTCCGGGTACGACGATAGTGCTTTCGATTTTCCACCGAGCCAATTCGCCCGCATAACTCACTGCCATAGCGTCCATGCCAGCTTTTGCCGCGACGTACGGCGCGAGGTAGGGAGGTGTGCCACCACGTGTGCTGCTACTCCCGACCCAGATGACTAGACCGCCTCCTTGTTTGCGAAGGATCGGGAGCGCTGCGCGGTTTACTCGCTGGGTGCTGAGGACGTTTGCGTCGTAAACCTCAGCAAGCTGTTCCGGGGTGAACGCTTCGGCTGGGCCGAAAACCATGTGACCTGCATTGTGGATGATTATGTCGAGACGTCCTGCTGCGCCAAGAACTTGTTGTACCGCTCGATCAGCAGACTCTTGAGAACTGACGTCCAGTTCTGTTGTCCGAAGATCAACATTTTTCTCGGCGGCAAACTTCCGGGCGGCTCCGACTTGTTTCGCATTCCGCCCGCCAGTCTCACGCATCGTCGCATAAACGGTGTGTCCCGCCTCAGCTAGACGAAGTGCCGTCAACGCACCGAATCCGCTAGAAGCTCCCGTGATCACGATTACGTATTTCACCGCTGCTTCTCCCTTCTGTCTCTTCGCTGAGGTCGCTATCAATACGCAAAACCACCGTTGGCACGCAACACCTGGCTGTTGATCCATCCGCCGTCGGGACCGGCAAGGAATGACACTAGATTTGCCATATCTTCTGGCAGGCCGAGCCGTTCGAGCGGATTCATCTTCTTTAATTCCTCGATCAGTGCGTCGCTCTTGCCCTTCAAGAACAGGTCCGTTCGCACCTGGCCTGGTGCCACTGCATTGACCGTGATGTTTCTGCCACGCAGTTCGTTGGCAAGCACATGGACCAGCCCCTCGACTCCTGCCTTGGAAGCGATGTAGGCGCCGTAAGTCGGGAAGGACTTGGCGAGAACGCTGCTGGAGAAAGCCACGATGCGCCCGCCATCCTGAACATGTTGCGCCGCCTGAGCGAATACCAGGAACGTTCCGCGCAAGTTCGTCGCGATCACCTTGTCGAAGGTAGCCACGTCTCCGCTGGCAATCGGAAACAGCGGCATGATGCCCGCACAATGAACCACCACATCAGGCCTGCCGAAAGCTTCTATCGACTCTTGGAAGAGCCGCTCCACGTCTGCGGCAATCGCCACGTCTGCTTGCACAGCGATACCCTGTCCTCCCGCAGCCTTGATATCCGCCACTAAAGACTGCGCCGGAGCTGCTTTTCCGGCGTAGTTCACCACCACCGCAAACCCGTCTTTTGCCAGACGTTTTGCGATCGAGCCTCCGATTCCACCAGAGGCACCAGTAACGATCGCGCTCTTCGTTGTTGAATTTGTCACAGGGAATTCTCCTTGTAGTTCTCTCGGCTCCGCCACGGTCACATGATCTGTCCGCTCTATACATTCGATAATCCCTCGCATTAGTTGTTTCATGCATTGTTAGAATGACAGGCATGCGCCACACACATTTACGGCATGTTGACCTCAATTTGCTGCTCGCTTTACATGCGCTTTTGGAGGAGCGGCACGTCACTCGCGCGGCGAAGCGTTGTTTCTTGAGCCAACCTGCCATGAGCCGAGCGCTCGAAAGGCTTCGGGAAATGTTCGGCGACCCGCTTTTGATCCGTAGCGGTCGCGCGTACGAACGCACGGTTAGAGGAGACAGTCTGGTGAGAGAGTTGCAGTCACTGCTGCCTCGGCTCGAGTCGATGGTGCGCGGACAGGATTTCGATCCACAGAGAGGCCAGGAACGATTTCGATTAGCGGTAACGGACCATGCATCGATAACGCTGATACCGCCCCTCATCCGGAGAATACGCAGCGCTGCGCCCGACGTAAGATTGGAAGTGTCCCAGTGGCAGGATCGAGCCTACGAAGCTGTGATCGAGGGGAAGCTCGACGCAGCCTTCAGCGCGGAGCATCCGCCCTCCGCCCTGCAGAGTGAGGTTCTGTTCGAAGTCGATTTCGTCTGCGTGGTGGGGACCGCTCAAAGAGTTCGATCCCCTCGTCTTACGTTGGCCCAGTATTTACAGCTTCCCCATGTGGTGGTCGAGACCTGGGCGGGCGAACAAACTCCCGTCGACCGTCCGCTGGCTCAGTTTGGCGCGAAGCGGCGTGTTGTCCTCAGCGTGCCATTCTTTGCGGCAGCAATATTCGCAGTTGCGAAAACGGACCTGGTCCTGACTGTGCCGCGAAAGCTGACAAGGCTTGTCGGGCGAATCGATGGCGTACGCTTTGTAGAACCGCCTAGAGAAATCAAGCCATTCCCATATTTCATGACGTGGCACCCGCGCTTGAACGAGGAACCGGCGCACGCATGGTTCCGCGAGCAAGTGCGGATAGCCGCGCGGACAATTTGAATATCGGACTTTTGGTTACTCTCGCAAAACGAGCATCACGCATCTGAATATCGTCGCGCGTCGCAAGACGACACGCTGCGATGCAAATGCACGTGCGCATGCATAATGGTCATAGCTCCTATGCGTCTGGAGAAACTACGACAAGTCGATTTGAACCTCTTGATCATTTTTGCGGTGATCGCCGAGGAAAGAAGCGCCACCAAAGCATCCGCCCGACTATTGCTGAGTCAACCGGCGGTCAGCCGCGCCCTTCAGCGCGCGCGTTCCATGTTTCAAGACGAATTGGTAATTCGCTCGTCTTCAGGGTTTGAGCTCACGCTGCGAGGACGCAAAATTCTCCAGGAACTTGAACAGCTCCTTCCCAAAATAGAAGGCCTGGTTGTGCCAAGCGTCTTCGATCCGAAAAAGGAGCGGAGCAATTTCCGCATTTCTGGCCCGGACAATGTTTGCATGGTACTGCTACCGCACCTATGCCGGCGCTATACGAGCGGACGTTATAAGGTGAACTTTGATTTCCTACCGTGGCAGGCCGATGCCGTGGATATGCTGGAGCGCGGAAAGCTTGACCTCATTTTCCACATTGACGAAGGCTTGCTGCCTTCTCACTTCAATTCGGAGAAACTCTACCGCGAGGACTGGATCTGCGCTGTTGCCCGCGAGAGCAAGTTTGGCGATCGCCTGACACTGAAGCAGTACCTCGCTGCGGAGCACCTTACTGTCACAACTCTTCCAAGCGTGCAGAACATCCCGGACAAGCAGCTTGCTGCGTTGGGTGCAAAGCGGCGTTCATCTGTCCGCATGCCCTATTTTGGCGCGGCCCTTAGTTGCCTTCCTGGCACCGAACTCATCCTCACACTGACCAACGGCATGAGGCAAATGGTGGAAAGGAATTCCACCTTACGGCTCGTGAAAGCGCCACAAGAGTTGCGTCCATTTCATTTCTTGATGGTCTGGCACCCGAGGCTCACAACGGACGCGCGGCACACATGGCTTCGCGAGGCGGTGCGCCAGGTTTCCCCTCAGGACGCATCTGGGCACCGTCTATGACCCATGCGGATGGCGACCATCGAACTGAACCACGACGATTTGTAAGGCTTGGGCGTCATTCCTTGGTGGGCAGGAACAACGCAATTTCGGTCCGATTGGTCCGCCATATGGGTCTATAATCCGCGCAATGGCATCCTTATGCAGCATGGCTTCGAAGAACCTGAGATGTACAGGACATTCGCCTTGTAGTCGGCACCATCCCCACGGTGGCATGATCCTCTGGTCCAGACCATCGGACTCGCCGTGAGGGAAGTCATCAGCCATGCCGCACCCACGCTCTGCATAAACGAGCCGATATCCAAAACCAGGTCCGCGATCAGGAGATTCCGGAATAGAGGAATGTGAAGAGAACCCCAAGGACTCTACGATTGTGTAGCGGCATTTGCCACCGAAAGATAATGGAACAAATCGAGCACGCGAGACAATGTGCGATTGTACTTACTGCCAGTCTGCGCGCTTTGGGCTTTCAACCGAATGCCTGGCCCTCATTCAAGAACTAAGCGGTTTTCCAATTCACCCTGACCTGTTCGCACGAACCTATTTTCATTTGTTTTGTTCGCCTTACGAGTTTCTTAGTTGCGCCAAGTCGTCTCATTTGCGGTCTCGGGGTTTCGTTCGCTCATCCGAAGCCGCTTCTCACCTCCATCAGTAAGGTCAGCTTCATTTTCAGTTTCTTCGAAGAGAGCTCGGCAGCAAAGTGCGCGGTCAGAGTTGAGTAGCGTACGAGTTCTTGGATTTGCATCAGGTCTTGTTTGATGCTCGAACGGTCAACTCATCTAGTCTCGAGAGCAAAAGCTTTAGCACAGGAGACTGGTTTGACTTTTTGTAACCTAGGACAAGATCGACGGTTGGCGCATCACCTTTCAGAGGACGACTCGTTACCGAAGACGGCAGAAAGTTTTGCGCATAGACTGGTAAGAGTCCTACGCCGCCTGTTGACGCTATTAAGGACATTCCCATGGCGAGGTGATCCGCCTCGTGCTGTGGGGTGATATTGGCTCCGGAACGCTTCAGATACTTGTCGATGATCGCGCGAAGGACTGGAGCGGTTTTCGAGACCGTCACAAATATTTCGCCTTCCAGATCTTTCGCATCGATGGCTTTGAGCGCGGCGAGACGGTGGTCACTCGGCAAAATCACCAGGAGTGGCTCCTTCACGAGAAGACGGAACGCCAAGTCTGGCAACCCTTTTTCACGCCGTAGAAAGGCCGCGTCAATTTTCCCGTTCGACAGGCCGTCGGCAAGCAGCGGAGAGTATTGACTCGATACCATCACGTCGATGTGAGGCAGTTCATCTCGTAAGATTCGCAACGCTTCGGGCATCCACTTCAATTCGTGTCCGGTCAGGAACCCCATCGTAAAGCATGGCTTACTAGGATGAGCGACTCGTCGAGCAGCTTCGCTTGCGGCTTCCACTTGCGACAGCACCAAACGAGCGTGCTCGAGAAAAGTTCGGCCCGCCGGTGTGAGTTGGATGCCGCGCGCGCTGCGCGTTAGCAGTTGCGCTCCGACCTCCTCTTCTAGGTCCCGAATCTGCCGGCTCAGCGAAGGTTGTGTCGTGTGAAGCTTTTGCTTAGCCGCCATCGTAAGATTTCCCACCTCTGCGACCGATACGAAATAACGAAGATGTCGTAGTTCCATTCCGCCACCCATGCTTGTGAAGCATCGTGCGTAAGCTTACAAAGTATCTCCGAAAGCGCCACAACGTGCCAAGTATCCGCATCAGATAGGTGCATCACAAAACTGATTCAGATTCGGACTCAACCGTTTGACGAATCACAGCCATGCTCAGTGCGCATGGAAGGTGGAAACCGCAAGCGGAAACAGGATTTCTACTCAAAGGAGAAAAGCAATGTCAAAGAAGCTCGAAGGGAAAATTGCTCTCGTCACCGGCGGCTCGCGCGGCATTGGCGCTGCCATCGCGAAGCGTCTGGCGGCGGATGGAGCGAATGTGACCATCACGTACACGAAAGGTGCGGACGCAGCCGCGTCCGTCGTCAAGGAGATTGAACGCGCGGGAGGAAAAGCGATCGCGATTCAGGCGGATGCCGCCGATGCCGCGGCGGTTAAAGCTGCGGTCGAAAAGACATTTGCAACCTTCGGTCGACTGGATGTGCTGGTGAACAACGCTGGCACGGCCATTCCGAAACCGTTCGAAGAGGCGACGCTTGAAGAGATGGATCGCGTGCTTGCCATCAACGTTCGTGGCGTGTACGTCGCAACTCAGGCAGCGCTGAAGCATATGAAGAGCGGCGGTCGCGTTATCACAATCGGTTCGGCCGTGGGTGAACGTGTCGCAGCGCCCGGGCTTGTGCCATACGCGGGCACAAAGGGAGCCGTCAAGATGTTCACTCAGGCGCTGGCCAGAGAGATCGGCAGCCGAGGCATCACGGTCAACAACGTGCAGCCTGGTCCGATCGACACGGAATTGAATCCCGCCTCGGGTGATTGGGCGGTGCCGCAGAAGGCAGCCACAGCGCTTGATCGTTACGGACGTGTGGAGGAGATCGCTGCGATGGTGGCATTTGTCGCCGGTCCGGAGTCCTCGTACATTACCGGTGCGAATCTTACCGTGGACGGCGGAATGAATGCCTGAACACTCTCAGTGCGTCTGCGCTGCCGACCAACAATCGTATCAATGAACAGGAGCGTCTTAAGTCAAACCAAATTGTTTTGATTACACGAGCCCTAACAGGAATTGGACGAGC
>Ga0268264_10005604_pt1 | contig 10640 bp, 11 predicted proteins | sample KBSSwiS32_FD_190357 | JGI IMG/M metagenome (GOLD analysis project Ga0268264, IMG submission 190357) | Switchgrass rhizosphere microbial communities from Kellogg Biological Station, Michigan, USA - KBS Switchgrass S3-2 (SPAdes) (version 2) | ecosystem: Host-associated > Plants > Roots >... | reverse complement strand
GCGTCCTCCGCATTGCGCGCCATCCGATAGGCGGTGTTGTAGAGCGCATCGACGAACGGCATCGCCGCCGCCTCGAAGTCCCACCCCTTCTGGTGGTCACCGCTCTCTTTTGCCACGGGAAGCTCCCCTCGCCATGTACGGCACCTGATCTCGCGATTCCGGCGCCTCCGACCCGGGCGCCCTCGCGGGAGAGCTTATCGCAAGGCGAGCAGGCTCTGTTTGACCAGGTCGATCAGCGGGCCGGGGAAGATCCCCAGCGCGAGCGTGAGCGCCGCGCAGAGGCCGATCGCTGCCGAGACCGCCCGGGAAGGCAATGCCCCCCGCCGTTCGACCGCTCCGGCCGGCTCGGCGACGGGCGAGAAGTACATGAAGACGACGATCCGGAAGTAGAAATAGAGCGACAGCGCGCTGGTGAGCACGCCCACCACGGCGACCCAGGTCCAGCCGGCCTCGACCGCAGCCGCGAACAGGAACACCTTGCCGAAGAAGCCGCCGGTCGGCGGAATTCCGGTCAGCCCGATCAGGAAGATCAGCATCGCCGCCGCGAGGAACGGCGAACGGCGGCTTAAGCCAGAGTAGTCGGAGCAGGATTCCGCCGCGTATTCGCCCCGGCTCAGAAGGGCGACGACCGAGAAAGCCCCGATGGTCATGAACGCATACGCCGCGGCATAGAACATCGCGGCCCAAAGGCCGGTCTCGGAGGCGGCGAGCACCCCGATCAGCAGATAACCGGCATGGGCGATCGAGCTGTAGGCAAGCAGCCGTTTGACGTTCGATTGGGTGAGCGCTCCGACGTTGCCCCAGATCATGCTCGCCACGGCAACCCCGGCGACCACCGGCTGCCACTCGATCCGCACGCCGCCGAACGCATGGAGAAGAATCCGGCCGAGTACCGCGAACGACGCGAGCTTCGAGGCGCTGGCAAGAAACGCCGTGATCGGCGTCGGCGCTCCGACGTAGACGTCCGGAACCCAAAAGTGAAAGGGCGCCGCGGCGATCTTGAAGAACAGCCCCGCAAGGACCAGCAGGCCGCCGAGCGGCGCGATCCGGCTGCCTTTCTCGAGAGCCGCCGGCATCGCCTGCGCGAGCCCTTCCAGCTCCAGCGTGCCGGTCGCCCCGTAGAGCAGCGAGATGCCGTAGAGCAGGATCGCCGAAGAGAGCGCGCCGAGCACGAAATACTTGATCGCCGCCTCGTTCGAGCGCCGCTCCCGGGTGAAGATCCCGGCCAGGATGTAGCTCGAAAGCGCCATCGTTTCGAGCGCGATCCAGAGTGTCAGCAGGTCGAGCGCCGCGACCATCAACATCAAGGCGGAGGTCGCGATCAGGAGCAGCGCGTAGTACTCCGAGGCGCGCGATGCGATCGCCTCGATCTCGCGCGACGAGAGCAAGACGACCAGCGCCACGGAGACGAGCGCCAGGAGCTGCCAGTAGAACGCGTAGCCGTCGAGCACGAGACTACCGCCGAACAGCCGGGCGGGTGGGTTCGCCGGGACCACCGAGCGAACCACGAGCAGCACCGCGGTCGCGAGCCCCAAGCTCGCCCCAGCCACCGCCGTCGCCTCCCGCCTTTGCAGCCCCTTGCCGATTGCCCCCGCGACCAGCAACAGGAGACCGGCGACGGCCAGTAGCAGTTCCGGGCCGATCAGCGCGACGTCGCGCGGTGAGAGACTGCCGGGAAACGGCATCTTTTAGCGTCCTTCAACCGCCGGAACGGCCGGAGCGGGAACAGCGGAAACCGCGGGCGGCTCGATCGGCGCCACCCGCTCGACCAGATAGGCGACCGGCTTCTCCAGAATCCGGAAGAAAGGCTTCGGGTAAAGACCGATCCAGAAGCAGAGCGCCACGATCGGCAACAGGTAAATCAGCTCGCGGCGCGAAAGATCCGGAAGGTTGCGGTTCTCTTCGTGCGCGACCGGACCGAAGAAGACGCGCTGGAACATCCAGAGCATGTAGGCCGCGCCGAGCACGATGCCGAGCGTCGCCGCGATCGCCCAGGCCCAACTCTTGGCGAAGGCGCCGATCAGGATCGTGAATTCGCCGACGAAGCCGTTCAACGTCGGCACGCCGATCGAAGCGAGGGTGACGATCAGAAAGATCGTGGCGTAGCGCGGCATTACGGCGGAAAGTCCGCCGTAATCTGCTATCAGCCGCGTATGCCGGCGTTCGTAGAGCACGCCCACGAGCAGGAACAGCGCGCCGGTCGATAGGCCGTGGTTGATCATCTGCAGCACGCCGCCCGAAAGGCCCGGGCCGTTCAAGGCGAAGATGCCGAGCGTCACGAACCCCAGGTGCGAGACCGACGAATAGGCGACCAGCTTCTTCATGTCGCGCTGCGCCATCGCGCAGAGCGCGCCGTAGAGAATCGCGACGATCGACAGGCCGATCATCCAGGGGACCAGCCGGCGCGTCGCCTCGGGCAGGATCGGCAGAGAGAAACGGACGAAGCCGTAGGTCCCCATCTTGAGCAGGACGCCCGCGAGGATCACCGAGCCCGCCGTCGGCGCCTCGACATGCGCGTCCGGCAGCCAGGTGTGGAACGGGAACATCGGCACCTTGATCGCAAAGCCGACGAAAAAGGCGAGGAAGATCCAGATCTGCAGATCGGCCGGGATCGCCGGCCCCACCCGATGGAACTGCTCGATCGAGAACGACAGCGTGTTGCCCGCGCCGGTCCAGCCGAACAGCCCCTGGCCGTTCCAGAAGTAGAGCCCGAGCAGTCCCAGCAGCATCAACACCGAACCGACCAGCGTATAGAGGAAGAACTTGATCGAGGCGTAGAGCCGGCGCGGCCCGCCCCAGATGCCGATCAGGAAATACATCGGCACCAGCATGACCTCCCAGAAAACGTAGAACAGGAAGAAATCGAGCGCGCAGAAGACCCCCAACATGCCGGTCTGGAGGAGCAGCAGGAATGTGTAGTACTCCCTTTCGCGTTCGCGGATCGCGCTCCAGGACGAAAGAAACGCGAGCGTTCCCAAAAGCGTCGTGAGCAGCACGAGCAGCAAGGCGATGCCGTCGATCCCCAGCTCGTAACGGACGCCGATCGAGGGAATCCAATCGGCCCCTTCCTTGAACTGGAACAGCGGGCCTTGCGCGTCGAACGCGAACCAGAGCGGCAGCGAGAGGAGGAAATCGACCAGCGCCACCCCGAACGCGAACCGCCGGATGGTCGCCGGATCGCGCAGGGCGAAGATCACGATCAGCGCCCCCGCCAGAGGAAGGAAGCAGATCAGCGAAAGGATCGGCACTCCGTGAACCCAATCGAACATGGCTCTCCCTCGAAGATCCCTAGCGCCACACCGCGTAGAGGCACACCAGAACGAACGCGCTCAGAGCGAGCGCAAAGGCATAGTTGGAGACCGCTCCGGTCTGAACCCGGCGCAAAGAGCGCGAGAAACGATCGAGCAGCCAAGCGGAAAAGTTCACCAGCCCGTCGACCACGTGGCGGTCGAACAGACCGGAAATCCAAGCGCCGAAGACCGTCAGCCGCCCCGCCCCTTCGACCAGGCCGCGATCGATCGCGCCGGCGTCGAACTTCGCCGCGAGGCGCGAAAGGCCCCAGGTGCCGCGCACGATCGTGGCGTCGTAGATCTCGTCTACCCAGGCCTTGTTCGCCAGGACCGAATGGAGCCGCGGGAAGCGCCTGGCGATCGCCGCTCCACGCTCCGGCCCGGCGCGATAAATGCGCAGCGCGAGCAGGATCGCGGCGACCGCAAGGGCCAGCGCGAGCGCCATCCCGCCGATCTCGGCGGCCTGCGACAGCCCGGAGTGCTCCGCGGGAGCCCTGCCCGAAAACTTCACCACCACCGGCTCTAGGAACCGCCCGAAGCGATTCTCCCCGCCGAGCGCTTCCGGAATCCCCAGCCAACCGGCGGCGACCGCCCCGACCGCGAGGACGAACAGCGGCAGCGCCATCGTCCAGGGCGCTTCATGCAGGTGATGCTCCGATTTCGGATCGCCGCGGAACGAACCGAGGAACGCCAGCGCGAACGCGCGGAACATGTAGAACGCGGTGAGCCCGGCGGTCGTCAATCCGATCGCATAGAGGATCCAGTGTCCGGAGCTACCGCTCGCCGCCGCGGCGGAGAGGATCGCGTCCTTGCTCCAGAATCCCGCAAACGGCAGAATCCCGGCGATCGCGAGCGCGCCGATCCCGAAGGCCCGCGCGGTCCTCGGCAACCGGGTCCACAAGCCGCCCATCCGGCGCAGATCCTGCTCTCCTCCGAGCGCGTGAATCACCGCGCCCGCCGCAAGAAATAGCAACGCCTTGAAGAACGCGTGGGTCGCAAGGTGGAAGATCGCCGCCGCATACGCCCCGAGCCCCGCGGCGAGGAACATGTAGCCGAGCTGCGAGATGGTCGAATAGGCGAGCACTTTTTTCAGATCGGTCTGCACCAGCGCAAACCCCGCTGCAACGAGAGCGGTCGCCGCTCCCACCCAGGCGACCAACGCGGAGATCCCTGGCGCGAGCTGGAAGATCGCGTTCGACCGCACCACCAGGTAGACCCCGGCGGTCACCATCGTCGCGGCATGGATCAACGCCGAGACGGGAGTCGGCCCGGCCATCGCGTCGGGCAGCCAGATGTAGAGGGGAATCTGCGCGCTCTTGCCCGTGGCACCCAAGAACAGGCAGAGCGCCACGAACCCGGCAAACGACAGGCCGAGCACGTAGGGAGCGCGCAGCGCCTCGGCCGAAGCGGCGATCTGGGAACCGATCTCCGCGAACTGAAGCGTGCCGAAGCGGCCGGCCAACGCGAAAAGCCCGGCGAGCAGGGCGAAGTCGCCGATCCGGTTGACGATGAACGCCTTCCGCCCCGCATCGGCCGCGCTCTCGCGATCGAAATAGAAACCGATCAGCAGGTAGGAGCAGAGCCCCACCCCTTCCCAACCCAAGAACATCGAGGCGTAGCCGTCGCCGAGCACCAGCACGAGCATCGCGACCAGAAACAGGTTCAGATAGGTGAAGTAACGGCGGAACCCCGGCTCGCCCGCCATGTACCCGACCGAGTAGAGATGAATCCAAAAGCCGACGAACGTGACCACGAACAGCATGACCACAGACAGCGGATCGAGCAGCAGACCGAAACCGATCGAAAGGTTTACCGGGCCGCCCCCGCCGCCACCGGTCGGCAGCGCGCCGGGGGACATCCAATCCCACAGGTGCAGATCGAACGGTCGCGGCGACATGGAGCGCAAATAGTCGGCGATCACCCCGAGCGCCAGGACCGCCGCGGCCCCCGAGCTGCCGCAGGCGATCCAAGCGACCGTCTTCTCCGACGCGCGGCGCCCCACCAAAAGCCCATTCGCCAAAACGCCCAGGAGAGGCAACAGCGGCACGAGCCAGAGGAGATCGCGCATCGATCAGCCTTCGAGCTCTTGGGCCGAATCGACCCGCGTCGTCTGGCGCAGGCGGAACATCGCGAGGAGGATGCCCAATCCCACTGCCGCCTCCCCCGCCGCGACGGTGATCGTAAACACCGTGAACACCTGGCCGAGAAGATCGCCGCGCTGGTAGGAAAACGCCACCAGGTTCAAATTCACGGCGTTCAACATCAGCTCGATCGACATCAAAATCGTGATCAGATTGCGCCGGTTGATCACGCCGAACAAACCGATCCCGAACAGCAGCAGGCTCAAAGCCAGGTAGTGCTCGGTTCCAACGTTCCAAACGTTCGCGAGGCTCATTCGCGCCTCCCGAGCACCACGGCGCCGATCATCGCGACGAGCAGGAACAGCGAGGCGATCTCGAATGGCAAAAGGTAGTTGCGGAACAGGTCCCCGGCCAGCGCTTGAGGGTTGCCGACCACTTCGCCGCCGAAAGTCCGCAAACGCTCGGCCGAACCGGAAGTTGAAACCCCTGCCCAATTCGCGCGGGCGACCACCCCGACCACTCCGGCAAAAAGAAGCGACAGCAACAACGCCCAGGGCGTCTGGCGCCAGACCCGCTCCGACGCTTCGAGGCGGTTCAGGTTGACCAGCATGATGACGAACAGAAACAGCACCATGATCCCGCCGCCGTAGACGAAAATCTGGACGATGCCGACGAACCCAGCGTGGCGGAGCAGAAACAGCGCCGCAACGGCCAAGAACGTCACCAGGAGCGACAGCGCGCCGTTCATCGGGCTCTTCCACGTGACGACGCCCACCGCCCCGGCGAGAGCGAGCCCCGCGAACAGGTAGAACAGGATCGCTCCGCCATGAGCCGCGAGAAAGCTCATTTCGCGATCTCCTCGTCGGTGTAGGCGGGCCGCCCGCGCCACCCTTCGAGCTGCTCTTTGTCGGCGTAGAGATGCTGCCAGCGATCGTAGGTCGCCAGCTCATATGTCTTGGTGGTCAACCAGATCGATTTCGGCTCGGTCGGGCAGCCCGTCTCGCACAGGCCGCAGAACATGCAGCGCTGGAGGTCGATGTCGAAACGATCGAGCTTCTTTTCCTTCTTGCCCGTCGCCTCGTTCAGCTCCTGGTGCCAGTCGATGTAAATGATGTCGATCGGGCAATCGATCGCGCAGAGGTTGCACTTGATGCACCGTTCCTCGTCGAGCCGGAACATGCCGCGGAACCGGTGCGCCGGCGCCAGGCGCTCCTCCGGATACTGCACCGTCTCTTTCTTCCGGAACAGCGCGCGGCCGGTGATCGCCAAACCGGCGAACAGGTCGAGCAACAGGAACCGGTCGAGGAAACGCTTCCAGCCGCTCACCCGTCTCACCTCGCGAGCCAGAGCTTGATCAGGGCGGTCACGAAAATGTTCGCGAGCGCGAGCGGCAGCAGCCATTTCCAACCGAGCGCCATCAGCTGATCGAAGCGATAGCGCGGGAACGTGCCGCGAAACCAGATGTAGACGAACAGGAAGACGAAAACCTTGAGCGCGAACCAGATCGCCCCCGGCACCACGTCGAGCGGCGAGAGCCAAGCGACGCTCGGGAATGGCCGCAGCCAGCCGCCCAAAAACAGCGTGGTCGCGACCGCGGAAACCGCGATCATGTTCGCGTACTCGCCGAGGAAGAACAGCGCGAAACGCATGCCGCTGTACTCGGTATGGAACCCCGCCACCAGCTCGGATTCCGCCTCCGGCAGGTCGAACGGATTGCGGTTCGTCTCGGCCACCCCCGCCACCATGTAGATGAAGAACGAGACGAGCTGCGGAAAGACGTACCAGACCCGCGCGCCGCGCTGCGCCTCGACGATCCCCACCATCGACATGGTTCCCGCGAGCATCAAAGGCCCGACCAACGCGAGCCCCTGCGGCACCTCGTAGGAGATCATCTGCGCGGCGGCGCGCAGGCCGCCCATCAAGGAAAATTTATTGTTCGAAGACCAGCCGCCGAGGATCAAACCGTAGACGCCGATCGTCGCAACCGCGATGACGAACAGGACCCCCGTGTCGATGTCGGTGACGAACCCTGAGAACCCGCCGGGAGTGGAAGACGGCGGGCCGACCGGCACGACGGAGAAGATCACCAGGGCGGGAGCCACCACCAGGCACGGCGCGAGCACGAACGCCCAACGCACCGCGCGGCTGGGGATGGTGTCCTCCTTGACCAGCAGCTTCATCACGTCCGCGATCGGCTGGAGCAATCCCCACGGCCCCACCCGGTTCGGGCCGACGCGCACCTGGAGGAAACCGAGGATCTTCCGCTCGGCGAGCACGAGATAGGTGATCACCGGCAGGATCGCCAGGAACACCAAGCCGAGGATTTTGAGCGCGGGCGAAAGGGCGTAATAGAACAGCGTGTCCCCCGCCGCCTCGCGCAGCGCTTCGAGGCCGAAAGGGAGCACGGCCAGAACCATCACCGGTCGACCTCGCCGAGCACGATGTCGGTCGATCCGATCAATGCCACCAGGTCGGCCACCAGGTGGCCGTTCGCCAGATCGGGCAGCGCCTGAAGGTTCATGAACGACGGCGGCCGGACGTGGCAGCGATAGGGGTTCGGCGTGCCGTCGCCCACGATGTAGAAGCCGATCTCTCCTTTCGGCCCCTCGATCCCGTGGTAGACCTCGCCTTTCGGACCTTTGAGCACGCGCGGGCGCTTCGCCATGATCGGCCCGCCCTCGGTCGCCGGGAGAAGATCGAGGCACTGGAGGACGATCTTCGTCGACTCACGCATCTCCGCCATCCGCACGAGGTAGCGATCGTAGGTGTCGCCGTTCTGCGTGACCGGCACCGCGAACTCCACCTCGCCGTACGCTTCGTAAGGGCGCGCTTTCCGGAGGTCGAATCCGACCCCGCTCGCCCGCAGCATCGGACCGGTGACGCCAAGATCGACCGCCGCCTCGGGCGAGAGAACCCCCACCCCCACCGTGCGCCGTTTCCAGATTCGGTTCTCGGTGAGCAGGCCTTCGTACTCGGCGATCTTCGCGGGATAGTCCTCGCAGAAGCGACGGCAGGCGTCGCCCCAGCCGGCCGGCAGGTCGAAAGGCAGGCCGCCCGGGCGCATGCAGTTGAGCGTCAGGCGCGCGCCGCAATATTGCTCGAACAGATCGAGCACCCGCTCCCGCTCGCGGAAGCAGTAGAAGAACGGCGTCATCGCCCCGATATCGATCGCGTGGGTCGCGAGCCAAACCAAGTGGGACGAGATCCGCTGCAGCTCGGCGAGAATCGTTCGGATGTAGCGCGCCCGCGGCGGCACGGACAAACCGATCAGCTTCTCGACCGCCCCCACGTACGCCAGGTTGTTGGTCGCCGCCGCGACGTAATCCATCCGGTCGGTGTGCGGCACGTTCTGGAAGAACGGGTGCAGCTCGAACAGCTTCTCGGTGCCGCGATGGAGATAGCCGATGATCGGATAGCAGCCGACGATCCGCTCCCCTTCGATCCTCAAGTTCAGCCGCAGCACACCGTGGGTCGCCGGATGCTGCGGCCCGAACGACAGCTCCATCTCCTCGCCGCAAAAAAGGGGATCAACCAGGCGATCGACGGGTTCGCCAGAACCGTTCGGCGGGCTCATGCGCTCCCGCCCTCTTTCGGCCCCTCGGGCTTGGCGTCCGCGGAATCCCCCACGGGAGCAACCGGCGCGGGCTTCGGCGGTCTCCAGCCGGTGCCGGTCCCGGCCACCGGCCCCATCGTCTCGCCGTAATGCTCGGGATAGATCGCGGCGCCCGTGTCGATCCCCTCGACCGGAAACTCCTTGCGTAGCGGATGGCCGTTGAAGCCCTCCCAGAGCAGGATGCGGGTCATGTCCGGGTGCCCCTCGAAACGCACGCCGTACATGTCGAACACCTCGCGCTCCGGCCAGTTCGCGCCACGATAGACGCCGGTAAGGGTGGGCACCGGCGTCGCCTCGTCGGTTTGGACTTTCAAACGCACGACCCGATACGCCCGATCGGGCGGCAGGCTCGCGAGATGGACCACGACGTCGAACCGCGGCTCGCGGTTCGGATAGTCGGCGCCGCACACGTCGACGATCAGCGAGAAACCGTGCGAGGTTTTGAGCTCCCGCGCCACGTCCGCGAGCCGCTCGCGCTCGACATCGAGCGTCAGGTCCCCGGCGAAGGTCTTCGCCGACCGAATCGCCTCCGGCAACGCCTCGCGCAGGGCCGCCGCGAGCGGATCGTCGTCCGCATCGCGCCACTCCGGGACGACCGGGTCCCGCTCCCAAACCGGCTTTTCGGCCGGCTTTTCTCCGGGAGCCGCGGCAGTTTCAGGGGTGCCTTCCTCGCTCATCGGGGCGCTTCCCCGGGCCGCGGCTTGGGGCGCTCCACGCCTCCCCCGGCCACCGTCATCCGGTCGATCTTCCGCTGCAAGTGTAGAAGGCCCCAGAGCAACGCCTCCGGCCGCGGCGGGCAGCCGGACACGTAGACGTCGACCGGAATCACCCGATCGACCCCCTGGGTCACCGCATAGGTCCGGTACGGCCCGCCGCAGGTGGCGCAGGCGCCCATCGCGATCGCCCATTTCGGCTCGGGCATCTGGTCCCACAAACGCCGGACGATCGGCGCCATCTTCTCGGTCACGGTACCGGCCACGATCATCAGGTCGCTCTGGCGCGGCGTCGCCCGGAACACCTCGGCGCCGAAGCGCGACATGTCGTGGCGCGGATCGAGGACCGCCATCATCTCGATCGCGCAGCAGGCGAGCCCGAACTGCATCGGCCAGATCGCCGACCGGCGCGCCCAATTGAAGATCTTGTCGTACGTCGTGGTGAGGACGTTCGACTCGATCGCGCCAGGCGCCGAATCGCCCGTCTCGTCCAGAACCTTCAAGCCCATTCGAGCGCCCCCCGGTTCCAGACGTAGACGTAACCGCCGATCAGGATGGCGAGGAAGACCATCATCTCGACAAATCCGAAGAGGGCGAGCTTGTCGAACAACACGGCCCAAGGAAGCAGGAAGACAGTCTCGACGTCGAACACGACGAACAGCACCGCGATCAGGTAGTAGCGCACCGAAAACCGGTGGTCATGGGCGAAACTGACCGCCTCGTTGCCGCACTCGTACGGATCGAGGTTCGTCCCCCCAAACCCCCGATGGCGCACCAACCGCGCCACGAGCAAAGTGGACGCCAGAAACAACCCGGCGATGACAACGAAGACGAGAATCGGGAGGTAGTTCGCCATTCGTCTCCTAGAACCCTACAGGCGTCTCTGGAGCGACCTTCTCCGGACATCATGCCTTGAACTGCGCGGATTGTGTCCCGGGCTCCG
>Ga0268264_10005601_pt1 | contig 10644 bp, 7 predicted proteins | sample KBSSwiS32_FD_190357 | JGI IMG/M metagenome (GOLD analysis project Ga0268264, IMG submission 190357) | Switchgrass rhizosphere microbial communities from Kellogg Biological Station, Michigan, USA - KBS Switchgrass S3-2 (SPAdes) (version 2) | ecosystem: Host-associated > Plants > Roots >... | reverse complement strand
CTTGAGCCACTGCCGAACAAGCCGACAGTCCGATCACGAACGCAAAAAACCAAACAATCAATACACTCTTTTTCATCAAACAGTTGCAAAGCCTGCATCCAGGGCCTCTACAAGACGATCGACAGTATCGGTCGTCGTATTGAGCATCATGCCCGTTCGGATGACATTGCCATACAAACCTCCCTTACCTATAAGCACGCCCTGACGTTTTGTTTCCTCAAAAACCTTCAAAACGGCTTCAGGATAAGGGTCTTTTGTCTTGCGGTCTTTCACCAACTCAATACCCAGCATCAGCCCCATTCCCCGGACGTCGCCAATGCAAGCATATTTTTCCTGCAGTTCCTGAACGCGCTTGAGGAAATAATCGCCGACAACACGTGCATTCGTTCGCAGATCATCTTCTTCGATCACTTTGATCACCGCGAGCCCAACCGCGCACGAAACCGGATTGCCGCCAAACGTAGAAAACGTCAGACCCGGAAAAGCGTCTGCGACTTCGGGAGTAGCAATCGTCCAGCCGATCGGGGCACCATTCCCCATGCCTTTAGCCGAAGTGATAATGTCCGGCTCGACACCCCAATGCTCGATCCCAAACCATTTATCGCCCGTGCGTCCCCACGCTGCCTGGACTTCGTCCGCGATAAACAGACCACCATGCGACCGCGCGATCTCAGCCACGCGTGGAAAATACTCCTTCGGCGGAATGATAAAGCCGCCAACACCAAGGATCGTTTCGGCCATAAAAGCCGCTATATTTCCGGTCGTTGTTGTTTTGATCAACTCCTCGACATCATCCGCGCAAGCAACCCCGCACGACGGATATTCGAGCTTGAATGGACAGCGGTAACAATATGGCGCAACTGCATGCACAACGCCGGCTACCTGCGAAGCGATCGGTTTCCATGTCGAATGGCCGATCGTCGAAAGGGCCGTCGCGCTGCGGCCGGCATAGCTATGCCGCAATACGACGATCTCGTTATTACCCGTCGCGATCTTTGCCGCGAGTATCGCAGTGTCATCGGCCTCGGTTCCGCTATTCGTAAAGAACGATTTCTTTAATCTTCCCGGTGAGATCTCTGCCAGCTTTTCAGCAAGATCTCCCTGCGGCCCGTTGGCATAGAGCGTGGACGTATGTGCGATCGAATCGACCTGATCCTTCCACGCCTTATTGACCCTTGGATTTGCATGCCCAACGCTTACCGTCAGCACGCCGCCAAAACAATCAAGGTACTTATTTCCCTGATCGTCCCAAACGTATTCGCCCTCACCTTTTACAAGAGCAACCGGCTCCTGATAATAGGTCGCCACCGCGGGAAAAAGAAATTCCTTATGTTTTTCGACGGCGCTTTTTAGTGATGATTTTTGTTCTGCTTGGTTCATAATCTTTTCTACAATCTTACCGCAATTTCTCCAATCCTTGCTGTGCCCAGACTTCTACGTTGCGAAATCGGTTATCGGTCCGGGCAAGGTCAGCGGCAGTTTTCAGTTCCTGACGCGCCTCGTCCTTGTGTTCGGTCCACACGAGCGCTGAGCCAAGAGCGAGATGTGTTCGCGGATCGGTGGGCGCCAGTTCGACGGCCAGCCGACTTTCAGCAACGGCCTGATCAATATCGTTAACTCTTAAAAAATAGCTGGCTCGGTGAACACGGCTGATCGCAGCAGCGAGCGGAACCTCGAACCGTCCCCGATAAACGTAGGTGTTCCCCCCTACAAAGGCTATTGGTTCCGACTTGGTGACCGGAACGTATTCATCACCGCCGCGAGGCGGAAGTTCGATGACGCTCAATACAACTGTCCCTTCGATTACCCGCGGTACAGGTTCTATCAAGTTGCGACTGATCATTATTCGCGTCCCCGAGGTCATCGGGCGACAAGGTTGTACGGACCGGATCATCTCAGGATGGACAAACGACGCGAGCCAGCAATCCTTAACGTTCTCACGAGCGAGAAATTCGTCGACGAGCTTCATGCTCTGCCCGGTATCGACATTCGAATCGCTGAAAATCCGATGCGTGTTTTCGTAACCGCCCCAGAGGTCGTTACTAAATGCCAGATACATTGGCGCGGTCCTTATTGCCGCAACAGCATTAAAGACTAGCAGAATGACCAGCACATATACGAACACATCGAATTTCCGGCAAAGCCATATCGCACCCGCAGCCGCAACTACGATAAGTGACCCGTAGATTGGCAAGATATGCCGAACACCCGTATTGAAATTCGAACTTGAGGCAAACATAAAGAAAACAATGGGCGGTACCAACAGGAACGTTCCTTCGCGCCATTTTTCCCGATCGAGAAACAAATAGATAAGACCGAGAGGCAAAAGAAAGAGCAGCGCGAGGCTCGATTTGACCAAAAACGCGATCGGGAAATAGAACCACCGGCCGGTCGGGTAACTAACCCCGAATAGCCAGCAGTTGCGGCTACCCCACGCGATTACGTCTGCCATTCCGAGAACGTACGATTCTGGGAACAGATGCGTTTGGCTGACGGCGTCAGTCACTCGGGCCGGGAGCGAAGCGACCGACTCCGGCCTGCCATTTTCTTTTATGTAATCAGCGACCGATATTGTTGGCGCGGTCTCATTTGGGATCGCGCGATAACGAAACCCGTAAAATGACCAGAGGATAATCAAACCTATAAGGAAGATTCCCGCAAAAGCTGCGGCGCGCCTGACGATCTGATTCAAAACTCGGGTCTTCGTCTTTCGGAATAACACCGCATCTGCGATCAGTAAAACGAAAAGAATTCCGACTAATACCACCGCCGAATGTTTCGCGGCGAGCATGAGCCCTAACGTCAATCCGGCCACGAGAAAGCGCAGCCACGTCCGATTGTTACCATACCTATATAGTGCATACATGGCAGCAAAGGACGTGGCACTTATGGCCATATCGGTCGTGACGATCGAGCCGTGCGCGATGAAGTTAGGTTCGAAGGCTACGACGGCCAGTGCCGCCAGGGCCTCCCATCTCCCGAACATTTCCCAAGCTGCAAGAAACACGAGGAGCGCGAGCAGCATGCTCATCAGTGACGCGGCCAGTCTTGTCGAGATGACGACGCTGTCCATGCCATTCTCTACGAGGAACGTGCTCCCATAACTGAAGGTGTCGAACTTGGATGTGAATTTTGACCCACATTCCCACGGCGGTTCGGAAAGCCCGCGGAAATTGAGTGGTGTCGTTGCGAGCAATTTTAAGAGTGGCGGATGCTCTGGATTGATGCCAAAATCGCCGCATTGCCAATGACGATGACCGGCCAGAATATGATCCGGTTCGTCAACCGTCGCGCTCGTACGCGTGGCATGAAACCAGAGCTGAAAAGCAAATGCCCCTAACAGACAAATAACCAAGGACGCAAAAAGCAGTTCTTCACGTCTTCTGAAGATTCGTCGCTGCGGTTCATTCGCTGGCGGAATCATGGTTCTTCCAACTAAATACACGAAAAACACGAAATAGGTACTGTATCTTAATCTACTTTCGTGCTTTTCGTGTATTTTATGGAAAAGTTTTGCTTAGAACAACGATCCCTTATCGTCCGGTCCCATCATTGCTTTTCGTACAAGCGGGATTGGTGGGCCTCCGTATGAGAGGAACGCATCGTGAAATTGTTTCCAGGCGGCTTTGCCTCCGCGTGTGGCGCACCAATCGTCGCGGAGTTTCATGATCATCAGCTTGCCCATCGTGTAATTAAGATATGCTGGGTCGAAAGTCCCGCGTGCGGACTGCTGTTCGGCCTCGCCTTCTGAACGCATGCCTTTTTCAATAAACATCTTTTTCGATTCATCGACGGTCATGCCCTTTGTGTGGAGGCCGATGGCGGAAAGAAAGCGCACATCGCGAAGAAGCGCCTCCTGAAGCTGACCAATATGCAGTTCAGCATCGCCCGCGCCCAATCCGGCGTCGTACATCATTTCTTCCGTGTAATGGGCCCAACCTTCTGCAAACGCGTATCCGACAAATACCTGTCCGAATTTCGATTTCGCACGATTGGCGTGGAGAAACTGAACAAAATGGCCGGGATAAACTTCGTGCACTGAGGTGAAAAGCAAACTTCCCTTGCCAGGGATATATTCTTCCTGTTTTTTCTTGTCCCATTTCGGATCGGGCGGCGAGACATAGTAAACAGAAGGCAAACCTGTCTCATACGGACCAGGGATATTGATGTACGCGAAGTTCCAAGCCTTGTATGGCGGAGCCTGCGCAACCTTTGCTTCCTCCGTACCCGGCATTGAGACGAGATCTTTGTCCTGAATGAATTTGCGAAGGTCACCAAGCTGCGTGGTCGCTGCTTCGACGACGTCTTTGCCCTCGGCTTTAATAGCCGAGGCCTTGTCGCTGCACTCTTTCAGCGTCTTGCCGGAATCGTATTTGTCACACTCCTGCTTCAAAGCGTCAAGATTACGCTGCAGATCCTTGTTCCCGATCTCTTCAAGCTTAGCAAGATCGATGTCGACTCCCTCGGTCTGCTTGAGCATGCCCTTAAAGTTGTCGGGGCCGAGCGCAAAATTGTTGGTTGCCGTCTTTTCCTGCTCCCCGAGCCATGCATCAAATTCCTTTACCGCCTTGACGGCCGCATCGTTCGCTTCTTTGAAATCTTTTTGCGAAGCTTCGTCCTTTACCGGTTCGAATACCTTTACGACATCCTTGGCGTAGAAATCCGAAAGCCCGCCGATCGTTTGCCGGCCTATCTTGAGCAGGTTCATTGCCATCGGCTGCTTCATATTAGTTTTGATCTGCTGAAGCGCCGTCGGCACGCTCTTGGCATAGGCTGTATAAGCCTTGATCCGCGTCTCGAGCGGAGCGTACGGCCGTGAAACATACATATCCGGATCGATCGAATCCGAATACCAGGCCGGATTCAAATGAGGCTGATCGGCGGTTTCGCGCCAGAAAACGTCCTTGTCGATTTCAGAAATGAGGTAGTCGCGTTCGAAACGCTGGTGTTCGTCGAGATCCGCATCTTTAAATGCAGCGGCTTTTTCGCGCTCGGATTTCAGCCGCGTGATCTCCTTCTTCAGGCCGTCTTCGCTCCAGTCAGCTAGCTTTCCATCGTATTCGTGCTTACCCTGATAGGCACCGAATTGCGGGTTCGCATCGAAATAATCCTTTAGGAATTGTTCGACATATGTGTCCCATTTCGGATTTGCCGCAGTCGTACTAACGTTCGCCGGCTGATTTGTACCCGGTGCCCCAGGCTTACAACTCATTGATCCAATGATCATGATCGATAACAGAAGAATAGCGGTGTGCTTCATAATAATTTCCTTAAGAATGATCTTCCTTCCCTCGCGGTTGTTTAAAAATCCCTTCAGCGGCTCGACGCCGGTTTCGAATTGTAAATTTCCCTGATGATACGAACGCCGGAGTTGAAGGTTGCATCAAGGACAAACCGAAATTTAGTCGAGGCCCATGCTGACGAGAAGCAAAATATAAGAAATTTGACGGGTAAATGCAAACATTTAGGGGAGTTGGCGACCAGACGAAAGATGGGTAGCCCGCGATCTGGAACAGACGGAGGAATCTGATCCCACGGACCGTATCTTCCCGTAAATCTGACGTCTTTTCACGTGAATCTGGCCTTTTGTTAGTTAACTTTGGTCTTTTGTTAATTACTTTTGGCTCTTTGTTAATTACTTTTGGCTCTTTGTCAGTTACTTTTGGCTCTTTGTTAATTACTTTTGGCTCTTTGTCAGTTACTTTTGGCTCTTTGTCAGTTACTTTTGGCTCTTTGTCAGTTACTTTTGGCTCTTTGTTAATTACTTTTGGCTCTTTGTTAATTACTTTTGGCTCTTTGTTAGTTACTTTTGGCTTCTTGTTACGTGAATCTGCCGCGTTTTTACGTGAATTTGTCTTATTTTTTGACGTTTTCGTGGCAGATCTGAGGTGTTTATCAGCCCATCGATCTCAACTAAGTATTGGCTTTATTTAACTTAATTCATTTCTGCTGAATTTGGGTCTGGCGACACTGACAAAAAAGAATGGGAAGACGCTCCTGCAGCCTCTTCCCACCGGGTCATATATGAATATCTTCCGAATTTACTGACTGGGCTTCGGAAAGATGTCGGCCGGGCAGCCTTTGAACACCTTCCTCAGATTTCGCACGTAGACGGCGCTGGCATCTTCCGGTCCCATCGGATCATTAGGATCATCGGCGACCTTCGAAAGGTCCTGCACCTTCCATTTGCCCGCGACCAGCCGCAATAGATTCGGCCCGCCCTCGGCAGTCGCCTGCCCTTTGCTATCGAGCGGGGTTGTATCAACCCACGCCCAGCCATTGTGTACCTTAATAAAATGGACCTGAAATTTCTCCTGCGGATTCGAACGCAGGCCGTTCAGGATCGCTTCACGCTCGGCACTTCCCTTTCCCGGAATATGCGCCTGGTCCGGGACCTGGGCGTTGATGCGGCCGAGACCAACTAATCCGATCGCCAAAAATAAAAATGTCAGATGTTTCATAGTTTTTCACCAATAAAGAATCTTTTCGAAAAGTCATAAACAGAGCTTCTTAATACTCCGCTTTGTCCCCACCCTTCTTCTTGCTCCCGGGCTTTTCGCCTTTTGGGCCGTCATCGCCGGGGAGATCCATTTTCCAGTCGTTACCTTCTTTTACAAAGTCCATGCGTTTCCATTCGCCTTTTTCGTCAAGGTATTCGAGCATGGCCTTGTTCCCCGTGATCTTTTCATTTCGGACCTCAGCGGTCTTAGCCTGCGGTGTTTCAAACATCTGGCTTACCTCTTCGTCGAGACTTTTGTGGTCTACTTCGCCCATGTCAGTCAGAAACGCAAGAACATCCTTGGAAAGTACTCGCTTGACCCCTTCCGTGTCCTTTTTCTCGCGGGCTGCATGAGCAGTCTTGTACGCGTCAGTAGGTGTCGCCAGTGAATCGGTAGAAGCGGTGTCGGTCGTCGTTGGTTCCGCCGGTTTGGCTGTAGTGGTGTTCGAAGCTCCGGGCTTCATTTCCGCCGTGTTCGTCGAATTCTTAACTTCCGCTTTTTGGCATCCGACGAGTACCGCAGCTGCAATTAAAAATAAAGTCAGTTTGATAATTTGTTTCACGCGTTCTCCTCTCCGATCTGATTATGTTTACTGAAAGGTCCGTATCGAACCTAGCCTTGTTTTTAAGTTTATGGTCAAAATTCCAAATGGGGACGCTCTTGCCAACCATGTTTGCGATATCGTAGCTCGAACTTAGCCGAATTTGGAACGTACTTGAGATTTTCCTACCCATTTGGGTGGGGAACGCGTCAGTAAAGATCGCCAGGGTGGTCTCTTTCACATTTAGGACTTCGGGGGTGTAAACTTAGCATTTTCTTATGTCGGCACGAAAACTCGGAATTGCGGTAGTAGGATTAGGCGGCGCTGTCGGCACGACGATGGTCGCCGGGATGGAATTGCTAAAGAAAGGCGTAATCGGCACAGATGGCCTGCCGTTAGCGGATGCAGGTACGGAAGGACTCGTTGAATACGAAAACATCGTGTTCGCAGGGTGGGACCTCTATAGTGAGCATCTGGCAAACGCTGCTGAGACGCACGACGTTCTGACCTACAAACAATTCATTGCCGCTGAAGATGCCCTTCGCCAAATAAAACCGTGGCCCGCGATCAGTAATCCAAAGTTTGTTTCGAATCTTACGGGCCAAAACGCGATGGCCTCGGATTCCCTTCGAGCCGCGATCGACCGGGTCCGGCAGGACCTGCGCGAATTCAAAACCAGATGCGATGCGGTAGTGGTCATAAACCTGGCCTCGACCGAAAAACTCGCCGAAGACGGGAACGAGATCCTCAATTCACTTTCCGATTTCGAAAAAGCCCTCGACGATAATTCGCCTGACATCTCGCCCGCAATGCTTTACGCCTATGCGGCGATCGCCGACGGCGTACCATTCGGAAATTTTACGCCTTCGGTCGCCACAGACAGTCCTGCCCTGATCGAATTCGCTAAAAAACAAAATGTACCGATTGCTGGTAAGGATGGCAAGACGGGACAAACTTTTATCAAGAGTGTTCTCGCTCCAGCTCTGAGAAGCCGGGCTCTAAAGGTACGTGGTTGGTTTTCGACCAACATTCTCGGCAATCGCGACGGGCTCGTCTTAAGCAACGAGGAATCACTTGCCTCCAAAATAAAAACCAAGAGCTCGCTACTCGAAGATATTCTTGGCTATGACGTCGAGGACCACATAGTGGATATCCGCTACTACAAACCGCGCGGCGACAACAAGGAGGCGTGGGACAACATTGATATCACTGGATTCCTCGGACAGCCAATGCAGCTTAAGATCAATTTTCTGTGCCGCGATTCAATTCTCGCCGCTCCACTGGCGATCGAGATCGCCCGCTGCCTCGACCTTGCAAGACAACGCGGCGAGAGCGGCATTCAGGACCAGCTCTCGGTTTTCTTCAAACTGCCGATGACAAGCGGAGCCAAACCGGAACAAGCTTTTCACAAGCAGGAAGAGATTTTGCTCAACTGGCTAAACGACTAGATCATCCGAGTCATCTTTGCTGCCCTAGGGAACTTTGCACGAACCGATCTTGTCTCCAGCAATGGACGCTAAGTTCGCAAAGAAGACGTTGACACCCGCATTTGATTTCCCGAAGATAAATGTATGCTCAATCCAATATCTGTTTCCCTGCCAGAAGACCTTGAGAACGAGGTCCGGTCGGTCATCAGCGCATGGAAAAAGTCGGGAATGATCTCGCGGATCTGGAAAAGAGATGCTTCCGTTTGGACCGGAGATGACGAGGGCAAATGGCTTGGGTGGCTCGACGTCGTCGATGCGGAGCTGGCTAATGTAGACAAGTATCGCGCCTTTCACGCGGACATCGAATCTGCCGGATTCAAAGACGTCCTACTGATGGGAATGGGCGGCTCGTCGCTTTGCCCGGAGGTGCTCGGCCTAACGTTCGGTAAACCGAATTTTCATATTCTGGATTCGACGGTCCCTGCCCGCATAAGAGCTATCGAGGAAAAACTCGATGTTGAGAAAACGCTGTTCATCGTCGCAAGCAAGTCCGGCTCGACGCTCGAACCGAATTGCTTCAAGCAGTATTTCTTCGAAAAGGTTTCGGAAAAAACTGGCAAGGAAAACGCAGGCAAACAATTCGTCGCGATCACCGATCCGGGATCGAAAATGGAGCAGATCGCAAAGAATGATGGCTTTCGCTACATTTTCTACGGCGACCCGGAGATCGGCGGGCGATTTTCCGCGCTCTCGGCTTTTGGTTTGACTGCTGCCGCCGCGATGGGATTGGACGTTGAGATCCTTTTGAATCATGCCCGCGAAATGGTTGAAGCCTGCAAGGATTCCGAAGGTGACGAGAATTCGGGATTCCTGCTCGGTGTGATCCTCGGCGTTTGTCACGAGCACAGAAGAGATAAGCTGACCATCTTTGCCGGCGATGAAATTCACGACCTCGGGGCATGGCTCGAACAATTGATCGCGGAATCGACCGGAAAGAAAGGCGTGGCCATTATTCCCGTTGACCGCGAACCGATCCAGGCCGCAGCGAATTACGGCGATGACCGCGTCTTCGTAAGCCTCTCTCTTAAAGGCAGCAAAACGCCCACTGAAAGGTACGAGCGGCTTCAGGAACTCGAACGGTCCGGCCATCCTTTCATCTCGATCGAAGTTAATACGACATACGACCTCGGGCAGGAGTTTTTCCGGTGGGAATTTGCAACAGCAGTTGCGGGATCGATCATGAAGATCAACACCTTCAACCAGCCCGATGTTGAATCGGCAAAGATCGAAGCACGAAAACTTACGGACGAATACGAGAAGGCTGGCACATTGCCGGAAGAGGTACCTTTCTTTGCAGACGACTCAGGACGTCTGTTTTCCAGCAACAATTATTCAGTTGATCTGGCGCATTCGGCCGCCGAAAGATCAACAGCAGGTATTCTGAAGGCCCATCTTGAAAACATAAAGAGCGGTGACTATTTCGCCTTGCTCGCCTACGTCGAGATGAGTGAGCAGAATGAAGAATTGCTTCAGGCCATTCGAACGAAGGTTCTTGAGAAATATCGCCCGGCGACCTGCCTCGGTTTCGGACCGAGGTTTCTGCATTCGACCGGACAGGCATACAAAGGCGGCGGCAACAACGGCGTCTTCCTTCAGATCACGTCGGATGACGAATTTGACCTTGCCGTTCCAGGACAGAAATACACATTTGGCGTTGTTAAAGCCGCTCAGGCAAGAGGTGATTTCCAGGTTCTTTTGGATCGTGGAAGGCGGGCCCTGCGGTTGCACCTTTCCTCGGATGTAAGCGCGGGATTAGAAAAGCTACTTTCGATGATCTGAGTAATTTCTACTCGTAGCTGAGAGCTTCGACCGCATCAAGCCGGGCAGCTCGCAGGCCGGGATAAAGTGCGCCGACTACCCCGCTAAAAACGCCCACGATCACAATACTGATAACGATCTGCGGCTCGATCTGAACATTCAGAGTTGTCCAATTGGCGAGTATTAGTTTAAGGATCACGGTCGAGATAACGCCGAGAAGTACCCCGCCAAGACTAATCAACAAAGCCTCCTGAACGATCGTCCAGGCAATATTTGTATTCGACATTCCCAAAGATTTGAGTACGCCTATCTGCCGGGTCCGCTCGGTTACGGTCGTGTACATGGTGAGCAGGATGAT
>Ga0268264_10005600_pt1 | contig 10645 bp, 8 predicted proteins | sample KBSSwiS32_FD_190357 | JGI IMG/M metagenome (GOLD analysis project Ga0268264, IMG submission 190357) | Switchgrass rhizosphere microbial communities from Kellogg Biological Station, Michigan, USA - KBS Switchgrass S3-2 (SPAdes) (version 2) | ecosystem: Host-associated > Plants > Roots >... | reverse complement strand
GCCAGACGATACATACTCATAAACGTACATTCGGTGTATCAAAATCGGACGAGTTTATCGTTTGATTTTTAATTAACATATTAATATTCAATACATTGTTTGTTTGGCATTTGTTTGGACAAAATCTTATCGGCAACAGGATGTAAGAAGGCCGGATTAACAAAATATAGCCCGACACCATCCCTGATATCTCTTTGAACCAAAATTTACCGAAATTTTAGAATGAACAATTGATTCGTTTGCATCCTATTGATTCGCCAATGAAATAATGGTCAATGAACAAAAAAGCATGATAAAAAACTATCTTAAAACAGCGCTCCGAAATCTGAACAGAAGAAAGATAAGCTCATTTGTTAATATTTCCGGGCTTGCAGTAGGTTTCGCGGCTTTCTTGCTGATATTCCTGGTGATCCGCTATGAGCAGAGTTTCGACAGCTTTCATACAAAAAAAGACAGTATTTACAGGGTAGTGCGCGCTGCAAAAAACCGTGCAGATGACGCATACAGGGCCGGTGTAACAGTGCCAACTACCTTTGCTTTACGTTCTGAATTTCCGCAGCTGGCCAATGTAGCAGCTATTGCAGGCGACTATAACGTACAGGTTTTGATACCATCGGCTAATGGGTTAGCTGCCAAAAAGTTCAATGAAGTAAACGGGTTGTTTTTTACAGAGCCGCAGTTTTTTCAAATGTTTGATTTTAGCCTTGCCATAGGCAACATAAAAGACGCGCTTAGTAAGCCAAACACCGCCCTTTTCACTAAAGAAATCGCCAATAAATATTTTGGAGACTGGAAAACGGCCGTCGGCAAAACATTAAAAATGGATGGTCAGAATATTAAGGTCACCGGTATACTCAATGATATTCCATCGAATACTGATTTCCCCATAAAAGGTGTATTGTCCTACGAAACGATGCGTAACTATGCAGATTTCAACAGTTGGGGCTCTATAAATGATGCCGACTATTGTTTTGTACAATTGGCAGATAAGGAGACCAGGAAACATTTCGATCAGTTGCTAAACGGATTTATGGGAAGACATACAACGCCCGGTAATGCAGGGTACGATCTCATTTTACAGCCACTTAACGAAATACACTCCGATCCGCGCTTTAACAATTATAGCGGGCATACCTTCAGTAAGGATCTCACATTTGCCTTAGGTGCAATAGGTTTCTTTCTGCTGGTTATTGCTTGCGTTAATTTTATTAATCTGACTACCGCGCAGGCCATGAACCGGGGTAAAGAAGTGGGTGTACGAAAAGTGTTGGGTAGCAGCCGCACACAATTAATGATTCAGTTTTTTGGCGAAACAGGGATAACCTGCCTGCTTGCACTAATAGCGGCAACCGCCGTTACCATAATTTGCATCCCTTATATAAATGAATTGCTTGGCATTCACGTAACAACATCTGTACTGTATAGCAGCAACGTGCTTTTCTTTATGCTGCTGGCGTTGGTGCTGGTGACCGGTTTTTCAGGATTTTATCCGGCATTGGTATTATCGGGCTTTAATTCAGTTACCGTGCTAAAGGGGGCCCCTGGAGTTGATCGTAAAAAAGGAGTTTCTTTCCGCAGGGGTTTAGTGGTCTTTCAATTTGCAATTGCACAGACGCTCATCATAGCAACGCTTATAGTTGCATCCCAGATGAATTATTTCCGTATGGCCGATTTGGGATTTAACAAAGAAGCTGTTATTAATGCCGGTTTTCCAAATGACAGCCTTGGGGCAAGTAAAATGGAAGTACTTCGCAATGATCTGTCAAAACTGCCTGGTGTAGGAAAGTTCAGCTTCAGTATGGCATCGCCCGCGGGAGGCGGATATTATACCGATTTGCGCACGCCCGAAAATCATGCGACCGAACCAAACATGATTACGAACATGAATGAGGCTGATACTGGCTTTTTTAGCTTATACCATTTACAGCTCACAGCAGGCCGCATTTATTATGCCTCGGACACAATGCGCGAGTTTGTGGTTAACGAAACTGTAGTGCGAAGACTTGGCTTGCAAAATGCACAAGCCGCTATTGGCAAAATGATAAGTGTTTCCGGGAAAACATTACCAATAGTAGGTGTTTTAAAAGATTTTCATGTTAACTCTCTGCGGGAGCCCATGGTTCCTGTGGTAATAACTACGATGAAAAATGGATATGGCATGGTCAGTCTCAAAATAAATCTTGGTCATACAACAACTATTATCCCGGCGATGGAAAATTTGTGGAACCAGTATTTCCCGGATTATATATTTGGGTATACTTTTTTGGATCAGTCCATTGCAACGGCTTATCAACAGGAGAACCAGCTTTCGCTGCTTTATAAGATATTTTCGGGTATAGCCGTTTTTATTTCCTGCCTTGGTTTATATGGCCTCATTTCATTTATGGCGGTACAGCGAAAAAAAGAGATTGGCATCCGTAAGGTGCTGGGGGCCCCGGTGGCAGATATTTTGATAATGCTATCAAAAGAATTTACAATACTCATCGCTATCGCATTTTTAATTGCAACGCCGGTAGCCTGGTATTTTATGAACGAATGGCTGCAGCATTACGCATTCCGGATAATGATAGGTGTTTGGTTTTTTGCCGCAACTATTGGTGGCTCGCTAATTATAGCCTGGATAACGGTAGGCTACAGTGCCATAAAAGCCGCACTGGCAAACCCGGTGAAGAGTTTGAGAACTGAATAAGGCACTTTCAACGGATAAGAAATCCTTTGTCTTTAAAGTCATCCTTCCATGCAACTTGCATACAGCAAGGCTATCATATACATTGAACCAGCCGGGGTAGATCTCAAAAAAACAGATTCCCCGCTAATAATTTTTATTGTGCTGATGCTATACTATATTCGGCGCAAATAAATTTTTATTTCATGCCACAGTCTGCTCGGTCTATTTGAAACGAATAATCTTACTTTTAACAAGAGGTCATTTCGCATCCCCTCTTACCTAATGAAACCTTATGCAAGATTAAGTTTCGATCAATAATTAATAGTTGTCGGATCAAGTAGTGTCCATTACATATTACTTTAATGGTTTGCAATTCAAAATAAATTCTAAATGTTTTGATGGGTTAAGAATAATCCCCTTTTTCTTAATAATTATCCAAAGAATATGATTGTTTTTATATTCTGGCAATGTTCCAAAATATTCCCCTCTTTTTAGGTTATCTCCTTCTTTAAAAAAACATTTATTTAAATAATAATAAGTTATTTGTACTTCATTTAAGTCTTGTACAGTAACAGCAAACCATGTTTTATAGTTCCTGATTTTTATAATTTTAGAATTTGTAATAGAATAGACCGTGTCAACAAAACTTCTGAATGATACTCCAGGTTTTGGATCTATAATAGTGCCATTGAAAATATCATCAGAAATAACCTCATATTTTTTTAATGGGCAAGAATTAATTTGTTTTGTCTGACCAGCGCCCCTCACATTAACTAGTAAAAAGCAAAGAATACCGAGAAACCTAGTCATATATATATAGTAACTACAATTTTATTTTGACTAATATTTTTCGCTTCTCCGCCAAATCCCTGCTATACTAACTTCAATTTTTCAATAATCCTTTTCATCTTCCCATACTACCGGCATTAGCGGATGGTTGCATCTGGGGCAGCAATCCGGATCTGCGACAAAGCACTGAACAACGGTTATCTTTTTGCCCTGGAAAAATCAAGGGAATCGGCAATATCGCCGCAGGATATCATGGCGCTCTTATATTTGGGATGTTTGCTGCCCAGGTAGGGATTCACAATTTTATTACTGTTGCTGATCCACCAGGCTTCCTCATTGTCGTTAAAAGCCATGGGGCAATGCTGGTGGTAGAGTTTCTGCCGGTCGTATTTTACGGTTCTTACCAGGTTGTACAGGCCCTCAGATATCAACTGGAATTCGCGCTTCTTTTTGGTAAGGTCGGCCTCGCCTGCCAAACCCCTGGCCGATCCGCTGATGGTGCCGGCAAAATCGGCCGCCGTTTGTTTAATAACGCCCGTACTGTCGCCTTTTATTTCGTCCGTTTTAAGGCTATCTGCAAAACCTGCCAGTGCTTTTGCCGCCGCATCGGCTTTGGCCGTATCATAATCGGTAATGGCCTCTTTTAACGAAAAATAGCTATTAAGCAGCTTTTCAAACGATTCGTTAAAGGCGGCTGAGTTTTTACTAATGGCCAACGGCCCTTCCGGCTCCGGTTTTTGCCCTCCATTGCTGGTTTCAGTCTTTTTGGGATAGAGAAATTGCCTTGCTACAAAAATCACCAGCAAAGCCACCACAATTCCTATGATAACCTTCTTCATTTTTACTATCTGTTTGGACAAATGTAAGAGATAAAAATTATACCCCTTGTTTATCATATTTTTGCGGCGTTCGGGTGGCCGGGTGGCCTTAATCAGGTCGTTGTATTCGCCATAAAACCCAACATTCCGGCCTGAAAAAACCGGGCCTGGACAAGCAAACCATTCATTTATTTTTTTGATTAACATTATTTATGCTGGCAGGATTAACAAATGTAACTTTTGAATTTGGGGCAAGGGTAATTGTACAGGATGCTACCTGGCATATTCAGCCAGGTGAACGGATTGGCCTGATTGGCTACAATGGAACGGGCAAATCTACCCTGTTGAAATTGCTGACCGGCGGCTTTTCGGCCAGTGCGGGCACGGTAGAAAAAGGACGCGATACCACTATTGGGTACCTGCACCAGGACCTGCTGAGTTTTGATACCAACGATTCTATTCTGAAAGTGGCCATGGGCGCTTTTGAGCGGGTGCTGGAACTGGAAAAGGAAATTGAGCGCCTGGGAAAAGAACTGGAGGCCAACCACGAAGATGAAAAAATATTGCACGATTACAGCGACCGCCTGCACGAAATGGACGTGCTGGACGGCTACAATATTCACCACAAAACCGAAGAGGTATTGCAGGGCCTTGGCTTTGCCAATACCGACCTGGAAAGACCCTACCGCGAATACAGCGGGGGCTGGCGCATGCGGGTTTTGCTGGCGAAGATGATTTTGCAACAGCCCGATCTGCTGTTGCTGGATGAGCCCACCAACCACCTTGACCTTCCTTCTATTGAGTGGCTGGAAAAATACCTGCTGCATTACCAGGGTTCTGTGGTAATTGTAAGTCACGACAAATATTTTCTGAACCGTATGGTGACAAAAATCATAGAATTGTACCAGAAAGAACTGCATGTATACAATGGCAATTACGATTTTTATGAGACGGAAAAGGTTTTGCGTGTAGAACTGCAGCAGCGGGCATTTGAAAACCAGCAGGATTATATACGGCAGCAGGAACGTTTTATAGAGCGTTTTAAGGCCAAAGCCAGTAAGGCGGCACAGGCCCAAAGTATTGTAAAAAGGTTGGATCGGTTAGAGCGTATTGAAGACGTAGAAATTGAAAGACCCAATATAAAAATCAATTTCAGGGTAGATAAAACACCGGGAAGAGTACTGGTTGAGCTAAAGGATATCACCAAAAAATTTCCGGCCATTACCATTGTAGAACATGCGGCTGCCGAAATAAACCGGGGCGATAAAATAGCACTGATTGGCGCCAACGGAAAGGGAAAGTCTACCCTGCTGCGCATTATTGCCGGCACGGAACCATTTGAGGGCGAAAGAAAATGGGGACACAATGTAGACGAAAGCTTTTATGCCCAGCACCAATTGGAAGCACTGAATGTAAACAATACCATTCTTGATGAAATGAAGGAATGTGGCAGCCAGCAAACAGAACAGGAATTGCGCAACCTGCTGGGTTGTTTTCTGTTTGGAGGCGATGATGTAGACAAGAAAATAAAAATACTGAGCGGTGGAGAAAAAGCCCGTGTGGCCCTTGCAAAAACAATCACCAGCAAAGCCAATTTTCTGCTGCTGGATGAGCCCACCAATCACCTTGACATTCATTCGGTGGAATTATTGATTGATGCATTGAAAAAGTATGAGGGCACGCTGATACTGGTAAGTCACGACCGTTATTTTGTATCCAAGACCGCCAATACCATTTGGGAAATTGACGATAATAAGATAAGAGAATTTAAAGGCACCTATGATGAATGGGCCGACTGGAAAGAAAGAAATGTTGCCAGCAGTAAAAAAAATGCGGCAGACAATAAACAATTAACTGAGCCACAAAAACAACCACCCGCTACTTCAAATAAAAAAGAAACAGCACCTGCAAAAAATCAGCCGGTTACAGCCAGTACAACGGCTGCACCTATCAATAAAGAGGCAAAAAAGGAACTGCAGAAACAACAGAAAATTTTTCAGCAGCTGGAAGCAGATATTAGCCGGCTTACTGAAAAAAAAGCGCAAATCCAGGCTTCCTTGGGCTTGCCCGAAACCTATTCAGACAAAAATAAATTTGTGCTGGCAGAAACCGATTATAAGAATACAACCACCGAACTGGACCGGCTTAATAAACAATATGAGGATGTATTTGAAAAAATTATGCGCCTTGAAGCAGGCGGAGCCGCTTAAACTGTAGCAGGAAAATAATCCGGGTAATTTTTGTACATTCGTTAAAATAGAAGAAGATGACTACATTAACTATTAATAAGAAGTCATATGTTGTTGTTCCAAGAAAGGAATATGAACACCTGGTATTCAAAGCAACCAGTAAAACTCCTCCCGCTAAGAGATTATCCCTCAACCAAGGAAAAAGACTTGCCTACAAAATGATTGATAAGTGGGCAAAAGAAAAGTAACGATTTTAGATACGGCTGTTGAATCTGTGGCGAAAGTTGCGCTATTTATTGAAGGAAAAGGAATGCCTGAAAAGCTAAGCGATTTGTGGATAATGCATTCGTGTTTTTTGATGAATTATCCAATGAAAGGCAAGTACACCGTCCCTGCCGGCATCTTCCATGGAAGAAGTTAACATACAGGTGTGCCACATTCCGTAAAAAATATACTGTTGCTTACCTGGAGCATAGTAAAGAAATCATAATTTGTGAGTTTGCGTTAACAAAACTGGTAATATAATCCACCAATAAAACTTGTTGTCAGGATCATATTAGAATATTTATATTTGATGCAACCTATCAGGCTTGTTCATCAATCTTTGCTTCATCATTCATTTAACCAAAATAAATTTTATGCGTAAATCCTTTCTTCGTTTCGCTTTTGTATTTGCAGCAGTTGCCATAGTAGTTCTATCTGCCTGCAAAAGCGGTCCAAAAGATGCAGATTTGGAAAAAACAGTGACTGAAAAACTTTCCGCAGCATCAACTGATGTTACCGGCGGCAGTGCCACCGTAAAAGATGGCGTTGTTACACTAAGCGGTGTGTTTAAAGACGATGCATCCAAAGCAGCGTTTGAAACCACCGTAAAAGCCATTCCGGGTGTAAAATCAGTGGTCAACAACAGTACAGTTGCTCCCCCGGCAGCACCCGTTCCGGCGCCTGTAGTTATCAATGGCGACGATGCGCTGAAACCCGGTGTAACAGATGCCATCAAAGATTTCCCCGGCGTTAAAGCAGAAGTAAAAGACAGCATCATTACTTTAACCGGCGATATTAAAAGGGCCAGCTTACAAAAATTAATGATGAGCCTGCATACCCTGAAGGCTAAAAAAATTGAAAATAAATTAACCATTAAATAAAACGGAGGAAACAACTTATGGCATTACAGGATAAATATAAAGAACTGCTGGACGCCGCCAGTACAAGTGGCGTTTCCAACCTGCAGGTACGCGAGCAGGACAATGTTTTGTACATTGATGGGGATGCGCCAACCGGCGAAGTAAAAGATCAGCTATGGGCCATCTACAATAAAATTGATCCTGATTTCAGGGCGGCAGATGTGGTAATGAATGTGAATGTTGCGGCCGGTGCCGCCGGTACAAAAGCAACTGTTACTACAGACAGCTCTAATCTGAATGTACGCAAAGGACCCGGCACCGACCAACCCATTGTTGGCAAAGCCGCCCATGGTTCTACCGTTACATAATCAGCAAAGCCAATGACCAGTGGTGGCTGATTAAAACAGAAAAAGGTGAAGAAGGCTATGCATATGCGCAATACCTTACACCACAATAATCATTTAATACAATCACAATTTTTAGTAAAGCTGCCGTAACAGGCAGCTTTATTTTTTTAATACCAGCCTTAACTGTGTAAATTTGGTATTCCTGACTTATGAGAAGATTTCTATTGATAGCTTTTCTTTTTGCACCCGCCCTGGGTTGCAGTTTCTCCGCTTTGTGCCAGCAGGATAATCAGCGCCCTAAAATCGGGCTTACCCTTAGCGGCGGCGGCGCCAAAGGACTTGCACATATTGGCATTCTTAAAGCCATTGATTCTGCCGGTTTAAAAATTGATTACCTCACCGGCACCAGCATGGGCAGCATCATTGGCGGATTGTACGCCATTGGCTACCCCGCAGATTCTATAGAAAAAATGGCGCGGGCCATTAACTGGGATTTACTGCTCAGTAACCAGGCTTCGCTGCGTACACTTTTTATGGAGGAAAAAGACGAATACAGCAAGTATACGGTTGAACTTCCCTGGGTAAACCACGGATTCCAGTTGCCCACCGGTGTGCTGCAGGGGCAGGAACTCTGGATAAAGCTGTCTGAAATGTTTTTCCCGGTATACAATCAAAAAGATTTTTCCAGATTCAATATACCTTTTAAATGCATTGGCACCGATGTGGGCAATGGCGAGGCAGTAGTGATGAGCAAGGGAGAAATTACTTCGGCTATACGTGCCAGTATGGCTATTCCTTCGTTTTTTACAGCCGTTGATTATGACGGTAAGCGACTGGTGGATGGCGGTGTGGTAAGAAATTTCCCCGTTCGCGATGTAAAAGAAATGGGTGCCGGATTTGTCATAGGCAGCAATGTGGCCGGGGGCCTGCTGACCTCGGATAAAGTAAGAAATGCTATCCAGGTTTTATTACAGGTGGCTTTTTTCCGTGAAGCACAGGATCATAAGGAAGAAGTGGCCCTTTGCGATATCTATGTGCCCTTTGAAATGCCGCAATACAATATGGGCAGCTTTGCACAGTCTTCAGATATACTGGACCTGGGAATACAGGAGGGCAGGAAATTATATCCGCGTTTTAAACAAATTGCCGATTCATTGAACGCCCTTTATGGCCCGCAACAGGTTATTGTAAACAGGCTGCCGCCGGTACCTCCGGTAAAAATTTCATCCTATGAAATAAAAGGCCTGCGAAACACGGGTCCCGATTTTTTTGTTCATACCATTGATCTTATCACCAACCAGGAATATACACCCCGGCATCTTTCGCAAATGGTGCGCTCAGCTTTTGGTACACGCTATTACAGCCGGGTTACTTATTCACTACAACCACAACCCGACAGCAGTTGCAAAATAATATTTGATGTAACGGAAAACCCGCTTTCTTTTGCCAAATTGAGTCTTCATTACAATAAGTTCAGCGGCATAGCAGCCATTGCCAACCTTACCACACGCAACTTTATTATTACCAACTCGCGCGACCTGGTTACGCTTAATATCGGCGAAACCTTCCGCGCAAGAGCCGAACACCTGCAATACATTGGCCGGCGTAAAAACTTTTCAGTTACACTCAGCGCCCAGTACGACCGCTTTGATGTAAATACCTATAACACCTATAAGCAGAGCGGTATCTATAAACAGTCATTTTTTAAATTTGATACCAAAGCCCAGTATTCCACGCTTCGCAACCTGGCAGCAGGTGTGGGAGAACGTTTTGAAACCATTACCTATACACCCGCCATACTTTCCGGCTTTCAGTTCAGCGGCAACAACAATTTTTTTACTACCTATTTTTTCATCGCGCACAACAGCCTGGATAAAGTAGTGTACCCGCGCAAGGGCGTTAAACTACATGCAGAGTTTGGCCTGGTGGCCACCCAATCGCCGGACGTAAATTTCTTTATGAATGGCGCGCTGTTGACTGCCGATTCGCTGAAGGTTTCGCAATATCCCTATCCCAGGCTGGTGTTTAATCTTGATACCTATACGCCGCTCAGCCGCCGCAGTACGCTTGAATTTCTGCTGCAGGCGGGCGCCAATTTTAATTATACCGGCAATATCATGAATGAATTTTCCATAGGCGGCTTAACACCGCTTTTCCGCAACCAGGTGGTTTTTGCCGGCCTGCAGGAAGGTTCCCTGTATACACCGGCCATGGCTGCTTTACAGGGAGCATACCGGTACGAACTTTTCAATAATACCTATTTAACCGGCAGGGCCAATATATTGGTCAACAATTTTATCAGTACCAGCAAGTTTTTCCAGAACCCCAACGTGCTTTCCGGTTATGCATTAACGTTTGGATATAATTTTGCGCTGGGCCCGCTGGAGTTCAGTCTTATGTACAGTGACCAGTCGAAGAAAGTAAGCAGTTATGTAAATATTGGGATCCCGTTTTAGTATTAAGTAGTAAGTATTAAGTATTAAGACTTCGCGGCGTTGGTAAGTATAAAGTATCTGGTATCTGGTATTTAGTATCAAGACCTCGCGGTACTGCTGAGTATAAAGTATTTGGTATTCAGTGTAAAGACTTCGCGGCGTTAGAGTGTATAAAGTATCCGGTATTCAGTATCAAGACCTCGGGTACTGTTGAGTATAAAATATTTGGTATTCAGTATAAAGACTTCGCGGCGTTGGTAAGTATAAAGTATCTG
>Ga0268264_10005598_pt1 | contig 10647 bp, 7 predicted proteins | sample KBSSwiS32_FD_190357 | JGI IMG/M metagenome (GOLD analysis project Ga0268264, IMG submission 190357) | Switchgrass rhizosphere microbial communities from Kellogg Biological Station, Michigan, USA - KBS Switchgrass S3-2 (SPAdes) (version 2) | ecosystem: Host-associated > Plants > Roots >... | reverse complement strand
GACGCCCCGCAACGCGACGGGCGCGCGCAGACGTTTGAAACGCCGCCCGATTCCGGCGTTCAGCATGCACGGCGCCGCTCGGCCTCCTGCTAACATCGACGGGACAATGCACCGGCCCCTTCGCCGGAACCGGACCTGCGCATGAACCCTGCCGACAACGCCCGCCTGGAAATCGTCGAGGGGCGTCTGCGCAGCCTGCAGGAGCGGATCTGCACGGCACTCGAGGCGGCGGACGGTTCGGGACGATTCGTCGAGGAGATCTGGCAGCGCGCCGAGGGCGGCGGCGGCCGCACGCGCGTGCTCAAGAACGGCGCCGTATTCGAGCAGGGCGGCGTCAACTTCTCGCGCGTCGACGGCGCCCGCCTGCCGCCGTCCGCAAGCGCGCACCGCCCGGAACTGGCCGGCCGTTCATGGACCGCACTCGGCGTCTCCCTGGTGCTGCATCCACACAACCCGTACGTCCCGACCACGCACATGAACGTGCGCTACTTCGAGGCGCGCGCCGACGGCGCGGACACCGCATGGTGGTTCGGCGGCGGCTTCGACCTGACCCCGTACTATCCGTTCGACGAGGATGTTCGCCACTGGCACACGGTCGCGCGCGACCTGTGCACGCCGTTCGGCGCGGACGTCTACGCCCGCTACAAGCACTGGTGCGACGAGTACTTCTATCTGAAACACCGCGCCGAAACGCGCGGCGTCGGCGGCCTGTTCTTCGACGACCTCAACGCCTGGAGCTTCGAGCGCTCGTTCGCATTCCAGCAGGCGGTCGGCGACGGTTTTCTCGACGCTTATATTCCCATTGTGGAAAAGCGTATAAATACACCTTTCAGCGAACGCGAGCGCGAGTTCCAGCTCTACCGCCGCGGCCGCTACGTCGAGTTCAACCTCGTCTACGATCGCGGCACCCTGTTCGGCCTGCAGTCCGGCGGCCGCGCCGAATCGATCCTGATGTCGCTGCCGCCTCGGGTCCGCTTCGAATACGGATATGTCCCCGAGTCCGGGTCGCCCGAGGCGCGGCTCGCCGAGTACCTGAGGCCGCGCGACTGGCTCTGACGCTGCGCGAACCGCGCTGGCCGCTCGCGCTCTGCCCGCTCTCCGGCTGGCGGGAGAGGGTCGGGGTGAGGGTGGCGCTCACGTTTCCCGTGGCTTGTCATTCCGGCGCAAGCCGGAATCCAGGTCTTTCTCCTTTGCCGTCATTCGCGCAGCGGCTTTCAGCAGCGGAGGTGGCCATGGCCCGAAGGTGCGCGGCAGGAGCCGCGCATAATCCAATTTGCTCGTTGTTCTTCGTGAAGTGCAGAGCTTCCACTCGCCTGCGGCGAGCGGGTCACTTTCTCTTGTGTGGCCAAGAGAAAGTAACCAAAGAGAAGGCCACCCCCGGTGCCGCGGTCTCCGGGCATCCTGCCCTGCGACTTCGCGAGCGTGCTCCGGCGGTTCGCTGACAGCACATCCGTGTGCTGACAGCGAACTGGCGCGCATCGTGCGCGCCACCCTTCGGGCTTTTCCCTCCACACGCTCGCCGCGCCACAGGGGGCCCCGTTTGGGCGGCATCCGGCAACTGCTCCCTGCGTTGCTCTACCTCCGGCATCCATGCCGTCGCCTGCCGCAGAAGCCGGATCAAGAGCTCGCGTTCGACCAGCGTCGAGGCTTACGATTTGATCGACGCAGTGCAGGGATGCACGGATTCGTGGATCAAGGGCGCCGTTCGCGGTGCCGAGCATCGCAGGCGTTGCGGAGAAGGGCCCGCAGGGGCGCGGCGATGGATCGCCGCGCTTGCGCAGCAGTACACGGACGTACTGTCTGCGCAACCCCGCAACGCCGAGAAGCGCAGGGAAGTCTGATTCGCAGGAAGCGAATCAGACCACCGCGGTGGGCGCTGGCCTTTTTGGTTACTTTTTGGGCCAAGCCAAAAAGTGACTCGCTCGCCCGCAGGGCGAGTGAAAGCTCTGCACTTCGAGCATGAAAAGGCGACAGCTGGATTCCGGCTTGACCAGCTCCGCTGTTGAGAGCCGCCGGAATGGCGAGCGGAGAGAGAGGCAAGATGGATTCCGGCTAGCGCCGGAATGACGAGCAGCGCGAGTGTGTGTCAGCCGCGCAATCGGCGCGCGATCGCCGGCCGCGAGATGATCGCGAATACGATGCCGATCAGGAATCCGGCGATGTGGGTCCACCAGACGACGGCACCGAATGCCGGACCGACGAACGTGAACAGCACCTGCAGCAGGATCCAGAAACCGATCAGCAGCGGTGCCGGTATGCGCACGAATTCGAGGAACAAGCCGAGCGGAATGACCAGGCCCAGACGGGCGCGCGGGAACAGCGCGAGATAGGCGCCGACTATCGCCGAGACGCCGCCGGAGGAACCGACGATCGGTTCGTTCGCACTGGCCAGCGTCAGTGCGCCGACCAGGTTGGCGATCGCGCCGCCGAGCAGGAACAGGGCGAGGAAGCGCCACGGTCCGAGCGCGCGTTCGGCCGGCAGGCCGAATATCATCAGGAACAGCAGGTTGCCGGCCAGGTGCAGCCAGTCGGCGTGGATGAACAGTGCCGTGACCAGGCGCAGACCGCGCTGCTCGAACAACTGCAGCACGGTCGGGGCCTGCGGATCGAGCAGCTTGGCCGGAACGGTGCCCCAGTGACGCAGCAGACGCAGGTGTTCGTCGGCCGGCAGGGCGGCGAGCCACAACGATATCAATACGCAACTGCCGATGATCGCGATCGTCGCCCACGGCAGATGCTGCTTGCGGCGCTGATCGACCCGCACGAACATCGGCGGCCGCGCTCAGTGACCGGAGCGCGGGTAGAAGAATCGCTGGCCGCGAAATTCCAGGACCATGCCGTCGGAGCGGATCTCGCGCAGCGTGAGTTCCTTGAAGGTTTCGCCTTCGGCCTTGCGCTCGCCATCGATCATCACGAAGCGCTGGTCCGGCGCCGCGGAGTACACGTGCATGCTGATCGCGAGGGTCGGCAGATCCTTGCGCACGTTGAACGGCAATTCGTAATACATCGGCAAGTCCGCCGAGGCGAGTGCAGCGCCCGGTGCTTTAGGCGTGCCCGGGGCCGGCGATGGAGCGGGTGCCGGCGCGGCAGGCGCGGCAGCCGCAGCGGAACCCGCCACGGGCGGGGCGGCGCGAGCCGCCGGTGCGGTCGGCGCGGCTTGTCCCGCTGGCGCCGCTGGCGGCGTTGCGACTGCTGCCTTCGCCGGCTGCGGCGGCGCAACGGAGGCCGCGGCGTCCGCGGCAGCTGCCGGCGGCGGCGTCGGGCCAGGCGCGCCCGCCATACGTGCGCGCGCTTCGCGCGCCTGCGCCAGGCGCTGCTGGATCAGACCAGGCGGTTCGCCGGCGGACCCTGGTTGTGCGGCGCGAGCGGCTTCCATCGCACGCAGTGCCGGGTCGCCCGGCTTGCCGCCGAACGGGCCGCGTCCCGGTCCGGCATTTGGCGCCGGATTCGTCGGGTTCGCCGCAGCGTTTGCCTGCTGCTGCGCGCGCGAAGCTCGCAACGCATCGAGCGCCGCCCGGGCCTGCTTGCCATCGAACGGACCGCGTCCCGGTTCGACATTCGGTGCCGCCGTTGCGGCGTTCGGTGCGCCCGTTGCGGCCGCCGGCGGCGGGAGCACGCCCGGCGCTGCGGCAGTCGCAGGACCCGCCGGCGTCGCTGCGATGGTCTGTTCCGCTGCCGCGTTCGATTTACCGGCATCGACGCCGGGCGACGCGCGCAGGAAATACCAGCCGACGCCGGCGGCGACCAGGATCAGCACGACGAGCAACGGCAACACGCTGCGTCGCCGCGGCGTGACGGTGAACGGCGTGCCGATGCCCGGTGCTTCGCCAAGCTGGCGCCGTGCTTCGGATTTCTTCAGCGCTTCCAGAATCAGGGACATGTCGAAACGATACGGTGTGATGCCAATACGGGTGGAAAGTTCGGGGTCGCCTGCGAAGCCGGTCGGGCGCAGCCGAAGCGCCACGGCAGTGTACACGGCAGTACCGGGGGCTCGCTAACCGCGGCCCGGCCTCGGCGCCGTGACGGTCGCGTGGCGGCCGAAAGCGGTCCGGCGAAGAAGTACCTACAGGGTGACCTCGCGCATCAGATGCGGCCCATTCTCGTCGAGCGCGGACAATGCAAACAGCGTTTCCGGGCCGACGATGCCGTCCGGATGAATGCCGTAGGCTACCTGCAGCTTGCGGATGCGCTCCTCAAGCGTTGCATCGAAATAGGCCGGCCCGACGTCGGCGGCTTTCGCGCCGTCCATGCGCGCCACCTGGGCTTTGACCCAGGCCACGCCGGGGCCGGCGTCGCCGACGCGCAGCGTCGCCGGCACCTGGTCCGGCACGCGCCAGATCGCAATGAAGTCGCCGGTCCAGAAATCGCGCAGCCGCTCGATGGGCAGGCGCGCGCTCTCGTCGAGAAAGTTCACGGTCGCATGGCCGTCGTCGACACCCTTGAGCAGCGCGAGCCCGTGTACGCCGTTGTGCTGCAGCGACAGGAGCAGCGGCCGGTCGAAACGCGCCAGCTGCTGCAGGGTTGCCCGGCCGCGCAGGCAATTCAGTCCGGCGAAAACGATGGTCTGACAGCGCGATGCGTCGCGCACCGAGACGTCGCTCGACTTGACCTGCCAGCGCGCCAGCAGCTGCGTCCACGCCGCCATTTCCGAGTCGGCGCCGCCGAGCATGGCGGCCGCGAGCCGGGTCGCCGCGACGGCATCGACATCCGGCGCCGGTGCAGCCGCCGGCGCGGGTGCCGCGGCCTGCACCGGCGCTTCCGGCTCGCGGTGCAGGTAATAGTTGGTGCCGACCCCGATCGCGGCGAGCAGCACTGCCGCGGTCGCCCAGCGGCCGTAATGGCGCACCCAGTAGCGCGCGTGACCGGGCAGCGTTTCGTCCGCGGCACGGTCGACCAGGCGTTCGCCGATCAAATCCTGCTCGCGGGCGAAGCCGGCCATCAGCGCGCGGTCGGCGATGATGTTGATCAGGCGCGGGATGCCGTGCGAGCGCTGGTACAGCGCGCGCAGTCCGAGCCGCGAGAACGGCAGCTTCGGCGCACCGGCCACGGCGATGCGATGACGCACGTACGCTTCGGTCTCCGGGCGGTCGAGCGGCGTGAGGTGATAGCGCGCGGTGATGCGCTGGGCCAGCTGGCGCAATTCGGTGTCGCCGAGCTTGGTGCGCAACTCGGGCTGGCCGAGAAGTATAATTTGCAACAATTTCTGCGTCGGCGTCTCGAGATTGGTCAGCAGGCGGATCTGCTCGAGCGCATCGGTCGACAGGTTCTGTGCCTCGTCGACGATCAGCACGACGCGCAGACCCTGGGCGTAGGCGTCGAGCAGGTAGGCGTTCAGCGTGTCGACCAGGCCCTTGAGGCTGCCGCGGCGCTCGCCGATGTCGAGCTTGAGTTCCTCGCAGATCGTCTCGAGCAGTTCGACCGGCGACAGCTTCGGATTGAGCACGAGCGCGACGCGGGTGTGCTCGGGCAGCCGCTCCAGCAGCAGGCGGCACAGCGTGGTCTTGCCGGTGCCGACTTCGCCGGTCAGCTGGACGAAACCGCCGCTGCCGCCCTTGCCGATGCCGTACAGCAGGTGCGCCAAAGCATCCCGGTGGCGCTCGGACAGAAATACGTAGCGCGGATCCGGGGTGATCGAAAACGGCGCCTCTTTGAGGCCGTAATACTCCAGGTACATGGCGCTACTTTACCGCAAGGCCAGCGGTTTGCTGCGATGCGCGCGTGCCGCGTCGAGGCGATTCGTTAGCTTCACGTTAACGCCGGTCGGGGCGGCGCGGCTGGGCGCTCCCGCCAGAGCCGAACTCAGCACCCCGGACAGTTATGCAGGCTGGCCCTGAGCGCAGCCCGCAATCTTCCTCACGCCTTCGTTCTCAAGATCGGTCACGATTCCTGCGCTTCGCCGCGCCAGATCAACCTTCGTCGTCGCGACGAATCGACCGATTCGATTCCTTCGGCTCGGCCTTCGCTTTTTCGTCCTTGTGCTCGGCCTCCCGCGGCGGTTCACCGACCTCGTGCAGGTGCAGCGGACTTTCCAGCAACGGCTGCGGATCGACACGCGCGGCGAGCCAGCGGATGCCCAGGTGCAGATGTGTTCCGCTGGTCCGGCCGGTGTTGCCGACCTTGCCGATTGCCTGGCCGCGCTTGACCTCGTCGCCTGCCTGCACGCTGACCGACGACATGTGGAAACTCGCGCTGATCATGCCGTCGCCGTGATCGATATACACGCTGTTGCCGGTCAGGAAGTGTTCCTCGGCCAGCACGACGCGACCCGCGGCGACCGCGCGCACCGAATTGCCCTCGTTGACCGGATAGTCGCGTCCGGTGTGCTGGCTTTCGACCTTGCCGTTGAATGTGCGCAGGCTGCCGAAGTCATCCTCGTTCTTCGGCAACGGCGACGCCGGCGCGCCGAGCGGCAGCGAAAAATTCGGCTCGTCGATCTTCGCTGAGAAGAGTTTCAGCACGGCGTCGCGCTCATGCGCCGCGCGCTTCTGGTTCTCCTTCGACACGTTGATGTACGCGTCGTCCTTCAACTCGATGTCGACTTTCGGCCGCTCGACCTTTTCGACGATCGCGGTCGCATTGTGGCGTTTGCCGTCCTGGTCGATCGCCGCAATCGCGTGACGGCCCGGCGTTGCCAGCACGTCGAACGGGTAGTAGCAGACCGAATCGACCGCCGCGTATTTCTTGCCACCCAGCACGCAGCTCTTTGCGGCGATGCCCGGCCAGCGCGCCACCTCGCCCTGGTTCAAGGTGACGCTCAGGGCAGCCGCTGGCGCATTCTTCTGTACGGCAGGCTTGGCTGCTGCAGTCGTGCATGCGAGTGCCAGAGCTGTCAGCAGCATCGTCTGGAATGTCGACATTTTGGTTCCCCCCAATCAGTGGTTCATTCAGTTTGCACTGCACGCGCGGCACGCAAGCTGAACAAAACACTGCTGACCGGCGGCTGAAGAACATTTTGTGAATCGCCTGGCGCGCGCACTGAGCTAGATTGTCGATATCGCGGAAGCGAGGAGAAACGAAATGGCATCAAATCCCAAAATGGCATCCAATCTCAAGGTGGCATCCAACGCCAAAACAGCATCCCGTCCCAAGCCGGCATCGAGTCCCAAGCCGGCATCGAGTCCCAAGGCGGCGTCCAACCCCGTTCGCTGGTTCGAAATCTACGTGCAGGACATGAAGCGTGCGCGGGCGTTCTACGAGTCCGTGTTCAAGCGGAAGATCGAGAAACTGCCGAACCCCGCCAAACCCGAGCTGGACTACTGGACGTTTCCATCAATGATCATGGACCAGCCCGGCACATCCGGCGCGCTCGTCAAGATGGACGGCGTTCCGTCGGGCGGCAACAGCACGATCATCTATTTCGCCTGCGAGGACTGCGCAGTCGAAGCCGCGCGTGCCGTAAAGGCCGGCGGCAAGATGCACATGGAAAAAACCTCGATCGGCGAGTACGGCGCGATCGCCCTCGTCTACGACACCGAGGGCAACATGATCGGCCTGCATTCGATGTCCTGACGCGCGATGTCTTGACGCGAGCGCTTGCGCTTGGCCCTCCTCTCCCGCGGACGGGAGAGGGCTGGGGTAAGGGTGGCGCTCGCGACGTCGTAGCTCTCGCTCACCCCTCTCCCGCTGGCGAGAGAGGGTTGGTGAGTGGCGCTCACGGCTCCTCTTCTCGTCATTCCGGCGCAAGCCGGAATCCAGTGCCTTTAGCACTTGCTCGTCATTCCAGCGAAAGCTGGCCTGCGAAGGCAGGCCGAAAATTGCTCCATGCATTTTCGGCATTTCCACCATCCATGGCGATCAGATGAGATGCCGCGGCGAACATTCGCGCAACTGTTTTCAACAGCGGATCTGATAACGGACCCGCAGGATTGCGCGCAGGAGCCGCGCATAATCCGGTGCCTTTAGCACTTGCCCGTCATTCCAGCGGCTCTCGACAGCGGAGCTGGTCAAGCTGGAATCCCGTTCCTTGCTCTCTTCCGTCCGCGGAGTTGTCGAAGTACAGCGGAATCAACCTTCCGAAAAAGTCGCAAAATTAGACCTCGAGCGAATCGTCGTTCCGCTGTCGGAAGTACACACGCAGGTCATCGCGCAACCGAGCTATGTGCGACGTGCAGCCGTCGTGTTCAGCTGATACACGCCGGAGTGACTCAGGTAGGCCATGGATCGCCGGATTAGCGGATCAATGGCACCGTTCGCGGTGCCGAGCATCGCAGGCGTGGCGGGAAAATGCCCGCAGGGTCGCGGCGATGGATCGCCGCGATTGCGAAGCAGTACAGGGATGTACTGTCTGAGCAACCCCGCCGCGACGAGAAGCGCAGGGGATTTCGCGGCGCACGATGCGCCGCGAAACACCGCGTCCGATGCCTAGCCTTTTTTGGCTACTTTTTGGGCAATGCCAAAAAGTAGCCGGCTCGCCGAAGGCGAGACGAAGTTCTGCAATTCAAAGGAACAAATCAAGAGCAAAGGAGCTGGATTCCGGCTTTCGCCGGAATGACGAGCAAAACAGAAAGGCGCGCGAGCAAACTCATGCCCACCCAACCTCCCTTGAAGGGGAGTGCTTAAGCGCGGCGCGCCGAAGGACGTTATTCGCCGAGGGTCAGCAGCGACGCGTTGCCGCCAGCGGCCGTCGTGTTGATCGTCAGCGTGCGTTCGGTCACGAAACGCAACAGATAGTGCGGTCCGCCGGCCTTCGGGCCGGTGCCCGAGAGGTTTTCGCCGCCGAACGGCTGGACGCCGACCACGGCGCCGATCTGGTTGCGGTTGACGTAGCAATTGCCGACTTTTGCGCGTTGTGCAATATGCGCAATCGTGGAATCGATGCGGCTGTGGATGCCGAGCGTCAGGCCGAAGCCGGTTGCGTTGATCGCGTCGATGACCTGGTCGAGCTCGTCGGATTTCCAGCGGATCACGTGCAGGATCGGGCCGAACACTTCGTGGGTCAGCTGCGACAGCGCCTTCAGCTCGTACGCGCGCGGCGCGAGGTAGGTGCCATGCTCGCACTCGGCCGGCACATTGACTTTCTTGATCAGCTTCGCTTCGGCATCCATGCGCGCGGCGTGTTCGGCCAGGCCCTTGCGCGACGGCTCGTCGATGACCGGGCCGACGTCGGTCGACAGCAGGCCCGGATCGCCGACTTTGAGTTCGTCCATCGCGCCGGCCAGCATCGCGATGACCTTGTCGGCGATGTCGTCCTGCACGAACAGCACGCGCGCGGCCGAGCAGCGCTGGCCGGCCGAATCGAACGCCGACGCAATCGCATCCTTGACCAGCTGCTCGGGCAGCGCCGACGAATCGGCGATCAGCGCGTTCTGGCCGCCGGTTTCGGCGATCAATGCCGCGATCTGCGCGTTGCGTGCGGCGAGCGTGCGGTTGATCGTCCATGCCGTTTCGGTCGAGCCGGTCATGCATACGCCGGCGACGTCGGGCTGGGTCAGCAGCAGGTTGCCGATCATCGAGCCCTTGCCGGGCACGAACTGCAGCACGCTCTCCGGTACGCCGGCTTCATGCAGCAGCCGGACCGCGGCATGGCCGATCAGCACGGTCTGGTCGGCCGGCTTGGCGATGACGGCATTGCCGGCGGCCAGCGCGGCGGCCACTTGGCCGGTGAAGATCGCGAGCGGGAAATTCCACGGGCTGATGCAGACGAACACACCGCGGCCGTGCAACGACAATTCATTCGATTCGCCGGTCGGTCCGGGCAGCGCTTCGGGGTGGCCCATCAGTTTGCGCGCCATCGCCGCGTAGTAGCGGCACATGTCGGCCGCCTCGCGCACTTCGGAAATCGCCGCCGGCAGCGTCTTGCCGGCTTCGCGCACGAGCAGCGCAACGAATTGGGCGCGGCGCTGCTCGAGCAGGTCGGCGGCGTACTCGAGGATCTTCGCGCGCGACGCGGCCGGCAGATGGTCCCAAGCCGGCTGCGCGGCGACGCCGTTGGCGAGCGCCCGCTCGATCGTTGCCGCATCGGCCTGCTGCTTGGTACCGATCTTGCGGCGCCGGTCGGATGGATCGGTCACGTCCTGCAAGGCCTCGCCGGATTTGCCGCCCGGCACGAGCGGCGTCGCACTCCAGTTCGTGGCGACTTTCGCGACCGCATCGGCGAGCGCGCGCAGTTCGTTGTCGTTGCCGAAATTCACGCCCATGGAATTCTTCCGTTGTTCGCCAAACAGGCCGATGGGTTGCGGAATGCGCGGATGCGGGATCGAAGCAAAGCCGCGCACGGTGTCGACCGGATCGGCGACGAGATCGCGGATGGGCAGCGATTCGTCGACGATGCGGTTGACGAACGAGGTGTTCGCGCCGTTTTCGAGCAGGCGCCGCACGAGGTACGGCAGCAGGTCTTCGTGGCTGCCGACCGGCGCGTAGACGCGGCACGGAACATCGAGGTTTTTCGCGCCGATGACCTCGTCGTACAGGTCGGCGCCCATGCCGTGCAGGCGCTGGAACTCGAACGGACGTCCTTTTGCCAGATGATGGATCGCCGCGATCGTGTGCGCATTGTGGGTCGCGAACGCCGGATAGAACGCTTCGCCGTACTCGAACAGGCGCCGCGCGCAGGCCAGGTACGACACGTCGGTGTTCGGCTTGCGCGTGTAGACCGGATAGCCGGCGTGGCCGCCTTCCTGGGCGCGCTTGATCTCCGAATCCCAGTAC
>Ga0268264_10005592_pt1 | contig 10650 bp, 8 predicted proteins | sample KBSSwiS32_FD_190357 | JGI IMG/M metagenome (GOLD analysis project Ga0268264, IMG submission 190357) | Switchgrass rhizosphere microbial communities from Kellogg Biological Station, Michigan, USA - KBS Switchgrass S3-2 (SPAdes) (version 2) | ecosystem: Host-associated > Plants > Roots >... | reverse complement strand
CAGTCCGCGCCGTTGCCCGATCGTGTAGCGGTGAATGCCCGTGTGTGTTCCGACCGATTCTCCCGATGTATTGACTATTTCACCGCTTGCCGGCAGTTCGTTGGAACGGTCTTCGTGATTCAGATAGCGATCGATAAATTCTGAGTATTTGCCATCCGGCACGAAGCAGATCTCCTGCGATTCCTGCTTTTCGGCAACGTAAAGATGGGCGTCGCGGGCAATATCTCGAACCTCTTCCTTCTGCATTTCACCAAGCGGAAAATATGCTCGCGAAAGCTGGTCCTGCGTCAATTCCCACAAAAAATAGCTCTGATCTTTCCAATGATTTTTGCCGCGAAACAGTCTGTATCGGTCTGCCGCTTCGTCGTATTCGACGCGTGCATAGTGGCCCGTCGCAACCTTGTCACATCCAAGCGAAACGGCCATCTTATCGAGAGATGCAAATTTTAGCCGTGAGTTACATGCGACACAGGGGATCGGTGTTTCGCCGTCGAGATAGCTCTGCACAAAAGGCTCAACGACAGATTCTTCAAACTCGCGTTCAAGATTCAAAACGTAAAACGGAAAACCCAACCCCTCGGCGACACGCCGGGCGTCATATACATCGTCAAGCGAACAACACCGCGACGGCAACGGGTCCCCATTCTCATCGACACTGATCCCGCGGCGCTGGTTCCAGAGCTGCATCGTAAAGCCGACCAGCTCGTGCCCCTGCTCCTTGAGAAGCGCGGCTGCCGCCGAACTATCGACACCGCCGCTCATTGCTACCGCTATCTTCATCGCTACTCCAAACCTAAAGTATAACGATTCAACGACGGCTTGGAAAATAATTTGTTGTATCAGGTTGGAAGGATCGGGGCAATGGTAGCCTTGATTGCTTCGGCATAGGCCCTTGCGCCGGCCGGATTGGGGTGGCCAAGCCCCGCGATCTTGCATGAGCGTACCGGATAATCAATACCAGTCGATCTTTTGAGCTCCGGCAGCGCGCTCTCACATTCAGCGGAGCGCGTCCTATAAAGCGGATCTTCCACCACGCCGTTCTTGCCCATTTTGAAAAGCAATGAGTTCGGTGTTTCGATGCATGTATCTTCAGTGATCGGTGATTTGACGAAAATGGCTCGCGGCCGGTCGTATTTCGCATTCAACTTATCAACCGCCGCCTGTAAGTTCTTATTCGATTCGTCAAACCAGATGCGCGAGCGTGTGATAGCCTTCTTGCCGAGTCGATTAAAGAAAAGTGGGCGAACCACACCGTTATTAGCCAGAGGTTTCAAAGGCCGTGGAAAGCTCATTGACTCGAGCCAGTCATTGAACATGCGGCTCTTTGATGATTTTGGCGAGACCATTGGGAAATATCCAACGATAACAATGATCGCGTTTGGATGAAGGGTTGCTGCATGTTCGAGCACGTCGAACACGTGGTCGCGGCAATATTTCTCGATCAGTGGTGACAACTTCTTATTGTCAGCAAAAGGATCCAGCACGTTCTCGACGCTGATATCCGTAATGCCGCCCGTAAGCATTATGAGGTCCGCTCCATTTGAAATTCCGGTTGCTTTGTATTCGTCGTCGGCGACTTCGATCTGCTTCCAGATGCTGGGAAATCCTACATTTACCTCGGGATCGTGAAAAAAAGTCTCGTCACAATCCGCCTTTTTGTATTTTTCCGCCTCCTCTGCGTGAAATTTCAGCGTTGAGCCCGAGTGGGCCTTGACCTTTACATTTACGTCACGGTGTTTGCCAAACGCGGCGTTTCGCAGCCATTCGGCAGTCAACGAATAAAACTTGTCTTTCTCCTCAAGCCCCTGGCCCCAAACGATCGAATCGCCAACGACCAGAAATTCAAACGGCTTTTGCATCGTCCGCAGCGAATGTCTTGACACCGCTACGGCTCGCGATAAAAAGCGCAGAGATCGCTCCCAGACGCTTTAGAAAATCGCGCCGCGATTCGCTACTCATTTAGGTTGCTCCATGTTTCAAGGCATTATAGGTGCGAACAGGTTTGAATTCAAGACTTCACAACTCTAAACCTCTGTGCTATATTCGAAAAACTATGAAGCCGGCCATCCGCTAAATTATCCTCCGAATTAGTGCCCGATCTTGTGCATCTATGCGCAAGAACGCAGCGTTTCCGCACCTCAAGCGTGCTTCACTTTTACCAATAAGGTTAAGGATCTTATGTCTGTACATTCTGAAACTCCGTCCGTTGAGACGGTGGATAATTCGTTTTTTGCGATCCTCCGGGAGGCAATTCGAGGATCAAGCCGCGACTTTACCGTTGGTCCGATAGGACTCGCGATCTTTTTGCTCGCCGTACCGATGATTCTCGAAATGAGCATGGAGAGCCTTTTCGCAGTCGTCGATATTTTCTTCGTTGCCAAATTGGGAGCTGATTCGGTCGCTATAGTGGGACTTACCGAAAGTGTTATGGCTCTTATTTACGCCGTCGCATTCGGATTTGCTATTAGTGCGACCGCAACAGTCGCCCGCCGGACCGGCGAAGGCGATGCGACAGGTGCCGCAAGATCGGCGGCACACGTAATCTATTGCGGTGTCATTGTTTCGCTAGTGATCAGCTCCATCGGTCTCATCTTTGCTCCGCAGATACTTCAGCTTTTAGGTGCGAAAGAGCACATCATCGTCGAGGGTTCTCGATTCATGCGTATCATGGTTGGCGGCAATGCGGCTGTGTTGTTTATATTTCTGCTAAACGCGATCTTTCGCGGAGCGGGCGATGCCGCGATCGCGATGCGGGTGCTGATCTTGTCAAACGGGCTCAACATGATCCTCTCGCCATGTTTCATCTTTGGCGTCGGGTTCTTCCCAGAGCTTGGCGTGACCGGCGCGGCTGTCGGTACCACGATCGGCCGAAGCATCGGCGTCCTGTTTGCAGCGTGGAATCTGTTTCGTCCAGGCGGACGGATACATGTTGATCGGGAAAGTTGGCGGTTCGATCCGAGCCTGTTGTGGAAGCTCATAAAGCTCTCGGCAACCGGCGTTATCCAGCTGCTGATCGCGACGGCCAGTTGGACGGCTTTGATGCCGATAATGGCCGGCTTTGGCGAGGTCGCTATCGCGGGTTATGTCATCGCCTTGCGAGTGGTGATGTTCGCGTTGCTGCCGGCACTCGGCCTGAGCAACGCCGCCGCAACTATGGTCGGGCAAAATTTGGGCGCCGGTAGACCCGAGCGATCCGAGGCCGCCGTTTGGAAAGCCGCGTGGTTTAACGCCGCGTTCTATTTTGGCATCGGCCTCGTTTTCTTGTTTTTGTCACATCAGATCATCAGTATTTTTACTCAAGAAGCTGAGGTGCTGAGATACGGAACGTCCGCCCTGCACATTATCGCGTATGGCTTTGCGTTCTACGGCCTCGGCATGGTGCTCGAAACTGCGTTTAATGGGGCGGGCGACACCTGGACGCCGACGTATCTCAATCTCTTTGTCTTTTGGATATTCGAGATACCGCTGGCTTATCTGCTTGCATACCGCTTTCAAATGGGCCCAGATGGTGTATTTTGGGCGATAACCTTGGCGTTTTCGCTGCTCGCGGTGGCCAGTGGACTGATCTTCAAACGCGGAAAGTGGAAGCTGAAAAAAGTGTAAAAAGAGTTTGTCACTGAGCACAGAGTTCGGAGAAATAGCGAAAGCCGAGGTCTTCTCTGCGCACTCAGTGCTCTCTGTGGTAAAAACAAACTATGCCGATCGACACTTTTCCAGACCCGCGAACCTTTGATTACCCGGATTGGGTCGAGATCGGCGAGTATCTCTTCCGGTCGCATGATGTCGTTTCTTTCGGTACTCCGTTAACGGTCGAGAATGTTCGTGAGGCATATCTAAAGGGCATTTTTCCGTGGAACACCGACGGCATCCCGCTGCCTTGGCACTGTCCTGAGGAACGGGCGATCCTCGAATTTGCAGATCTGCGCGCTCCGAAAAGCCTCGAGAAGACGCGGCGCAAAACTGACCTTACATTTTCGATCGACAAGGACTTTCGCGGAGTGATGCACGAATGCGCGCTTGCGTATCGGCCCGGGCAGCTAGGAACGTGGATCACGCCGGAGTTCGAGGCGGTTTACGGCGAGCTGCACAACCAAGGCATGGCACATAGTGTAGAAACCTGGGAATATGACGGAAAACTTGTCGGGGGACTGTACGGCGTCGATGCGGGCGGCGTTTTCTGCGGCGAGAGCATGTTTTACAAGGTACCGAATGCCTCAAAACTCGCCCTCCTGTTTCTGATCGACCACCTTCGATCGCGTGGCTCGACCTGGCTCGACTCGCAGGTGATGACGCCGCATTTCGAGGCATTAGGCGCTAAAGAGATCGACCGTGCTGATTTTTTGGATAAGCTCAAGCAAACACAGGAACTAGCTCTGAAACTCTTTTGATATGCCTCACCGCGAACGAAAAAATATCCATCCTGGCCTCAAGGTCGCGATAATCTTGAAACAGGACCAGAAAACGGGCAAACAAACCGTAGGCGTCGTTAAGGACCTACTCACAAATTCCGCCAACCACCCGCATGGGATAAAGGTGAGGTTGACGGATGGACAGGTTGGACGTGTGCAGGAAATTTTGTTGTAAGATGTCTTTATGTCTAACAATTTTCTGATCTACGGAGCAAACGGCTACACGGGCGAGTTGATCACGCGTTTTGCTGTCGAGCGCGGATTAAAGCCCATCCTCGCCGGTAGAAGCGCGATCAAGGTCGAGGAACTCGCCAAGAAACATCATCTCGAGTATCGCGTCTTTTCACTGGATGAAACCGACAGGCTCGATGCCGCTCTGCAGGAAGTGGATATGGCGCTGCACTGCGCCGGGCCGTTCTCGATAACTTCGCGGCCGATGGTCGAGGCTTGTCTCCGAAATAAGAAGCATTACACGGACATAACGGGTGAGATCTCTGTTTTTGAAGGTGCGGCGGCGATGGGCAAAAAGGCTGAGGACGCGGGAATTATGGTCATGCCGGGTGTCGGTTTCGACGTTGTGCCGAGCGATTGCCTGGCGCGGCATCTGAAGGACCGTCTGCCGTCGGCAACTCATTTATCGCTGGCGTTTTACGGTATGGGACGCCTCTCGCACGGGACGCAGGCGACGATGACCATGAACGTCGGCAAGGGCGGTGCTATTCGCAAGGACGGAAGGATCACAGGTGTTCCGGCGGCGTGGAAGACGCAGGAGATCGACTTTGGCGAGGTCACAAAGACCGGCGTGACCATTCCATGGGGCGATGTGGCGACGGCGTACTACTCGACCGGAATCCCAAATATTGAGGTTTTCACCGTCGTCCCTCCGTCAAACCTTAAGATGATGAAGATGAGTCGCTATCTCGGCTGGCTGCTTGCGACCAAGCCGTTTCAGGATTACCTGCAAAAGCAGATCCCGGCCGGCGGCCCCAGTGACGACGAACGCGCGAAAGGCAAAACTCTGATGTGGGGACAGGCAAGCGATCTGAACGGCAACCGCGTCGTATCACGCCAGCAGGGGCCCGAGGGTTACACGATCACTGCTATCGCCGCTCTGAACATCGCTGAAAAGATCCTCGCTGGTAATTTCACACCCGGCTACCAAACCCCGGCCAGAGCCTACGGTGCCGACTTGGTGCTTGAGATTGACGGCGTATCACGCCAAGACGTGTCTTGATCAGACCAACAACCTATATTTCTGCCATGTACACGGGTGCCCACTAGCCCACCCGGGACGCATAAACCAACTGTCTGAGTGAGCGTTAACTACTTGCCAACGTCCTGAACTTTTCCGTTTGGATCTTTCCTTTTGACAAGAATTCAACGAAACGAGGGTCGCCGCGCAGGTTGTCGAGATTGTGGTCTATCCCAAAATAGGGATAGTTCGGAAAGCCGTCGTCGGCTGCATCCTGTAGCCATCGCATGGCTTCGTCGGGCTTATTCATAATGGCGTAGGCTGAGGCAATGTTATAAGCCGTGTGATGAAAATGTCCAAATCCCTTTCCTACCTCTATTGCGCGCTCGATCATCGCCTCAGCTTCTTCGTTCTTTCCATACTTAGCGAGTATTAGCGCTTTTACGCTTGTTACGTTACCTCCTTCGTCCTGCGGATAAGTTTTCAAATAGTTATCAACGATCGTGTTTGCTTCTTCCAAACGGTTGAGGTGGACGAGTACCTCAGCGACGCGGCTGTCGACAAGAGCCGGACTTTGATCGCGAGGCACGGTCTTTAAAATAGCCATCGCATCTTCGTACTTCCCTAGATATGTATTGATGCTGTTGGACCTGAACCGCGCCATTGTGTTATTCGGATTGATCTCGATGGCCTTTTTGATCTCCATCGCAGCTTCGTTTAGAAGTCCAATATGGAGATATATCATTCCCAGATGTTCGTGAGCCTGGTCGAGATCGGGTTTTAGCGCGATGGCGCGCTTAAAGGACTGAATTGCCTGTTCGTGAGGAAAACGTTTTGCATGGGTCCATAGGATGATACCCTGGGCGTAATGGCCCTCGGCCAGATCGGGGTTTAGCGTCAGGGCTTTTTCTACGTCGAGCTCCGCATTGTCGCTGATCTGTTTCTGTTCTGAGGCTGGCGCGAATTGAAAAGCCTTAGTAGTAAGGGCCTGCGCCAGATATGCATAAGCCTCGGCGTTGTTTGGGTCGAGTGCGACCACTTGTTCCAGAGACCTGATCGCCTCCTCAACATCGTCCCGATCGTCGCTTCGAGCCTTTAGCTTGCCGCGCAAAAAAAGCTCATTTGGTGACTGGCTTGAGACGTTTGAGGTGTTTTGCGTATTTGCCGGCTTGTAATACTGCCTACTGTAGACCAAAAAGCCCGCGACGCCGGCAAGGATAATAGATACTAACACCATCAAAGGCCACTTTTGACTTGTTTTAGGTCGATCTTCACCAACAACTCCGTTGGTAGTATGAATTTTTATCGTGGGACTCTCGGATGAGATTTTGGCCACTGTCGGCGATTCTGAACTGGACGCGGGCCCCTCGAGCAGGGACGCACCATCATCAAGGCAGTAAAGCAGCGTATCGTCGAAATAGTCACGTCTGCATTCCGGGCAGCGTTTCATAAAAAGTTTACAGGATCACACACCTGTTAAGATCAAACGTCGAGATTCTTAACATCAAGCGCATCGTCCTCAATAAATTTACACCTCGGCTCGATCTGATCGCTCGTTAGTGCGTAGGTTGACCGGGTCGCGTTTTCAGGTAACTTACCGCGAATAGTATACCCAGAAACCCGTCGATCACCGCCGCGGCTACCATTTGCCAGCCTACTCGCGATTGCAGATAAAGCACCGCTATGGCGATTACAAAGGGGAACTTCTCGACCATGGACGCAAGCATCAATTGTCGATATTTCATAGGATCCGTTGAAATTATCAGAAATACGATCTGAAATGCGACCGTGACGCTGATAAAGCCATAGAAAAATTCGGGATGGGTGATCGCTGGCGGTTGGTCCATGCCGATCTTTTCCTCAAGAAAATACTGCGGCAGCATCACCAGCAACCCGTATATGCCGGCGATAAGAAATGTATATTTTGCGAATTTCATGTGACCTCAAATTGAAAACGCAGGGAAAAACCTTCTTCCGCTGCGTATCAATGTGTCTGGTGAAAATCCGTTAGACGTCCAGATTTTTCACATCCAAAGCGTTGTCCTCGATAAATTTACGTCGAGGTTCAACCTGATCGCCCATCAGGACGGTGAAGATGCTGTCGGTCTCGATCGCGTCCTCGATCTGCACCTGCAGCATTGTCCGTTTTTCCGGGTCCATTGTCGTTTCCCAAAGCTGTTCTGGGTTCATCTCGCCAAGGCCCTTGTACCGCTGGATCGTAAGGTCCTTTTTCGCCATGGCCATCACTTTTTCGAGCAGTTCCTCGCGGGTGTCCATAGTCTCGCTCTTGCCGTTCTCGCCGAGAACGAACGGGCCCGGAAAATCGATCTCGAGTGATTTCTTGAGCTCGATGGCCTTTTGAAACTCGACATAGCTCGCCAAATTCCAGTCGATCTTGAGCCGCTGGCCATTTGGATAAGCAATATCTATCTCCCACAATCCGTGCTCATCGTCGCTGGTAAGGTCGGTGTTGTAACCGGCGTCCGATAGTTTGGCCTCGATCTCTGCCATCAACTCCTGCTCACCAAAAACCTTGCGGATACGCATCTGATGTTTGGTAATAACCCCGTCGGCGCCGGCAAAAGCCTCGAGAAGGAGCTCAACGAGCCGGGCGTCGTTGAAAACGCGGCGAGCTACACGCTCGGCATAGTTTTTGAGTTCCGTGGTCTGTTCGAGAGCTTTTGACAGAAGGCGTCCCTCCATTGGGTTGCCATCCGAGCTGATCTGCGAATCACCCGTCGCCATCCGCATCAGGTATCGAAACATCGCTTTTTCGTCCTTGATGTACTCTTCTTTTTTGCCCCGCTTTACCTTATAAAGCGGCGGCTGGGCGATGTAAACGTATCCATTTTCTAGCAACTCCGGCATCTGCCGGTAGAAAAATGTCAGCAAAAGCGTGCGGATATGGCTGCCGTCGACGTCGGCGTCGGTCATCAGGCAGATCTTGTGGTAACGCAATTTTGTAACATCAAAATCTTCCTTGCCGATACCAGTGCCGAGAGCGGTAATGAGAGCCTTGATCTCGCCGTGGCCGAGCATCTTGTCAAAACGTGCTTTTTCGACGTTGAGGATCTTGCCCTTGAGCGGCAAAACGGCCTGATTTTTACGATCACGGCCCTGTTTTGCCGAACCTCCGGCCGAATCGCCCTCGACGATGTATATCTCGGACAATGCGGGGTCCTTTTCCTGACAATCGGCAAGTTTGCCTGGCAAGGTTGATGTCCCCAGCGCACTCTTACGCACAATCTCGCGGGCCTTGCGGGCCGCTTCGCGGGCACGGGCGGCGTCTACAGCCTTCCCGACGATCTTTTTTGCCACGGCCGGATTCTGCTCAAAAAATTCGCCAAGCTTGTCGTTCAGAAACGACTCGACCGGTCCCTTAACCGGCGAATTGAGCTTGCCCTTGGTCTGTCCCTCAAATTGAGGCTGCGGTATCTTGACGCTGATAACAGCTACCAAACCCTCGCGAACGTCGTCGCCGGTCAGGGCGACCTTGGCGTTCTTCATCATCCCGGATGCTTCGGCGTAGTTATTGATCGTACGCGTTATAGCACCGCGAAAACCAGACAAATGTGTACCGCCGTCAACGGTGTTGATATTGTTGGCAAACGAAAAGATCTTTTCGTCATAGCTGTCGTTATACTGCATCGACACCTCGATCGAAAGGTCGTCATTGATAACTTCGAAATAGAGCGGTTCGTCGTGCAGCGGGGCCTTGTTACGATTCAGATGTTTTACGAACTCCGCGATGCCGCCCTTGTAATAAAACTCGTGTGATTTTTCCGGGTCTTCACGTTCGTCGTTGATGTGGATGCGGATGCCCTTGTTCAAAAACGCTTTTTCACGAAGCCTTTCGGACAATTTCTCAAAACTGTAAACGGTCGTCTCAAAAATGCTCGAGTCGGGCCGGAAAGTGATCTTGGTGCCGCGTTTTGACGTGGTTCCGGTTTGCTTTAGCGGAGCGACTGGTATGCCGGCCTCGAATTCCATCTCATGCGTTTTGCCGTCACGCCAGATCTCGAGCCGCAGATATTCACTTAGAAAATTGACGCAACTTACCCCGACTCCGTGCAGGCCGCCCGAAACCTTATATGAATTGGTGTCGAATTTGCCGCCCGCATGGAGGATCGTCATCACGACCTCGGCGGCCGAACGCCCTTCTTGTTTATGCATGTCCGTCGGGATCCCGCGGCCGTTGTCGATGACGGTTATGGAGTTATCCATATGGATCGCGACCTCGATCGTGTCGCAAAAACCTGCGAGAGCCTCGTCAACCGAATTATCTACAACCTCGTAAACTAAATGGTGGAGTCCGATCTCACTCGTCGAGCCGATGTACATCGCCGGGCGCTTTCGCACCGCGTCGCGTCCCTCTAGAACTGTGATCTGATCTGCTCCGTATTCCTGCTTTGCTTTAGCCAATTTTAATATCCTCGTACCTAAACTTCTATTTTGATAATTTCGCCTTGTATCGTTTTTTTAACCGTTGAATTACTGTCCCGCGGCGAGCCTAACGGATGGGAATTTCCCCATAAACCGAAGGATTATTTTAGCATTTTCTGAGGAATAAACACAGCGGGGAAAGGCAATAAAAATCTATATTTCAGACTGTATTTGCGGTACCATTCTCAATCTTGAAAACCCTTGCCGTTGAGCCGAATTTTTCGACAAAACTTTCCTTCGAAGTGGTCACAAATGTCTGTGGCTTTCCATCCAGAAAATCGAGCAGGCGGCCGATGCGCCGGTAATCAAGTTCCGCATCGATGTCGTCTATCAAAAAGAGCGGATATTCACCGCGAGTTGCGTGAAAAACTGAGATGTTGGCGAGTTGTAGCAGAAGTAAGGCGCTTCGCTGCTGCCCGGCCGAGCCGAATTTGCGTATGTCATGCCCGTCAAATTTCAACTCCATGTCGTCGCGATGTGTGCCGATCAACGCATGCCCGGCGGCGATCTCAGCTTGTATCCGAAGCGCAAGACGCTCCGTTATCAGGTTTTGGTAATCGGTCAGGTCGCCCTTACCGTCGAGGGACGACAGATAACGGACCGTTA
>Ga0268264_10005587_pt1 | contig 10653 bp, 9 predicted proteins | sample KBSSwiS32_FD_190357 | JGI IMG/M metagenome (GOLD analysis project Ga0268264, IMG submission 190357) | Switchgrass rhizosphere microbial communities from Kellogg Biological Station, Michigan, USA - KBS Switchgrass S3-2 (SPAdes) (version 2) | ecosystem: Host-associated > Plants > Roots >... | reverse complement strand
CTCGATGAGAGCAGGCGTTACTTCCTTATCAGATATATATTGATCCGATTCGAAAGACGGGTTGCGCGTGACTGACTTATAGGAGATCCCGTGTTTTTGCAACACATATTCCACTGCTTTCGACGCCCCACCCGTACCTAAGATCAATGCTTTTGTATGATGATCCTTCAGATGTTTTTGCAACGAGTACTCAAATCCATACACATCGGTGTTAAATCCAAACAACTTTCCATTTTTGATATGAATGCAATTGCATGCGGCAATTCGTTGAACCACTTCGTTGCTGGAATCGAGAAAGGGAATTACCTGTTGCTTGTATGGAATGGTGACATTTAATCCAATCAATTCAGGTTGCGAAGAAAGCAACTCAGGTAAGGCATCAATGGATGCAAATGAAAAATTTTCATAAAGGCAGTCATCGATGTGTTCGCGTCGGAATTTTTCTGTAAAATATTTTTGGGAAAAAGAATGGCTCAATGGATATCCTATCAAGCCGAATTTTCTCATTTAGCATAGGTTTTATCCAGGAATAAATGAAATGTATCGCCACGTAAACCGACACGCATAGCCTCAAGCGCTATCATTTCATTGGGTGCAATATTTCCAAGGTTAACATTGCATCCCAGCAATTCAATAAAATATAATTGCTGTGCTTTCTGCGGAGCCTCCCATAAAATTTTTTCTTGTGGTATCTGGGTTAATATTTCTTGTACGAGACCTTCTCGAACTTCACCGCTGCCACGATAGATGCCGACATTCCCGGCTTCCCTTGCCTCTGCAATTACATACGTCGCACCGGCATTCAGTTCCGCACGCATCAGTTCAATCCAGATATAAGGCGGGATGATATGTTCCGCATCCTTACTACCAACTTCACTCAACACGGTTCCGATTTTAGTAAGCTTTTCTATATAACCACATTTCTCGGCATGCGGAATAGTGATTGAGCCGTCACTTACTTCCATATACGAAATTCCAAATTCCTTACAAATCGAAATATAGTCATCGAATTGATTGCGGATTAAGAAAGCTTCGAACAATGTACCTCCAAAATATACCGGGATATCATAAGAGCGGTATACTTCAATTTTTTCTTTCAGGTTTGGAGTGACAAAAGAAGTTCCAAATCCCAATTTCACGATATCAACGTGCGGATGTGAAACACTCAGGAAATTTTTTGCTTCATCAATACTTAAACCTTTATCCATTACCATAGTTATGCCTTTCTTCCTTGGCTTCCGATCTCTTTCAGGTATCTGCGTTAGATTAAAATTCATCCTATAAACATTTCTTATTATAAAAAAGGTTAGGCGCAAAAATAGGAAACTAAATCAAATGAAATCCTGAAAGAGAAAGTTGTCACGATAAACCGTTGGAAAAGATCAAAACGATTTATTCTTTTTAAATCGGGCAATGACATCGACGACCGGCTGATACTGTAGTATGGATGGATTTAGTTCTATAAGTTTTTTCAAAAGTTTTGGCGCTTTTGTCATCGCCTTTTCTAATTGAATGACTCCTTCTTTTGATTTGCCTAAAGCAAAGTAAACCGCACTCAAATAGAAAATGAATATGGGTTTTCCGTTCGTAATCCGGATCGCAGCCTGCACCTGCTCCAGCGCTTCCTTAAAAAACTCCGCGTTGTATAGACAGCGAATCAACGCTTCCCAACTCGAAATGTTCTTCGGTCTCATGCGAACAACATTTGAAAAATATTGTATCGCCTCTTTATACTCGCCCATCTGCATCTTACATTCACCCATGGCGAGGTTGTATTCCGGTTGCTTTGCATGAATATGAATAGCCGTTTCAAGCTGTTTCACTGCATTGGACCATTGTCCTTCGTTCAGGTATGTGCATGCGATTTTATAATACAATTTGCTGTCATGCTGATTTAAATGCGAAGCCTTTCGATAATAAAATCTCGCCTGCGCGTAATTGCTCAATTTATCATAGCAATGACCGATCGCTTCATAAATGACGTCTTCTGGTTTTGAAAGCTCTAATACTTTTTCAAGCGACTCAATAGCATCGCGGAATTTCCTTAGACGTATATATGCATCGCCCATATTCCTGTAAGCATAATCGAATTTTTCATCGATCGCTACCGCGTATTTGTAAGCATCAATTGCTTTTTCGTAGAGCTTCAAACCCTGGTAAGCCGCCGCAAGATTAAACCACGCGAGCTCATTGTATGGATTATTATCGATAATCTGCTGATGCAGCCGGATGCTTTCCTCATTTCGCCCGGTGAAGTCGGTCCAAAAGCATATTTTGTAAAGAGCTTCTTCGTTGTCCGGTTCTTGTTCCAACACCAGTTTCAAACAGTCAAATATCTTATCGAATTCCTCGTAATCGTCATACACGTCAGCGAGTTCGAACAGCAATTCGATACGTTCCTGGCCCTCGAAATGATGTAACGCATCCTCAAGGAGCGTAACAGCCTTTTCCTGCTGATCCAAAGCCAGGTAAGCATCTGTCTTTAAAATATAGAGATTAATATCGGTTGAGTCTAGCAGTTCTGCCTGCTCCAGTTGTTTCAGGGCTTCCAGGTAATGTCTCGAAGCGATCAACAGGTCTGCTTTTCTGATCAAAAGTGACGACGAATACGGGTATTGCTCAATAGCAATGTCTGCTGCTTCAATCGCCTGCAACATATCCTCTTTATCATCAAAATAGTCGATAATTTTTTCGAAAGATTCTTCGTCAAGAAAGGAATGACTACGCCCGTTCCGTAAATTTTGAAATTGCTTTAGAAGTTCTTTTAGATCTTCTTGTTCCTGATGGTATGGATTTTCTTTCATTAGTAGAGGTTATACTAAATTAAAGTATTCGCTCCTGATCACAAATTATTTTGTTTCCACAACAACTCTTTCAACGAAAAAACCGTACAGATTATTAGGCGTTTGCCGTGATTTTACCGGTAAAAACCCGCCATCCGAATCGTTAAAAAAGAGTAAAATAATTGATGGATGGTTAAAAAATACCCAAAATTTATTACTATCTTTGCCTTGTATGTTATCAGTAACTAACCATCAGATGAAAAAATTGACGCGCCAGGCTGTAATTTGTGCAGTTCTTGTGGTTATGGTTGTCCTCACCTTTGCAAGCAAAGGCGGTGGTGGTGATAAGAAATTTAACAACAACTTCAGAAGCAATTTCACTCCCATTCGCACATTGAATAGCTTCACTCTAAAAACTTCTTCTTCATATAATAGCGGAAATTTTGTGCTTAGCACCGTCAAGGAAAATAATAGGCTATCATTGAACACCATGATAACTTATGAAAAGGGTAACACCACTTACATTCTTCCTTATAAGTACAAGGTGAATATCTCTAATTTAAACGACGGGCAAAAAACAAATCTTCAGTTTCTTGGCGTGAAGATAAAAATGCCGAAGTAGGAATTTCCTTTTCAAACAAAATCTAATTATTACTAGCGATCGATGTTGAGTTTCTTACTCTCTTCGTATGTCATTTCCCTATAGCCGCTTTTAGGAATATCAAATCGCGATGCCGGTACCGGATTTAGATTGATTGAAGCCAAAATGTATTTTATCACCAGGTTACCCTTCGTAAATTCATATTCCAGCGGCAAGCCGTCCAGGCTCTTGAATTCCGGATCATAGTTCTTATTCTCAGGAATAAGGTCCCTGGTATAAAAAACTGTTATCATAAAACCGTCCGCGGTAGTGGCAGCCGCCTTCTCGCATTTGTATCCTGCAATGACTTTTGATTCTCCTGAGTTTGTAAACTTCAATCCCTGGAATCGCTTGTTTTTATCCTGCCAATTCTCCGGGTTCAATCTTATCAATAATTTCTGCCCATTTACTTCGCGTAATATCACCGCAAATCCCGTTTTGTCATCATATATCGTGCTTGATGAAAAGACCTGGCTCACGGTCTCGGAACGACTCATATTGCCCTTTATGTAATTCGTATTGGTGGCACTCAATGAATTTGAGGCTGCCTTTGGATCCGCGTTATTTGTAAGCGTATAGTTATACGTGATAGTGAGTTCAGAAACCTTTTTCTGTGACCACAGGTGCCCAACCAATACCAAATTGAACAGGGAAAAAAAGATGATTTGTTTTAGCTGTTTCATAATTGTGGTTAGCTCTTGTTAGAAGTAAGGTATCGTCGAAAGTTTAACCAATTTAGATAAGTCAGACTGATTTAACAAGTCAAACAATCAAGCCCATTCCCACATTTTCACATTCTCACATTTCCACATTCTCACATTCTCACATTACTTCTTCTTCTGCTGCGTTTGTTGCAATTTCTTTTGTGCTTCCTGCATCTGCTCCAATCGTTCCTGCCATTTCGGTTTCGTCTTTGGCTTCGCGCGATTGGCTTTGAGTTTTTCCAGGATCTTATCGTGGTCGATGATATATGTTTGAATCACCCATTGAAGTATTAACGTGATTACATTGGATACAGTATAGTACCATGTCAAAGCCGATGGCAGCCGGTTAAAAAATAAAAGCAACATGATCGGCATAATGTATGGCATGTATTTCATGGCCGGGTTACTCTGATCCGGCGTCATACTCATACCGTACAGCGAAATCAGGAAGCTTGTTGCAACAGCCAACAATGCAAAAAGACTGATATGACTTCCATATGCAGGAATATTAAATCCAATATTCACTATCGAATCATAGGCAGATAAATCCTTTGACCACAGAAAATGCTGATTGCGTAATTCAATATTCGAGTTAAAAAAACTATACAGCGCAAAGAATATCGGGATCTGCAAGAGTGCCGGAATACAACCTCCCAACGGATTCACACCCGCCTCGCGGAACAATTTCATTTGCTCCATGCTCTCCTTTTGTTTATCATTTACTCTCTTCTTCATTTCTTCAATTTCAGGCCTTAGTGCCTTCATCTTCGCACCGCTCAAATAGCTACTGTATACAAGCGGAGAAGTGAGCAACCTGATAAAAATTGTCAGCAGCATAATCACGATACCATAGTTCGAAATAAATTTCTTAAAGAAATTAAACACCGGCATGATGATATACACGTTGACGGGTCTGACGAAGGAATAAAAATCTCTACCCAAATCAACAATACGATCCATTTCGGGCGCAGTCTTTTTCAAAATATAAAAATCGTTCGGCCCATAGTAAAGCTGGAAAGGAAGAACGGGGTTATTTGTTGCGGGGATCTTCGCCTGCAGCGTTGCATCAATCGTTCCGATCGTTGTCGAAGTATCCACAGCGTCACGCACCCAATGAAGATCGCCGGAGTTAAAACCATTTTTTGCAATCAATGTAGCGTTGAAAAATTGTTGCGTCACAGCAATCCATTGCACCGGCTTTTCGAATTTTTTTTCCGTTTTAGATGAGATGTAGTCAAAGCTGTTGTCCTCCGAAAAACAAATTTTTGAAAACTGTTTTTCATATACAAGATTCTTTTGCGTGCATACCATTTGCGTATGCCAGTCGAGATTGAAATTGCCCTGCGAAAATAATTGCGAGGGATTGTCAATCTTCACGTCCCAATCGAGCAGGTAACTGGCCGGGCGAATTACGAAGTGATGTTCGATCGATTCACCTTGTGGTGTAGGCAGTTTGAAAATTACGGTCTGGCTTCCATCAGCATTTTTGGTAACCTCGCCATCATTAAAATACAAATCGCCAATTTGTGAAGATTTCTGAACACCATTGATTACTGTGTTGATCGCGTATGAAATTTTGTTGCCCGCTGCGGGATCAAGGATTTTTACAAACGAGCTGTCAAACGATTTAAAGTTCTTTAATTGTACTTCCTTTGGCTGACCACCTTTATTCGTGAAGATCACTTTGACCAAGTCATTTTCAACAGTCACCAATTTTTCTAATCCAGATACTGCCTTATTAAAACCGGTTGTATCGATAACAATATTCTTATTTTTCGTGCTATCCTGCAAACGCGCCTGCGCATCCTGCTGCAATTTCACTCTTGCAACAGAATCATCGTATATCTGTTTTTGCTTTTGTAATTCGTGGCTATTCTTTGTGGAGATAAATAAATAAGCAAACAATAAAACTCCCAACAACACAAACCCAATAACCGTATTACGATCCATACCCATTATGTAATAATTTAAAGAGGTGCAAAGATAGGGGAAGAAAATGAGAGCCGGGAGCGAAGTAAGAGTTAACAGTTTGGAGTGGACAGTACGAAATTTGGAGTATAAAGTCCGGGGAAATGACGCTGAAATGCCATCCTCCTAACCATATACTCCAAACTCTGCACTGATTCAAATCATTTCGCTATGCAGCACCGAATTTTTCACGGCGTTTCTCTCTTCTGCAAATTCTTTAGCGGCTTTAATAAAATGAACAAAAATAGGTTGTGGATTTTCGACCGAGCTTTTTAACTCCGGGTGATATTGAACGCCAATAAAGAATGGATGACCGGGCAATTCTATGATTTCAACCAATTCGCTTTCGGGATTCTTTCCGCTCGCGATCATACCAGCATGTTCAAATTGTTGCAAGTATGCATTGTTGAATTCCCAGCGGTGACGATGTCTTTCCCTAATTTCTTTTTTTCCATATATCCTGCTCGCCAATGTACCATCCTTGATTGCGCATGGGTATGCACCCAGGCGCATCGTGCCACCTTTCGCAGTTATTTTTTTCTGCTCGGCCATCAGATCAATAACTGGTGTGGACGTATCAGGTTGCATTTCCGTCGAATGTGCATCGCGAAGACCCAAAATATTTCTTGCAAATTCTATTACAGCCATTTGCATACCAAGGCAAATTCCAAAGAATGGAAGTTTGTTTTCGCGCGCGTATTTTACTGCAATGATTTTTCCCTCTATTCCCCGATGACCAAACCCTGGCGCAACCAATAACCCGTCCAGGTTGCTCAATTTTTCCGCGACATTTTCTTCATTAATGAATTCGCTATGCACGTTCACAATTTGCACTTTGCACTCATTCATGGCACCAGCATGCACAAACGATTCCAGAATTGATTTGTATGCATCCTGCAATTCAATATACTTTCCAATCAACCCGATGTTCACCTTGCTCTTTGGATATTTTAATTTATCGAGAAACTCCTTCCACTTTGTTAATTCCGGTTCGTGGTAATTAGTGATGTTCAGTTTCTTCAAACAAATAACATCGAGTTTCTCGCGCATCATCGTTAACGGCACTTCATAAATGGTGGGCGCGTCTGCTGCCTCAATCACAGCTTCCGTTTTCACATTACAAAACAAAGCAATCTTTTTTCTGATTTCGGGCGACAACGGCTCTTCAGTTCGACAAACTATTATATCCGGATTTACTCCTTCCTGGCTCAGCAATTTGACACTGTGCTGGGTCGGCTTTGTCTTCAATTCTTTTGCCGCTTTGAGATAAGGAATAAGTGTGAGGTGAATAACCAGGCAATCCTCTTCCGCCATTTCCCATTGAAGCTGACGAACGGCTTCGATGAATGGAAGTGATTCAATATCGCCGACAGTACCACCAATCTCACTTATAATAATATCATATTCGTTCGTCTGTCCAAGCAACAGCATTCTCCTTTTTATCTCATCTGTAATGTGTGGCACAACCTGCACTGTTTTACCCAGGTATGCGCCTTCGCGCTCTTTATTAATAACAGTCTGGTAAATTCGTCCTGTTGTTACATTGTTTGCCTGCGATGTATAGGTGCTGAGAAAGCGCTCGTAGTGGCCAAGATCCAAATCAGTTTCTGCACCATCTTCCGTCACAAAACATTCCCCGTGCTCATAAGGATTCAGCGTACCGGGGTCGACGTTGATATATGGGTCGAACTTTTGAATCGTTACCCGCAAACCCCTTGCCTGTAACAATTTCGCTAATGATGCTGCAATGATGCCTTTACCTAAAGAAGAAGTTACGCCACCGGTAACAAAAATATACTTGGCCATAGTATGGTTATTAAAAAATATTAAACAAAATCAATTTTTATTTTTGGCGGGGCGAGTAAAAAAACTCAATATCCATTCAACGCTGCTGGTTCAACGCTTTTTTTCTTTTTCAATAATTTCTGTTATTAACCCACCGGTGACCTGTGGAAATAGAAATGGAACAAATTCCTGAAGGTCATGCAAACCTACGCTAATTTTTTTAAACCAAAAACGCGCTGACCCCGCGATGTGGATAAATCGCGAATTTCGTTCATTGTCGCAACACTGAGTATATAAATTTTAACCGAACTTTATATGCATCTTACCACGCGAAGTCACAGCCAATTTTCAATCACCTTCAAAAAAGCTATATGAAACATGTAATTATTTTCTTAGTTATCACTTGCATCGTCAGTGAAATCCAAGCGCAGGAAAAAATGAGCTGCTGCACCCCAAGCGCTACCGAGGCATTTGCACAACTTTCATCTGACAAAAAATTTGTGAGAAGTCATATCAATCCTTTGCCATTCCATTTTCAAAGTGCAAATGGACAAGCCATCATGTTTAAAACACCCGATGGCACCGACGCATACGGATGGGAGATTAAATCAAAAACTCCCACACACAATTATCTGATCGTAGTCCATGAATGGTGGGGACTTAATGATTATATCAAACAAGAAAGTGAAAAACTCTGGAGCGACTTAGGAAATGTCAACGTAATTGCTATTGACTTGTACGACAAAAAAATTGCCACCACCAGGGAAGAGGCTATGAAGTATGTGCAGACTGTTACAACAGAAAGAGGAAATGCAATCATTAAAGGGGCAATTAACTACGTAGGTCCGGATGCAAAAATATATACAATAGGCTGGTGCTTTGGCGGAGGATGGAGCCTGCAAACAACCTTGTTAGCAGGGCAACAGGCGGCTGGCTGCGTCATGTATTATGGAATGCCGGAAAAAGATGTTGAAAAATTAAAAACGCTACATGCTGATGTACTTGGAATTTTTGGAAATAAGGACCAGTTTCATAATCCCAAGGTCGTCGACGAATTTGTCAGCAATATGGATAAAGCAGGGAAGAAACTTATCGTGAAAAGATACGATGCCGACCATGCCTTTGCCAATCCAAGTAATCCGTCTTTCGACAAATCAGCAAAGGACGATGCGTACAAGCATGTAATATCATTTCTGAAAGAAAAGATTCGCTAATTCTATTTCACCATTTTGATGAGAATGTAGGAAGGCTTAATCTTTGGACCGGTTTCGCGGGGAGAAGATTTAGTCGCAGCTATGCTGTATTGCGAGGTTTTTTCAGTTTGCTTGATCTTGACGGCGTGAATGATACTTATTGCAGCAATTTCAATTAACAGCACAATCACGCTCAGGTTCTTTTTCATAGTTTAGGATTTAAAAACTGTTGTTTTAGTGGTTTTTAGGGGTAATCCTCTATCTAAAAACGCCGAAACGATTTTATTATTTCATTAAATACCTTGACAAGATACAAACTGTTCGTGGCAGAAACGATTCTTAGACCTGACAATAAGTCCTCAAATATACGATTGAAAATCAATATAATATCTATTCTTTCGCGATCTTATCATAGCTCGCAACAAGTCCCTTAATCAGCGACGAACTAAATCCCCTGTGCTCCATTTCGTTAAGCCCGGCAATCGTGCAACCTTTTGGAGTAGTAACCTTATCTATTTCCTGTTCAGGATGCGAATCTTTCTTTAGCAATAGTTCTGCAGCACCTTTGACTGTCTGTGCCGCGATCAGGCTGGCTATCGCAGCATCGAATCCAATTTCAATTCCTCCCTGGATGTTCGCTCGAATATATCGCATCGCGAACGCTGTGCCGCAAGCACCCAAAACCGTAGCCGCGTCCATCAATTTTTCATCAATCTTTACTGTTTTTCCTAACTGGTTAAAGATGTCTTGTACGTATTGCAACTGTTCGTCATTCGCATTTTTTGCAGAGATACAAGTCATACTCTCCTGGATCGCAATGGCAGTATTAGGCATCGCCCGAATGATCGGGATCTTCTTTCCGAGAATTCCCGCAATTTGCTCAAGACTTATCCCCGTAACTACCGAAACCAATACATGCTTTTCCTCCTTGAAATCTTTTTTAAGTGCAGTGAGCACATCGTTAACCTGGAACGGCTTTACTGCGAGAATGACAAGGTCCGCGTAGTGAACCGCTTCTTCATTTTTATCACTTACCAATACACCCTTTCTCTCCAGATCATGAAGGCGACTGATATTGCGACGCGTTACCAATATTTGTTTCGGCTGAACAAAATTGCTTTGAATCAACCCCTCGGCAATTGCGGTCCCTAAATTACCTCCACCAATGATGGCTATTTTTTTATTCATTCAAAAATTGCTTTGGCTAAAATTAATGAAAAGAAATCAGGTGAAGGAAACAGTCTACACGATCGCTCGACTAGATCTAGAAATATTTGTCCTTGGAGAGATAGTTACGGACATAATCATTCACACCTTTTTCCAACGAATAAAAGGTGTCCATGTACCCGACACTCCGCAATTTTGCCATGTTAGCTTCAGTGAAATACTGATACGTGTCCCTGATATCTTCAGGCATGTCGATATACTGAATATTCGCCTCCATATCCAGGCCGGCATAAGTCGATTTGACAAGGTCATTGAAAGTCCTTGCCTGACCCGTTCCTAAATTGTACAGCCCCGAAGTTGGCTGATGAAGCATAAACCAATAACATACTTTAAGTACGTCCTTCACATAAATA
>Ga0268264_10005582_pt1 | contig 10655 bp, 12 predicted proteins | sample KBSSwiS32_FD_190357 | JGI IMG/M metagenome (GOLD analysis project Ga0268264, IMG submission 190357) | Switchgrass rhizosphere microbial communities from Kellogg Biological Station, Michigan, USA - KBS Switchgrass S3-2 (SPAdes) (version 2) | ecosystem: Host-associated > Plants > Roots >... | reverse complement strand
CTCCGCCACCTCTGCTTCGGTCGTCAGATCGATACTGGTGATCGCGAATCCGCTGTCGTCCTTTCCGAAATGCACCTTCGCATCGGTTTTGACACCGGCGACCTTAAAGCCCTCTTTCTCGAGACCGGCGTTCAACGCCATTGTGAAGCAGCCCGCCAATGCCGCGCCGACCAGTTCCTCCGGGTTAGTGCCTGGCTCGTCCCCCATTCGAGTATTGAACGAAAACGAGCCTTCAAAAGCCCCGCTTCCGAGAGCCATTGTCCCTTTGCCTTCTTTAAGTGTTCCGTTCCACGTAGCTTTTGCTGTTCTTATTGCCATAAGTTTTTTCCTCGCGTTTTTATCAACGCTTTAGCAGATCTAAAAGTCGGCTTCCAAAACAATCCGGTATCTCGCCTTGCCGCTTTCGAGATGCTCGAATGCGTCGTTGATCTTCGACATCGGATAGGTTTCGGTCACCGTTTCAATATTGTGCCGGGCGCAAAACTCTATCATTTTTCTGACGACCGACGGACTTCCGGTTGCTGTACCTGAAACCGCTTTTTGTCCGCCGATCAAATTGAATGCGGCGATCGGAATCGGAACGGGCACAGCACCAACGACATGCAAATGCCCCTTCGGCGCGAGCGCTGCGAGATATGCCTCCCAATTCAAAGGGACGTTAACCGTGACCAGGATCATGTCGAACTTACCTTTGAGTTTTTCGAGTTCTTCATCGCTCCGCGAATTTACTACAAAATCGGCCCCGAGTTTTTTGAGTTCGGCCGTCTTGTCCGGGCTCGATGAAAAAGCAGTCACTTCACAGCCCCATTTGTTGGCAAACTGCAGGGCAAGGTGCCCGAGCCCGCCGATGCCGACAACTCCAACCTTGTCCGTAGGCTTAATGTCGAGCTGCACGAATGGATTGAACACCGTGATCCCGCCACAAAAAAGCGGACCTGCCTTGGCGGGATCGACTCCATCAGGAAGCTTCACCGCCCATTCCCAGTTGCACCTAACTCGGTCAGCGAAACCGCCATGCCTTGCGACGATCGTTTGCTCAAGCTCCGGACAATTGATGTGATACCCTGCCATGCATTGGTCACAGTGCATGCAGCTGCCCGAGTTCCATCCAAGACCCACCGTGTCGCCGATCTCTATACCTTTCCCTTCGGCGTCGGCTCCAATTGCCGTGATCACGCCAACCGCTTCGTGCCCGCCGACAAATGGATACTGCGTCCAGCTCCAATCATTATTTCGCATTGAAAGGTCCGAATGACAGATCCCGCAATGCGTTACTTTGATCTCGATCTGTTCTTTCCGAAGCTCACCGGGATCATAGTCGAACGGCTCCCACTGCCCCTTTGCCCCGAGTGCTGCATATGCCCTTATGTTTTCGCTCATTTGTCTCCCTGTATTCTCTTAAGCGTTGACCGATCTCATCATATGTTCCGGGTACCGTTGGCCCGACGCCGCGTTTAGCGGAAAAATATCATCGATCTGTTTCAGTTCGTCGTCCGTAAGGGTGATATCGACAGCCGCCGCATTTTGCTCAATGTACTTTACGCGTTTCGTCCCCGGGATCGGTACGACGTTTTCTCCCCGACTGAGTACCCAAGCAAGAGCAAGCTGCGAGGCTGTCACACCCTTGTCACCAGCTAGTTCCTCGACTTTTTCAACAAGCTTCAGATTTTTGCCGAAATTCTCGCCCTGAAACCGAGGATTGGTCAGGCGCCAATCGTCCGAACTCAGATCCTCCGGCCTTTTGATCTCTCCGGATAAAAATCCGCGACCGAGCGGTGAAAAAGGAACGAAACCGATGCCGAGTTCCTTGGCGGTCTTTAGCACTTCATTCTCTTCGACGTCGCGCGTCCAGAGGGAGTATTCGCTTTGCAATGCAGTGACCGGATGGATCTTGCTTGCCCGCCGCAATGTGTCAGCAGAAGCTTCGGACAGTCCGATATTTCGTATCTTTCCGTCCTCGATAAGGCGGGCCATCGCACCGACCGTTTCTTCGATCGGGGTGTCGGGATCGACGCGGTGAAGATAATACAGATCGATCACGTCCGTATTCAGTCTTTTCAGGCTGGCATCGACGGCGCTCCGAACATATTCCGGCTTGCCGTTTATGCCACCAATTCCATAATCCGCCGACTCGCGAACGATTCCAAATTTCGTCGCCAAAACGAATTTGTCTCGTCTACCCTTCAAAGCTTTGCCGACAAGCTCTTCATTGGTATGCGGACCGTAAACGTCCGCCGTATCGAGAAAATTAACACCTAGTTCCAACGCGCGATCGATCGTCGCAAGCGATTCGGTTTCGTCAGCGTCGCCGTACGCGAAGCTCATACCCATACAGCCGAGGCCGATCGCCGATACCTCGAGATCTCGTAGTTTTCTGTACTTCATGTTTTCACCCTTTTTTTTTACCGAGCTGTCTGCCGCGAAGAGATCGTCTCGCCGTCATTTTGCCTGGGCCGATCCCGCTTCCGGAAAATCGGCGCCTTCGGTAACGTCCGCCCACTCATCGAAATCTTTTTTAAGATCGTCGAGCTTTAGTCGCGCATTTTTCAATGCCGCCTTTCCGAGAAGGAGGAAAAATGGTGGATCGTCCGCTTCGACAGCCTGCACGATCGCTTTGGCAGCCCTTATCGGATCACCCGGCTGATTGCCGCTATAGCCGCGAATGGCGGACTGATTTGCGCCTGCTGTCTCAGCGTAATCGGCGATCGTATTTGTTGCCTCGTTTGCCGAGCGGCCTGCCCAATCGGTTCGAAATCCGGACGGCTGTACCAGCACAACCTTTATTCCGAGCGGCTCGACCTCTTTCTTAAGAGCCTCGGAGAATCCGTTGACGGCAAATTTCGTCGCGTTGTAATAGCCAACCGCCGGAAAACCGACAAATCCGCCGATCGACGAAATATTTACGATCGTGCCGCTTTTTCGCGACCGCATTTCGGGCAAAACGGCACGTGTCATTTCGGCCAATCCCCAAAAGTTTGTTTCGAACATCGAGCGGACCTCTGCTTCATCGCTCTCTTCGATCGCACCAAAGTATCCGAAGCCCGCATTGTTAACAAGCACGTCGATCTTGCCGAAGCGATCCTGTGCCTGCTCAACAGCATTCTTGACCTGATCTTTGTCCGTTACATCAAGAGCGATCGCAAGAGCATTGTCTTCATTGATCGCAGCGAGATCCATTACTTTGCTTGAATCCCTGGCCGTCACAATGACGCGATAATCATTTTCGAGAAGATGTTTCGCCAACTCGCGCCCGAATCCTGTTGAACAACCCGTAATAAACCAAACTTTCTTTTCGCTCATCTGTAATTCTCCCAATTTGTCATTCATCCAACGGCCGATGTCGAAGTTTCGCTTTTCCAAACCTCGGCAACTATTTCATAAGAACGCCGCCGCGCAGTATGGTCATACATTATTGCATTGACCATGATCTCGTCCGCCGCAGTTCGTTCGGCAAATGCGTTCAATTCTTCTTTCACATTCGCGGCATCGCCGATGATCGAACCGCCAAGCCTCGCCTGCACCGCAGCCTTTTCTTCCGGCGACCAGATCGCCTCCATATCATCGACGGGCGGTTGGACCTTGCCCGGCCTTCCGCGAGCCAGCTTTAGAAATGATTGATGTTGTGAGGTGGCGAGCCGCTCCGCTTCCTGCGTTGTGTCCGCCGCAAAAACATTGACGGCAACCATTGCGTATGGCTCTGCAAGGGTGGCGGAAGGTCGAAAATTCTGTCGATAGATCTCGAGCGCCGGAATGGTGTTAGCCGGCGAGAAATGGGCAGCAAAACTAAACGGCAACCCAAGCTGTGCCGCAAGGTGAGCACTAAAGTCACTTGACCCGAGAAGCCAGATCGGAATATCTGCACCGCCGCCGGGAACGGCCTGAACACTTTGTCGCTCCAGCGGTTCCTTCAGGAAAAAGCGTAGTTCTTGCAGGAGCTCAGGGAAATCGTCGCCATTAGATTCCAGCCGTCGCCGCAGAGCGTGAGCAGTCATCCGATCGCTTCCCGGCGCACGGCCAAGTCCCAGATCTATGCGACCGGGAAACATCGCCTCAAGTGTTCCGAATTGCTCCGCGATCACAAGCGGTGCGTGATTGGGCAGCATGATCCCGCCCGCACCGATTCGTATCGTCGATGTTTCAGCAGCAAGCCTCGAAATAAGCACGGAGGTCGCGGAACTCGCGATCCCCGGCATATTATGATGTTCAGCCACCCAGTATCTGCGATAGCCTAGCCTTTCCGCGAACTGAACCAGATCGATCGAGTTTCGAAACGCGTCACTCGCCGTGCCGCCCTCAACGATCGGAGCCAGGTCGAGCACCGACAGAGGAATTTCTGAAAGCCTACCCATTTCTCGTCACCGTATTTGAAAACCTTATGCACCCATCGTCAAAGCCTTAGCAGCGTCCGCCGCCGTGAGCTCTTTGTTATAGATCGCGGATCCAGGTTGCTGGTTCCTACCACCCTCGCTGAGGAACCCTGAATCCACGGCCGCAAACCCTATCGATTCGATCAGTTTTGCAACCGTCTCTTTTGCAACCGAATCGTCACCGGCGATAAAGATAGCCCGGCGCTCGTCAAGGGGAAGCGTTTTGTCCGCCTGCGTCTTTAAAAAGAGCACCCGATACCCCGAAGAAGATAACCTCGCCACCCGAACCAAGAATTCCTATTTTCATACGCTCCCCTATTTCGAGACTACGGCTATTGCCTCGATCTCTATTAATACATCATCCCGAAAAAGCGATTGTACGCCGACGAGAGTTGACGCCGGAGGTGGTTGCCCCTTCGGCAGATACGAATCGCGCACGGACCGTATGACTGCGATCTGCGCCGGATCGTAATTCTTAACGAAGAAAGTAAATTTTACGAGGTCACCAAAGGTGGCACCGGACGCGGCCAAAACAGCCTTCATATTCTCAAACGCCTGGATCGTCTGGGCCTTTAGATCGCCCGAGCCAACCAATTCGCCTTTTGCATTCAAAGCAACCTGGCCGGAAACAAAAACCATTTTGCCTCCCGATACCACGATCGCCTGTGAATAACTTGGCGATTTAACCACACCATCCGGATTGATTACTTGTTTTTCCGAACGCTTCCCCTTTGCATTCTTGCTACTTGCTTGGGAAAAACCCGCCGAAATTAACATCAGAAGCAATAGGATTACTGCCGCAAGTTTTTTCATTTTCCTTCGTTATGAGATACGCGGTCTTTTTTCGCGATTGTCTCAAATGGAGGTCGCCGCGAACGCTGGACCCCCTATCGTTTCCTACACCGATCTTCCTTCTTCCAGCGTCGGGTAATCCGTGTAGCCCTTTTCGCCGGGTGAATAAAAAGTGGAGGTATCCCATGTGTTCAGAGCCGCCTGCTTTCGAAAACGCTTCGGCAGATCCGGGTTTGCGAGAAACAGTTTTCCGTAAACGATGGCGTCCGCGCCATTTTCTTCCAAAAGCTTACTCCCGCTTTCTCTGTCAAAGCCGCCGTTCGCGAAATACACGCCGTTGAACGAAGAACGTAAAAAGGTGAGCCAATCAACGCTGGTATCGGTTGCATCTTCCTCCAACCCAATGTGAAGATAGGCCAGATCGCGGTCATTTAATTTACTAACAACATAAGGATAAAACTCGGTCGCGTTATCGTCCCGCATATCGTTGAATGGGACCGTCGGCGAAAGCTTGACGCCGAGTTTTCCGGGTCCGATCTCTGCCGAGATCGCATCGACCACCTCGAGCAAAAATCTTGCTCGCTTTTCGTCCGATCCTCCATATTCATCTACCCGCAAATTCGTATTCGTGCCAAGAAATTGATGTACCAGATAACCGTTTGCTCCGTGAAGCTCGACGCCATCAAATCCTGCGTCGATCGCATTTTTCGCCGCTGTCGCGAAATCGCCGACTATCGACTTTATTTCTTCCCTGGTTAGTTCCTTTGGTTCGACAAAATCCTTCATTCCGTCGTCAGTGTAGTTTTGGCCTTTGGCCCTAATCGCACTTGGCGCAACCGGCTTTTCCGCACCCTCCGGCAAGAGATCAGGCAAAGCAATTCTTCCGGTGTGAAATATCTGCATAAAGATCTTTCCGCCTTTTGTATGAACTGCTTCTGTGACTCCCCGCCATGCCTCGATCTGCTCTTTGGTGTAAACACCCGGCGTTCGAACATAGCCCTTTGCCATCGCCGAAATATTTGTCGCCTCAGTAATTATCAAACCTGCCGAGGCTCGTTGTGCATAATACTCCGCTACATAATCCGGCTGTACGCCTTCGTCATTTGCCCGGCTACGCGTCATCGGAGAATAAACGATCCGATTTTCCAATTCCAGATTTCCAATTCTTAAACTTTCAAATAATTTCGACATATCCACCGTCCCTTTTTTCGTTTTTTTTTTATCGTCAGTTGTTTCAGCCACTTGAGGCAACTGATCAACCGCTGTGTAATTCCCTCTCAGGAAAGTTCGCTCGTGGCTTAGATTATCGACCTCACTACTCCGCCATCGACTCGCAAGGCCGCCCCATTTATCGACGAAGCTAACGGGCTGCAGACAAAAGCAACAAAGTCCCCGATTTCCTTTGGATCACTGAATCGTTTGATCAATGACGACGGCCTCGCGGTTTGGAAGAATTGTTTTTCTGCCTCGTCACGAGTCACGTTGTTTTCTTTAGCCATCTCGGCCAGGAAATTTGACGCGCCTTCGCTGGCCGTCGGTCCGGGCAGGATCGAATTAACGGTTACATTCGTGCCAACCGTTGTTTCGGCCATTCCGCGTGCGACAGCAAGCTGCGCCGATTTCGTCACACCGTAGTGGATCATCTCGACGGGAATATTCACACCCGATTCACTCGACACAAAAATGATCCGGCCCCAATTTTTCGCCTTCATCTTTGGCAAATAGTGACGGCTGAGACGAATACCGCTCATTACGTTCGTCTGAAAGATTTCGAGCCAATCGTCATCAGTTATTTCTTCGAAAGGCTTTATCCCGAAGGTGCCGACGTTGTTTATGAGAATGTCGACTTCGGGAATTCCATCAATCACCTTCTGGACCCCTTCAGATGTGGAGAGATCGGCAAAGACGCCAGAAACGCGCGCATTATCGATTCCCGCCTTTACGGTCTGCACGGCGCCCTCAACGCGCTCGCGTGTTCTTCCATTGAGAACCAGATTTGCCCCCTCGGCGACGAGCGATTCCGCAATCGCCAGACCGATCCCCGCAGTAGAGCCCGTAACAAGAGCGGTTTTGCCGACTAACTTAAGATTCATAAAATCAGTTCCCTATCCGAACAACGATCTTTCCAAAATGAGATCCTGTCTGCATATAATTCAACGCCCCGCGAACTTCATCAAACGGAAATACCCTGTCGATCACTGGTTTGAGCTTTGCTTGAACAATGGCTCGATTCATGTCCTCAAACATCGTCCGGGAGCCAACAAAGATTCCCTGAAGCCGGACAGCCTTCATAAAAACCGTTATGGGATTGAAATTCGCCGCTCCTGTGAGAGCACCGATCATAGCGACGTGACCGCCAATTCGAACCGCGTTCAAAGACCTTGCGAGGGTTCCTGAACCGCCCACCTCGATAACGTGATCGACGCCAGGCCCGCCCACAATTTCCATAGTCGCCGCATCCCAGTCTTCCCTGCTCTTGTAATTGATCGTCCAATCGGCACCGATCTCTTGCAGTCTCTCGATCTTTCGGTCATCACTGGACGTTGCAATAACGGCCGCACCGGCAAGTTTCGCGAATTGCGTTGCAAATGTTGAAACACCGCCCGTACCTAAAGTTAGAACTGTGTCACCAGGTTTTAGCCTCCCGGAAACGAAAAGCGCGTTCCACGCTGTAACCGCGGCGCACGGTAAAGTGGCAGCTTCTTCATAGGATAAGTACTCAGGAATACGGACCACGCCTTCTTCACTGAAAGCTCCGTACTCGCGAAGAACTCCTTGCCACCGAGCTCCCGCTCCAAGCGACGTTCGTTTCTTATCCTCGCTTGCCTCCCCCTCCAGCCATCCCTGCGCAAAGATCGGCATCACACGATCGCCGACCTTCCACTTGCTGACCTCGGCTCCGACCGCAGTAACTTCGCCCGATCCATCCGAAAACGGTACGGCCGGCAGTTTCATTCTCGGATTGTAGGTCCCCGAGACAACCATAAAATCGCGATAGTTGAGCGACGCCGCTTGAAACTTGATCAGTACCTGTTTTGCATTGGGCTCCGGGACATCCTGCTCAACGAGCGCCAGCTTATCGATGCCGAATGCATGAACTTCGTATGCTTTCATAGAGAACGATCCCGCGAAATACGGTCGACGCACGAGGAGACAGGAAACGTTCGAGCCTTCTCACGTATTTCGCGGGTAGCTGCTATTTCTTTCTGGGAGTTTTCAGGTCGAGCTTGATCACCACGTCGTCGCGAATGAGATCGTTAGCAAAACCGGGGTAAACAATACCAAAATCCTTACGGTCGATCGAGAATTCCGCTTTGACGGAAACATCGTCTGCGGTGACCTGTATGGTCGCCGGAAATGTGATCGATTTCTTTTGTCCGTGCAGGTCCAGATCACCGGTTACGGTGTAGCTATCTTGCCCTTTCGAAGAATCGGCTACGATCTTTGTCGAGGTGAAGGTGGCTTTCGGGAACTTTTGAACATCAAAGAAATCCGGCGTCTGTAGATGTTTGGTCAGATCCGGAGTGTCAGTAAATACTGAGGAGGTCTCGATATCCACCGATACTTTACTCTCCTCAACCTTGCCGTTAACAAGATCGATCGCTCCGTTAAATTTAGTGAATCCGCCGTCATGGTGGCGCGTCACTTTAGCAGCGGTGAACTCCACCTTGGAACCCGCCGGTGTAAGAGGCAGCGTTTCCGTTTTGCCTGATGGTGCTGTGGTATTCGCGGCGGAGTTTGCGTTGGTTGTCGAATTAGTGGTCTGTGCGTGCGGTTTGTTTGCCGCGGGATCTTCGCACGATGTCAGGAATAATGCCAGTGAAAGAATGCCGAAAACTACGGTCTTCATAGATCGTCTCCTCAAAGATTATTAGTCTAAATTTGACAGGTCTTTGGCCCGCGTCTGAATTTGTCAGACGCGTGCCTTGGAAACCTGTTCACCTTCCCCTTGCTCGATAAACTTCACGAATTCTGCTTGGATAGTTTTGCCGCGGTCAGCGTTGTACCAACGCTGCAGATTTTCCGTGATCAAAAGCTTTGCAACGCCCTGTTCCTTTAATTCAAGAAACAACGCCTGTGCCGGAGCCGGCCTCGAACCCCATGTACCCAATACTTCTCGCGTTGCTGCATCCATCGCGATCAGTTTCGGGATCGAACGCTTGCCGTCCGTCAGGAACTTGTCCATCAGGTCCGGATTCTCGTCGCGTAAAATATATCTTGTTTCAATATTAACGCTTTGAGCAGCGATTTTCTCAATTACCGGAATATTTTGCGCCGCATCGCCGCACCAGCCCTCAGTTATGACAAGCCAGATGACACGACGCTGGGCTCCTCTCGAGGCCGACTCTACGCTCTCATCAAGGTCGATCGTTTTTTCAAGTCGATGAATTCGCTGGCGATTGATCGCCGTATAGTTGATCATCGCCTTTGACTGATTCGGACCTGTTGTCCTGCCTTTAAGCAGAAGGTCGTCGATCAGTGTAATGTACTCGCCATAAGTCATCGATCTTTCGACGTAGTCTTCAAACATAATTCCCCGGACCGCTTCACATACTAAGAAAATTGACCAATAATCGTATGAAATTTACGGCTCCCGGAGCCAGATTTACTAAGAATGTTGTCATTATTGCTCCCTCCTTGATAAAAAAACCTTCCCTTGCTCGTTCTTGAAAATTAACTTCTTTGTAACATCTATTGATACAGATGATACGAAAAAAAATTAAACCTGCCCGTGTTCGACCTTTTCGATAAAGTCCTTCAGCGAATACTGCGAAAGCTTTTCGCCGACGGTCCGATCGATCTCTTTTTGTAAATGACACAAAACAGCAGCAATATTCTTACCCACCGGACAATCCTGGTTCGGTGATTTTGCATGAAGAGCGAAAACCTCGCCGCAGCAGACCGCCTTGTAGACTTCCGCCAGATTTATCTCTGACGGACACCGGGAAAGCCGAGTTCCTCCGGATGATCCGGTTTGCGAAAGCACCAACTTTGCCTGATTCAACTGGCTCAACAGTCGACGGATCACTACTGCATTTGTATTTACACTCGCTGCTATACAGTCAGACTTGACGTTCTCATCGCCGGATCTCGCCAGCATCGTAAGAACGTGCACCGCCATTGAAAATTGACTGTTAGCCGCCATAACTGTAACAAGTATAGTTACAGAACAACTATATGTCAAGCGCGTTCCGCGACCATGAATCAGGAACTCGCCTGACTGCCCTTTGATGTTCGTAAACCATTGCAGAAGAAGCGAGTTCGTCGCTGCATCTTAACCAGCATTTGCGGATTTCATGCTGATTTGGTCGATAATTCTAGCGACATACTCCCTAAAAAAATGGTTTTTCTTATAGAAATATTGGTTTTTTCTATAGAAATATCCAGTTTTTTTATAAAAATATTGAGTTTTTCTATAGAAATATTGAGTTTTTTTATAAAAATATTGGTCTTTTCTATAGAAATGTTGAGTTTTTCTATAGAAATATTGGTTTT
>Ga0268264_10005577_pt1 | contig 10661 bp, 8 predicted proteins | sample KBSSwiS32_FD_190357 | JGI IMG/M metagenome (GOLD analysis project Ga0268264, IMG submission 190357) | Switchgrass rhizosphere microbial communities from Kellogg Biological Station, Michigan, USA - KBS Switchgrass S3-2 (SPAdes) (version 2) | ecosystem: Host-associated > Plants > Roots >... | reverse complement strand
GCCGGCAACACCGCCACCCCCTCCATCGCGTAGGTGACGGAGAACGCGCTGTCGATCACGTTGTGCGCCTCCGCCCGCAGCTCGCGGTTGGAGAGCACGAACAGGTGGTACTGCTGCCCCCAGCGCGCGGTGACCTCCTTGCGGATCGCCTCCAGCGCCTGCGGGTCGCCCGGGTTCGACAGGTAGATCTCGAACGTGTCCACCCGCTCGTCCTGGAACTGGCGCACGAACTGCTCGCGGTCCAGGAAGATGGTCCCCTGGTCCGAGGTGTACTCGCGGACCACCGCCGCCACCTGGTACGTCCGCAGCCCGGTCGGGGTGGGCATGGGGAAGCTGTCGCCCGGGTGCAGCCCGCGCCGGCGGGAGAGGTTCTCCGAGATGCTCACCCACCCGTCCCGCCGCTGCTCGACGGACGGGGCGGCGCCCTCCAGCACGTCCATCGTGCCGCGGCTGTCGTGGATCTCCGGCGTGAGCGAGAGGATGACCAGGCGCAGCCCCAGCGCGTCCGTCGGGTAGATGCGCACCCGGTCCACCGCCCACACGCCGGGGAGCTTCTGCATCTCCTCCGCCAGCTCCGGCCTCATCGGCACGTTCTGCACGCCGCCCAGCCTGGCGCTGGAGGTGATGAACAGGTCCGCCGGCACCGCCTGGTCGATCCAGTCCGCCGACGAGTGCTGGAAGGAGCCGACGAAGCCGGCGATGCACACCGTCATCCCCACGCCGATCATCAGCGCCGACGACGGCACCGCGCTCCTTCCCGGCGCCCGCGCGAAGTTGTCCGCCGCCAGCCGCCCGGAGATGCCCAGCGCCGCCTGCGCCGGCCGCGCGTAGAACCGGTGCAGCCGCCGCAGCATCCACGGCATCAGCAGCGTCGCCGACGCCAGCACCAGGAACACCGAGACGTACCCCCCCAGCGGGAAGTTCTCCGTGGGCGCCGGCACCAGGGACAGGGGGTACGCCAACAGCAGGCTCAGGATTCCCAGGACGATCGGCGACCGCCTCAACCCCGCGTCCGCGCCAGCCGCGATGTCCCGCCGCAGCGCCTCCACCGGCTGCACGCGCGAGGCGGCGATCGCCGGGCGCAGCGCGGCCACCGCGCTCCCGGCGATGCCCAGCACCGCGCCGAGCGCGATCTCCGTCGACCCCGCCCGCACGTCCCCGGCGTGCACCTGGACGTAGATCTGCGAGATGGTCCGCGACACCAGCCCGATGGCGCCGCGCGAGAGCGCGATGGCGAAGGGCAGCCCGAGGGAGGTGCCCAGCGCGCCCATCACGATCGCCTCCAGCGTGAACAGCGCCCGGACCTGCACCGCGCTGGCGCCGAGCGCGCGGACGATGCCGATCTCCCGCCGCCGCTGCACCACCCCGATGGCGACGGTGTTGTAGACGAGGAACACCCCCACCATCAGCGCCACGCCGGAGCCCAGGTTCAGCCCCATCTGGAAGCTGAGGACCATCTTCTCCACCGTGCCGCCGCGGCGGGACGGCCGGTCCACCTCGAACTGCGGCCCGGCGGCGCGCTGGATCCGCGCCCGCACCTCGTCGAAGTCCTGCCCGGGGTCCACCGCGACGTCGATCCGGCTCACCGCGCGCCCGCGGTGGAGCGCCTCCTGCGCCGACCCCAGGAACATCACCCCCACCCACCCGCCGAACGCCTTGATCGGCCCCTCCTCCTTGATCACCGCGTGCACCACGAACGGCTGCTCGCCGTCCGCGGTGACCAGCTTGAAGGTGCTGCCCGGCTTCAGCCCGTGGTCGCGGGCGAAGCGCTCGGAGACCAGCATCCGGTCGGTGGAGTTGAGCAGCTCCAGGTCGTCCGCCAGGTTGCCCAGCTCCTTCTCCGACCCGCGGTAGTCGCGGAAGAACCCGTCGTCGAGGAAGTCCACCCCCAGCACGTACAGGCTCTCCCCCGGCGCGCCCGCCACCGGCGCCACCGCGGTCAGCGCCGCCGAGGCGTGCGCCACCCCGGGGACCTTCTTCACCGCCTCCAGCACCGACTCGTCGAAGCCGGCCTCGGACGACGCCACGGTGAGGTCCGCGCGCCCGGAGACCGTGTCCACGGTGGAGCGGAACGCCTGCATCACCGACCGGTTGATCACCGTCACCGCCACCAGCGTGGCCACGCCCACGGCGACGCCGCCCACCGTCAGCGCCGAGCGGAGCGGGGAGAGCAACAGATGCCGGATGGAGATCAGCCGGACGAGCCAGAGCACGAACCGTGAACACTAGCCCGCAAACGCATGGACTCCGCGCCCGAACCATGAGACTGCCGCCCGTCAACCCCAACCCAGGAGCCCCAGATGAAGAAGTTCATGGTGCTGTACCAGGCCCCGGCGGCCTCGATGGAGCAGATGAGCAAGGCCACCCCGGAGCAGCAGAAGGCCGGCATGGATGCCTGGATGGCGTGGTCCAAGAAGGCCGGCAGCGCGGTCGTCGACCTGGGGCACCCGCTGGGCAACGGCGCGCAGGTCGCCAAGAACGGGACCACCGGCAAGGGCACCACCCTCGTCGGCGGCTACTCCATCATGCAGGCCGAGTCGGTGGCGGACCTCGCCAAGGTGATGGTGGACCACCCGCACTTCATGATGCCGGGCGGCACCATCGAGGTGCTGGAGGCCTTCAACATCATGTAGCTCAGGCCGCGACCGCCTCGTCGCCCACCAGCTGCCCGTCGGCCAGCCGCACCACCCGGTCGCCCACCTTCGCGGCGCCCGGGTCGTGGGTGACCATCACCACCGTGACGCCCGCCTGGCGGGTGGCCTCGCGGATCAGGTGGAGCACCTCGGCGCCGGTCTTCGAGTCGAGGTTGCCGGTGGGCTCGTCCGCCAGGAGCAGCGCGGGCTCGGTGAGCAGCGCGCGCGCCACCGCCACCCGCTGCATCTCGCCGCCGGACAGCTCGTCCGGGCGGTGGTCCGCGCGCGCCTTCAGGCCGACGATCTCCATCAGCTCGGAGGCCCGCCTGGACAGCGCCTCGCGCGACTTCCCGGCCAGCAAGCCCGGCAGCAGCACGTTCTCCAGCGCGGTGAGCGTGGGGAGCAGGTTGAAGAACTGGAACACGAAGCCCAGGCGCTCGCGGCGGAAGCGGGACAGCTCGGCGTCGCGGGCGGAGGAGATCCGGGTCCCGTCGATGACGATGCTCCCGGAGGTGGGGACGTCGAGGGCGCCCAGCAGGTACAAGAGCGTGCTCTTGCCGGACCCGGAGGGCCCCATCACGGTGAGGAACTGCCCGCGCGGGACCTCCAGCGACGACACGTGCAGCGCGCGGATGGACGTCTTCCCGCGCTGGTAGACCTTCTCCACGTCCGAGAGCTGGATCACAGCGCGCCCACCCCGTCGCGCTCCGTCCACCCCTCCAGCCCGTTGGGGAGCCGGATCCGCACGAACTTCCCGCTCTCCTCCAGCATCCGCACCTTCAACCCCGCGTGGACCTCGAACGACACCTTGCCGCCCTCGCGCGGCAGCTCGCGCGCCTGGAGCGCCTGCGCCACCACCACGCCCTCGTCCAGCCCGCGGCGGACGTAGACGTGCGCTGCCACCACCCCGGCCACCGGCGCCGCGAACACGAACGAGAGCGCGCACAGCGCGACGGCCAGGTTGCGCTGCCGGGCGGGGAGCAGCCGCAGGGCCGCCAGCGACAGGAACCCCAGCGACCACAGCAAAAGGAACGCCGCCGTCGACGCCGACTCCGGCGTGGCCAGCGCCAGCCGCTCCAGGAACGGCTCCTCGCTCTGCGCGCCCACCACCTTGTCGAGCTGCCGGGTCCGCGCCAGCGCGAGGTTGGCCTCGATGTCCTCGGTGGGCCCGCCCGCGCGCCGCGCCCGCTCCAGCGCCAGCACCGCGCCGCCCAGGTCGCCCAGCGCCAGGTCGGTGGTGCCCAGGTTGTAGAGGACGTCCCCCGAGCCGAAGCCGTGGGCCACCAGCTTCTCGAAGCCCTCCTTCGCCTTGGCGTAGTCCTCCCGCGCGTAGGCGTCGTTGGAGGCGTTGAACAGCGCCTCGGCCTCGGCCGGCGAGTAGTACGCCGGGGCCTGGGCCAGCACCGCGGCCAGCAGCAGCGAGATCATGCGCCCCACTCCTCCATCAGCTCCATCGCGTTCCGGAGCGTCTCCTCGCGCGCGCCCGCCCCGCCCGCGCCGGGCGCGAACCGCCCCAGGTCGCACTCGTCCAGCAGCCCCAGCACCTGCGCGCGCCGGTTGGCGGAGACGCCGCGCTGCTCCATCTTCACGTCCAGCTCGTCGCGGGTGAGCCCGCCCACGGAGAAGCCCAGCCGCGCCTCGAGGAACCCGACCACCGCCTTCTCCACCTCGCCGAAGAACGCGGACGCCTCGCCGGTCGACTTGAGCCGCTCGGCCGCCGCCAGCCGCGCGCGCGACGCCCGGGCCCGCTTCCGCTGCCGCGCCGCCGGGTCCTCCCGCTTGGCCGCGGCGCGCACCAGGCCGGCGCCCAGCACGCCCAGCCACAGCGCCACCGGCGCCAGCATCACCGGCACGACGTAGGGGCGCTCCCACAGCGGCCCGGCGGCGGTGGCGAAGGCGGCCTTGTAGCGGAGCGGCCGCAGCGTCTGCGCCTCCGCCAGCACGTTCTTGCCCAGGCCCTCCGGCGACACGCCCGGCCCGGCCGCCACCTTGGTCGGGGCGCCCACCACGGTGACGGTGACCGGTTCGGTGCGCGCCGCGTCGTAGCGCTCGTTCTCCGGGTCGAAGTACGGCATCTCCACCGCGGGGACCGTGAACGTCCCCGTCTGCTGCGGCATCACCAGGTACTCCAGCGTCCGCCGCCCGCCCAGCCGCCCCTTGGAGGAGAGCGCCTTGTCGGTGATGGTGGGGTCGAACGCGCGCAGGCCCTGCGGCACCTGCAGCGGCGGGATGGAGACGCTGCGCATGTTGCCGCGCCCCTCCACCACCACCTTCACGGTGACCGGCTGGCCCAGCTCCACCTGCGCGGTGGTGGGCTCCACGTTGAGCCGCCACACGCCCACGTTCCCGGTGGGGAAGCCGGGCGGGCGCCCGGCGGGCGGGAGCGCCTTCACGCGCAGGGCCAGCTCGTTGCCCTTGCGGTGGACGCGGCGGCCGGCGAAGAGGAAGCCGGTGGTGACGTCCGCCTCGGCGGGGCCAATCTTCACCACCCCCGGCTTGACCGGGAAGAGCGCCCGCCGCTTCAACAGGTACGCGTGGTACGGGACGCCGCCCACGATGCGCTGCTCGGCGGAGAGCTGGGAGGGGCTGTCCACGTCCTCGCTCCAGAAGCCCTCCAGCTTGGGCATGGAGAGCGTGTCCACCGAGGAGAGGTCCACCCGCGAGAAGATGTAGAGGCTCAAGGTGGCCTGCTCGCCCACGTAGACTTGGTCCCGGTCCAGGGTGGCGCGGAGGAAGAGGTCCGAGTCCGACCGCGGGATGGGAATGTTCTGCGGGCTCTGCTCGTCCAGGTCGTCCAGGTCCTGCGGGAAGGGGAAGTTCTGGAACGGGTCGAACAGCCGCATCGGCGCGGAGCCCGCGGCGGCGCGGTCGGCGTTCTTGTCCTCCACGTGCCCCTTCTTCACCGCCATGGGCACAGGCTCCGTCTTCAGGGTGCCGGCGGAGGTGACCAGCTCGGAAGGCGGGACGACCAGGTTGCCCACCTTGTTGGCGCGCATCACCAGCGTCCACTTCTGCACCCGCCGGATGCTGCCGGGGCCGGGGCCGATCATCTGGTACGACATCTCCGTGCTCTGCTGCTTGGAGAGCGTCTCGAAGTCCTCGGTCTGCGGCAGCTTGAGCGACGAGCCGTCCGGCGGGTTGGTGATGGTGACGGTCAGCCGGAAGGTGTCCTCCGTGCCGACCTCGCGGCGGTCCGCCGACTGGCGGAACTCGGGCCGCTCCTGCGCGAGCGCCGGCAGGGGCGAAAGCGCGCCCAACAGCGCCGCGAGCACCATCGACCGGCTACCAGTCCTTGGTCGCATTGTCCCTCTTCGACTTGGAAGACTTGCGCTGCTGGAACCTCCAGAGCTGGAGATTCTTCTCGCTCTGCTTCATCGAATCCAACAGGCGCTCCACGTCCTTCTTGTTCAGCTCCTGCATCGGCTGCTGGTCGACGCCGCCGTCGGGGTTGCCCTCGTCCTGGTCGGGCTCGTCCGGCGGGCCCTCGCCGGCGTCCTTCTGCTCCTGGTCGGGCTTCCTGGAGTCGTTGCCGCCGGAGCCGGCGTCCGTCCCGCCGTCCCCCGGCCCCTTGCCCATGCCGCCGTCGCCCTTCACCCCGCCGTCCCCCGTCCCGGCGTCCGCGCCGCCGTTCCCCTGGCCGGGCTTGTCCCCGCCGTCCCGGCTCTGGCCCTTGTCGCCGGCGTCCATGCCCGCGTCGGTCCCCGCGTCCTGGCCCGCGTCCCCGGCGTCCGGCTGCTGGGGCTGCTGCGGCCGCTTCGGCTTGGGCAGGTTGCGCAGCACCACCTCCAGGTTGTGCCGGGCCAGGTCGTCCTTGGGGTCCAGCAGCAGGGCCTTGCGGTAGGCGGCGATGGCGTCGCGGGGCTGCTCCAGCTCCGCCAGCGCGTTGCCCAGGTTGTAGTAGTCCTTCTCCTGCAGGTCGCCGCGGTCCAGCTCCGACACGCGGTGGTAGGCCTCGCGCGCCTCGTCCAGCCGCCGCAGCTTGTACAGGGCGTTGCCGCGGTCGAACTCCACCACCGCGTTGTCGGGCAGCTCGCGGCGGGCGGCTTCGAACGCGGTGAGCGCGTCGTCGAAGCGGCCGGCCTCGTAGGCCGCCATCCCCTGCTCCACCCGGGGGTGGTTCTTCTCGAAGGGCCCCAGCGCCAGCGCGGTCCTCGGGGTGAGGACCAGCAGCGCGGAGAGCAGCGCGCACAGCGCCGCCTGGAGGAGGCCGCCGCGCTTCACCGGGCCGCCTTCTTCCTGGAAGAGGGGCGCACCGCCAGCGCGGCCACCACCAGCGCCATCCCGGGGAGCGCGAACGCCTGGTAGCGCTCGTCGTAGCGGACGGCGATCCGGCTCTCCAGCTCGCTCTTCTGCATCTGGTCGATGCGCTGGACCACCTGGGTCATCGCCACGCCGTGCGGCTCGTAGAAGAATTCGCCGCTGGTGGCTTCGGCGATCTCGCGCAGCGAGCGCGGGTCCAGCCGGGTGAGCACGGTGTTGCCGTCCTCGTCCTTCTGGAAGCCGAGGTGCTCGCCGTTGCGGCCGGTGAGGGGGATGGGCTCGCCCTGCTCGGAGCCGATGCCCACCGAGTACACCTTCACGCCCAGGTCCTTGAGCGCGTCCACCCCGTCCTGCACCTCGCCGACGACGTCCTCGCCGTCGGAGAGCAGCACCACCACCCGCTCCTTGGCGCCGCGGTCCGCGCCCTCCAGCACCTGCTTGGCCAGGGTGAGCGCGGCGCCGATGTTGGTCCCGCCCTGCGGCATGCTGAGCGGGTCCACCGCCTTGAGGAACAGCTTGGCCGCCGCGTAGTCGGAGGTGAGCGGGCACTGGATGAAGGCGTCCCCCGCGAAGACCACCAGGCCCACCCGGTCGCCCTTCAGCTCGTCCAGAAGCGTGAGCAGCTCCACCTTGGCGCGCTCCAGCCGGTCCGGCTGCACGTCGCGCGCGAGCATGGACTTGGAGGCGTCCAGCGCCACCACCACGTCGATGCCGCGGCGCTTGGTCAGCTCCGAGCGCGTCCCGCACTGCGGCTGGGCCAGCGCCACCGCCAAGAGCAGCAGGCCGGCGCCGTGCAGCGCGGCGCGCACCACCGGGCGGGTGACGGAGAGGCCGGGCGCGACGGACTCCAGCAACCGTTCGGCGATCACCCGGCGCAGCGCCTGGCGGCGGCGCAGCGCGAGCAGGACGCCCCAGGCGCCCGCGCCCGCCCCCAGCAGCACCAGCAGGAGCAGCAGCGGCCGCGCGAAGCCGGCCTGGTAGCCCAGGAGGGTGAAGCGCCAGGCGCTCACGGGAACACCCTCAGGATGGTGGCGCGCAGCAGGAGGTCCAGCGCGGCGAGCGCGAACGCCGCGAGGAGGAACGGGTGGAACGCCTCGCGGTAGTTGGCGGTGGCGCCGCCCTCCAGCAGCTTGCTGCGCTCCAGCTTGTCCAGCACCTTCTGCAGGCCGGCGCGGAGCGAGTCGCGGTCGGTGGCGCGGTAGTACTCGCCGCCGGTGCCGGAGGCGATGACCTTGAGCAGCTCCGGGTTGATGGGGATCTCCGTGTCCCGGTAGGCGGTGTGGCCGAAGAGGTCCGTGCCGGTGGGGAACGGCACCCGGCCGCCCTTGCCCACCAGGATGGTGAACACGGGGATCTTCAGCTTCTTGGCCATCTGCGCGGCGTCGAGCGGGGAGAGCTTGCCGGCGTTGTTGTCCCCGTCGGTGATCAGCACCACCACCCGGCTCTTGGCGTCCGAGTCGCGCAGGCGGTTGAGCGCCACCGCCACCGCGTCGCCGATGGCGGTGCCGTCCTCCAGCACGCGGGTGCGCAGCTGCTTCACCACCTCGCGGAGCACGCCGTAGTCCAGGGTGAGCGGCGCCTGGGTGTAGGCGGCGCCGGCGAACACCACCAGGCCGATGCGGTCGTTGGTGCGCGAGGCGATGAACTCGGAGAGCACCTCCTGCGCCACCGCCAGGCGGTTGCGCGGCTGGAAGTCCGCCGCCTCCATGGAGGTGGAGAGGTCCAGCGCGATGACGATGTCGATGCCCTCCACCGAGAGGTCGCGCACGCGCGCGTCGCGCAGCTGCGGGCGGGCCAGCGCGATGACGCCCAGGGCCAGCGCCGAGGCCTGCAACAGCGGCGGCACCCAGAGCAGGCGGGTGCGCCACCCGCGGGGCTGGCGGGCGAACGCCGAGGCGGCGGGGAACCTCAGGACCGCGCGGGTGCGCCGCTGGCGCCGCCGCCAGAGCAACAGCAGCGGGACCAGCAGGAGCCCCCAGAGCAGCTCCGGGTCATGGAAGAGGTCGGACGGCATCGCTGGGAGGCTTGGCGCCGGGTGGCCTGGCGGGAGGGAGGGAAGGAGCGGGCGGCGCCATGGCGGCGGTGGTGGTCTGCACCACCCGGTACGCCCACTCCAGCTCGCGCTTGCAGGCGTCGGGCGCGGACGGGGCGCGCGCGAACTTCACCATGTCGGAGTCGTGGACGTGGAGCTCCAGCGCGCCGTAGTCCAGGCCGGGCGTGTGGAGGCGGCGGAGCTGGTCCAAGAGCTCGGCGGAGGTGCACTCCAGGGCGTCGAAGCCGAACCGTTCGCCCAGGTAGCCGCGAATGACCTCCGAGAGCCGGAAGTGGAACTCGCGGAAGAGGCCGCGGCCGGGGAGGTCCTCGGCGCGGAGCTGGTCCAGCGCGCGGCGGGTGCGCACGTCCAGCGGCTCCAGCGGGACCACCTTCTCCGGCGCCGCGACCTTGGCCCGGCGGAGGAAGCGGGAGGCGGCGTAGCCCAGCGCGGCGGCGGCCAGCAGCGCCCCCAGCGCCCAGAGCAGCCGCCAGGTGCGCACCGGGACCTCGGTGGGCGGGACGATGTCGTAGAGCGCCTCGCCGTTCTGGGCGGCGGAGTCGGAGATGGTGTTGAGCACCTCCACCTCGGCGCCGTGCGTCTCGAAGGTGCCGGAGCTGCCGTCGCCTGAGACGACGTCGAAGACGAGGTCCGGGAGCTTCACCTTGCCCAGCGCGAACGCCGCCATGTGGAGCTTGAAGGTGGTGACCGCCTTGCCCTGGTCGTCGGAGCGGCCGCGTTCGGTGCCGGTGAGCTCCAGGTCGCCCAGGTCGCGCGGCGGGCGCAGCTCGTAGCGCTGGTCGGCGGGGTGGGTGATCTGCAGCTCGTAGACGAACGGGTCGCCCAGGCGGACCTTCTCCGGGACCGCGTGGTGCTGGAAGCCGAGCGGGCGGAACAGCGCCGGGGCCTTGGCGTCTCCCGCGGCCAGCGCGAGGGCGGCGATGGCGAGCGCGTGCATCATCACGCGGCCATCCTCCGGGCGCGGGCGCGGAAGAAGCGGGCCAGGGCGGCGCCGTGGTCCTCGCCGGTGTCCAGCTCCACGTGGTCCAGGCTGAGCTTCTTGAACAGCTTCCGCCGCTCCTCGCGGACGCGGCGCATCTCGCGGGCGAAGGTGCCGCGCACCAGCGCGTCGCCGGCGTCCACCATGATCTGCGCGCCGGTCTCCGGGTCCTCCAGCTCCACCAGCCCCAGCCGCGGGAAGCCCAGCTCCAGCGGGTCGGAGATCACCACCGGGACCAGGTCGTGGCGGCGGCCCACGATGCGCAGGGGCTTTTCGTAGTCGGGGGCGAAGAAGTCGGAGATGAGGAAGGTCACCGCCTTCCGCTTCACCACCTGCGAGAGGTAGTTGAGGCCTGAGGCGAGGTCCGTCCCCTTCCCCCGCGGCTTGTAGGAGAGGATGTCGCTGATCAGCCGGAGGACGTGCTTGCGCCCCTTCTTGGGCGGGATGGTCTTCTCCACCCGGTCCGAGAAGAGGATGAGGCCCACCCGGTCGTTGTTGGCGATGGCGGAGAAGGCGATCTGCGCGGCGACCTCGGCGGCGATCTCCGACTTGCTCCGCCCGCGCGAGCCGAACTCCTTGGAGGCGGAGACGTCGACGACCAGCATCACCGTCAGCTCGCGCTCCTCGGTGAACACCTTCACGTAGGGCTCGTTCATCCGCGCGGTCACGTTCCAGTCGATGACGCGGATCTCGTCGCCCGGCTGGTACTGGCGCACCTCGGAGAAGGCCATCCCGC